>Ga0172373_10006112_pt1 | contig 16136 bp, 15 predicted proteins | sample Lak10m_2_FD_114546 | JGI IMG/M metagenome (GOLD analysis project Ga0172373, IMG submission 114546) | Freshwater microbial communities from Kabuno Bay, South-Kivu, Congo - kab_092012_10m | ecosystem: Environmental > Aquatic > Freshwater > Lake | place: Democratic Republic of the Congo...
AATCGTGTGGAACACCTCGGCGGCATCCGTCGTCACCTGTGCGCTGTTGCGGTTGGGGTGCAGTTGTTCGGGCGCTTCAAACAGGTTTTGCAGCCACTTCCGCACCGAGGCGCGGTGTTCGATTTCCGAATGCGTGAACTTGTAAACACGCTTTTCGGTGTTCGGCCAGTTGGTGTGGATTTCCCAGTTTTCGATGTCGGTGACGACCAGCAGCGGCGGGTTGTTCAAACGTTCGCGGTACTGCAAAAGCTGCTGGTAAGCGTCTTTCAGGTCTTTGTATTTGCCAGCGGCTTTGTACTCGATGGCAAAATGCCGTTCGTAAAAGACATCGGCAAAGCCCTGCCCGCCGCTGTCTTTTTTCAAGCCATATTCAAAAGCGTAGGTGCGCCCCTGCGCGTCCAAGCCCTGTGCATCGGGGCGCGGTTGCCCCAGTGCTTCGCACAGATTGAGAAAGTGCAGTTGGTAGCTCTGGCGCTCACCCAGAGTCGTCGAACGCCAATCTTTAATGAATTGCTGAAGGGTAAGCATCGCTTCCGTCTGACCTTACGCTGGATGACTGACTGGTGGTGATTATAGCGGATTATTGGGAGTATGCTTTGTATATCGGTGTAGCAGTCATAAATACCTGAGTTAAAGACAATCGGCCCCCACCCCTTACAACACAAGTGCGGGGAGCGCACGAACCAGCGGCGGCGGTAGTACAATCGGGAGAAAGTGCTGGCGGCGGGACGGATGCTTGACTGGGAAAACCATGTAGACCGCCTCATCCGCGAGGCCATGAAAACCGGCGCGTTTGACAACCTGCCGGGGGCAGGCAAGCTGCTCAATCTGGATGACGAACTCACCCCCGAACACCTGCGATTGGCGTACAAAATCCTGAAGGACAACGATCTCGCGCCGGAACGTGAGTTCGAGCGCGAGACATGAAAAAAGGGCGGGCGCTATCATGCGGCGCTCGCCCTCTCAGCAGACTCTGGTTATTCTAGCTGTTGCTCTCGGACTTCGGTTCGTCGGCAACGGCTTCTTTCTTGTCTTTGCCGCCTTCTGCCAGCCCCTTGCGGAAATTGGCAACCGCGCTCCCCAGCTCGCCGCCAATGCGTGACACGCGCCCGACTCCGAACAGCAGGAGAACGATAACGAGAATGATGATTAGTTCGGTGGGACCTAGACTTGGCATGATATTTCCCCTTCCGCATTAGACTTCTACGATCATTATAACACCCGCCGCGCAATTCGTCAGGGCAGAATCATAACTCTCATTTAATGATCCAATCGGTACTCGGTCAAATTCGCCGTCTTAGGCTACAATCGGGTGCAATGCTGGTACCAAAAAGGATTGTACTTATGCCAACCATTAACCTTGTTACCGAACTCCCCGGCCCGCAAAGCAAGGCGCTCGTCGCCCGCCGCGAAGCCGCAACCCCGCGTGGCGCAGCCAAGCTAACGCCCATCGGCGTCATGAAGGCGCATGGCGCGGCGATCACCGATGTGGACGGTAACACCCTGCTGGATTTTGCCGGGGGCATCGGCACGCTGGCTGTCGGTCACACCCCGTCTAACGTGGTCGAGGCACTGCAAAAGCAGGCCGCCGACCTCATCCACATGTGCGCCATCGTCGGCACGTATGAGCCGTATGTGCGCGTGGCGGAACTGCTGAACGAAGTCACCCCCGGCGCATACCCCAAGAAAACCATCCTGCTCAACAGCGGCGCGGAAGGGCTGGAAACCGCTGTCAAAATCGCCCGCGCTTCTACCGGACGGCAGGCCATCATCGTGTTCGAGGGCGCGTATCATGGGCGCACCAACCTGACGCTGGCGATGACCAGCAAGTACGGCCTGTTCAAAAAGACCTTCGGCCCGTTCGCGCCGGAAATCTACCGCCTGTCGTTCCCGAACCTGTACCGCCGTCCGGCAGGCATGAGCGAAGACGCTTATGTGGACGATGCGATTGCCCGTCTGGAATATGCCTTCACCGCGCAGGTTGACCCTTCGGCGGTGGCTGCGATTGTGCTGGAGACGGTGCAGGGCGAAGGCGGTTTCATCGCCACGCCAGCCCGTTTCCTCCAGCGCGTGCGCGACTTGTGTACGCAGCACGGCATCGTGTACGTGGCGGACGAAGTGCAGTGCGGCTTCGGGCGCACGGGCAAGCTGTTCGCGGTTGAGCATTACGGCATTGTGCCGGATTTGATCGTCACGGCGAAATCGTTGGCGGCGGGGATGCCCCTGTCGGCGGTCACAGGCAAAGCCGAAATCATGGACGGGGCGCACCCCGGCGGCTTGGGCGGCACCTACAGCGGCAACCCGCTGGCCTGCGTCGCCGCTATCGAGGCCATCGAGATGATCCGCCAGCCCGCCTTCCTCGAACGGGCGGCGGCGGTGGGGGCGCGTTTCCATCAGCACATGCTGGCGATGCAGAACGACTTCCCGCTGATCGGGGATGTGCGCGGCGTGGGGCCGATGATGTTGATGGAACTGGTGAAAGACCGCGAGAGCAAGGTTCCGGCGGTGGACGAGACGAACATGCTGGCGCAGGAATGCCTGAAGCGCGGCCTGATCGCCATCCGCGCTGGTCTGTTTAGCAACTGCATCCGCCTGCTGCCGCCGCTGAACATCAGCGACGACGAGATTGACGAGGGCATGGCGGTCATGCGCGAGGCGTTGGCTGTGGTCGAAAGCCGCCGCTGACCTAAGACCGATCACCTGCATTGTCGGCTTATGCGGCAACCGGGGTGCATCTTAACAACTGACTCCTGAAAGGGGTGAGGCGGCTAAGGTGCGCCCGCCTGCTTTTGCCGCGCCAGTTCGTTCGAGCCGCCGAGGGGGTGCGTTTGCGCCAGTGTTGCCAGATTGAAGCCACGCAGTTCTTTCGCCATCAGCGTGAGCGCGTCGCCATACGCACCCGCCGCCAGCGTACTGCCGAAGGGGAGCATGCCTTCGCCTTCGGCGCTGCTGTCTACTTGCAGCACCACGACTAAATCGCTGAGGGCGGCCAGTTCGCTCTGCGGGTTGGCTGTCCACGCCATGATCTTCGCGCCGCGTTCGTGGGCGATGCGGGCGAAGCGGTTGATGTCGTCGCTCTTGCCAGCTTTGGACAGGGCGATGAGTACATCGTCAGCCTGCATCATGGCAGATTGACCGTGCAGCGCGTCGCCGGGGGGGACGGCAAAGGCGGTCATGCCGCAGGTCGCCAGCAGATGCGCCAGCCGATAAGCGATTGCGCCGCTGGTGCCCGCGCCCGTCACGATAATCTTGCCTTTGCATTCAGCCACCAGCCGCACCGCTTGCACGAAGGTGTCGTCCAACTTATCCGCAATCGCCAGCAGCGCCGCGCCTTCCGCCCGAATCTGGGCGCGGGCTGCCGTCAGCATATCCTTTTCGTTCATTAGTATTCGTTCCTCATGGTGACGCTGCTTGTAGTGTCCCTCAAACTCACAGCACCTGCAACGTGTCGGTCGCGCTCCACGCGCCGCAGCCGCCTGTGCTGGTGCTACAGGCCCGCACCTGCCAGTAGTACGTTCCGGCTGAAAGGGTCATCGGGGCTGTCCATGTCGTGTTATTGGCGGGAATCGCCGTATCGCTATAGAAGATATTCATGAAGCTGCTGCTCTCGCTCAGGCGAATCTCGTAGCGGAGCGCCCACGAGACGGGATTCCACGTCAGGGTGGGCGTAGTGTCGGTGGTGGCGTTACGGATGGGGGGTTCTTGCCCGCTGCCGCCGCCACCCCCACCGTTGCCGCTGCTGCCGGGGTAGCTGGCGAGCGTTCCCAGTTTGAAGCGCCGGATGGCGTAATACTGGCTGTCAATCGTGATCGAGGCGGCGGTGTGGTTGCCATCCAGATAGTTGATTGTGCCGATGGTGGCGTTGAAAGTGCTGTTGATGATGTCGGGATACCACAGGTCGGCGCTGGCATCGTAATAGCTGGCGCGGACGTTGATCTGCGTGCTGCTGATTTGCTCCCAGCGGGCGCGGATGATGTCGCCCGGTTCGGGAATATAGCGTCCGGGCGCTGCTGCCGCCGCTGGTAACTGCCATGTTTTCATTACAACAGGAGGATTTGATCCGTCCCCTCCCAGCCACGCCTCGAACCACAGCGAGAATACACCACTGGCATTGGCATGAGGGATGACTTCGAGGTTTTCCTCGCGGTTGACTTCTTTGTGGAAGCCGATCATGGCGGCACAATAATTATTAGTACAGGTGGGTGGCGTGCCTTTAGGCCAGTCTATTTCGATCTCGCCCCAGCCATCCGTGACCGAGGGCATCCGGTCAAGATTGCGGCCTGCCTGCAAGCGGTCATTGTTGGAATACAGGCCGTAGGTCGCGTTGAGCGTGGGCTGGTTCTGCCATGTTGACCAGTCATATTGCACCTGCACACCGCTGAGGTTGCGGAAGTTCTGCTCCTGTACCGAGGCGGTGGAACGGTTGTCGGTTCCGTCTGGGAACGGGGAACTGGTGCTGGTGGTGGGGGTGCGCCATTCGTCCACATACACGTTCAGACTGCCCGTGCTGTTGGTGTTCAGGATGCCGATGGCTGACCGATCATAGGTTTCGGTGTCCATCCTGCCCTGACGATACCAGCCGTAGAAATTGCCATTGATGAGGAAGGCGAAGGCGCGTTTCACGCCCTGACCACTCTGGCTGTGCAGACCGATCTCTAGCTCGAACCACTGATCGAGGGGGACAGTGCCGTAAGCCGGGAACTCCTGTTGCACGCCGTTGCTGTTCGCGCCGCGCACCCGCAGCGCCCCGCCGGAGGTGACGCGCAGTTGCCAACCGTACTGGCTGGTGTTGGCGCTCACCCAGTAGCTCGCCAGCGTGAAATACTCGCTGCTGCCGAGGGCGCTGACGGTGGCAGAAGGGATGTAGACCATCGCCCGCTGCCAGCGCCAATCGCCGGGGCGCTCCTGCCAGACGCGACCATTCGCGGGGCTGCTGAAACTAGTGCGGATGGCGGCGACTTGTCCGTTGCCAGCCGTGTGCAGCAGGGCGGAAGCTGTTCCGGCAGCGGCCTGTGCTGTGCTGCGCGTCACCGTGCCGCCGCCACTGGCATCCGATGTGATGACCCAACTGTTCTGTGCGGTCTCGAACGTTTCCAGCACAGCAGCGGCGGCGTGAATCGGCGCGGCGATCAGCAGCACGCCGAGGCCGAAGATGAGAAGTAACCCACGAATCGCACGCATACGATCATCCTGTTCGGCTTGTGAGTACGATGTATTTGCATTACCGCCAAAGTGTTACGAAGGGTACTTGCAGCGGCATAACAGGATGATGAGAGACTATGCGCTCAAGTTCCCTTGTCCGCGCCCATCAGCGCGGCACGGGTGATGATCCGCAGGGCGAACAGCAGCAGGATGCCATCAACCAGCCACACCACAAGGCCGATGCCGAAAGCCACCGGAACGCTGAGGTACAGCAGCCCCGCCACCTGACTGATGACCAGCATGATGATGGGCAGCACCAGCAGGCCGGTGTTCTGGTAGGCTTCCATGAAACTCTTGACCCGCGCCGAGATGACCACCGCGCCCATCATGCCCAGCACCGCCACCGCCGGTGTCACCCACAGCACCATGACCCACCAGTGTGGCAGCGGAAACCACACGCGCCCCATGACCACGCCGCCCGCGCTGTTCAGCACCAGCGTGTACACGGCGAAACCCAGCCATGTGAGCAGCACCGCCGGAATGACCGCCGCCAGCATTTTGCCGGTGAACAACTCGCGTTCGGTGGCGGGGGTGTAGAGCAGCGCCTCCATTGTTTTGCGCTCTTTTTCGCCCACGAAGCTGTCCGAACCGATCACGCTGGAGGTCATGATGGGCAGGATGAGGAACAGCGGCGAGAACAGGTAGCCTAGCAGCAGCACAATCATGGTCTGGCTTTCGTTGAGTCCAGCGATAGAAGCAGCTATCGCTGGCGGCAGGTTCGCCAGAAACAACTCCAGATCGGCATCTTTCATCATATCGCCACCCTCGCCGCTGGAGAGCGCCCCCGGCAGGACGATGATGAGCAGCGGCAGCACCACGCAGAAGATCAGCGGCACGATGAGCGTGGGGGCCCATGCCATTTTGTTTCCGCGCACTTCGCGCCAATCTTTAAGGGCGATTGCCCGGATGGTTCGCCAGTTCATGCTTCGGCCTCCGCTTGCAGTTTGAAGTAAATATCATGGAGCGAGTGGGCGCGGGGCGCTACGCGCAGGATTTGTGCGCCTGCCGCCGCCGCCGCCGATACCACCGCCGGAATCACTCTCTCGTCGCGCACCTGCACCGCCAGCGCCGCCCCTTCGATCTGCACTTTCGTCGCGCCAGACACGCCGCGCAGCGCCGCGTCCAGTCCGGCAGGGGGCGGGGCGGTCAGGCCGATGTCCACCCACTGACCATCCCACAGGTTGCGCCCCAGATCGTCCGGCTTGCCCACTGCCAGCAACCGCCCGTGATTCAGGATGCCCACGCGGTCACACAGCCGCCCGGCTTCATCGAGGTTGTGGGTGCACAGGAACACGGTGCGTCCATTTGCGCCGCTGTACTGCGCGATCAAATCTGTCACCTGCTGCGCGGCTTCGGGGTCGAGTCCGGCGGTGGGTTCATCGAAGAACAGGATGTCCGGCTGATGAATCAGGGTGCGCGCCAGCGCCAACCGCTGCTTCATGCCCTTGCTGAAGCCACCTGCACGGTCATCGGCGCGTTCGTGCAGCCCGAACTGTTCCAGCAGGTCGGCGGCGCGGCGGGGTAGGTCGGCTTCCGGCACGCCGTACAGCGTCCCGAAGAAATGTAGGTTCTGGCGGGCGGTCAGCCGTTCATAGATGGACGGCGTTTCGGTCAGCACCCCGCTGCGGCGGCGCAGCGCGTCCCCCTGTATCAGCGGGTCGCAACCGAGGACGTGGGCGCGTCCAGCATCGGCTTTTAACACCCCGTTCAGCAGGCGCACCAGCGTGGTCTTACCCGCGCCGTTCGGCCCCAGCAGGCCGAACACCTCCCCGGCTTCCGCCCGGAAGCTCAACTCGTTGACGGCGGTACGCGCTCCGAAGCGGCGCACCAGTCCTTCCGTTTCAATCGCTGCGCTCATGTGAGGTCACTCCTTCGCCCGCCGCTGATCCTATGCCAACTGGTCTGATTGTTCAAACCGCAAACGGTGGGCATAATTGATGAGTTCCATTTTATTCCAGTAGAAGGGTATTCCATAGTGGCCGCTGAAGCCGTCCCACAGCACCGTGCTGACAAGATCGTTATTTTGATCGCCTATTTCGGGTTTATCGTGCTGGGGATGCCCGGTGCGCTGCTGGGCGTGGCGACTCCGTATATCAATGAGACCTTTAACCTGTCGCTGGATGCGATTGGTGTACTGCTAGTGGCTCTGACCATCGGCTATGTAGCTGCCAGCGCCATGTGCGGGCGGGCGATTGCTCGTTTCGGCGCGGCGCGGTTGTTCGCGGGTGGTTTGCTGCTGAACGTGATCGGTTTGGCCGGATACATCCTGTCACCTTCGTGGCCGCTGATGGTGGCCTGCGGCTTGCTTTCCGGTTTCGGCACGGGGTTCTTCGATGCGGGGTTGAATATCTATTTCGCTGCGCATTTCAGCCCGCGTTTGATGAACTGGCTGCACGCCTGTTTCGGGATTGGTGCAACCTTAGCGCCGCTACTGATGACCGCATTGCTGAATAGCGGTTCAAGCTGGCGTTCCGGCTATCTGCTGGTTGTGGTGCTGTATCTGGTCGTGGTCGTTTTGATTATGCTCACACGCTCCCGATGGGACATCCCCGGCGCGAACCAGTCCGCTGCGGGTTCGGAGAGCGTGCCGGCTTCGGAGACGCTGCGCCTGCCGCTGGTATGGGTGGGCATCCTGTTGTTTCTGGCGTATACCGGTATGGAAGGCGTTGCCGGTCAGTGGGTGTACAGCCTATTCACCGAAGCGCGGCAAGTACCAGCGGCGGCAGCGGGTCTGTGGGTGAGCATCTACTGGGGCAGTTTCACGGTGGGGCGTATTTTCTTCGGGGCGATTGTCAACTGGTTGAGTACTGCGGTGCTCGTTCGCCTGTGTACGGTGGGGGCGGCTGTGGGTGGTCTGCTGCTGTGGTTCAATCCCACGATGGAACTGGGTTTCGCAGGGCTGGCGCTGTACGGCTTCTCGCTCGCGCCGATTTTTGCGCTGCTGGTGACGAACACGCAGGATGTGCTGGGGCCAAAGCACGGCGCGAATGCGATTGGTTTTCAGGTGGCAGCGGCGGGGATGGGCATCGGCGTACTGCCCGGTCTGGCGGGTGTGCTGGCTGCCAATAGCAGCCTCGAAGTGGTACCGCCTTTCCTGATGGTGCTGGTGGTCATCATGGCGGTGCTGTATGAAGTTACACACAGCCGGCGACTGGCGAGATCGTAACGATAACCTTCATCCCCCGCCTTTCGCTCTGAGGGAGAAGGGCGTAAGGCGAAGAAACCTCACCCCTGTCCCCTCTCCAACACGCGGAGTACCGCTTTGGAGAGGGGTGAAAGACGCATCTGTGTTTCTGACTCCCTTCGCCATGACGCGCAGCGGAAGGGCGGGGGATGAGGGCCAATCCGAACACATTATTTGAACACGTAGCGCATTCGGACGGAGGAAAACACATGGCAATCAAGGTCGCAATGATCGGCGCGGGGTCGGTGGGGTTCACCCGCCGCCTGATGCGCGATATTCTGTCCGTGCCGGAATTGCAGGATACGCATTTCGCGCTGATGGATATTTCCCAGCGCAATCTGGACATGGTGGCGCAGTTGTGCCAGCGCGATATACAGGCCAACGGTGTTCCCGCCACTGTGAGCGCCACCACCAACCGCCGCGAGGCGCTGACTGACGCGGATTATGTGGTATGCATGATCCGGCAGGGCGGGCTGGAAGCATTCGCGCTGGATGTGAATATCCCGTTGAAGTACGGCGTAGACCAGTGCGTGGGCGATACGATCTGCGCGGGCGGACTGATGTACGCCCAGCGGACGATCCCCGAACTGCTGAGTCTGTGCGCCGACATTCGCGCCGTCGCCAAGCCGGATGTGCTGTTTCTGAACTACTCGAACCCGATGGCGATGAACACATGGGCTTGCAACCAGTACGGCGGCGTGCGGACGGTGGGGCTGTGTCATGGCGTGCAGCACGGGCATGAGCAGATTGCGACTTGCATCGAATTGTGGGCACGCAAAGAAGGGCTGATCGGGGCGGAGGAGCGCGTCACCAAGCGCGAGGTGGACATTATCGCGGCGGGTATCAACCATCAAACGTGGTACACCCGCGTGCAGTGGCGCGGCATGGACATAACCCCGCGCCTGCTGGAACTGTTCGAGAACCATCCCGAATACCGCCAGACCGAGAAGGTGCGGATTGATGTGCTGCGGCGCTTTGGCTACTACAGCACCGAGTCCAACGGGCATCTGAGCGAATATGTCCCTTGGTATCGCAAGCGCGTAGATGAAATCGGTCAGTGGATTGACCTGTCGCACTGGATTAACGGCGAGACGGGCGGGTATTTGCGCGAATGCACCGAAGGGCGTAGCTGGTTCGAGACGGAATACCCGAAGTGGTTGAGCGAAACCCCGCCGCCTATGACGCAGGACAACCGTAGCAACGAACACGGCTCGTATATTATCGAGTCGTTGGAAACCGGACGCATCTACCGGGGGCATTTCAACATCATCAACCGGGGGCATATCTCCAATTTGCCGGATGGCTGCGTGATCGAAATCCCCGGCTATGTAGACCATAACGGAATCAATATGCCAGTGGTGGGCGATCTGCCGCTGGCCTGCGCCGCCACCTGTTCTGCCAGCGTGCGCGTGCAGCAGATGGGCATGGAGGCGGCGGTACGCGGCGATGTGACGCTGCTCAAACAGGCCATGCTGCACGACCCGCTGGTGGGGGCGGTGTGCAACCCGGAAGAAGTGTGGCAGATGGTGGACGAGTTGCTGGTGGCGCAGGCACAATGGCTGCCCAACTACGTTCCCGCCGAGATCGAAGCTGCCCGTCAGCGGTTGGCGCAGGCCGAAGCGAACGGAACCCGCGTGAAACTGCGGCAGACGGACGGCGCGGCGCGGCTGAAGGTTCGCAGCGTGAGCGAACTGGCAGCTGCCCGCTAGACCCCCCCGTTCGCCGACGGAAAAACGAAAGGCGTTGTGACCGGATAAACAAAAACCAGCGAGGATTTCGCTGGTTTTTTTATCTGTGATTTATTGCTTACAGTCCATCCGATTCAAACCGATGCGCTATCCGGGAATAGTACGCCGATTAGAACACTTTCCGAAGCGAGAGGTAATCCTACCGCAGATTCCTCTACAGCTACCACTGCAACAGAAAGTACTCTAATCGAGGTGCTATTTCGTAACAACGTATCGCCTCAATTAGTGCAATATTATCGAATATTCCGAGATGCGTCAAGAGCGAGTTTTGGGTGATTATAGAGGATTAATCTGTACGATGCTTATCTTGCGCTCTTGGTGGATGAGCATGTTCATACTGCACGGTTTTTAGTCAAATGAGTGGTTTCTAACAATCAGTCTTTCCAATCCCCCAAAAACTGGCGGATACCCATCGGGCGAAACGGGTTTATGCTTAGAGTCGGGGTGCGTGGCGTTGTGCCGCGCAACCCGATGTGTTCAGTGTGCGTATATACACGTAAGCAGCCGCGCAGGGGATGAACCTGCGACGACGTTGGGAAAAGTTCGCCATGTCTGACCCGAACACTGTGCAGTGGGTGACAGCCGCCTTACAGGGCGACCAAGATGCCTTTGCCGATCTGGTTTATGCCTATCAAGATTCGGTCTACAACCTGTGTTACCGGATGCTGGGGGAGCGCGTAGAAGCTGAGGATGCGGCACAGGAAGCCTTTTTACGCGCCTATTTGAACCTGCAACGCTATGACCCGCAGCGCCCATTCAAAACGTGGTTGCTGAGTATCGCATCCAACTATTGTATAGACCGGTTGCGCCGCCGTCGCCTGCAATGGATGTCGTTGGATGACGAGCCAACGGCGGATCGGCTGGCGTTGAGCAGCGACGAGCCAGAGCCGGAACATGCCACGCTCACCCGCGAACATAGCGCGGCGGTGCAGGCGTTGTTGAACGAACTCAGCCCGGATTATCGCGCTGTGGTGGTGCTGCGTTACTGGTACGACTATTCGTATGTGGAAATCGCGGACATGATGGATACGACCGAGAGCGCCGTGAAAAGCCGCCTGTTTCGCGCCCGTCAGGCGCTGGCGGATAAACTGGGCGACGAACAGGCCGCCCGCTTGGGTAAGCCGCTGATGGAGGGCTTGTAGCATGGCGAATGAACAGCGAAAGCGGCTGATGCAGGAGGCGCTGGATTCCGAACGCCAGCACGCACAGCGCCAGCATCTTGATCTGGACGCGGAAAGTACCGCCGAGTTCAGTCGCCTGAAGCAGGTGGATACGCTGCTGCGGACTGCCCCGTTTGAACGCGCTCCGGCGCGGTTGGCGCTGGGTATTATGGCAAAACTGGCGCAGGCTGTCCAGCAGCCGATGACGCATATCAGCGGGTTGGCGCTGGCGTTGGGGCTGGCGCTGGTGATGCTGATTACGCTGCCGGTGCTGATCGGCGGGTTGAGCCTGTTTTTGGGCGCGGCGGGGAGCGCCGCCGCTTTGAACGTGCTGCTCCAGCAAATTGTGAACCTGCTGGCTTCGGCGGTGGCGGTGCTGGATGGCTTCGTGCAGGGGGCGCAACAGGTGGTGAGCGAGTATCCGGTGGCGCCGGCGCTGCTGCTGTCCGTCGCGCCGCTGGTGCTGTTCTGGCTGATGCGAGTCTGGCAAAAACGGGATTCGGATGAAGGGGAAGAATGATGCGGATAGATAATCGCACGCTGATGCTAGTCGCGCTGGCGCTGTTGCTCGTGATGGTGGTGTTCAATCCCGGCAGCATCAAGTCCATGCTGGATACGGTTGAATCGCTGGTGATGATCGCACTGGGGAGCGTGGCGACCCTATATCTGTGGAAACGGCTATGAGCAAGCTGCGGAATTTTCTCATCCTCGGCGGGTTTATCCTCGCCACGTTCGCTCTGGCCTCATGGGTGCGCGGGCGGGTGGAGTCGCCTCCTACCACCGATGCCCTCGTTGAAGGCATTCTCATCACCGACCATTATCAATTGACGGGGACGCTCGATCAATCGCTGGTGGTGGCGGCGGATACGGCTGCGCTGGCGGAGTCGGCGCGGGTGTTCGGTGACGCGACGCTGGTCGGGCGTTCGGGCGTGACGGTGGACGGGCAGGTGCAGGGCGATCTGACCGCGATGGGCGAGACGTTCATGCTCAGTTCAGGGGCGCACGTCGGCGGGGCGCTGTCCTTCATGGGGCATAGCGCCACCGTGAACGGCACGGTTGAGGGCGACCTGACGCTGGTAGCCGAGCAGATCATGCTGGGGCCGCAAGCGCACATCAGCGGGCGAATCGCGGCTTGCGGCGGGCAGGTGGACGATCAGCGGGTGGATGTGGCGGCGCTGCCACCGTGCAGTCAGTCCGATTTGATGCCGCGTTTCGAGGCGTTGCAATCGCTGGCGCAGGTCGGCGCAGGCGGATTTTCGTCCGGCGGGGCGCTGGCCTCGTTCTCGTCGGCCTTCGTGCTGGCGGGGCTGACGGCGCTGCTGGCGGCGGCTTTCCCGCGCCGTGTGCGGTTGGCGATGGAAGCGGTGCGGGCTGCTCCCGGCTATTTGACGGGCGCGGGCTGCTTGACGTTGTTCGGGTTGGCGGGATTCGGGCTGCTGGCGCTGCTGGTGCTGGCCTTTGTGCCGCCGTTAGGGTTGATTTTGCTGCTGGCGGCGGCGGCGCTGTTCGTGCTGCTGGTTGCGGCGCTGGTGATGGGCTGGGTGGTGCTGGCGGCGGCGGTGGGCGACTGGATAGCGCGGAAGTTCGGCGCTCAGACTGTGCCGCCGCTGATGACCGCTGCTCTGGGCAGCATGACACTGACGCTGGCGTTGAACGGGCTGGTGTTTCTGCCGTTCGGTGGGCTGGTGGCGCTGGTGAGCGGCGTGCTGCTGGGGTTGATCGGAGTGGGCGCGGTCTACCGCACACGCATGGGCGGGCGGCGCTTGGATGAGGCGCATTTGGAAATTGGGGCAGCCCTCACCCCCAACCCCTCTCCCAACCGCTGAGTACAGCTCTCCCAACCGCTGAGTACAGCTAGGAGAGGGGAGGAATGCCGTGCCCGCTTGCTTTACCCCCTTCGCCATGACGCGCAACGGAAGGGAGTAGGGGATGAGGGTTTATATCCCCCAAATCCGAATGCGGCGCTTGGATGAGGCGCATTTGTTGCGGGGGTAAGTATCGGTTATCCTCAATCTATCTTTCATGGATAGCGCGAGGAGTGAAAAATGATGCTGCGCCGTCTCATCATCCTGTTGATGTGTTTGTTTGTGGGGGCAGCTTTTGCCGCCGCGCAAGAGACTCCCGGTGTTATGGTAGATGTGGGCGAGAGCGATACGCTCGTCTCGATTGCCGAACGCACGGGGACAACGGTGGACTGCCTGCGTACTGCCAACGGCCTCGCGGCGGATGCCACACTGGAAGGGTTGAGCCGGTTGTTCGTGCCGGACGCTTGCGCGGCAGTTGAGTCCACTGGCGATCAGGGCGGCGGCGCGACCACCACCACCGTGACCCCTTTGAGCGACCAGTCGTATGTGGTGAAGGCCGGCGACCGGCTGACCCGAATCGCGCAGCAGTTTGGCGTGACGGTGCAGTGCATCGTGGATAGCAACGCCATCGCCGACCCGAATTTGATCTACCCCGGTCAGGTGTTGCTGATAACCACCGCCTGTCAGGGTGGCGGCGGCGGCGTGACCACCATGACGACAGCGAGTGCCACGACAGAACCCGCCCTCGCCTGCCGCTTTGACCACAACGCGGGACGCAGTGCCCCCGGCAACCTGTACACCGTGCAGTTGGGTGACGCGCTGGACTTCATCGCCTGCGATTTCAATGTGGATTTGACGTGCTTGCTGGCGTCCAACCCGGAGATTACCCATCGCAGCCGGATCGCGGTCGGGCAGGTGCTGGTGATTGACCGCACCTGCCCGATCTGGACGGACGCGACGCGCCCGCGTTAGCGCCGCCGTACAACGACAACGGGGGCGCTGCGCGTGGTGTGCAGCCGCCCCCCGTGTCTATCCTTTACTGCCCCTGTCCCAGCGAATAGCCGGGAATGCCGTCGAAGTTGCAGAGGTGTTCGGTCTTGATGAAGTCGAAACCCGCATCGGAGAGCTTGCCGAGCAGTTCCACGATCTGCCCGTGCTTGAGGGGCGCGTTGTCCTTGCTCATGTAGCGGCAGCGCCAGTGATCCACGCAGAAGGTTTCGGCAGCGCCCTTAGGCCACACTTTCTGACCGCGATTGCTAATCATCGCCAGATCAAAGCCGTCATGGTTGACCTTCAATAACTGCTCGCCTAACACGTTCGGATTGCGGTCGGCTTCGTCCCACGCGAGGAAGATGTCCACGCCCACCGTGTCCTTCTTGGCGGGGGCACGCACGCTGACCGCCGCGCCGGGGGGGATGCTGTCGCCGTTGGCGTAGCTGACCGGCTTGAGCGTCTGCGGTTGCTGACCGAGGCGGGCGATGATCGCCTCGCCAAACTCCTTCGTCCCCACCTTCTGTTTGCTCACGCCGTCGCGGAAGATGTCGTAGGTATGCACTCCGTCCTCGACGGTACGCAGCCATGCGTTGTGAACGCGCTCCGCCACGTCCGGTTGACCGATGTGTACCATCATCATCACGCCCGCCAGCAGCAGGCCGGACGGGTTGGCGAGGTTCTGACCGGCGCGGCGCGGGGCGCTGCCGTGAATGGCCTCGAACATGGCGGCGTGCTGCCCGATGTTAGCCGACCCCGCCAGCCCGACAGAGCCGGCAATCTGTGCTGCCACGTCCGACAGGACATCGCCGTACAGGTTGGGCAGCACAAGGACATCGAACATTTCTGGCGTGTCGGCCATCTTCGCCGCGCCGATGTCCACAATCCAATGCTCTTTTTCCAGTTCAGGATATTCCACGCCGATCTCGTCAAAGACCTTGTGGAACAAGCCGTCGGTCAGCTTCATGATGTTGTCTTTGGTGAAGGCCGTCACCTTCTTGCGGTTGTTGCGCCGCGCATACTCGAAAGCGTAGCGCACGATCTTCTCGCAGCCGGGGCGGGTGATGAGCTTCAAGCACTGGTAGACCTCATCCGTCTGGCGGTGTTCGATGCCCGCGTACAGGTCTTCCTCGTTCTCGCGGATAATCACGATGTCCATGATCGGATGCTTGGTTTTGATGAACGGCGAATAGCTGACGCAGGGGCGCACGTTGGCGTATAGGCCGAGCGTCTTGCGGGTGGTGACGTTGATGCTCTTGAAGCCCGTCCCCTGCGGCGTGGTCAGCGGCGCTTTGTAGAACACCTTGGTGCGGCGTAGCGAGTCCCATGCTGCCGGTTCGATGCCGGCGGTGTTGCCCGCCATGTAAATCTTCTCGCCCACCACGATTTCTTCGATGTCGATCTGCGCCCCCGCCGCCTGCAACACCTGCAAGCTGGCCGCCATAATCTCCGGGCCGATGCCATCCCCATACGCCACTGTGATCGGTGTCTTGCTCATGTCCTCAACCCCCCTCTTGGGTATGAAATAAAAATAGGCCAACGTCAACTCCCGAAACTTCGGGAATTCACGTTGGCCTACTGAACAGCTAGTCTAATGGACTGTCTGCGCGGTCTGCCGCGACTCATTTGTCACGAACACGGATAGGATAACGGCAATCGCGGGATTTGTACAGCCCTATTAAACCAACACTCATCTTGTTTATTGAGGTGGGCTGTTGTTGTATACTGAAAACAAGGGTGAGGAGGTGAAAGGTATGACGACTACTGAACTGTATGAACAAATATTAGCGCAAGTACTCCAACTACCCCCCCCGTGAGCGATTGCATCTGATCGCGCAGATAGCTTTATCTGTTGAGCGTGAACTTCAATCTACACCTGCACCTGCTACGCAATTGCCCGCTGAAGGTAATTGGGGCAAGATGCTCAATGGTTAACCTTCACAATAGGGGGAGAACGGATGTAAACTGTGGTGCATGATCATGAGATACGACTACCTCAGCCAACATCCGAACGTGTTTCAGAAATGCACCGGTCTGACCGTTGATC
>Ga0172373_10006113_pt1 | contig 16133 bp, 8 predicted proteins | sample Lak10m_2_FD_114546 | JGI IMG/M metagenome (GOLD analysis project Ga0172373, IMG submission 114546) | Freshwater microbial communities from Kabuno Bay, South-Kivu, Congo - kab_092012_10m | ecosystem: Environmental > Aquatic > Freshwater > Lake | place: Democratic Republic of the Congo: South-Kivu...
ACACCCAGAAATGCATCCGCGCCGGCGGCAAGCACAACGACCTCGATGACGTCGGCCTCGACACCTACCACCACACGTTCTTCGAGATGCTCGGCAACTGGTCCTTCGGCGACTACTTCAAGCAGGAGGCCATCAGTTGGGCGTGGGAACTGGTCATCGAAGTCTGGAAGTTCCCGCCGCAGCGGCTCTACGCGACCGTTTACAACCCCGACAAAACCAAGGGCGACCCCAGCGAGTTCGACCAGGAGGCGTGGGACATCTGGGCCGCGAAGTTCCGCAGCGTCGGCCTCGACCCCGCCGTCCACATCGTCAACGGCAACAAGAATGACAACTTTTGGATGATGGGCGACACCGGCCCCTGCGGCCCGTGCTCCGAACTCCATGTGGACCTCACGCCCGCCGGTGACACGCGCGGTCTGCTCGTCAACAAAGGCTCCGCCGAGTGCATCGAAATCTGGAACAACGTCTTCATCCAGTTCAACGCGAACCCCGACGGCACCTTCAGCCCGCTCCCGGCCAAGCATGTGGACACCGGCATGGGCTTCGAGCGCGTGACCAGCATCATGCAGGGGACGAAGATGTTCTCCGACTTCGCCAACGCGAAGATTTCCAACTACGAGACCGACATCTTCCGCCCGATTTTCGACGAGCTGGAGAAGATGAGCGGGAAGAAATACGCCTCCACCCTGCCCACGGACTCCTCTCAACTCTCAACTCTCAACTCTCAACTCGCGACGGACATCGCCTTCCGCGTCATCGGCGACCACATCCGCACGTTGAGCTTCGCCATCGCGGACGGCATCCAGCCGGGCAACACCGACCGGAACTACGTCCTGCGCCGCGTCCTGCGCCGCGCGGTGCGCTACGGCCGCACGCTCGGCTTCCACGAGCCGTTCTTCTACAAGCTCGTGGACGTGCTCGCCGCGACGATGGGCGATGTATTCCCCGAAATCCGCACCCGCAAGCAGCATGTGAAGGATGTGCTCAAGCTGGAGGAAGTGAGTTTCAACAAGACGTTGGACAAAGGCATCGCTCTCTTCGAGACCGAAGCAGCGAAGCTGCTGGGGACCGCGCCCGCCCCGGGCGCAGCCGACCGCGCCCTCGCGGTCGGCTCCGGCGCGTGCGAAGTAGAAATGGCATCTGGCAAGTCCGAGCGCTCCGGGGTTTCCCGCGAGGGCTCGGGAAACGACGCCCGGGGCGGGCGTGCTCCCCAAGCCAGCGGGGCCAAGTATTCGAAGCGCCGCCTCCCCCACTTCGAGCGTCCGTGGGGCAAATACATGGTGACCTTCTCCACCCGGCAGAAACGCCAGCTCACGCCCGCCGAGCGAGACACTGTGCTGGCGAGCGCCCTCTACGCCCACGAGCATCTCCAGTATCAGCTCTTTGCGGCGTGCGTGATGCCCGACCATGTCCATTTGCTCTTCGAACCGCAAATCAAGGAGCAAGACAAGGAAGGCAAGCCCGTCTTCTGGTCGCTGGGCGAAATCATGCACGGCATCAAGTCCACGACCGCGCACCGCATCAACAAGGCCGCAAAGGTCACGGGCGTTCACGTTTGGGAGGAAGAGTCATTTGACCGCCTGATGCGCGGCGACTCGGACCTTGAAGAGAAGTTCCATTACATCTGTCGCAATCCTTGGGACAACGGAGTTGTGCCGATGACCGAGCCCTACAAATGGTTATGGACGCCCGAGGTTTCCGCCGCTCCGCCAGTCCTGGGGACCGCGCCCGCCCCGGGCGCAGTCAACCGCGCCCTCGCGGTTGACCCTGACGCGCGCGATGTAGAAACCGCATCTGGCAAGTCCGAGCGCTCCGGGGTTTCCTGCGGGGGCGCGGGAAACAACGCCCGGGGCGGGCGTGCCCCCCAAATCTCCGGCGCGTTCGCGTTCCGGCTTTACGACGAGCAGGGCTTCCCCCTCGACCTCACCGAGCTGATGGCCCGCGAGCGCGGCCTGACCGTGGACGTGGCCGGCTTCAACGCCTTGATGGAGGAGCAGAAGGCCCGCGCCCGCGCCGCGCAGAAGAAGACCGTCATCGAGCTGTCCCAAATCGAGACCAAGACGCCCACGCGCTTCCTCGGCTACGACGCGCTGGAGACGCCCGCGCGCGTGCTCGAAGTCGTCGGCCTCAAGGACAAGACCGCCGTGGTGCTCGACACCTCCACCTGCTACGCCGAGATGGGCGGCCAGCTCGGCGACACCGGCGAGCTGACCGGCAGCGGCCAGCTCTGGCGCGTGGTCAACACCCAGAAGTCCGGCAACACCTGGCTGCACATCCTCGGCGCAGCCGCTGACTCCTCCCCATCTCCCATCTCCCATCTCCCATCTCCTGACGACGCGCCCGCCGTCGGCTCCACCGTGACCCTGAGCGTGGACCCGGTTCGTCGCCACGCGATTCAGCGCCACCACACCGTCACGCACCTGCTGCACTGGGCGTTGCATGAAGTCGTCAGCAAGGAAGCCTCGCAGAAAGGCTCCTTCGTCGGCCCGGACAAATTGACCTTCGACTTCAACAGCGCCGCGCTCACGCCCGCGCAGGTCGCCGACATCGAGAAGCTCGTCAACGAACGCATCGTCGAGAACGCCGGCGTCTCGTGGACCGAAGTCCCGCACGCCGACGTGAAGGGCCGCAAGGACGTGATGCAGTTCTTCGGCGACAAATACGGCGACACCGTGCGCGTGGTGCAGATCGGCGGCCACGCCGCGAAGCTGGACGGCTACAGCATGGAACTCTGCGGCGGCACGCACACGCGCGCGACCGGCGAGATCGGCCTCTTCCGCATCGTCGGCGAGAACGCGATTGCCGCTGGCGTGCGCCGCATCGAAGCCGTCGCCGGCCTCACTGCCTTCGACGCGATGCGCCTGGACCGCGAGCTGATCAAGACCGTCGCCGGCAAGGTGAGTTCCCCCATTCACGAGCTGGAGAAGAAGATCGAGGCCGTCCTCGCGCACCAGAAGGAGCTGGAGAAGCAGCTCAAGCTCGCCGTCGCGCGCAACGCGTCGAACGCCGCGGGCGAACTCCTCAGCCGCGCACACGACGTGAACGGCACGCCGCTCACCACGCACAACCTCGGCGACGCGGACGCGGACTTCCTGCAAGCCGTGGTGGACGCGCTCAAGAGCCGGTTCCGGGGCGTCATCGTCCTCGGCGGCGGCACGGGCGGCGCGGTGACGCTCATTGCGAATGTCTCGGCGGACTTCACCGCGAAGGTGCAGGCCGGGAAAATCATCCAGCAGATCGCGCTTCTCGTCGGCGGCAAGGGCGGCGGCAAGCCGGACAACGCCCGCGGCGGCGGCAAGGATGCGAGCAAGCTGGACGAGGCCCTGGCAAAGGTGAAGACGCTGCTGGCCTGAGCCGCGCCGGGCCGGAGGCGGACGGCAGCCACAAAACAAAAACGGCGCGGACCTAAGTCCGCGCCGTGTCGTGTTCAACAGGGTTCCCCGGTCAGCGATCCAGCCCACGCTGGACCAGAGTGACTTGCGCGCGAGTCCGGGGAACGGAACCGGCGCGGCAGCCGTTACTTCCTGCCCTTCTTGACGGCGGGGGTCGGAACGGTCTGGATGGTCTGGAGGATGCGGCCCGCGATCTTGTAGGGGTCGCCCTGGGAGTTGGGGCGGCGGTCTTCGAGGTAGCCGCGATAGTCGTTGTTCACGAAGCTGTGCGGGACGCGGACGGACGCGCCGCGGTTGGCGACGCCGTAGTTGAACTTGTCTATGGACTGCGTCTCGTGCAGGCCGGTGAGGCGGAGGTGGTTGTCCGGGCCATACACGGCGATGTGCTCGTTCTTGTATTTGTCGAACGCGGCCATGAGGGCCTCGAAGTATTCCTTGCCGCCGACTTCGCGCATGTAGGTGGTCGAGAAGTTGGAGTGCATGCCGGAGCCGTTCCAGTCCACGTCCTTGCCGAGGGGCTTGCAGTGCCAGACGACGTCCACCTCATACTTCTCGCAGAGGCGCATCAGGAGGTAGCGGGCGACCCACATCTGGTCGGCGGCGTTCTTGGAGCCTTTGCCGAAGATCTGGAACTCCCACTGGCCCTTGGCCACTTCGGCGTTGATGCCCTCGTGGTTGATGCCGGCGTCGAGGCAGAGGTCGAGGTGCGTGTCCACGATCTCGCGGGCGACGCTGCCGACGTTCTTGTAGCCGACGCCGGTGTAGTATTCGCCCTGCGGATAGGGGAAGCCGCCGCCGCACGGGAAGCCGAGGGGCTTGCCATCCTTGTAGAGGAAGTATTCCTGCTCGAAGCCAAACCAGGCGCCGGGATCGTCGGGGATCGTCGCGCGGCCGTTGGAGGGATGCGGCGTCTTGCAGTCCGGCATCATGACTTCGCACATCACGATCACGCCGTTTTTCTTGGTCGTGTCGGGATAGACCGCGACGGGCTTGAGCATGCAGTCGGAGCTGCGGCCCTCGGCCTGCCGGGTCGAGCTGCCGTCGAAGCCCCACATCGGGAGCTGTTCAAGCTTGGGGAAGCTCGCGAATTCCTTGATTTGGGTCTTGCCGCGGATGTTTGCGACGGGTTCGTAGCCGTCGAGCCAGAGGTATTCGAGTTTGTATTTCGCCATGTGCGTGTTGTTAGTTGTGAACTCGAAGGCTGTTGGGCGAAGTGCGCCAGAGCTTTCGAATTACCGATGGACAGGGATTTCAGCAGGGAAAATGCCACGCTGCCACAAAAAATTGTTCCACCGGCCAAAGCCGGGCGGAAAGCCGCGCGGGCAGGCGAATCCGCCGCAAAAAGGCCTTTGACGCGCCGCCGCATACCCCGCCGCCGGCCTGTCTATGTTTAGCCAGACTGCTTGGATTTCTGCCAAGCAGCGCTGCTTGGCACAGCGCAGCGTCAAGCCAGCCCGCCCAGCTCCTGCGCGCTCTTGCCGCCATTGATGAGGTAGAGCACGGCCATGCGGACGGCGAGGCCGTTGGTGACCTGCTCCAGGATCACGGAGCGCCCGCAGTCGGCGAGGTCGCTGGCGATCTCGACGCCGCGGTTGATGGGGCCGGGGTGCATGATGAGCGCGTCGGGCCGGGTCCTGGCAAAGCGCGCGTGGGTCAGGCCGAAGAGCGCGGCGTATTCGCCGATGCTGGGGAACATGGTCTTGCGCTGCCGCTCGTGCTGGATGCGCAGGAGGTTGATGACATCGGCGTCGGCGATGGCCTCGTCCACGTTGTAGGTGACGCGGCAGCCCATCTGCTCGAAGACGCGTGGGACGAGCGTGCTGGGGCCGCAAAGTGTGACGTTCGCGCCGAGCTTGAGCAGCGCCCAGATGTTCGAGCGCGCGACGCGGCTGTAGAGGATGTCGCCGAGGATGGTGACGTTGAGTCCGGCGATCTTTCCCCGGTGCTCGCGAATGGTGAACGTGTCGAGGAGCGCCTGCGTGGGGTGCTCGTGCGCGCCGTCGCCGGCGTTGATGACGTGGGCGTTGAGCACGCGGGAGAGGAAGTGCGGCGCGCCGGTGGCGCTGTGGCGGATGATGATGACGTCGGCGTTGAGGGCCTCGAGGTTGCGGGCGGTGTCCTTGAGGGTCTCGCCCTTCTTGAGCGAACTGGCCTCGGCCCCGAAGTTGATGACGTCGGCGCTGAGGCGGATGGCGGCCAGCTCGAAGCTGATGCGCGTGCGGGTGCTCGGTTCGACGAAGAGGTTGACGACCGTCTTGCCGCGCAGGGCCGGGACTTTCTTGATGGCGCGCTCGCCGACGGCCTTGAACTGGCGCGCGGTGTCCAGGACGGCGGTGATCTCGTCGGCGGAAAGGGATTCGATGTCGAGGAGGTGTTGGCGGTTCCAGGTCATGCGCGGCTGGGCGAATGGAGTAATGGAATCGCGGGGGCTTGGAAAGCCATTACTCCATTGGCGGCGGCCTTGGGGCGCAACGTGACACGCGCACCCCGGCAGGCCGGGGTGTTGGGAGCGCGGGCAGCCTGGCCCGCCCGGATCGCACCGCCGCTCGCGCTTGACGAAGCGGGCGTTGGAAATCGAAGCGACCGTTGGGCCAGACCCCGGATGCCAGGCAAACGGCTCAAGCATGCCCGCCCGTTCGGGGTGCGCCCCCCGTGAACTGGACACCTCACCCGCGACCCGGCACAGTGCCCGCATGAAGACCAATGGCGGCGGCATTTGCCTCGCGAACAGGATGGAATGCGCGGACCTCACCCTGGTGCCCGCGTCGCCCTCATTTGCGAGGCCGAGGCCGGGGGCAGGATCAGCGAGACAGTGATTCAGGGGAATTTTGACGAGCCGCCGGTGCCATGAATCCAAAGCCGAATCGTATCAGCCCGGTCGTAAAAGGCACCGTGGCCGCCTTGCTTCTGTTCGCACTATTTTCGTTGTTCTGGCCGCAACAGGGGCCCCTCCAGCTTGACGAGCACTTACGCGTCGAAATCGCCAATCGCCTTAAACTGGAGCTGTCGCGCAAGGGATGGGGCGCGTTCACCGCCCCCTTGAGTGAACAGCCCCGGACCGAGGCAAAGGAGCAACTGGCCAGGCTCACCCAAGCTGTGAACGCTTTGGAAATTGTGACGCTCGAAGGCAAACAGGGCCTGCTTGGCTCCCGATACGTGCGGGTGAAATTCCGCCTGCCGGAGGTGGAGCTTCCACCTGGTGAAGACCTTAGGTTTTACGAAATTGAATTTCACCCCCTGCTCGGCTGGGCCATTAAACGCGGCAGTTCCGAATTCTTCTTCAACCTCGGCTTGTGACCCCATGATCCCCCGCGAACTGCTCAGGAAGATCCGCCAGATCGAGATCCGCACGAACCGCCTCGTGTCCGAGTCCGTGTCCGGCGCGTATCACAGCGTCTTCAAGGGGCAGGGCATGAACTTCGACGAGGTGCGCGAGTATCAGCCCGGCGATGACGTGCGCGCGATTGACTGGAACGTCACGGCGCGCATGAACCACCCGTTCATCAAGAAGTTCGTCGAGGAGCGCGAGCTGACGGTGATGCTCGTCGTGGACCTCAGCGGCTCCGGCCTGTTCGGCTCGGGCGAGCAGTCCAAGCGCGAGCTGGCCGCCGAGATCGCCTCGGTGCTCGCCTTCTCGGCCATCCGCAACAACGACAAGGTGGGCCTCGTGCTCTTCAGCGACGAGGTGGAGAAGTTCATCCCGCCGCGCAAGGGCCGCCGCCACGTCCTGCGCGTCATCCGCGAAATCCTCTTCTTCGAGCCGAAGCGTCACGGCACGGATCTGCCGGGCGCGCTGCACTTCGTCAGCCAGATGCTGCCGCACAAGTCGGTGGTCGTCGTGCTCTCCGACTTCCTCGAAGCGCGCGCGCCGGTGCGCTTTGGCAGTCGAACCGGTCACATCGCGCCGTTGCCCGCCGCCGAGCCGCTCGCGCCCGCCACGCAGGTCGCGCTCCGGCAGGCGCACCGCCGTCACGACCTCGTGGCCGTGCAAATCACCGACCGCTACGAACTGGAGCTGCCCGCGCTGGGCCGGCTGGTGCTGAAGGACGCCGAGACCGGCGAGGTTGTGGAAATCCAGACCGGCAACGCCCGGCAACGGGCGGCGTTTGCCGAGCAACAGACCCTCTTCCAAGGCGCGCTGCGCAAGGTCTTCCGCACGATGGGCGTTGATTCGATTCAGCTCCGCACCGACCAGCCTTACTCGACCGCGCTCGGCAAGTTTTTCGACACGCGGGAGAAGCGGAGGAGAAGGGGATGAAGGGGAGAAGTAATTAGTGCTTAGTAATTAGTCCGCCCGCACACACGACCGCCACCAACTAATCACTAATTACTAATCACTTTCCCCATGACCCTTCCCCCGCTCATCCTCGCCTCCGCCTCGCCGCGCCGCGCGGAACTGCTGCGCGGGCTGGGATTGAAGTTCACCGTCATCACCAGCGCGGCCGAGGAGGCGCACCACGAGGATTTCACCGCCCGCGAGCTGTGCCTCGCCAACGCCTATCGCAAGGCCCGCGCGGTGGCGAAGCAGCATCCGCAGGCGCTGGTGTTGAGCGCGGACACGCTGGTCTATCTGGGCACGACGCTTTACGGCAAACCGGCGGACATGGCCGATGCGAAGCGGATGCTCCGCGAACTGGCCGGCCACACGCATCAGGTCGTCACCGGCGTCTGCCTGCTGCACCTGGCCAAACATCGCTGCCGCCTCTTCGCCGAGACAACCAACGTGACCTTCAAGCCGCTGACCGAGGCGCAAATCGCCGCCTACCTCGCCGCCATCCAACCACTCGACAAGGCCGGAGCATACGCGATTCAGGATCGCGGCGATGACATCGTCGAGCGCATCAACGGCTCCTTTAGCAACGTCGTCGGCCTGCCGGTGGAACGGGTGAAGCACGAGCTGGCAAGCTGGCATCGGCACTCGTGACGGCGCACGTCTTGGACTGCGCCGGCAGAGCGCAGCGGCGACGGCGCTTTCAAGTCCCGCGAAGCGGGTTTGGGCAGGGATACTTTCGGACTGCTCCGCAGGATGCCAAAGCGGCGTCGCGCTTCGCTTGCCGCCGCAGTCCAAGACATCTGGCCCGCCCTCGCTCACCTTTTTCCTGCGTCACGCTTGCCTTCACTCCGCCCGTTCCTACACTCCGCGCGCCGATGCTGAACCTGGACACGCTGAACCCTGAGCAACGCGACGCCGTCGAGACGATTCGCGGGCCCGTGCTCATCCTCGCCGGAGCGGGCACGGGCAAGACGCGCGTCATCACCTTCCGCATCGCGCACATGGTCGAGCGCGGCATCGCGCCGGAAAACATCCTGGCCGTCACCTTCACCAACAAGGCCGCGCGCGAGATGCTGGAACGGGTCAACCAGCTCATTCCCAAAACGCGGAACGCGGAGCGCGGAGCGCGGAAAGAAGACAACCCCGCGCGCCCCACCGTCTCGACATTCCATTCGCTGTGCGTCCGCATTCTCCGCCAGCATATCGAACTGCTCGGCTACAAGAAGAACTTCGTCATCTACGACGAATCGGAGCAGCTCGGCGCGATCAAGAAGATCCTCGCCAACATCTCCGCCAAGGGCGAGCAGACCGACCCGCGCGCGGTGCTCGGGCTGTTGAGCAAGTTCAAGAACGGTGGCGCGGCAGCCGAGGCGGCCTTCAAGGATCCCAATGTTTCCGCCCTCGCCGAGCACGTCCGCAAGAAATACGAGTCCGCGCTCAAGGCATGCAACGCGGTGGACTTCGACGACCTCATCCTGCTTACGCTGCGGCTCTTCACCGAGCATCCCGAGGCGCTCGATGCCTGCCGCGCGCGCTTCCGCTACGTGATGGTGGACGAGTATCAGGACACCAACGCCGCGCAGTTTCAGTTGGTCCACGCGCTCACGAGCAAGCACCGCAATCTCTGCGTCGTCGGCGACGACGACCAGTCCATCTACGGCTGGCGCGGCGCGGAAGTCGCGAACCTGCTCGATCTCGAAAAGCATTTCCCCGAGGTGAAGGTCGTGAAGCTGGAGCAGAACTATCGCTCGACGAACACGATTCTCCAGGCCGCCAACGCGGTCATCAAGAACAACGCCCGCCGGCGCGGCAAGAACCTGTGGTCGCAGAACGGCCAGGGCGGGAAGATTCAGTTGCAAGCCTTCGACAACGAGGAGGCTGAGGCGCGCACGGTGGCCGAGGCCATCGAGTTCAAGCGCATGACCAAGCGCGTGCCGTGGGGCGACCAGGCGATCCTCTTCCGCACGAATCTCCAGTCGCGGCCCATCGAGATGGAACTGCGCAAGGCCGGCATCCGCTACCACCTCATCGGCGGGCAGAGCTTCTTCGACCGCCGCGAAGTGCGCGACTTCCTCGCCTACGTGAAGACGTTCCTCAACCCGCACGACGACGTGAGCCTGCTGCGCATCGCGAACGTCCCCGCGCGCGGCCTCAGCGACGTGACGATGGAGCGCCTGCTCGCCGCGAGCCAGGAGCGGCATTGCTCGGTTTTCGCCGCGATGCGCCACACGGACGTGCAGAACGGCTTTCAAGCCCGCACCCGCGAGGCGATTCAGGAGTTCTTCGGCTTCCTTGAGGAGACGCGGGCGAAGCTGGCGGACGAATCCCTCGCCACGCGGCCCGACGCGCTTCAGCAATGGTCTGAGAAGTTTCTCAACGACACGGGCTACTGGAACGAACTCCGTCGCGGCGAGAAGAACCAGGAGAACGCCGAGAACCGCATCCGCAGCCTGCGCGACTTGATCGCGACGATGGACCGCGACGGCGTGGGCAAGCCGATGTCCGACCGCCTCGACGAGTTTCTGGAAACCATCACGCTCGACTCCGAGCGCGAGGAGGAGAAGGAGGCCGGCGACGCCGTGACGCTCATCACCATGCATTCGTGCAAGGGGCTGGAGTATCCGCATGTGTATGTCGTGGGCCTCGAAGACGGCCTGCTGCCGCACTCGCGTTCGAAGGTCGAAGGCACGATGGACGAGGAGCGCCGGCTCTTCTACGTGGCCATCACGCGCGCGAAGCGGGAGCTGATGATCTCGCACTGCGGCGGGCGGAAGAAATACGGACAAGTGATGCCCTGCCATCCCTCGCCTTTCCTCAAGGAGCTTCCGGCGAACCTAATTGAGGACGCCGACGAGAAGGGCAAGCAGCCCGTCACGCAAGCCAGCGCGAAGGACATGTTCGCCGCCATGCGCGCGGCGCTGCAATAGCCCGTGCCGGCGACTTCCAGTCGCCGTCCGTGGGCAACGGACGGTCGGACGGCGGCTGCAAGCCGCCGGCACGGGCCAAAGCGGCTTCGCACCCTGTTCGACGCCGTTCACCAAAAACTGAAAACCGCTGGAGAACCCAGCGGCTTTCACGCAAATGACTTTTCCAGCGGTGCCTACTTCCTGCCGAAGAAGCGCTTCAGGTTCGCGAGGCCCTTCACGGCGATGTCGTCGCGCTTGGGCTCGATCTTGCGCCAGATGGCGGCGGCGCGGGCGATGACTTTCACGTCGGTCGTGAAGCTCTCGATGACCACGTCGCCCTGATAGCCGATCTTCTTGAGCGCGGCGACGATGGGCTTCCAGTCAATGTGGTCGCCGCCGGGCGTGCCGCGGTCGCTGCCGCAGGCGTGGAAGTGGCCGAGCTTCTTGCCGGCCTTGAGGATCGCGGCGGCCTGGTTCTTCTCCTCGATGTTCATGTGGAACGTGTCGAGGTGGAGGACGACGTTTTTCGCGCCGACGGCCTTGATGAGCGCGAGGCCCTTGTCGCAGGTGTTGAGGAAGTCGGTCTCAAAACGATTCAACGGCTCGATGCAGAGCGTTACGCCCTGCTTGGCGGCATACGCGGCGAGCACCTTGAGGTTCTTCACGACGAGCGCGAACTCGGCCTTCTGCTGCGCTGGCTCGACGGCGTCGGCCTTGCCGACCACGGAGTAAATCGGGCCGATGAGGCGCGGGCAGCCCATGATGGCGGCCTGGTCCACGAGGGCTTTGCAGTAGGCCATGCCGGTGGCCTGCTCCTCGGGCGTGCCCCGGAAGTCGCGGCCCGGCCCCATGCAGGCACAGATGGAGCCGATGGCCAGCCCGGCCTTGTCGGCGGCGGCCTTCACCTTCGCGGGGTCAATGTGCTCCGGCGCCTCGACCGGAATCTCGACGGTGTCGAAGCCCCACTTCTTGAACTTGGGGAACAGCTTCACGCTGTCGGTGGTGAACGGGGACGTGTAGAGGAAGGAGTTGATGCCAAATCTCATAATGCTGTCGGTTGAAGCTCGCGGCAGAGGCTAGTCAACAGCTCCGGCGTGTCAAAGTTTTCCTTCGCCAGCCGCCCGCTCGCGAGGCAACTTCCGTGAAACATCGTCCGGCTGGACGGCGTCAGACTGTCCGCCAGAACATGAACATGGCTTTGCTTCACAATCTCAGGCTGGCCGCCGTCGTGACGGCGGGCTGGCTGCTCGTGCCGTCCGGGCGCGCGGCTGACAGCGGCGTCGAGTTCTTCGAGAAGAAGATCCGCCCGCTGCTGGCCGAGCATTGCCATGAGTGCCATGCGGTCGGCAAGAAGCTCAAGGGCGGACTCGCCCTCGACTCGCGCGACGGCTGGATGAAGGGCGGCGACTCCGGCATGACGCTGGTGCCCGGCGACCCCGAGGCCTCGCTGCTCATCAAGGCGGTGCGCTACAAGGACAAGGAATTCCAGATGCCGCCGAAGCGGAGGCTCTCGGACGCGCAGATTGCGGACTTCGAGCAATGGGTGAAACTCGGCGCGCCCGACCCGCGCACCGGCGGCGCGGTGACCGCGAAGAAGGAAATCAGCATCGCCGAGGGCCGCAAGCATTGGGCGTATCAGCTCCCTAAGAAGTCCACCCTGCCCGCCGTGAAGGACGCCGCGTGGTCGCGCACGGACACGGACCGCTTCATCCTCGCGAAGCTGGAGGAGAAGAGCCTTCGCCCCTCCGCCGACGCCGACCCGGTCACGCTGGTGCGTCGGATATACTTCGACCTCATCGGTCTCCCGCCGACGCCCGAGCAGATCGACGCTTTCGTCCGGGACTTCTCACTTTCCCACTCTCCCACTTTCCCACCTGCCAGCGGAGAAAGTGAGAAAGTGAGAAAGCGGGAAAGTGGGAAAGGCGCGGTCGAGCGTTTGGTGGACTCGCTCCTCGCCTCCCCGCACTTCGGCGAGCGCTGGGGCCGCCACTGGCTGGACGTGGTGCGCTATGCGGAGTCGCTGACGCTGCGCGGCTTCGTGATGAAGGAGGCCTGGCGCTACCGCGACTACGTCATCACCAGCTTCAACACGGACAAGCCCTACGACCGTTTCCTCCGCGAGCAGGTCGCCGGCGATTTGCTGCCGCACCAGTCCGTCCCGCAGCGCCAGCAGCAGCTCGTGGCCACCGCCTTCCTGACGCTCGGCAACACGAACCTCGAAGAGCAGCAAAAGAAGCAGCTCGACATGGACGTGGTGGACGAGCAGCTCGACACCATCGGCAAGGCCTTCCTCGGCCAGACCATCGGCTGCGCGCGCTGCCACGACCACAAGTTCGACCCGATTCCCACGCGCGATTACTACGCGCTGGCGGGCATCCTCAAGAGCAGCAAGACGCTCGAACATTCGAACGTGAGCAAGTGGCTGGAGTTTCCGCTGCCGCTGCCGCCGGGCGAGGACAAGGAATTCGCCGCGCACGACAAGGCCGTCGCCAAGTTGCAGGCCAGCATCAAGGCCGCGAAGGAGTCCGCCAACGTCGCCATCGCCAAGCAGGCCACGCTCCCCAGCGGCGCGCTCGACGCAAAGGTGCTCGCGGGCGTGGTGGTGGACGATGAGCAGGCCAAGAAGGTTGGCAGTTGGACTGGCTCCCGCTCAACGAGGACCTTCATCGGCGACGGCTACCTGCACGATGCCAACGAGGGCAAGGGCGCGAAGACGATCACCTTCCAGCCCGAGGGTCTGCGCGCCGGCAAATACGAAATCCGCCTCGCCTACAGCCCCGGCAAGTCCCGTGCGGACAACACGCCCGTGACCATCTTCAGCGCCGACGGCGAAAAGACCGTGCGCGTGGACCAGCGCAACGACCCGCCCATCGAGAACCGTTTCGTGTCACTGGGCCAGTTCCGCTTCGAGCAGAACGGCGCGGGCTTCGTCATCGTCGGCACCGAGGGCACCAGGGGCATCGTGACGGCGGACGCGGTGCAGTTCGTGCCCATTGGGCTGCTGGCCGAGGCTCCCGCCGCGCCCGGCACAACCGATGCGCCGAAGAAGGACAAGGCCGATGTTTCCGAGTCCGTAAAGAAGATGGAGGCCGAGTTGAAGAAGCTGGAAGCCAGCGGCCCCAAGCGCCCGATGTTCATGTCCGTGAAGGAGGAGAACCCCGGCGACACGCAAATCCACGTGCGCGGCAGCGTGCAGAATCTCGGGGCGAAGGTGCCGCGCGGCTTTCTGCAAGTGGCCAGCTACGGCCCGGCCCCGAAGATTCCCGAGAAGGAAAGCGGTCGCCGCGAGCTGGGCGACTGGCTCGCCAGCCGCGACAACCCGCTCACCGCCCGCGTCTTCGTGAACCGCACCTGGACGTGGCTTTTCGGCACCGGCCTCGTGCGCAGCCCGGACAATTTCGGCACCACCGGCGACGCGCCGACGCATCCCGAACTGCTCGACCACTTGGCCGTGCGCTTCATGGAGGACGGCTGGTCGGTGAAGAAGCTGGTGCGCGAATTGGTTTTGAGCCGCGCGTATCAGCAGGCTTCCGTCGGCTTGGCCGGCCCGCAGCTCGCTGCCGGTCTGGCGGCTGACCCCGAGAACAAGTTTCTCTGGCACGCGAACCGCCGGAAGCTCGACGCCGAGTCCATCCGCGACACCGTCCTGCAAGTCAGCGGCCAGCTCGACCTCGCGCAAGGCGGCCCGCTCATCAAGGCCGGCACCAGCGCCGACTACAACTACAAGCACACCGACACGCGCCGCAGCGTCTATTCGCCCGTGCTGCGCAACTCATTGCCCGAGCTGTTCGAGGCGTTCGACTTCGCGGACCCCAGCCTCGTCGTCGGCAAGCGCAGCGACAGCACCGTCGCCCCGCAGGCGCTGTTCATGATGAACCACCCGTGGGTCATGGAGCAGTCGCAGTCCGCCGCGCAGAAGCTGCTGGCCGCGAAACTCACCGATGACCGCGAGCGGGTCGCCCGCGCCTACCGCCTCGTCCTGGGCCGCCCGCCGACCGATGGCGAAGTCACGCTCGCGCTGAAGTTTCTTCCCGCCGAGTCCTCCGCGAGCGAGGCAGCCAAGCGGCTCGAAGCCTGGGGCCGTTTCTATCAGGCGCTCTTTGCCTCAGTGGATTTCCGCTACTTGAACTGAACCGTCCCGCTGGTAAGCTCCGTCGAAGTCACATTGACATGAACGCCCCGCTCTTCACCCGCCGCCACGCGCTGCAATCCCTCGCCTGCGGCTTCGGCTCGCTCGCCTTCGCCGGCATGACCGCCCAGCGCGCCGCCGCCGCCGCGAACCCGCTCGCCCCGCGCCGGCCGCACCACGAGCCGCGCGCCAAGAGCGTCATCTTCCTCTTCATGCAGGGCGGCGTCAGCCATGTGGATTCCTTCGACTACAAGCCCGTCCTCACCGAGAAGGACGGCCAGCTCATGGGCTTCAACGACGCCCGCAAAATCGCCAACTCCGGCAAACGCGAGGAGTCCACGCAGCGCGTGATGAAGCCGCTCTGGCAATTCAACCAGCACGGGCAGTCCGGCCGCTGGGGCAGCGAACTCTTCCCGGAGACGGCGCGGCACGCGGACGACCTCACCGTCATCCACTCGATGCACACCGAGGGCATCGCGCACGGGCCGGCCACGCTCTTCCTGCACTGCGGCGCGACGCAGTTCATCCGCCCGAGCATGGGCTCCTGGGTCAGCTACGGCCTCGGCGCGGAGAACGAGAATTTGCCCGCCTTCGTCAGCCTCAGCCCGAGCGCCGGCAACGGCGGCCCGCGGAACTACGGCAACGCCTTCCTGCCGCCCGTCTTCCAGGGCACCGGCATCGGCAAGGCCGGCACGCCCATCATCGAGTCCACCATCCGCAACCTGACCAATCCGAAACTCTCGCCCGCCGAGCAGCGCCGCAGCTTCGACTTCCTCCAGGAACTCAACGCCGAGCAGCTCAGGAAATCCCCCGGCGACGCCGAGCTTGAAGCCGTCCTCGCCAGCTACGAACTCGCGTGGCGCATGCAGAACAACGCGCCCGACACGCTCGACTTGAGCAAGGAAACCGAGGCCACCAAGAAGCTCTACGGCATCGGCGAGGCCAAGACCGACAATTTCGGCCGCCAGTGCCTCATGGCCCGCCGCCTCGTCGAGTCCGGCGTGCGCTACATCCAGGTCACCTACGGCGACAACACGGCGAACCCCGCTTGGGACCAGCACTCGAACATGCCCAAGCACAAGGACCACGCGATGGCCGTGGACAAGCCCATCGCCGGCCTGCTGGAAGACTTGAAGGCGCGCGGCCTGCTGGAGGACACCATCGTCTGGTGGGGCGGCGAGTTTGGCCGCACCCCCTACGCGGAGAAGAACGGCACGGGCCGCGACCACAACGCTGGCGGCTTCACCGTCTGGCTCGCGGGCGGCGGCTTCAAGCCCGGCACCAGCTACGGCGCGACCGACGATTTCGGTCACCTCGCCGTCGAGAACAAGGTCCACATGCACGACCTGCACGCGACCATCCTCCACCAGCTCGGCCTCGACCACGAGAAGCTCACCTACCGCTTCGACGGCCGCGACTACCGCCTCACCGAC
>Ga0172373_10006114_pt1 | contig 16132 bp, 14 predicted proteins | sample Lak10m_2_FD_114546 | JGI IMG/M metagenome (GOLD analysis project Ga0172373, IMG submission 114546) | Freshwater microbial communities from Kabuno Bay, South-Kivu, Congo - kab_092012_10m | ecosystem: Environmental > Aquatic > Freshwater > Lake | place: Democratic Republic of the Congo...
AAGTACGCGAAGAAGGTCGAGGAAGAGGGCCGTTTCTAGCCCTATCCCTAGCGGCGTTAGAGGGCCAAGCTCATGAGCGTCCGTACTGCCGAAGAGAATCTCCTTCCGATCATGCACCCGCTGTACAACCTCCGCGAGGTGTGCAAGCAGATGGCGTTGCTGGAGGACCACCTCAATAATGAGCGGAAGCGGTGCCAAGACTGCATCCGTAAGCACTTCCTTACCATCGAGGCGCTCCTAGAGGAGGCGCTGTCGCTCGATAACAAGCAGAAGTGGGCCGACATGATTGCGGACAAGCCCGAGTTGGTCCGCGAGTGCCAGGAGCGTTGGATCGACGGCGAGGACGAGCGCGACATCGCCCAAGACCTCCGGGCCGTCCGCAAGGAGTTCGCCCCGCTTTGTTTTGACCTTCGTGAGATGACCGAGGAGTCCCGCCTCGCCTCGCAAGTCGCCTCCGTGCATCTTTGGCGAGGCGTCCGGCACACGGCGTGCGGACGCCGGGGGTGATCCGTGGGTCCTCCGGTCAAGCTCCATATCTTCGACTTCGACGGCACACTCTTCCGGTCGCCGGAGAAGCCCGAGGGGTGGGCCGGGGGTTGGTGGGGTAGGCTAGAGAGCTTGTCTCCGCCGTTGGTGCCCCAAAATCCGGACTCCGATTGGTGGAACGGCTCAGTCGTTACTGCTGCCAAGAAGGCCATCGCCAAGCCGGATGAGATGGCCGTCATGGTGACGGGCCGCATCCAAAAGTTCAGCCTCCGGGTCAAAGACTTGCTCAAGCAGGCGGGGCTGACCGGATTCGATGCCTTGTACTTTTCGGGTGGGGGCGCGACCGACGCCTACAAGATCGGCGTCATCAAGGAGCTTCTCGCTCAGTACCCGACGATTCGCGGAGTTGCGATTTGGGAGGACCGGGGCGAGCACCTACGCAAGTTCGCCGATTGGGTCGAGGCGAGCGGACGCGCCGCCTACCCGCATCTCATCACGGTCCCAGCCCACGAGCCTGAAGGCGCTCCTAGCGCCGCGAAGGTTGCGGGGTTGTACCTGTCGCGGAGGCAGTGATGCCGAATCTGTATCACATTACGGGCTGGAAAGACCTAGCAACGGCAAAGCCGGGGGACGTGTTCACGTTGAAACCGGGGTCTCAACACGCGGAAGGTCCGGGAGTCTACTTCTCCCAAGACGTTCCCGTGAAGGTTACGACGGCGGAGGGCACCTCTCAATCGGGGGCCTCTGCCGTCATTGAGACGGAAGCATCAAGTCCCTCTGGATGGTGGCGCACGAAGCCCAACCTCGCTCGAAAGTTCAATCGACCGATCACTTGGCATACCGACGGGAAAAATCTGTCTTGCGAGGTGCAAAGTGTGGGTTCCGTCTCCGTTGGAGGCACCGGAAGTCTGCCCTTGTTGAAAAGCGATTGCTCTTTTTCTGCCGCGCGCGTAGCCGCAAAGTACCTGTCGAACTTGGGTTCAGTCCCAGCCCGCCCTGTAGAGAATCCCCCTTCGCCGGGGAAGGTCGCTGCCCGATACAAGTCGAAGAAGACCCTCAAGACGCAAGATGGCGACGAGGCGACCGTCTACGAGTACGGCCCCCGGCAAATCGCCAACCGCAACAAGGCGAAGGCCGAACAGGTCGAGAAGCTCCGCAAGTCGATCTCCGACCTCCGCGCTAAGGTCAAGTCCGACCTCGATGCCGAGGACGACCTGACCCGGATGTCGGCGCTCGCGGTCGCTCTCATGGACGAAACCGCTGAGCGGGTCGGTAACCACGAGTCTGCCGACGACGGTCACTTCGGCGTCACCGGCTGGCTAGCGAAGCACCTCACCTTCGGCAAGGGCAAGGCGACCATCAAGTACGTCGGCAAGTCCGGCGTCAAGCACGAGAAGGTCGTCGAGCGCCCCGCTACGATCAAGGCGCTCAAGGCCCTGTGCGACAACAAGTCCGGCGACGACTGTATCTTTGACACCGGAGAGAAGCGTCTCGACCCATCGGACGTGAACGAGTACCTCAAGAAGTTCGACGTGACGGCCAAGGACATCCGAGGCTTCCGGGCGAACGATGAGATGTGCAAGGCGCTCCGGGCTGAACGCGCGAAGGGTCCGAAGGAGCTACCCCGCGCCCGTAAAGAGAAGGACGAGATTCTCAAGGCGGAGTTCAAGCGCGCCCTAGAGACGGTCGCTGACATCGTCGGCCATGAGTCGGCGACCCTGAAGAGCCAGTATCTCGTGCCGGGTCTAGAGGACTCGTACCTCCACGACGGCACGGTCATCAAGACGTTGAAGGTCGGCACCAAGACCGAGGGAGAGAAGGAGGACGAGCAGGCCGAGGCGATGGTCAAGCCATCCCCGAAGGACAAGCCCCCGCGCCACGACCTCCGCAAGCGCCGCCTCGACAACGAAGATTCCGACCTAAATACCGAAGATTCCGATCTCTCGCTCAACTACAAGCGGGTCGCCGCTCTGTACGGTATGTCGCTGCGGGTAGCGGAGGCTTGGTTGGAGAACCGATACCGGACCGCAGCTCGGTAGAGTTTTTCGTTCGTTTCCCTTTTTATTCTAAATCCCTTCTATCGACGGGCCAGTCTGTCCGTCGATAGTCTATGGACCTGTCGCCTGACGCGCAGGCCACCTACGGAGGACTGAGGATGACCGCGCAAAAGAAGGCGACTGTAGCCGGAGCCCGCCGCGTGACGGCGAATCTCGACAACCTAGCGACCCTTTTCCAGGCCCACGGCGCTTCGCTCGGGGTTCCGGCGAAGGTCGCGGCGGACTTCGCGTACCGTTGCGACCTGCTCTCGGACGCCATCGAGCGTAACGTCGGAGCGGGCAAGCAGGCGCGGTTCAACCCCGCCGAGATTGGCGAGGAGGTCCCCGGCCCTCTGGAGACGCTCGATAGCGACGAGCCGTGGATGAACGGCCACTTCACTCAAGAGAACTTCAACGCTCTTGAGGGGAAGCAGGAGAGCGGCGAGCTAGCGGCGAACGCGGCGGCGCACAAGGCCGACCCGAAGCTCGCGGCCCTCATCCAGCGGGCGGCAGACCTCGCGGCGAACCGCGTCGCCCGCGCCCTCCTCGCCAAGAAGTCCGAGGAAGAGGTCGAGGAGACCGAGGAAGAGGTCGAGGAGGAGCCCGCCAAGGACGCTAAGGAAGAGGCGAAGAAGACCGCCGCCCTCTACGGCCTGTTCTCAGCTCGGTGAACTCGATGCCGACCCGGCGGGCCAACTACACCGACTATCAAGCCCGAGCCTCTGCCTTCCGGGTAGGGGATCGGGTGTACCCTATTCTCAAGGGGAACCCCGCGAGCGGAGGGACGGTCGTTGCGGTGTGGCCCGCCATCGGCATGGTAGACGTTCAGTTCCCTCACGGTAGTTCCCGCTACCCCGTGGAGGATCTCGCCATCGACTCGACCTCAACGAAAGACATCGAGAACGTCGTGGACGTGATGGCAGATTCGGTTCCCGGCGGCGCGGGGACGGTATCGGTTCCCGGCGGTCCTACCCCCCTCATGAAGGACCGCCCGGAGCCTCTCCAATCGTTCCTGGAGAGCGAGGGGACCTTGGACAAGTCGATCAATAGAGTTGCCTCTGCTTTCATCAAGAAGGCTGTGTATTGGACGGCCCCGGACCGCAAGTACCAGGCGTCCCGCGAGGAGCTAGAATCCGGGAACTTTTGTTGCCCGAAGTGCGATGAGAGCTACCTCAAGAAGGTCGTCTACAAGCGCGAGAGCGGGGCGAGCGAGAAGCTCTTTTGCTGCCCCTCGTGCTTGTTCCTAATCAAGCGCACCGATATTCTCGGAGCGGAGTGAACTAGATGGCTTTCCTCCGGTACGCGAACGCCCGCCTCGTCAACTCCCGGCTTGAGTACACCGGGGGTTGGGACAACGTGCGCGTGGCGTCCGGGAAGCCCCGGATGGATCGCACCCTCGTTGAGCAAGCCGAGAAGATCCTCAAGGCGGACTTCAACCCGAAGAAGTATCTGTTGACGCACGCGACCATCGTCGCCTCCGTCGATACGGTCCCCGTAAAGAACGCGAAGCTCGGCGCGGTGACCGAGGGCGGTAAGCGCATCGTCCGCAAGACCGCCGACTTCCGCATCAAGCCGGGATGCGACAAGTACATCAACAACAACCTCGACTCGTGGTCGAGGGACGTGCTCCTCAAGAGCTACAAGACGTTCATCGGAGCGCACAGCTTCGTCGAGCACGTCCAAATCGAGGACTTGTCGAAGGGCCGGATCATCGACGCGGTTGCCCGCGACATCGGGGACTCGGTTTACGTTGATATTCTGGTCGCGAACGACCGCAAGCACTCGGACCTCATCGATCAAATCGAGTCGGGCAAGCTCTCGACCCTCTCGATGGGATGCTCAATCGACGGATCAACTTGCACCAAGTGCGGCCATTGGGCGGCGGACGAAACCGAGTTCTGCGACCACATCCGGTATCAGAAGGGCAATACCTTCTTCGATGAGAACGGCCAACAGAACCGCATCGCGGAACTGTGCGGCGACATTTCGCTCGACCCGACCGGCGGCGTGACGTTCATCGAGGCGTCGTGGGTCGCCGTCCCGGCGTTCACCGGAGCCGTCGCCCGGAACATCGTCACGGTCGATACGAAGTCAGCCAAGGGCAAGAAGGTCGCGGACCAGATCCGCACCGTTGTTAGCATCCCGGCCCGCGAAGTAGACCCGACCGCTATGAGGAAGGCGGCTCGCGATCTCCGGGCCGACGAGCTGGACTTCAGCGACGTTTCTTCCGGGGAGGGGGGCGAAGCGAAGCCTCCGGCGGAGAAGGCCCCAGCTCCGGAGACGCCGAGCGGGAAGGACCTGATTCGCTCTCTGAGCGAGGAAGTAAAGAAGTCGGTCCTCGACAAGGTCAAGGCCGACCTCCTTACCGAAATCTACCCTCCGGCTCCGAAGCCTCCTGCTTCGGCTCCGCCGACCCCGACGGATCCGAACGACACGGTCGTGAAGCAGGCGAGCCGTATCCGACAGGCGGGTATCCGCGTCGCTTATCAGGCGGCGATTCGCGAGATCGCGAAGACCGCCTCGTCAGACGCGGACCTAATCAATCGGGTCGCTACGCTGAATGACGAAATGGGCGTTTCGGTTCCCCGTTTTGTCTATCGGGCGTCCCTAAAGGTCGGAGCCCTAGAAAACCATAGGGATCTCAAATCGTTCCTGAGCGGGTGTCGTTCCGCTCTAGGTCGGGAGCCGTCCGGCTCCGAAGCAAAGACGCTCTTGAGGCTGGCTTCGATTCTTTCAGCTTCCAAGAGCACTCGGCGTCCCGCCGAAAAACCCGTCAAGGAGAAGTGAAATGTCGCGACGCCGAATGACTTGGAACCGTAATGCCTCTGCTGCTCCGGCGATGCCCGGCTACCAGGAGCCCTCCATCCACCCCGCCGCCTACCCGGACCCGGACGCGGACGCCTACATGAACGGCGACCCGTCGTCGTGGGCTGAGGACCCGCACCCCGGTCCGTACCCGAATAGCCCCCCGCCCCCGGCGCTTCCGGGCCAGCAGGGTCCTGAGGGTCACCCCGCGACGGATCCGGCGCACTACTTCCCGAAGGCGGCGTCGCGCCAGCTTCGCGCGGCGATGCAGCACAAGGCGGCGAAGTGCATCCGCATCGCTCAGTCGATGCTCGGGCGCAAGGCGTCGGTCTCGGCCATCGAGGATCAGGCGCTCGACCTCATGAACCTCTCGGACCGTCAGATCCAAGCCGCGCTCGCGCGCCTCGCGAATATGCCCCCGATGGCGGGCCTCAACCCGATGGCAGACTTCCCGGTGGAGGCAGACTTCCCGGTGGAGGCAGACTTCCCGGTGGAGGGCGGAGAGATCGCGAACATGACCCTCACCCCCGGCGTGACGGCGGACGACCTGATGTTGGACGACTCGATGTCCGACGAGGTGCTCCTTGCGGAGATGATTGAGGCGGAGGAGCCTAACAGCGAGACGGCAGACGCCGAGCTGCTCGCGGAGATGCTCGCCGAGGAGCAAGGTCCGATGGCGGGCTTCCCGATGGCGGGCATGGACCCGATGGCGATGCACCACATGGCGGCTCGCCGCTCGGCCAAGAAGTCCGAGGCCGAGGTCGCCGAGGAAGAGGCGAAGCAAGAGGGCGAGGCCGCGAAGAAGGCCGCGTACTTCAAGCGCATCGCGGCGTTCTGGGCGAAGAAGGCGGGCGCGGACAGCCCCGCCCCCTACGACCAGATGCCCGGTAGCCAGAACGCCCCCGAGCACTACAACTTCCGCTCCGAGGGCGTCCTCGCGGCGAAGTCCGCGAAGAAGTCCGAGGCGCAGGTCGAGGCCGACGAGATGCTCGCGGAGATGGAGGCTGAGGAGGCGAAGGCGGCGGGCAAGAAGGCCAAGAAGGCCGAGGATCCCGTCAAGGACGCCGAGGAAGAGCCGACCGCCGAGGACAAGAAGGCGAGCTACGCGGGTGAGGATCCCCTCGCCGACCTCATGGCCGAGGACGAGGAGCTGACCGCCGAGGATGAGCAGCTCGCCGCGATCTACGGCATGAAGCACGCGAAGAAGTCCGACGAGGTCGAGGCCGACGAGGTCGAGTCCGAGGACGAGGAGCCGACCGCTTCCAAGAAGGCCAAGAAGGCCGACGAGGATGAGGACGACGAGGAAGAGGTCGAGGAGACCGAGGAAGAGGTCGAGGAGGAGCCTGCCGCGAAGAGCGCCGCCCTTCGCCCCCAGCCCCGCAAGGCGTCGAACGGCGTCCGCTCGCTCGGCGCGGTCGCGAAGGTCGCCTCGTCGGAGATCCACGACCTCGCGAAGCTCTGGGAGAGCGCCCCGGACGTGAGCAAGATTTTCGGCTGATCCCGAAGCCCTAGCTCCGTGCAACGAAGAAACCCGGCGAGAAATCGTCGGGTTTCTTCGTTTTCAAGCCGATAGAGGTTCCTTTAGTTGAGGGCCGTACTCGCGTCCCTTCTGCCTCGCATCGGTGCGGGGTAGGTTTCTCGGTTCAACACCCCTCTCCCAACAGGGAGCAAACCAAAAGGAGCAAGCCTATGGCTTTGCTTGGACAGGCGAGCGGTGGTTGGACGGAGAGCAGCTCGGCGTTGAGGATTCTTCACGTTGGTGTTCGTAACACCATCGCGACCCTCACGGCAGATGCCTTCCGCCAGACCAATCCGCCCATCGTGACGACCGTTGCCACGGTCAGCACCTCCCCCGGCCTCCTCACCGAGGTCTTCGGCGTCCTCTCCGGCTCGGTCGCGTTCACGCGCCCGGACGCGGGTTCGCCTTTCGTGGGCGGTCCGATTGACGTGACCTCCGGCGCGAGCGCGTACACGCTCCGCTGCGTGCGTCCCGTCGGTTGCTTCATCAACAACGCGGCAGGCAACCCCTACGAGAACCTCCCCGGCAGCGCGTCGGGCGTCGGTCCCTACGTCTCGGCGATGGGCACCTACGGCTCGCGTCTCTTTGAGACGCAGGCGCTTGCGGCGGTGGCCCCCATCGCTCTGGGCGACCCCCTCACCTACCTCGCGGGTCAGACGCTCGTGTCCTCGCTCAACGGCTACCTCATGCCGGGGAGTCAGGACAACGCGGGTGCGTTCCTGAGCATCGACGTGGCGGGTACGGCCCTTGAGGTCGCAAACGGCGCGGCGGCTTCGACCGTCATCGGCATCCTCAAGATGGTCCCCGACTCGGTGCAAACCGAGATCGTCTTCGACCAGCGCATCTGACGTAGGAGAACACGACCATGACTACCGTCAACGTCAGCACCGCTGTCAAGCAGAAGATCATCTCCGACTACGTCAAGACGGCCTCGGGCCGTGCGAAGCTCGCCGCTTCGATGACGCAGCCCCTCCGTACCCGTCGCGACTACATGAGCGTCGGTCGCAAGACCTTCCTCGTGGAGCAACTCCCCGACGGCGCGCTTCCGATCTACGACAAGGATCCGGACGTGACCGCCTTCGTGGTCGGCGAGGAGGGCGAGAACATCCTCGCCATCACCAAGCCGCGCCGCGTGATCTTCCCGCTCTTCGAGATCGCGAGCAACCCCGAGATCCCGCTCACGCAGATCAAGGAGCGCCGCTTCGACCTCATCGAGCGCGCTCAGGATCTCGCTCGGGCGCAGATCCAGGCCGCTGAGGACGAGCGCGTGTTCGCCGTTCTCGACGCCATCGCGGTCAACGGCTTCGACTCGCTTCCGGGCGGGACGAACCCGGACATCCCGGTCATCGCCCCGATCAACGGCGCGGTTCTCGCGGATGCCTTCGCCCTCATCGAGCGTCATGACCTCCGTGTCGCCCGCGTCTACATGAACGCGCGCGACTACGCGGACATCCGCAAGTTCGGGCGGGACATCCTCGACATCGAGTCGCAGGCGACGCTGCTCAAGACGGGTCTGCAAGCCACCCTCTGGGGTTCGCAGATCATCACGAGCCGTCTCGTCCCGGTCGGCACGGTGTACGTTTGCTGCGAGCCGGAAATGTTCGGTCGGATCCCGGTCCGTACCGAGCTTACGGTCCTCTCGGCAGACGACCCGAAGGCGCGCACCATCGGCTTCTCGGTGTTTGAGAACTTGGGCATCGGCGCGTACAACCCGCGTGGCCTTGCCCGTCTCACGGTCACCCGCTGAACCGAATCTAGCCTAAAAAGCTAGGAAGTTCCGAAGCCCGGATCCCGAAAGGGGTCCGGGCTTCGACTTTTCCTACGTTCGATTCGGATTCCGATTAGATTCTCGGTTTCGATAATAGCGTTCGTTACCGCTTTAGGGTACGCTCGTTGAATGGGGCCGACTCGGAAGTTCGCTTGTAAGACGTGCGATAAGACCTGGGAGACGGACCTTCCGGGTCGGTTTACGACCTGCGAGGAGTGCAAGGCGGGACGCCTCCGCGAAGCGAGGTCGAAGACCTGCGCCTATCGGAACTGCGGACGCCCCTTCCAGGACGAGTCTCCCAAGAACGGGGTGAAATTCTGCTCTACCGAGTGCGGGCGGAGAGAGAAAGCCTTTCGTTCGGGGAAGGCAACCGACGAGAGCTACTTCCGGGTTCCGGGCGGGTCGGGGAAGCGGAAGTGCGCGAAGTGCGGAGATGTCTTCTCGGTTCGTCCGGGGGAGACTCTAGGGAGGTGCGCGGCGTGTCGGTCGTCGCTCCGAAGTAAGACCTGCCTGACTTGCGGATCCGCCTTCTCGGACGACTCTCTCAAGAACAACCGCCGTTACTGCGACGAGCACTCCCTCGTCGGTTCGGCGAGAGCCGTCTATGTGTCCCCGTCTAGGTCGAGCGCGAGGGGGCTAGACCTGGACGACTTGAGCCCGTTTACGATGACGTGGTGGGGGAGGCTCGGGGAGGTGCTCGTGCTGCATCTTCGCCCGGACTTCTTCGACGCGGTCAAGACCTACGGAAACCGCACCCCCTACGATCTCTATGATAGGGATCTCGGCAAGATCGCCGTCAAAACGGCGGGCTCCTACCTCAATAAGCAGGGCCGAAGGAGCTGGAAGTTTCAGCTCGGGGGCGACGCTCGCAGGTGTCGCACCGCTTTCTTTTTGGGGTTCTCGGAAGACAAGTCCCGCCTAGAGAGAGCCTGGGTCCTCCCGTTTTCGGAGCTTCCGAATCGACTGAAGGTAATGAGCCCCGGCTCCAAGGAATACTCGCCGAGAGGGGAGATGCCCCCGGTCGAGGTAGACCTCATGGACCGGAAGTTCCAGTCTATCCTCCGAGGACTGGACGCTCGGCTACCGAAATCGGTATCGAACCCAGTCGCGGATCACGCGCTCGTCGGCAGGGTCGGCGAACTCCTCTACGCGGCTCTTTACCCCGGCTCGGATCATGTCTCCCAAAGGGAACCCTCTTCCCGGTATGACTTCCAGGACGCGGACGGGACGAAGGTGAACGTCCGTACTCGCCGTCCCGAAGAGGACGGGTCTTGGAAGTTCGCGGTCCCCACGGGAGTCGAGTCAGAGGTTTTCTACTTCCTGGCCATGAGCCCTGAAGGTTCCGAGATCGAAGCCGCGTATCGAGTTCCCGTCAGAGACGTAGAGACAGGGAAAGCGACGGTCTGCCTAACGGCGTCCTGGTCCCCGTACTTCCAGGAGGGGTTTCCCCGGTCGGTTTCCTCTCTGGTCCCGCTTTCGGAGGCGGACCGGGACCAGCTCTTCTTGAGTTCGCGCCGTCTCTCGGAGCTTCCTCGCTCGGAGCTTCTAGACAGAGCGTTCCGGTTCCACCGCAGGTCCGGCTTCCCGTATCCAGAGATTCCCTCCGACGAAGACCTACGGAACGCTGTTGGCTCGATTCGCAAGTACGAATCCGTTGGGAACGACCTACCTATCACTTCAGCGGGACTCTCGGTTCTATCGGGCTACTTTCCTCATCGTTTTGAATCCCGTAACGAGAACTCTGACTTCTCGGCGATAGGGGCGTTCTGGGACGACGAGAGGTTCCTACGCGCCCTCTCCTACCTAGCGGGAAGCACGAAGCCGTCCTTTACCCGGAGCGCGGTACGGGGCGCTCTGACGGCGTTGAACCGGACTCCGGGACAGTTCCCTCCCGGCGTAGCGAAAGAGCTAGTCACGAGGTTCTGCCCTCCGGGGGGGCGAGTGCTCGACCCCTGCGCCGGATGGGGCGGTAGGCTCGTCGGAACGCTAGTAGCGGGCGGTCGGTACTTCGGGATAGACGCGAGCCCTCGCACTTCTAACGCTCTAGGGACGCTCGGAGCGAGGCTCCTTGACTACTTGGGGAGGCCCCCGGAAGACGTAGAGATTGTCTGCGGAAGGGCTGAAGCGACCCTGCTCCCCGCTGAGTCGTTTGACTTTGCGATGACCTCGCCCCCGTACTGGAAACGCGAACGGTATGACGCCGAAGAGTCGCGGGAGTACGAGGCCTGGAAGGAGGGGTTTCTCTCGACTATGATTCAGAACGTCTACGGGGCGCTTCGACCGGGATCTGTTTTCGCGCTCAACGTCTCGGATTACCGAGACTCTGGCCGAGTCGTCCCCCTCGTCTCTGATTCCAAGGATTCGGCTCTCCGGGCGGGGTTCCTCCTCGAAACCGAGTGCCGTATGGAGAAGCACCCCTCGTCTAGCTCTCGCTCTTACGAGCCGATGCTCGTGTTCCGCAAGCCGTCCCGTTAGGCGCTCTATCCTCCCCGGATTATGTCATGAAGAACCTTCGCACCGCGTTCATTCATCTGGCCCACGAGAACCCCGAGACGCGCCCGACGCTCTTGCCCCTCCTCAAGAGGGCAGACAAGTGGGAGACGATGCCGAAGGGGTGGACCGACAAGTCCCGCAAGCAGTTCTGGGAGACACTCACGGGCGACGTGAAGCACAAGGTCACCAAGTGCATCAAAGAGATGGAAGGCAAGTTCGACGACCCCGGCGCGTTCTGCGCCTCGTTGGCTGACCGCGTCGATCCGGGCTGGCGTAGCCGCACGGCGTCAAGTGAGCGCGCTCTCCGGTCTAAACTCATCCGGCTCGCTCACGAGAAGCCCGAGCTTCGGCCCGCCCTGCTCCCGCTCGTAAAGGAAGCTGCCGTCGGCGTCACCCCCAAGACCCTGAAGATGATTCAGGAAGAGGGTCCTGAGAGTGATCCGGGCAGTTGGCACGAGCACCGGGATCGACTTTGGGGAATCCTGGAGGAGTATGACCAAGATGATCCGAAATCTTTTGACGCGAAATGGGACATCAAGAGTGTCAAAGCGGGGATGATAACACATCCAGCCTCGTCGATAGCGTCATCACCTTGAATCTCACCTATGAGTTTGATTGGAGCACTCAGTTTGACGCATCCCGCTACGGCGAGTACAAGAAGCTGGTCGAGGCGGCGTCGGCAGACTTGAAGAAATCCTGACGCTCCTCGGTAGAGTCTCCGGGATAGCCCCGGAGAACCTCACGCCATGACCGTCGAAATCGCTTTCGTGCCCGGATCCTTCCAGAGCTTCCGGGCGAAGACCAAGATTCATCTTGGCAAGCTCCAACTCAACCTCAACGAGGGCGAGATCGTCGAGTTCGACGGTCATGTGCTCCGCGTAAACGGTGAGTCCCACCCGTACCAAGAGTTCCGCGCCGGAGTGAAGGCAGGTTGGGTCGTCCCGATTGAGGACAACATCTCCAACTACCGCCCCAAGGCGGCAGGCGTAGCGGTTCGCGGCGCACAAGACGCCTCCCGCAAGGTCTCGACCGACGTATCCGAGGACGACACGTTCGTCGCCCCGGCCCGCCCTCGCCGTCCGAATGTCATCCGTGAGGAGGACCGGGAACCCGAGGAGAAGGAAGTCAAGCGGTTCGCCGTCAAGCGCGAGGACGACGTGACCTTGAACGTCGCTCCGGCCCGCCCTTCCGCAAAGCGCACCGTCGAGACTTCCGGCATGGACGGCCTCAACGAGGACTCCCGGCCCGTCGGTCGCATCTCTACTCCCGCTTCCCAGAAGACCGTCGTGGCCGACGCTTCCAAGGCGGCGAGCGAGGCTTCTCGCCTCGATAACGCCCCCCCGCCCCGTGCGGTCCTCGCGACCAAGACCGATGTCCACGCGGCGGCGAGCGACAAGGTCGAGAACATCATCGAGGCGGCAGACCCCGCTACCCGCGCCCGGATGCTCGCTGAGGCGCGCAAGGCGGCGGTCGCCAAGTCCGAGGCGGTAGAAGCCTCTGCTACGGCGAAGGAGACTCCCGCTGCAAAGTCAGCCCCCGCTCCGAAGGCCGAGAAGAAGGCTGAGGCTCCCAAGGCAGCAGAGGATCCCGCTCCGAAGCCCGTTGCGAAAGTGCAGGCTCCCCCTCAGACGGTCGAGGAGTTCGTCGTCCGGGACAACCTCGTTGAGATTCACCCCGGCGTCATGTGGGATAAGGCGCTCCATTGGCGGACGCGCGCGAAGATCGCCCTCGATCAATACGCGAGCAACCCCGAGGCTCTCGCTGCTATCCGCGCCTACGAGACGCCCGCCGTCGTCCAACTCATCGACACGAACGCCGGTCGCAAGGGCTGACTCGGCTCCGCGTTTCGCTCTATACGGCCCGCTCTACGAGTCCGCGTAGAGCGGGCCGATTTACGTCATGAGCACAAACCGCAAAGCCACGAGTCAGGTCGCTTGGTCGCTCCTTACCGAGGGCGTTACCGACGCGCGGCTCAACGTCCATCGAATCCGGTTGCTCGTTCAACGAGCCTTGAACCTCGTCGATCAAAGCATCGCCCGCGACCATCTCTACCAGGTCGGCGGCGACCTCATCATGGGCCTCCCCGAGGCTCTTACCGACGCCGAGATCGCGCTCGACCGGACTAGCTACGCGCTCACGGTCATGGGTCAAGACTTCCTCCGGGGGCGGCTCCCCTTCACGGACCGCTACATCGTAGACGAGGCGATCAAGGCGAGCCCATTCGCGGGTCCGAAGCGCGAGAAGGAGTCGATGGAGGCGAGGGTCGCCCGCCGCTTCCTAGAGGCGAAGGCGGCAATCAAGGCTCCGAAGCCCGTGGCCCCCTCTGCTGAAAAGCAGTTCTTCGATAACCCCGAGAAGCGCGAGGTCCGGCAACTCGCTCAAGTCGGCGCAATCTCTAACGTACCGGCGACGGCGGCGAAGGCGGTCAAGGAGTTTGAGGACGCCGACCGCACCGTGACCGAGGCAAAGCAAGAGGCCAAGAAGGCCCCTCCCGATCCTTTGAAGATCGAAAAGAGGCCGGGGGGCAAGCAGTTCTCCACGCTCAATCGGTTCATCGTCGAGACGGAGCAACCCAAGGTCCGGGGCGTACCCGAGGGCCGGGATGAGCTTCCGAAGTCGAAGAAGATCAAGCCGGGGCGTTGATGTCTACCTCTCTCAACCTCACGAGCGACGACCTCGACGTACTCAAGGCGGGAGACAAGCTCACCGCTACGGCGGGGCCGCTCATGCGCGCCTCCGGTTGGGTTGCCGGTCAGTTCGTTCGGTATGTCGATCCGCAGGTTCCTTCGGTTAGCGAGTTCACCGTCGAGAAGTCTGATGGGGTGACGGCGGGCGGGTTCTTGATTTACGGGAGCGAGAACTACTCGGACCCCCGGCGTTCGACCTATCGCAACTACACGAGCTACCAAAACGCCTCCACCTTCGTGGCGGTCGCTTCAGGGGCGAGCGTCGTTACGATTGTGACCGGAGGCGGTCGCTATCTATTTCGCAACTATGAGACGGTCGCGCTCGATGCTTTCGGCGTCCGAGCGGGCGGTCCCGCCGTCTACACCATCGGACTCCCGCTCAAGATCAGCGAAAACGGATTGCTTTGCCAAGACCCGGACGCGCTCCTCCTACTCGCTACGGGCGGGGCCGACGTGTTGGTAGCTGGTATTTGCTGCAAGATCCCCACGGGGAACGACCCCCGGCTCGGCCTCGACCTCAAGTATTGAACGATGGCGGCGCTGATCATCAAGGTAGCCGACCTGTTCCCGCCTCTCGGCGAAAAGGGAGGCCCGTGCAAGGTCGTCAACCGCATCCGGTCGAAGGGCTTGTCTCCTAACTCGGAGGAGTCCCTCATCGACATCGTTGAGGACGACAAAGACCTCGACAACGCCGACTCTGCCCGCGTCTACAAGGACATCGTGGAGCGCGGCCCGCACCCGTTCACGAAGTTCGTCATAAAGCCTCACGCGCAATACCGGATGGACTTGCGCGCGGTGACGATGAAGGATTTGAAAGAGGCGCTCGCCCGCTTCGTTCAAGAGATTGCAACGTGGAAGCGAACGAACGATCCCCGGCTTCGCGGATTGCTAGGGGCCGAGGAAACCGAGTGGGTCGATCCTAAGTCTGGGTTGTTCTTCGCGTTCGGGCTAGGAAGGCGGGGGGACGAGCCCGTAATCATCACGACCTATTGGTCGCAACGCACCACCCCCCGCACCCCTCCGGGCGGATGCCCCGTCGTCAAGAACGCTGACTATCGCGCTCCGGCGGGCGACCTAGCGGGCGTTCGCACCGTCACCGATGAGAAGCCCGCCAAGGGGATTCAGGACTCGCTCGGCGATACGATTCACCATCCTCCGGGCGAGTCTCCGAAGTCGGACCGGGAGCGGGCCAAGCCGCAGCGCACCGACACGAAGGAGAACCTTCGGCGCAACCTCCCCTACCCGACGTTCAACACACCGGGGCCGTCGGTGCCTATGGCCGACCGGGATACGCGGACCCCCGGCGAGCCGGGACAAAGCGACAAGATCCGAGTCCGTACCCCCGGCGTCCCCGGCGAGGAATACGGCCACCCGTACAAAGAGAACGTCTACCCGCGCCGCACGACCGCCGCTGACGAGGAACCCCTCGACCTCGACAAAGAGGCGGGGATGTTCCCGAGCTACTCAGATCGCCAACGCAAGCAGAAGGGAGAAGCCGCTCGCTATTGGAAGCGGTACTACCGCCGGAACCGGAGCAAGATCAAGCGCCGCAGCAAGATGTACTACCGCAAGGTGCGGAACAAGCCGCTCTTCAAGCGCCGCCGAAAGCTCCGCAACAACCCCAAGTACCGCAATCGGTTCCGTCGGCTCCCTTATGGGGGTCGCAGTTCTCTCTCAGATCGTACCCGTCAGGCGACCCCTGAGTGGCTCGACCTCGACACGGGCTTCTACCATCCGGTCTTCGGTTGGGGGGATGTCGTTGGGTATGACACTGACATCGACAAGCTCGTGATCCACCTCGATGGAGAGGAGGTACCCACGGCGGTGGACCCTCTCCCGTTCATGAGCGCGGCGGTGTTTGATTCGGAGGAGAGCCTCGATGAGGTGTATGACCTCCTCGATGAGGCTTGTGCCGATTGCGATGAGGACGAGGAGCCGGATCCCCGGTTCGTGGCGGCTACGTTCTACCGGGAAGTGTTCACCAAGGGGCACAACCTCGACCCCGGTGAGGGTGTGCAAGACTTGGGCGCTCCCGGTCCTGAGTCGCCGTTGTACCTCAACTACCCGGACGACGAGCACCACGACCGCAAGCCGGGAGAACGCCCCGACTTCGGCCAAGTAGACAACAACCCCGGCTCCGCGAAGGTCATCCCCGAGGGGCATGACTTCGTGAACCGCATGGCGTCGGTCCGCCCGTCGGCTATCCGGGTCGCTGCGAAGATGGCTGAGATTCTTCAGGGTACCGCGCCGGATGTCTTGTCCCGGTCGCGGCTCCTCGCCCCCAAGAAGAAGAAGGTCAACCCCGCCAACCTGTTCTTTGCGTTCGCGGTTCCGGGGA
>Ga0172373_10006115_pt1 | contig 16132 bp, 9 predicted proteins | sample Lak10m_2_FD_114546 | JGI IMG/M metagenome (GOLD analysis project Ga0172373, IMG submission 114546) | Freshwater microbial communities from Kabuno Bay, South-Kivu, Congo - kab_092012_10m | ecosystem: Environmental > Aquatic > Freshwater > Lake | place: Democratic Republic of the Congo: South-Kivu...
CATATATATTATTAGAAGTTAAATTAGAATTCTCAATTGTAAAATCTACAAGATAATTAGATGTTTCATATATATTATTAGAAGTTAAATTAGAATTCTCAATTGTAAAATTAATAAGATTATTAGAAGTTAAGAATGTATTATTAGAAGTTAAATTAGAATTCTCAATTGTAAAATTAATAAGATTATTAGAAGTTAAGAATGTATTATTAGAAGTTAAATTAGAAGTTTCATAAATAGTATTAGAAGTTAAATTAGAAGATTGATAAATTTCATTAGAAGTAATATTAATGAGATTATTTGATGTTATATAATTATAATTACTACTTTCTATTGATAAATCATTCGAATTATTTGATGAAACTAGATATAATTCATTTGAAGTTATAGAAAGTATTTCATCGAAATTAATGTCATTTATATATAAATCAAGACAATTAATAGAACCTTTCACATCTAATTTATAATTAGAATTGGGATTAGATAAACCGATGCCTATATTTGAATTAGATGTGAAAATCATATGATAATAATCATTACTATTGATGGAAAAATCTCCATTATTAATCAAAGATAAATTGGAACTATTGATAAATAAATCATTATTAGAAGAGATTTTGAAAATAGATGAATTATTATGAATGATTTCAAATGGATTTTTATGAATATCATCATTCGTTAAAATAAGATTTTTAATGATATGTGCGGAATTATTTGAATTAAGGATAGGAGAATTAGATAAATATTCAAAATTGATAATATTCGAATGATAATTTTTATTACTATCCACGAAATTTAATTTATTATCGAAATTAATATGAAGATTATTTAATTTAATATTAGATGTAAAGACATTTGAAAAAGATGAATTCGTTGTTCCAAGATTATATGAATTATCAGCAAAAGGAATAATATCACCTTTTATAATCCCATTATTAAACATCAAATCACCATTTATCGTCAAACCTCTATCATATATATTATTCGTAATCCAGCGATTAGAAGTTCCATTTCTAACATCATCCGCATTAAAACTAATCTTATTAATATCTAAATTCGTAATATTGAAACCATCGCCAATTAAATAATCAGCATAAGAATATCCTGTTGTATGGAGATTATAAATAGGATTGAGATTATTTATTCCCACATTAGAACCGACGATAATGAAAGGACATCCATTTCCGGCAAATGAAAGAGGTTGATTAGAAGTTATTATATTCAATTTTAATGAAGTTTTTGGATTAACGATTAAATTAGATGTTTTCATTATAGTCGTATAAGTTTTCGCATAATTAAATCGAGCATTATCAACACTATCTTGATATATATCCAAGATATTCGAATTATTTATAAAAACATTTGAAGCACTTATTTTTCCATCAATCGTTAAATTTGTTGGATATGTATTATTAACAATATAGCGATTACTTGAACCTTCTTTAATTAAATCAGTAGATAATAGATTTTGACTTTTGATAAGAAACTGACGAGCATATATCTCCTTATAATAAAGATTTGTTGAACCTTCTTTGATATTATCACTATTTAAAGAAGATAATAAGGAAATAATTCGTTCTGTTGTTAAAAAGAAATTACTTGTTCCTTCTCGAATATTATCCGTAGACTTGGTTTGAAGATATGTATTGAACCGATTGAGAGTGAAATAAAGATTACTTCCTATTTCTTGAATATCCGCAGTAGTTTTTGTTCGTAAGATATTTGAATAGACGAAATTCACATTACTCTCATTATAATAACGATTAATATTTCCTTCTATAATATCATCCGTAGTTTTCGTCCTAATGATTTGAGTGATATTTGATGAAAGTCGTTGATTATTGAAATAAAGATTGGATGAACCTTCTTTGATATTATCCGTTGAGATGTTTAAGAAGAAACGATTGATATTACTATTAGCGATTTCATTTGTGAAGAAACGATTATTGGAACCTTCTTTGAAATTATCCGTTGTTTTCTTATTTAAAATTTCATCAACTCTTGCCGATGTTATATATAAATTCGAGGAACCTTCTTTAAGGTCATTTGTTGTGAAAGTTGCGAAATTTTTAAGAATAGCATTTGAAAGATAATTATAATTATAATAAAGATTACTATAACCTTCTTTTAAATTATCAGTTGTTATATTATTTATATTAGAATAAAAAGAATTACTATCTCTTGTTGATGTATAATAAAGATTATTTGAACCTTCTTTGATATTATCCGTGGAGAGATTTGAAACGAATTTAAAGAAGATATTACTTGCTCTATCATTTGTATAATAGAGATTATTTGAACCTTCAATCAAATCATCCGTATTCTTATCACTAATATTCACATTTGATAGATTTCTTCCATCACCGAATATATATCCAGAGACATAGATATTAGAACTATAAAGATTGCTTATATTAAGATTTGTGTTTAAATCAAATGTAGAGGTTTCCGTCCATTTCAAATTTCCATTATTATCAGTTGTTAAGAGAATTCGTGAAAATTCATTTGGAATTATGGGAAGAGTATAAGTGATATTACTCATCAAGGTTTCAGGAATTTTGAGAGATGTTTGGAAATTATTGGAATTGATGAAATTTATATTATTTAAACTAACACCATTTTTGATATATAAAGAATTCTTATCACTTAAATCGATAATATCATTCGAATTATATCCAATAGCAACAGGAATTTCTTCAATACCGATGAGAATTTTATTACTATCCCTTAAAATAGTATTATCAATATTAAGAAGATATTTATTATTGATATTATTACCGATGATAATTTGATGTTTATTCGTGATTTCTGTCGAATTATCATTTCCTATGATTAAGGCATTTTTAGAATAATTATCTTGAAGATTATTCTTACCGATGATAATTGATTCAAATATAGGATGTTTGCTATTATTATTTCCAATAACAACGGAATTATTACCTATGATATTCATATTCGAACCGATGATGAGATTATTAAGACCTTCAATAGTCAAATTTTTACCAATAGAAACACCAAAATTATTAATATCATAATTTTCATAACTAATCGAAAAATCTCTTATGATAATTTTCGTTAAATAATTCTCAAAATAATCATAAGAATTGAGATTGGAGGATAGATAGAATTCGAAACGAATGTCCGTCGCATTTTTAAGATTGATGAAATTTAAGATTTTTGAAAAGGAATTGAAAGGAAGTGGATAATTTAGATGATTATAATTAAAGGATTGGAGGAGATTTTGATTTTGATAAAAAGAAAGATTAAAATCATAGATATTATTGATATTTGAGAAAGGAAATTCAACAAGAGGCATAAAATTAAAGGAGATGGTTAGAGGATTATTGAATATTTGAGGGGTGATTTTATAATTAAGGAATTGATAATCATAATTAAAAGGGGTTTTGAGGATATTTGAAGAAACGAATTTATTACGAATGATATTAAATTGAATGGTATTAAAGAAATCATAAAAATTTTGATTATCAAATAATAAGAATTCATTTCGATTTGTAGTTAATTTAAGTGAAACCGATGATTTATTTCGTAAATTAGGATAATAATCTTCAATTTTAATTAATGAAGAATTCTCTATCACATAAGTTGGATATTTAGAATATATGATATTATTCTCAATAGGTATTTCATCATATATATAAGCATCTTTATATCTAATCTCATTTGAACTTATGATATTTATATGAATAGTTAAATCAATTGTATTAGCGAAATTAGAACCATAAGAGATATTAACATCAAAAATATCCAAATTTTGTTTATTATTATAATTTTGATATATGATATTATCGAGATTAGTTAGATGAATAGATGCGACTGGATTTCTTTCAATATCACATATAAATCCATAATTTGGATATTGATAAAAACTTACGAGGATTTTAGAAATATCATAAGAAGATAAATCTTTTATTGATGAGATGATATGAGATTTAAGGAAGACATAATCAAATGATAAGACATCAATAGAGATGATGGGAGATTTGAATTGGATTTCTTTGAGGAAATTGATGAGGATGGGAGGATTTGGTGAGAATTCGCTGAATGAGAAAACACGAGTAAAATTGATGAAGATTTCATCACCTTTGATAATATCATCAGGCGAGTTTTTGATGAAAAGAAGAGGAGATATTCCACAACTATCATTAACATCAGGAAAATTATTGAAGGAGATATAGACGAGATTTGAGGAATTAAATTCAAGTTTATTGGTGATATTATTAAGGAATGTTCCAAAATTTGGAGGAGTGGATACGAGATATTTGATTTCATATTCATCGATATTTGGAATATAATAATTATCAAATGTAATCTCATTTGTGAAAGTATTTAAAATGGGTTTAGCAAATCTTTTGAGGATTGATGAAGGAATTTGAAGAGATGATTGCGACTTTGTTAAATTATAAATTTGATTTTGATTAAAGGTGATATTAGAGGTTATTGATGGAATAGATAAATTATCATAAACAAGATGGATAATTCCTTGGATAATTATACAATCTTTTTTAAGAAAAGGTTGAATGAAATCAATAATAATATTCTTCTTCTGGAATTGGATGATAGATGTTATAAATGGATTGAATGTATTTGAATTTTCTATATTAGAAAGAACAGATGAATAATCATCATAAAAGAGATTATGATTAGGATTGAAGGAGATATTTGAGAGAGATGGGTCATCAAATCCATTATGATAAAAGACATTAAGATTTTTGATGATGAGATTTTCACCAATCGTAAAGAGATTATTTCCAAGATTACAACTTTTATAACCGATGAGGACATTATTCGAACCTTTGTTTTCATTAATATCACCGATAGTGGTTGAATGAGATGAGGTGAAATTATTGCCGAAGGTGATGGAATTAGAGGCGTCATTATTGAGATTATAACCGATGATTATATTTCTATCACCGTTAATGATATTAGCACCTGCGTTATAACCGAGGAAGATGGAATTATCAACATCATAAGAATTTTGACCTGCTTTATCACCGATGAAGACATTATTAGAAGAGGATAGATATTTACCTGCGTAGGTTCCAATACGAATACTATCATATTGTCTGGTTAAGACATCATTCGCTATTGATGAACCATATGTCCCAATATTAGTAATTTTATTCAAATTACCAGAATTCATTTTAATAAAACTAAAAATAAAAATAATAGATTAAAATTCATTTATATAATAAGCTTTTTTATTAATTTTTTTGAAAGATTTTGGAATATCGTTTCTTGTCAGGAATAAATTAGGTTGTTTTAAAAGAACATCTTCAAAGAATTTTTTATCAGAGCTTCCAAAAATCTTTTGAAAACTATTCTCATATGCTAATATATTTTCACTAATATCTATAATTTCATTTAAACTATTACTTGATGATAATAATCTTGAACTAATATCAAAGAAATTCACTATTCTAAAATAATCCTTTATTCTCTGGTTCTTATAATAAGGGTCATCTTGTGCCAAACCAAAATCCCATATTAACCACAAATATCCCATATTCTTCACATAATAACTCTTATTAAAGATATTATAATGGAAATATCCACCTGCTTTTATTTTAATGAATAAGAAGTTTTTATAATGACAATCGTGATGATATACGCCATTTGTGAAATAATGAAATGATAAAATTGCTATTAATATCTGTTGAAGTGCGTTTATGATATATGAATAATTTAAATTAAGGTCGAAATATTGTTTAAGATTTCCATTAACAAGTTCATTAACAGATATATAATAATTTTCATTTTTAATTAAAGAAGGTAATTTATTATTCTTCTCCATACAATAAAAGAATTTATAGACGAGTAAGAAATGAGGTGAAAGATTTCTCACAGTTATTTTAGATAATTGTTTCGCAATCTTAATTTCCCTATAATTATCTTCATCCATAATCATTAATTTTGTCGCAAATGCTGTTTTATTGAATTTATTTGAAGTTAGATAAATAATTCCATATTTACTTCTGGAACCAATACGATTTTTGAGAATAAGCGAACCATTCTGTAATTCATATTCATAATCTCCATTATTATTAATATTCACAGCATTTAAACAATTGTAATTATTCAATTTCCTTAAATAAAATTCAGTTTCATTATAATTCTTAATCCTATCTTCAAATTTTTTAATCGATAATTTCTTAACAGCAATACTTAAATTATAAGTCATATCTATTATTTATTTAGGTATTTTCTTAACTGGTATTCTATGTTGATATTTATGAATGATTTTTGCCATTTTTTCACCTTTCATATATTCAACTTTTTTAGGAGGTGAAATTTGTTTAGGAACTTTTATTCCTTTTGGTTTCACTACCTTCTTTCTCTCCTTAAAACAACAATCATCATTATTTTTATTTAATTTCTTAATAGGAAATTCCTTGGGACATTTATCATTCACCGGTAATCTGTTGCGAGGACAAGTTGAATTCTTTATTTTAGAATTTTCAAGATAATAATCACACGCATTCTTCTTATGTTTTGTTATTGAATTTGAATAAAGGTCTTTACATTTTTGAATAGAAGTATTCGTTTTTCTACATTTGGAAAGCCACTGAATATAGGGATTTGGTTTTTGACATTTATTCTTCTTTTCATTATAAACACAAGTAGGCGATTTACACTCCATTTATCTATTTATAAAAAATGATTTTAATTAATTATAAAATATCTAATGAATTGTCTTATTGAACTTTATAATAATAATGGTTCCAAATATTCCATCAAATCAAATATTATCATTTGTAAATTCAATAGAGATGATGAGAATATTAAAATTGACTTCCAATCCAAAGAACATTTTATCAAATTCGAATTTGATACACTTGAAGAAGATATTTTCATAAATCTAAAAATTAAGGAGACGGATATTGATATTCAAAAAAAAGATAATCTTCGTTTAAATGTTTTGAATGAGAAATATAAGAGGAAAGTCGCCTATAAAATTCGCTGGAATTTAAAAACAGACAAGAAGATTATTATCATAAAAGCGTTGATAATAAATAAAGATAAATTTCCTATTTTATATGATTTATTGAAGAAATATGCGGTAGAAGTTGTTAAGTAGAGAAATAGATTGCTATAATAGTTCCAATAAAAACGATGAATATTCCTGTTACAGAACCAATATTCAATTTTTTATTAAATATCAAATAAACTAAAAATAAAGAGAAAATAGGTGCGAGATGAATAAGAGAAATAGCGATTGGAAGATTGGTTTTTGAAGATTTATTGATGGTATAGAACATTAAATAATCACCTGCGATGGTTCCTATGATGACAGCAATAATGGCGAATTTTATGAAATAGAAATTTGAAGGTGTTTGAAGATAGGTAATCAATTCTTTTTTATAAATTATGGATAAAATGGTGCCTATAATGGTATAGATAAAGGAGACGAAGATGAAATAGATATTAAGAGGCATTCCAGATAAAGCTATTTTTCCAAATATACTATCACTACTATATGCGAGAGCGGAAAGGAGACCAGAGATTATATATATCATTTATAATTGTTTTGATAAAATTTTTATAACTTTGTTTTGAGAATATATGTATTAAATCTTTATAATAATCAAATGGATTTTTATTTCTAATAATCATATGAAATAAATAGAGGAGATAAAAATAAACACCAAAAACAATATCTTTTAATTTGAATGTGAAATTATAAATCATTAAAATAGGTAATAATTTAATTGATGAATTATAAATGAAGAAGAATAAGAGATTTTGCCAAGATGATTTCAAGAAAATTAAGATAATAAAACCAATTAAGATGACTATATAAGCGATTATTAAATAAAATGTTGGATTAGCGGAAACAAATTTGAAATAATATAATAAAGACCATATGAAAATCCAATGTGAATATAACTCAAATAACATATTATAATATTATAATTTTATAAATTGAATAAAATCTTCGTATGTCCTGAATATTATTTCTAACTTATGATTTTTATTAACTTTATTTAATTCTTTCAATAATTCCTCTAATAATGCTTGATTTAATTTATTTATATTTATTTTTTCAATATTTTTAACTGTTGTATAACTTAAATTGAAATTATCTTTTATCGATAAATAAAAATCATATAAATTTTTTATTTGATATATATAATTCTTATATAAATAAATAACATTCAAAAAATCATATAAATCATTTAAATTATTTATATTATTTGTATCATAATCAAATTTATAATGAGAATTTATTTTACTTATTCTATCCTTAAAATTGTCATAATAATTATCACTTAATAAAATTTTAATCCGTTAATTTTACACTTACTATTTTTTCATATAATCCTAAAATTGTTAATAAATAAATTATTTCTATTCTTTCAGAATTATAATAATTTATCTTTAATAATTCATTCTTTAATTCAAATAATCTTAAAATAAGTTTATCATTTGATGAATTTGAATAAAATCTAATATAACTAATAAAATTTTTATTTTCTAAATCACTATATATGAACTCTTCTTTGATAGTATTATGATAATTTATCTCGTAATCACATATATTTATATTTGAAAAATCATTTATAAAATTTCTAAATCTATTTAACTTCTCCAATACATCATCTTTCTTATTCACCTCTAAAACCTTTAAAATCCTTTTTAATGTTCTTAATGATTGAATTTTAATGAAATTTTCATAATTACTTTTCATATATATTTTCTTATCCATCAAATTAGTCTTTATCTTTATTAAATCTGTTTCATTAACTCTTGATAATAAAAATAATATCTTTTCAATTAAATCTTCTTTTTCGCTATTATTACTATCTTCTTTGATATTTAATGATAATAATATCGATTTTCTAAAATCATTTGAAGAACTTAATGAAGATGACATTTTTTGATGTTTTTTAATTTTATCATCAATTTCTTCATTAACCTTTTTTATATTATTAATAAAAGATTTAATATTTATAATTATTCTTAATAAATAATTATATATATCTATTGATTTATCATATAATTCCATATTAAGATGATATACAAATTTTATATCATCTAATTTATAATTTTCCACATTAAAATCTTCATATAAATTATAAAATTCATTCAAATTCTTATTCAAATATATTAATTTATAAATTGGATACAAGTATTTATTTAAACTTTTTAACTAAATTATTATCTATTAAATGTTTTTCCTTTCCTTTAATATAAATAATATCTTTTTATAATTATCTATATAAACTTCTATATCACTTGAAAAATCTCTAAATAACATTCTAAAATATTAAATGAAAAATAATAAAGGTTTGATTAATCAATTTTTTTTAAAGTCATCATAGACCAATAATATTTATCCGCCAACATCCTCGTTGAAACTCCTAATTTAAAGGTGAAGAATATGATGACAGTTATAATCATAATTATCACGAATATTATTACGATTAATAAAGAAGGGATTAGATATAAATAAATATAAATCCCTATGATTATTATGATATAGGTGATAATTAAAAATATTATGAAATGATATAAATCTCTTGAATTACTTCTAACTAATTCTGTCTTATTCACATAATCAGTGAATTTCAACTTAAATTCAGTAATTTCTTTCTTTTTCTTCAAATATAATTCATATAAATAAATATTTTTATCCATTATAAAACTCTTATTCCCTAATGTTAAAACATTCATCCTCATATTATTCATAATCTCCTCAATCGTATTCGCATAATTATTTATATAAGGAACCAAGAAATTATAAACGGATGCGTGTTTATTTATTTCATCTTCAAGAGTTGGATTAAGATCTCTTACAGAACACGAAGAAATTAATGTTCTAAATGTCAATAATTCATCATATAGAACATTTACTCTTCTTAAATAACAATCTAAATTTGCTTTGGATATATTAGCATAATTAATTTGCGTTTGAATTTTATCTGTGGAAGAACCTGCATCATTATTTAAAAAATTTAATAATTCCGTTTCAGCATTATCTAAATATTCAAGAATGTATTCATATTCATTAAAAGCAAATGATTTTTCAGCATTTAAATCTCCACATAAATCTTCTAATGTTCTGGTTTGACTAGCAAATCCTTCCACGAGAGTTCCACTTGGATTATTAATAAGAATTTTCTTAATTAATTTTAATGTTCCTGATTTACTATTAATATTAAGATTATTAATGTTTCTTTTGATATTATTCATATTATTTTGTAATTTATAAGAACCTAAATTTGTATTAAAATCATTAATATTAGATAAACCATAATCTATTAATTTAAATATTGGACTTATATTAATATCTCTATTATAACTAATTATCTCATCTAAAACTGATTTATAATTAGTTATAATTACATTTGTATCACTTGAAGATGTAATTGATATTATAATAGTATCTAGTCTTGTTTCAAAAGTATTTTTATTTGTTATAGCATTTGTAATTAAAGTTCTTATTTCAGTTTTAAAATTATTATAAATAATAGAAGATGATGAAAAATTATTTATTATATTTATCTTATAATCATTTATTATTAAATAATATTGAATTATTTTTTGATAAATATTTTTTTGCTTTAATTTAATATCATTTAAATTTGTATCAAAATTAATAATATCTAAATCATTATAATCACTACAAGTAATAATTTCTTGAATATTTTGTTTATATCTATTTTTTTTTATACATAAAGATTTATTTTTAATAATTGTTGATTCATTAAATAAAGTGGTTATATCATTTTTTAAAGTAGATATATTTATTCGAGAAATAGTTATAAAATTTATAATATTTTCTTTAATAATAGTATATTCATTAGAAATATGAGATGTTGTATCTATTATATATTTTATAGTATATAATTGTTGAATATCATTAAAAATATTTGTAATTTGTGTTATTTTATCTAATTCAGTTTTTTCACTAGTATAATCTTTATATTCAATTGTCGAAAAACTTGTTAAACAAGTTGAATCAAAACTACTTATAGACATATTCGCATTTTTATTATTTTCTAAAAATTTACCACCATTAACAACATTAGTTCTAATAATATTATATTTTGTAATTGAAATATAATCTTTCATTAACTCATAATAATCGATAGGTTGTTGATCTTCCACAATTCTAATTTCACCCCCCAATCCATTTAGGTTAAATTTTCTACTTAAATTCTTAAAATTTCCTCCACCATTTAATATATATATATTACTTGTTTCATATATATTATCTCTAATTTTATTTAATATAATATATATTGTAGGTTGAACAGAACTTGCAATATCTTCATCAAAAAATATTTTAGTTAAATCATCATCAAGACTATTTATTATTAAATGCGATATTTTATTTTGTGTTTTATAAGTATGTATATATCTTCTACGATTTTCTTGCGATAAAGTAATATTTATAAAATGAGTTGCATTTAATTGATCACGAGTATCTATTAAAGAATTCTCTATTTCAACTCTATTTATAAATGGTATAAATATTCTACCAGTATCAAGTATTAAAAATAATAATTCATTAAAAAGATTATCTTCATAAAGATTTGTTGGTATTGTTAATATATATTCATCTGCTAATTTAATCCCTTTTCCTATTATTGCTTTTGCTATTGGAAGTATTTCTCCTTCATTAATATTCATATTAAAATTAATATTAATTTCATTTTCATCATTCATAACATCACTCGGTATTGTTGTAATATAACAATTAGAATTAAAAGATATTGTATTTATTTTATAATATATATATGAATTGTAAGGAATTCTATTTAATTTTAAACATCTTTCATTAAATCCATTTAAAGAAATTGTTGGGTTATATATATATTTACCTTCATTAATTATATTATAATCAATAATATTATAATTTATTTTATTTTCAAGATAAGTATTTATTTTTTCAATATAAAAATTTATATTTGCGTTTTTGTCTATATTATTTAACCAAGTAGCAGGCAAATATGTTGAATTATCTAATGTTTTATAATTTTTTCCACCATTCAATAATAATATTTTTATTAATTTATAATTATTTTTATTCTTTTGCAAATTAATAACTGCAAAAGTATGTGTTATATTTATATTATCTAATTTTAAACCACCATAAAAATATAATTTTACAAAAAAATCATCTGGAACAGTTATACTAATTGTATATCTTATATCTTCTTCTATTAATATTTCATCTATATGCGTAATTTCTTCATATGATATAGTTTTATAATTTTTAAACTCTAAATATAACCTTTTATCTTTTATTTTTGAATTATATAATTCTTGATTTTTTGGTGTTTTAAGTTTATAACCTTTCCCTAATCTAACATTTATTATTGGTCTTATTTCATTTTCTCCAAAATCTCCATTAATAACTAATGGTGCTATATTTGTAGCTTCAATAAAATCAGTTGGCATCTCTTCGCTTATACAAATTGTGTCAATAGTTATACTACCAACTTCATAATAAGTTGTTGTATCCCCAACAAATCTCTCATTTATATATTTGAATTTTTTGGAAAATAAATAAATGAGAATTATCATAGATATTATGAAAATTATAAATAATAAATTTTCATTAAAATAAATTAATATAATAACTATAATTATCATAAATATTAAGGAATATGCGATATATTTTGAGTATTTCTTAATCATATCATAATTATTTATATTATACTTATAATTCCTTATCGATTTATTGAATTTATCTTGGGATTGTTTGAAATCATCCTTAATTGTATTTAAAGAATTTATTTTTTCTCTATATCTATTCTTCTCCATTAAATAATCATTCTGCGTATTTATGAAAAATCTCCTATTTAATTCAATTATATTATCTACATTATCATTTATAACCGAACGAATATCCTCTATTTGTGGTGTTAATGGTTCTACAATACTAATTTCATTATAAGTTAATGATGGTTTATTTAAATAATTAATCCTTACCGAATTTTGAATATTTATATTATAAATAATAATATTATAATAAATTATCTTATATGTTAAATATCCCAAGATATTTTCCGGTTTTTGTTTTAAAATTTCATCCAAAACCTCCCTGAATTTACATTCACTCTCATACGAATTTATATTTTTTTTATTATATGAATAATTGAAATCTAATTTATAATTATTTATATATGTTGATGGTATTAATATATTTCCATATTGACCAAAATATGGTTTTTGATTTTCTGGTATTGATGAATATAATTCATTTTGATTATCTGCTCCACTCTCAAATTTCTTATAATAAAATGTAAATGTATTTGAGGATAATAATGATAATGATGATGATGATTGATTATTAATTTGAATATTTAAATTTTCTATCAAATCACTAAATTTCTTTATATTATAATTAAAATCATCCTTCTCCTTCTTCTTTATCTCATAATATAAACTTGAAATGAAATTTAATATAAATGATGTATCATAATGAAATTGGATGATATTAGAACAAGAAATCATATTCTTATCCAAATTAGATGGCGAATAATGTCCGTAAAAATTATTCTTGGAAAAAAAAGATTTCTCCATATTCAAATTATATTCAATTGAATTCATTTTACTATAAAAAATGATTTTAAATTTATATAGTTATGCTCTCTATAACAGATATAAATTAAAAGATAAAAATTTAAATAATAAAATTATAGTTGGTATTAACCAATTAGATTTAATAATATTAATTATTTTCTTCTTTATTTTTATAAAATAATGCGTTTGAATATTTTTTATTTATTTTTATTAAGTAATTTGAAATATAAAAATTAAGTCATTTTTTAAAATTATATATATTAAACAGAAATAATGTCTCGTTCCAGTTCTAACATCATCTTCTCCAATCTAATTACACAACAAAATATTATTCAAAATTTAAGCAATCTTGAAATCATCAATTCTAATTATATCTTGAATTATCATTATTTAGATTATGTGAAAGACGGACAAACTAATCGTTTCATTATTAATGATGTTTATGATGGGAATTTAACCATCACCTCTAATCTAACAACCTCAAATCTTAATGTCATCGGTGATACTACCGTTCTAAATACAACCGTTTATCAAACAGAACAATTTCAAGTTATTAATGACACCGATGCTCCTGCCATTATCATTCGTCAAAATAATATCAATAATAATATTGCCGATTTTTATCGTCAAAATGACCCTGCCCTCATTATCAGTTCGAATGGTAATATTATCATCAATAAAGAAGATGAAGAAGCAATCGAAAAACTAGAAATGATTGGCAATTTTAAAATTCAAGGTGATATTTATCCTGAATTTGATAGGTCTTTTGATTTCGGTAGAATTAATAATAAAATAAGAAATACATTCATCTCCAATATCTACGCCTCCAATACCTTCTCCTCCAATATCTCCATCAATTCCTATAATCAAAATCCATCCTTATATATCAACAATAGAAATAATAAAAATCTTATTGATGTTTATCGTAATAACCTTCCAGCATTTATCCTCAATTCTAATGGAAATCTATTCATCAATAAAAATGATTTGGGTTCTGGTGAAAGAATTGAAATCACAGGTAATATGAAAATTCAAGGTAATATCTATCCTGAATTTGACATCTTTAATAATCTAGGTCTAATTAATAATCGTTGGTCTAGTGTAAATACCCTCAATCTTAATTCAACCGATGTCTTCACCACCTTCACAACCTCCTCCAATATTAAAACCTCAAATATCGCCGTTTTTAATAATACTAATGCCCCTTCCTTAACCGTTCGGCAAATGAATACAAGCAATAATGTCGCCGAATTTTACTCAAATAATAATCCATCCCTCATCATCTCCTCCAATAGTTTCATCGGCATCAATAAAATCTCCGGAATTAATGAACGATTAGATGTCGTCGGTAATATGAAAATTCAAGGTGATATTTATCCTGAAAATGATGTTCTCTTCAATATTGGACGAGAAAATAGACGATTTAGAGCAATTCTCGCCTCCAATTCTTTCACCTCCAATATCTTCGCCTCTAATATCTCCATCACCAGTCGTAATAATAATCCTTCTCTTGTTATTGATAATATAAATGAAACAAATTTATTAGAAACTTATTATAATCAAAATCCAGCACTTATCGTAAATTCCATCGGTAATATCGCCATTAATAAATATGATATTGATATTATCGAAAAAGTTGAAATCGTCGGTAATATGAAAATCGAAGGTGATATTTATCCTGAAATGGATATTACTTTTGATATTGGCAAAGATATTAGAAAATTAAGAAATATCTATAATTCTAATCTATTTAGTTCCAATATATCTATCATTAGTTCAAATGCTAATCCATCTTTATATATCAAAAACCAAAATAATAAAAATCTTCTAGAAACCTATTTTAATCAAAATCCAGCATTTATCATATCTTCGAATGGTAATATCGCAATCAATAAAGAAGATGAAGGATTAATTGAGAAAGTTGAAATCGTCGGTAATATTAAAATTCAAGGTGATATTTATCCTGAATTTGATATGTTTTTTGATATTGGTAGACCTCTCAATAAAATTCGTAATATATTCGCCTCTAATATCACCACTTCTAATTTAAATGTCGTTGGTGATACTACAACTCTTAATACTACTGTATATCAAACCGAACAACTTCAAGTCGTTAATGATACAACTGCGACATCTTTAATTATTAAACAATTAAGCGATACTCAAAATGTCGCCGAATTTTATTCAAATACTAATCCCTCTCTCGTAATCTCCTCTAATGGTTTTATTGGAATTAATAAAATCGCAGAAATTAATGAAAGATTAGATGTCATCGGTAATTTTAAAATAGAAGGTGATATATATCCTCATAATGATATTACATTCGATATTGGCAAAAATGAAAGAAAAATAAGAAATGTTTATAATTCTAATTTATTTAGTTCCAATATATCTATTATAAGTTCAAATGATAATTCCTCTCTTTATATCCAAAACCAAAATGATAAAAACCTTCTAGAAACTTATTATAATAATAACCCAGCATTTATCATCTCTTCAAATGGTAATATCGCAATCAATAAAGAAGATGAAGGATTAATTGAGAAATTGGAGATTTTAGGAAATATGAAAATTGAAG
>Ga0172373_10006116_pt1 | contig 16131 bp, 14 predicted proteins | sample Lak10m_2_FD_114546 | JGI IMG/M metagenome (GOLD analysis project Ga0172373, IMG submission 114546) | Freshwater microbial communities from Kabuno Bay, South-Kivu, Congo - kab_092012_10m | ecosystem: Environmental > Aquatic > Freshwater > Lake | place: Democratic Republic of the Congo...
AAATACGGTATTCTGATGTGACAAAACCTGAGTCCTTTATAGTTAAAGTGTTTGTTTGCACTCATATTTTAACTATTTAGACTCAGGTTTTTTTATTTAAAGCAAACTATGGGACAGTAGTGAACCTAAGTTGCTCTTTTAAATTTCAAAGTATTAACCCATTGCTGGTAATGGTGGTGGCGTAGATGGTCCATCTTTTGGTGGTTCAAATGCAGCCACAGGATTCTCAGCAACATATACTTTTGGTGGACGAGGTTCACGACCTTCCATGATGTCACGAATTTGGTCACGATCAATCGTTTCCCATTCCATCAAGGCTTTAACCATAGCATGTGCGATATCTTGATTATTTTCCAAAATATCACGAGCAACTTTATATTGTTGATCAAGGATACGACGAACTTCTTCATCTACTTTTTGTTGTGTAGCATCAGAAATTGTACGACTACCAACATTTCCAAAGAAACCATTTTGGTTTTCATCTTCATAGACCATGACGCCAAGTCTTTCTGACATACCATATTTGGTTACCATCGCACGAGCCATTTTAGTCGCTCGTTCGAAGTCGTTTGAAGCACCAGTTGACATTTGATTAATGAAAACTTCTTCAGCAATACGACCGCCAAATAAGATTGAAAGTTCATTCAACATCTTATCTTTATAATGGCTAGTTTGGTCTTGTTCAGGCAGCTGCCATGTCACACCCAAAGCCCAACCGCGAGGCATAATCGTTACTTTATGCACAGGATCAGTACCAGGCAAGATTTCAGCAACGATGGCATGACCCGCTTCATGGTACGCAGTAGCACGACGTTCTTCTTCACGAATCACCATCGACTTACGTTCAGGACCCATGTAGATTTTGTCTTTTGCATCTTCGAAATCATGCATGTCGACAGTGTTCTTGTTACGACGAGCAGCGAACAATGCAGCTTCATTCACTAAGTTTGCTAGTTGCGCACCAGAGAAGCCTGGTGTACCACGTGCAAGGACTTTAACATCAACACCAGTCACTGAAGGTAATTTCTTCAAATGAACATTTAAGATTTGCTCACGACCACGAATGTCAGGTAACCCTACCATCACTTGACGGTCAAAACGACCTGGACGAAGTAAAGCTTTATCCAATACATCTACACGGTTTGTGGCAGCAATTACAATCACACCTTCATTGCCTTCGAAACCGTCCATCTCTACAAGCATTTGGTTCAAAGTTTGTTCACGTTCATCATGACCCCCACCTGTACCTGAACCACGATGGCGACCTACGGCATCAATCTCATCAATGAAAATGATACATGGTGCATGACGTTTAGCTTGTTCGAACATATCACGAACACGTGAAGCACCAACACCAACAAACATTTCAACGAAATCAGAACCAGAGATACTAAAGAAAGGAACTTTAGCTTCACCAGCAATCGCTTTGGCTAATAATGTTTTACCTGTACCTGGAGGACCAACCATTAACACACCACGTGGAATAGTTGCACCAAGACGTTTGAATTTTGCTGGGTCTTTTAAGAAATCGACAATTTCAACGACTTCTTGTTTTGCTTCGTCACAACCTGCAACATCAGTAAACGTTACCTTGATTTGATCTTCAGATAACATTTTTGCTTTTGACTTACCAAAACTCATAGGACCGTTTTTGCCACCAGCGCCACCGCCCATATTACGCATGAAGAACATGAATAATAAAATGATGAGCAATACTGGGAAACTCGCAATGAGAAGTTGCATCAAAATGCCTTGACGTTGCGGAGCTGTCCCCTCAACTACAACATTTTGTTTGTTCAAGCTTGGTAGCAACTCAGTGTCTTCAACTTGCGGGCGAACCGTTTCAAATGAAGAACCATTGGTTTTTTCACCGCTAATATTTAAACCGTCAATTGTGACTTGTTTAATCTGCCCAGCATTAACTGCTGCTACGAAATCAGAATATTTCATCGCGGCAGGCTTATTGCGGTCACTGACGTTGCTAAAAATCAAAATCAGAACACCGAGTATGATGAGCCACAATACGGCATTCTTGAAGTAATCGCTCAAGGCTTTATTCCCATATCAATCTAATTTGATCATACCTAATCTTGGCTGACCTTCACAAAAACAGCAATGAATTTGCGTTGCAAAAAACTTAAAAGGTACAAAATGCACAATTTTTAGCAACTTGGCAAGTACACTTTTATTGCAATGCCTTTTTACGACCTTGTCCAATCAAAAAAACCTCTTTTGATCGAGCACGAGACGCCTCAGGTTTAGCTGTTTTTAATACATCAAAACTATCGACCACTTGCTTTCTGAATTCGTCAAAGCCCGAACCTTGGAACACTTTAACAATAAATTGTCCATTTGGTCCTAAAACTTTTTGAGCAAAATCCAAAGCCAATTCACAAAGATAAATTTGGCGCGGTTGATCAACAGCCCTATTACCTGATGTATTGGGGGCCATATCAGAAATTACAACGTCAACTTGACGTCCATTTAAAATATTTAACAATTTTTCAAAAACTTCTTCCTCTCGGAAGTCACCTTGTAAGAAAGTCACGTCAGGAAGTGCATCCATTGGTAAAATATCTGAAGCAATTACTAGACCATTAGAACCAACCAGCTTTCCAGCGATTTGTGACCAACTACCTGGTGCTGCACCAAGATCGACAACCGTCATTCCTGGTTTGATCATTTTATATTTTTCTTGGATTTCAAGTAATTTATATGCTGCACGAGCGCGATAACCTTCTTTTTGTGCTTTTTTCACAAAAGGATCATCCAAGTGCTCTCTCATCCATGCACGACTGCTTTTAGACAATTTTTGATTGGTAATGCGTGTCGCCATAACTCACTAAATTTCAAAAAACTTCTGATTAGTCATTGTACGTGAAAATTACTCTCATTACAGTACGGATGTACTTCATTCACACGAACTTTTACAGATTTTTTTCGATCATCTAGATTGGATATTTCTCTTATTTTTGATTATTTTTATCCATCCACAAGCCCCATTAAACTATCTTAGAAACAGGATGCGAGTTATACTAGTTCGTTTTTCAAATCAGGTATTTTTTAAATGGCGGCTTTATCTATCCATGAGCGCAAACGTTTACGTCAAATTGGCCACGCGCTGAATCCAGTTGTTATGATTGGTGGTCAGGGTTTGACAGAAAACGTAATTGAAGAAACAAATCGCGCTTTGAATGATCATGAACTTATCAAAGTTAAAATCGCGGGTGAAGATCGTGAAGATCGTGCAGCTGTAATTGATGCACTTGTTGAAGCTACAGGCGCTGAATCAGTACAAAAAATTGGTAAAATTGTTTTGCTTTATAAGAAAGCGAACAAACAAAATCAAAATCTCTCAAATCTCGTTCGTTTTGCACATTTAAGCAAGTAATCAAGCTATGGCAAGTTATGAACTCTCTGCTTTCGATCGTTTTAGTGCAATTACCGTTGTTGGAGCGATTGAGCAACAAACACCAGCGACTATAAATGTTGGTTTTTGGGTTCGTGACCCAAATCAGTTTTTAATTTATCCCGATCTCGTCGCAGCACATCCTCGCCTCGACTTTTTATGGGAACAAACGTGTTTTGAAATTTTTGTAGGTGTGAAAGATGAAGATTTCTATAGAGAAATTAATCTTTCCCCTTCTCAAGCTTGGCAAGCTTATCAATTTGAAGAATACCGATTCCCTGAAAATATACCGCCACTTCCTGCATATGATATTGAGCTAAATCACTTACAGAAAACCCATTACGGATTAAATGTAAGTTTAGACCTTACTCAATTTATGCAAAGCAATAAGTTGAAGTGGTCAGATTTATATGTAGGTTTAACTGCTGTATTAAATACCACACAAGGTATGCATTATTTTGCAATGCAGCACAGTAGCCCTCAAGCCGATTTTCACAACAAACGTGATTGGCTACATCAATTTTAATCAATAAAAAAGCGAGAATATATCTCGCTTTTTTATTGGCTAGTAATTAACTAGCACGAACTTTGTTCCAAGCTTCTACAGCTTGATCTTTAGTACGTTTAAAACTGCCAACTAGCGTATCTTTGTGCTTAACAGAGATTTGGCTAATATCATCTTTTAATTCTTTGCTTACTTTCGTTAAATCTTCAATTAAAGCATTTAACTCAGTTTTCAACGCATTCTTTAATTCAAACAAGTTACCTTGAGAAGAATTTAATTGTGATTTGATCACTTCAATACGTTGAAGTAAATCTTGCTTGATTTGAGTCAATTGATTTTGAATATTTTGATTCAATTCTTTAGCTTCAGTCTCAATTTTTTCTTGAGTTTCAGCAATCACTTCTTTCACTTGCTCTTGAGTTTCAGCAATTACTTCTTTCGCTTGTTCTTGAGTTTCAGCAATTACTTCTTTCGCTTTAGCAGTCTTTTCAGCTACAACTTCTTTCGCTTTTGCTGTTTTCTCTGCAACTGCTTCTTTAACTTCAGCAGTCTTTTCAGCTACAACTTCTTTCACTTCTGCTGTTTTTGCAGCAACAGTTTCTTTAGCTTTAGCCGTTTTCTCGACAGCAACTTCTTTCACTTCTTCAGCAGTTGTCGGCGCTTGATTCTCAGCCATCTTGATTCCCCTCTATACTGATTGTTGATTTTTTGGCTAGGTATAAGATAAATCGCTTCAGCATCGAATCAGGCAAAAATTGTCTAACAATTTGCATAATATCTCATTCTATACTTAGAAGAATGAGTTATTTTGCAATAGACACTCTCTTCTGCTCCTCATTTTTACACCTGTACTTTTAACTCACTTTAATAAATAAAACACATAGACTTTTCAGAGACTCATGCGTATAATGCGCTGTTAAGTTACAAGCGAGCAGACTGGAAGGAGGGGCATGTTTTTAAAGACGGCCTACCTTTTTTTATGTCTACTCGCTTTTTTACAGCCCTATTTTTGTGGTTTTAGTTCAGGAGCTTTGGTTTGAGCACCCCCGCCATTTTAGCCCTCGCAGATGGAACGATCTTTAAAGGAACGTCTATCGGTGCATCGGGTAGTACGACTGGTGAAGTCGTTTTTAATACTGCCATGACTGGTTATCAAGAAATTTTGACTGACCCAAGTTACGCACAGCAACTTGTTACGTTGACTTATCCTCATATCGGAAATACTGGCTGTAATAGTGAAGACGTTGAATCAGGTCGCATCCATAAAGTATGGGCCAATGGTTTAATTATTCGTGATCTTCCACTATTACACAGTAACTTCCGTTCTGAGCAATCACTTAGCGAATATTTACAACAACACAATGTTGTTGCAATCGCAGATATTGACACACGAAAGTTAACTCGTATCTTACGTGAAAAAGGAGCACAAAACGGTTGTATCCTTGCTGGCGAAAATATTACAGAAGAAGAAGCTATCGCCAAAGCACGTGAATTCGGTGGTTTAAATGGTCTTGATCTTGCTAAAGAATGCTGTGACCCTGAAGGTTTCGAGTGGACTGAAGGTTCTTGGGCATTAGGCAAAGGTTTTACCCAACCAGAACTTAAATATCATGTTGTTGCATATGATTATGGTGTCAAAACCAACATCTTACGTATGCTCGCAGATCGCGGCTGTAAATTAACAGTTGTTCCTGCACAAACACCTGCTGAAAAAGTCCTTGCTTTAAATCCAGATGGCGTTTTCCTGTCAAATGGTCCTGGTGATCCAGCAGCATGTGACTATGCAATCGAAGCGGTTAAAACCATTGTTGAAACCACAACATTACCAGTCTTTGGTATTTGTTTAGGTCACCAAATTTTAGCGCTTGCTTCTGGTGCGAAGACGATGAAAATGAATCATGGTCATCACGGCGCCAACCATCCTGTACAAAACCTTGAGAATGGTACAGTGATGATTACTTCTCAAAACCATGGCTTTGCAGTTGATGAAAGCACCTTACCTTCAAACTTAAAAGTAACACATCGTTCATTGTTTGATGGTACAAACCAAGGTATTCATCGCACTGACAAACCAGCATTTAGCTTCCAAGGTCACCCTGAAGCGAGTCCTGGTCCACATGATTGCGCTCCGTTGTTCGATCATTTCATCGAACTTATCGAAGCAGCTAAGAAGTAATTAAGGAGCGAATAATGCCTAAACGTACGGATATTAAAAGCATCTTAATTATTGGTGCTGGTCCTATTGTCGTTGGTCAGGCGTGTGAGTTTGACTACTCTGGTGCACAAGCATGTAAAGCGCTTCGTGAAGAAGGTTACCGTGTTATTTTGGTGAACTCTAACCCAGCGACCATCATGACCGATCCTTCAATGGCGGATGCAACTTATATCGAGCCGATCACTTGGCAGACAGTTGCACAAATTATTGAAAAAGAACGCCCAGATGCAGTTCTCCCAACGATGGGTGGTCAAACTGCATTGAACTGTGCACTTGCATTAGATGCTAACGGTATTTTAGAAAAATATAACGTTGAATTGATTGGTGCATCAAAAGAAGCGATTGAGAAAGCAGAAGATCGTAAACTTTTTGACATCGCAATGCGTAAAATTGGACTTGAATGTCCACGTGCTGATGTTGCAGAAAGCATGGAACATGCATTGGAAATTCAAGCACGTTTCGGCTTACCAGTGATCATTCGTCCGTCATTCACGATGGGTGGTTCTGGTGGTGGTATCGCATACAATAAAGAAGAATTTATTGAAATCTGTGAACGCGGTTTCGATCTTTCTCCAACTAAACAATTATTGATTGATGAATCATTAATTGGTTGGAAAGAATACGAGATGGAAGTTGTTCGTGATAAAAACGACAACTGTATTATCGTATGTGCGATCGAAAACTTTGACCCAATGGGTGTGCATACTGGTGACTCAATCACTGTTGCCCCTGCTCAAACATTGACAGATAAAGAATATCAAATCATGCGTAATGCATCGGTTGCTGTTCTGCGTGAAATCGGTGTTGAAACAGGTGGTTCAAACGTTCAGTTCGGTATTAATCCGAAAGATGGTCGTATGGTTGTGATCGAGATGAACCCTCGTGTTTCTCGTTCATCTGCGCTTGCATCTAAAGCAACAGGCTTCCCTATTGCGAAAATCGCGGCAAAACTTGCTGTTGGTTATACCCTTGATGAATTGAAAAATGACATCACTGGCGGTGTAACACCTGCAAGCTTCGAACCAGCAATTGACTATGTCGTAACCAAGATTCCACGTTTTAACTTCGAAAAATTCCCACAAGCTGAGCCTGTTCTTACAACTCAGATGAAATCTGTGGGCGAAGTGATGGCGATTGGTCGTAACTTCCAAGAATCTGTTCAAAAAGCACTTCGTGGTCTTGAAGTCGGTGTTAGTGGCTTTGATGAAAAAATCGAAGTTGGTACAGTAAATGCTAAAGACATCATCTTAAAAGAGCTTAAAGTTCCAGGTCCAGATCGTATTTGGTATGTTGCCGATGCATTCCGTCATGGTTTCTCATTAGATGAAGTGTTTGAAGCAACGAAGATTGACCGTTGGTTCTTGATCCAAATTGAAGATATCGTTAAAACTGAAGCTCAAGTAAAAACTTTAGGTTTTGGTGATTTAAACGCTGACAATATCCGTTCATTCAAGCGCAAAGGTTTATCTGACCTTCGTATTGCTGACTTAATGGGTATTTCACAAAAGCAATTCCGTAAGCAACGTTGGAACTTGGGTGTATATCCAGTTTATAAACGTGTTGATACATGTGCTGCTGAGTTCGAATCAGGTACAGCTTACATGTATTCAACTTATGATGAAGAATGTGAAGCAAATCCATCAAGCCGTGACAAAATCATGGTCATCGGTGGTGGTCCGAACCGTATTGGTCAAGGTATTGAGTTTGACTATTGCTGTGTACACGCTGCCCTAGCTATGCGTGATGACGGTTACGAAACAATCATGGTGAACTGTAACCCTGAAACTGTTTCTACCGACTATGACACATCTGATCGTTTGTACTTCGAACCTGTTACATTGGAAGATGTTCTTGAAATCGTACGTACTGAGAAGCCTAAAGGCGTGATCGTACAATACGGTGGTCAAACACCTTTGAAATTGGCTCGTGCTTTGGAAGAAGCCGGTACACCAATCATTGGTACATCTCCAGATGCGATTGACCGTGCAGAAGACCGTGAACGTTTCCAGCAAATGATTCAACGTCTACAGCTTCGTCAACCGAACAACAGCATTGTAAAATCTGCTGAAGAAGGTATCTCTGAAGCTGCAAAAGTGGGTTACCCGCTAGTTGTTCGTCCATCTTATGTATTAGGTGGTCGCGCAATGGAAATCGTATATAACGAAGAAGAACTTAAGCGTTACCTTCGTGAAGCAGTTCAAGCGTCAAATGAAGCGCCTGTTCTTCTTGACCGTTTCCTTGATGATGCAACTGAAGTTGATGTGGACTGCGTATCTGACGGTAAAGACGTCGTGATTGGCGGTATCATGCAACATATTGAACAAGCAGGTATCCACTCAGGTGACTCAGCATGTTCGATTCCTCCTTACTCTCTTTCACAAGAAGTTCAGGATGAAATGCGTCGTCAAACTGTTGCGATGGCAAAAGAGCTTGGTGTTGTAGGTTTGATGAACGTTCAGTTTGCTGTAAAAGGCAACGACATTTATGTACTTGAAGTGAATCCACGTGCATCACGTACGGTTCCTTTCGTATCGAAATGTATCGGTGAATCTTTAGCGAAAGTTGCTGCTCGTTGTATGGCTGGTCAATCTTTAGAATCTCAAGGATTCACTAAAGAGATCATCCCAACTCACTTTGCTGTAAAAGAAGCGGTATTCCCGTTTGCTAAATTCCAAGGTGTTGACCCAATGCTTGGACCTGAGATGAAATCTACAGGTGAAGTTATGGGTGTAGGTGAAACATTTGGCGAAGCATTCTACAAAGCTGTGCTTGGTTCAAATGAACGTTTACCAGGCTTGCCAACTGAAGGCGAAGTGAAATATGCATTCTTATCTGTTCGTGAATCAGACAAGAAATATATTGCTAATATCGCTAAACAATTGATTGCTTACGGTTTCAAACTTGTTGCAACCAACGGTACTTACCAAGTATTGCAAGAAGTTGGTTTGGAATGTGAAGCAGTCAATAAAGTGACTGAAGGTCGTCCACACATTGTAGACCGCTTGAAAAATGGTGAAATTCATCTTATTGTCAACACCACTGAAGGCAAACAAGCTCAATACGATTCTGCAATGATTCGTCGTGCTGCCCTACAAGGCAAAGTGTACTACACAACGACAATCAATGGTGCAGAAGCAGTTTGCCAAGCATTTGCTGTGAAATTGCCAATGGATGTATACCGCTTGCAAGATTTACAAACTGTAGGTTAATTCTCTACCGATAAAGTCCCGTCACCTTATCGGTGGCGGGCTTTTTCTTTTTTTAATCCTGTATTTTCCCAACCAATTTAGAGGGGACTAAAATGCAACGTTATCCTATGACTCCTGAAGGCAAGGTTGCCTTAGAGAAAGAATTACAACAGTTAAAAACAGTTGATCGCCCACGTATTACGCAGGCTATTGCTGAGGCACGTGAGCATGGTGACCTCAAAGAAAATGCTGAGTATCATGCAGCACGTGAGCAACAAGGCTTCTGTGAAGGTCGTATTCAAGATATCGAAGGTAAACTTGGTGCATGTCAGGTAATTGACGTTAAAGATCTTGAACAAAACGGTCGTGTTGTATTTGGTGTTACGGTAACGATTGAAAACCTAGATACTGAAGAACGTAAGACCTATAAAATCGTAGGCGACGATGAAGCAGATTTTAAAATTAATAAAATCTCAGTGAACTCTCCAATCGCACGTGGCCTATTAGGCAAAAGCGAAGGCGATGAAGCTAAAATTCAAACACCACAAGGTGAAGTTGAATACGAAATCGTAAGCGTGGAATACCTATAATATTTCAAGCCCAATTAACCCCTCACCTTTGAGGGGTTTTTCTTCTCAAATTATTCTGTGAAATGTAAATGGACTCAACTTCGATCAACTCCCCTGTTAAACATTGGTGTGAGTTCGAATTTATTGCGAAAACTGTAAAAAATCCAAATATACATATTAAAGGTAATTATTCCTATTATTCTGCTTATTGGGATCAAGGTTTTGAACGTAGTGTAGTACGTTATCTACATGACAAAGTATCCACACCAGATAAACCAATAGACCAGCTCTATATTGGTAATTTTGTTTGCTTCGGTGCCGAATGTGTCATTATGATGGGCGGCAATCAGCTGCATAGACCAGACTGGATCTCCACCTTCCCTTTTGATACACGCAGTTTTCTTCCTGCGGGTGACACCATAATTGCAGATGGCTGCTGGATTGGAAGCAGAGCCATGATCATGCAAGGTGTTAAACTCGGTGAAGGTGCTGTGGTTGCCACAGGTGCTATAGTCACTCAAGATGTCCCACCTTATGCAATTGTAGGCGGTGTACCTGCTAAAATTATTAAGTATCGTTTTTCTGAAACAGATATTGAAAGACTACTTTCTTTAAAACTCTATGAGCTAGATGAAAAGCAGATTTTAAAAATTAGAGAACTATTACAAACTGATCAACTTGATGGTTTACGCTCATATTTAGACAAAAGTCTATAAAATAATTAACTTTACAATACACCTTATATTATTTTAATATTCTTATATTTTTCAAATAATTAAAAACATAAAAACATCTAAAACCAACAATTATTCTTATGGAATTACTAGGTTTTATTATGCGAATAATAAGTTTAATATGAAATTATAGTTTTTATTTTAAACAAAAATTTAGAAGCGAATCAAAGTGTAATAATAAGGAGTATTTATCATGGCTTATCAAAAAATTCTTGTCGCTATCGACGACTCTGAAATTTCAGCAAATGTCATTCAGCAAGCAGCTCAACTTGCTAAAGCTTTAAATAGCCAAATTACTTTGGTTCAAGTAATGACTTTAGACCCATATTTGGCAGATGCGTATTTACGTATGGGGCAAAGCAATGAACTAATCGAACGTGTTCGATCTTATGTTCAGGAAAATTTAACGAAAGCTCAAAAACAATTTGAAGAATTAGGACAAACAGTTGCAACTCAAGTTGTAGAAGGTTTTTCAGTTCATGAGGAAATTATTAAAGCTGCTCAAAATCTTGAAGTGGATTTAATTATCATGGGTTCTCATGGTAGAACTGGATTTAAAAAGTTTATTTTAGGTAGCGTTGCTCAGAAAGTTTTGGGAGAAAGTCATATTCCTGTTCTGATCGTTCGCTGATCTAAGGTTATCCTTAGTCTAAAAAAACTGCATGTCCGATTTCAGACATGCAGTTTTTTAATTATTTTAATAAGTCAGACCTATAATTTACTTATTAACATGATTTGATTCGATTGAATAAATTATTTATTTTAAGCACAAAATTAAAATATCCATTGATAATCTTTTAATTTAATTTTGTGATTCTCTAATAAAACACCTTCATTTTTTAATAGCTTTAATTGTCGATTTTCACCATTTTCATCTAAGTTTATGGTACTCACTTTACCTTGTGAATTAATTACCCGATGCCATGGAAGCTGACTTCCCTCATCTAAATTCTTTAAAACTGTACCTACAAGACGGGCATGTTTTGGTAGCCCAGCTAGCTTAGCAATTTGCCCATAGGTAGCGACTTTTCCAAATGGAATTAAAGCGATGACTTCAAGAATTTGGCGTTGTAGTTCATTGGTATCATTCATCATCATTACTCATAAAATCTGTTAGCATGTCTGAATCCACATTAAAATACTTCCATAACAATTAAAATCTTGAAGAGTTGAGAGTTCGAAGATGCAATTGAAACTATTATTTGTATCCATACTGAGTATTGCGATTACAGCTTCATGCACACCTTCCAAAAAACCACCTATTAAAATTACCCCTTATAAATACAAAACTGATTCATCCGATCATTTACCTATCGTATATGTTACTTTTGTTTATACGATCAATCGACCTCAAGCAAAAATCTTTGATACTAGAGCTCAGATGCAGAAAGAAATCGAAATCTTAAATCGTTACTTTTTGGATGAAAACAACAATAAGATCTTTAAGTTTAAGATGAATCACTACTATTCATATCGTGATTTTACAAAAAGGAAATGTGATCTTGCTTCAAAACTGAATCAACCAATGGATTTAGTCACTGAAAATGTGCCTAGTGCAGTCAAAGATTGTTTTCCTAAACGCAAAAGTAAAGAAGTTTTATTTATTATCTATGACTCCTATTCTCCTAAGCTGAAATATAGTGATATCACGAGTTGGGGATTTAGGAATCAAGGCCGACCTTTCATGCTAATTGATTGGGAACGATTAAATTATCAGACTCAAGCTGCGAGTATTCATGAAATGGGACATGCATTTGGTCTCAATCATGTCTGTGCACCAGACGCCAAGAAAACCACACCGACAAATATCATGACTAGTTATGATTGCAAACTAGGCAGTGGTGGATTACGTAATCTTGGTTTTACTTCCGAGCAATTGAATATAATTCTAGATAATTACTCAAAGTATCCTTAAATATTTAGCTCTACATAAAACCCTAAATCATTTTTCTGAATTCTAAAATGATGTTGATTTAAGTCTTTGGTTAGATAATCACTTGCTCGTTCAAATTGTTGCTGGTTGACAGGATAAGGTTGCCAAAAACTTGATAAATTATCAGTAAAAATAGGATACAACTGAACAACTTCTTTTACTAAATTAATTCGAACTATAGCTCCAAATGGTAAAGCTTGGTATTTTTCATATTCTCCATTGCTATTAAACACTCCATTACCGATGCCAAAAATCACTGGCTTATTATTTACATAGCGAATGGGTTGAATAGTATGAGCACCATGTCCAATAATTAAATCAACACCAATCTGTGTAAATAAGTTGGCTAGTTTTTCTTGTTCAGGATGTATTGATTTAAAATCTATGCCCCAATGACAAATTAAAATGATTTTTGCATCTGGATTCTGCATACGATATTGCATGATCTGTTCAAATAGAATGGCATTTAAGCAAGCCACGCCTGCACTTTTACCTAATGCATAAAAGTCATAGTCTTGATAAGCAATATCACGATGCCAATAGCCATTAAAAATAGCAACTTTTTTAGGTTTGAAATTTAACTCAATAAACTGATGTGCTTTCTGCTGATCGACACCTGCACCCATATGACAGATGTTTGCTCCCTCAAATTTATCTAAGGTAAATTTTAAACTTTTGCTACCATAATCTTTTAAGTGGTTATTTGCGAGATTGACAAGATTGATATTTAAATGCTGAAACTGTTCAAGCGTTTGAGTATGATCAGCACCTAAAATAAAAGCTTTTGCTTCTTGTAATGGTGAACGCGTTTCTGTGTTAAATACCGCTTCAAAATTAATGCAATTAATATCATCTTTTTGAAAGAAAGATTTAATTTTTTCAAATGAATGCCCATAACCATAACGTTGTAACGCATCATCTTGACCACGACATTTTCTAATTTCAGTATAGTATTCACCAAAATAAGTATCCCCCATTACATTCATCCATTCACTTTTAGGCTGAATGGTTTTATTTTCAATTAAGCCTTCTGAAAAATAATGATAATAAGGCACGAGATGATCTATTCGATGGATATTATCTAATAAGGAAAACAGGCCGATACTTTGATTTTCAGCACGAAAGGAACAATATAGGATCCTTTGTTCAAACTCTAAATACATAAGTGCATCAAGTTGAGTACAACTAAAAAGTAATGTTTTTAATGGAATATTTGCACTATCAATAAGCGGCTGGATAGAAAATATTTTCTTGATTAGTGCATTTGGCAGCTCAAATATTGTCTGAGCGATCACATATAAATCTTTAATTTTTACCCGATGTGAGTCTATGTCTAATTCTTTTAATTTTTTATCTATAACGTCTTGAGCAATCAGCATATTTCCAAAAATATGAGACAAAATGTGCTGACTCATTTCCTTATCTGCAGTCAGAATGAGGCGCTGTAGAAGAGCTAAAACCGTATAATTCTTTTTCTCAAAACTTGCCCAAAAATTTTCTTGTTGCTGTTTCTCAATCGGAATCACATCATCTAATTGAATTTTTTGATCGGAAATATGTTCGATGGCTAAAAGTAAAGTCATCCAATGAGTGCAATCGACATTTAATACTTGATTCCAAATTGGATGTTGGAAAGTTTCTTGATGCAAATGCGAAATTATTTTTATTTCTTCTTGTAATTTCATAGTCATGATCCTAGATTTTGACTAGTTAAAATGTTGTACATAGGCGATGTAACCTGAAAGATTATGTTCCTGATCATCAATACGAACTCTAAAACGATCATGTCTGACATAAAATGCGTGTAAAACCTTCTCAGGACATGCCATATACATCGCAACTTCTGGATAGAAAAATCCAGTTCTCTGAAATTCAGCCCTGAATTCAATCAACTTCTTGAGATCTTCAAAATGTGCTTTCTCAAGAATATCATTTAGACCCAATTGTTTGATCCGATTGACCATGAGATATGAAGACATCATCATTTCTAGAAAAGTTGAATAAGTAGTTTTTCGATTACGAATAAAAATCATATGCCTGACATAATTTTTTATTCCAAATAAGAAATATTTTTCTTCTGCACAAATTTTGGTAAGTTCATTGGTGCAATAACTCAACCAATGATCATGATAACGCTCGTATTTTTCTTGTATAAATCGTTCAAACATAAGTTTGACACTGTTTAATAGATGCTCATCTGAATGTAGTTGATATAAACGCAGTAGGGCTAAAGCAGCTTCACCATCGTAATAAATAATTCTAAATTTTTCTTTTAATTCTAAACTTGGATAATGCAATACATGTGAAGTTTCACCCTCACTATTCATCATAGATTGAATACCCTTAGCCAATGCCAATGCTTGATTTAGATAGGTAGTCTCCCCTGTAATCTCCTGATATTTTGTTAGCATTAACAACGCTGCTGCATTTGCACCTAATTTTATTTCATCTAAATCTTCTGGAGTCGATCCATCCAACATATAAGCTTGATTAGGCTGAATTTCTACATAGAAATGTTGAAGTGCATACTCAATTGCTAATTTGCAGCGACCAAGAACTGAATCATTTTTGTCTATGATCAGGGTTTCTAGTAATGAATAGGTCGTAGTACAGTGTCTGACCGTATTATAGCTTCTGATAGAACGATCGTAGGCAGGGAAAAAACCGTAATTGTATTTTCCATCTTGTGCTATTTGACTTGATAAAAAGCTCGCATTTTTTTTAATGATGTCTTTGATGTGCGTCTTTTTGTCGGTTGTTAAATAACGTACTCCATTTTCAGTAAATTGGCTTTGTAAAGGAATCAGTTGACCATTTTCATAAAACACAGCGTAGGTGTCAAAAGTCCAAGCATATTCAAGTTTCTTGAATTGTATAGATGTGTTCTGGTTTGAATATTTATATTCAAGTGTCGAGTTCAGATTATCTTGGTCAAAGTAATTCGGCTGATCATAACTTAATCCACGAATAATTGCCCTTCCATAAAGCTCTTGTTCTAGAAAGCAAATAGTAAATTTTTCATCAAAACTTAATCCCTTACGGTAATGGTTATTGTGCTGTTGATTTTTTATGGCTTGATCTATTTTTTGCCAATCTTCCTTTTGAATGTTGTAAGCACAATCAATTTTTATATATTCATTGAGTTGTTGATTGATTGCAAATTGATGATCCAGTATTTCAAAAAGTTGATTTAACGCGTTATTTAATTCTAAGTATGAAGAATTCCAAACTTGGCAACGATTTTCTCGATCGCCATATGAATAAAACAGCACAGTTTTACTCATATTAATATGCTGAGCAATCCTTTCAAAATATTCTTTAATCTGTTTTTTTAGGTGTTTAAATTCTTCGTTTGATGTAACTTTCATGACTTTATATTCTAAAAATTCTTTGTATTTTTAACACGATACCATACAAATTTATATTTGGATTGAAATAAAAAAGAGAACCCGAAGGCACTGCTGTCCCACAAATATCACAAGAAGAACCTCAATTGAGGTTCTTCTTGTTTTCGCCATTTTTTATCAGGCACAAAGAGTGACCTTAAAAGTTTCCTTTCAAATAAATTGACCTGAATA
>Ga0172373_10006118_pt1 | contig 16127 bp, 8 predicted proteins | sample Lak10m_2_FD_114546 | JGI IMG/M metagenome (GOLD analysis project Ga0172373, IMG submission 114546) | Freshwater microbial communities from Kabuno Bay, South-Kivu, Congo - kab_092012_10m | ecosystem: Environmental > Aquatic > Freshwater > Lake | place: Democratic Republic of the Congo: South-Kivu...
ACGCTAAGCTACAAAACGAGCACCCGTACATGTGGATTATGCCCAATCCAGGAGATGCTGGAGCTTCCTTAGGGGCGGCTTTGTTATCTTATGGTGGTAAAGTCAACTTCACCCCATATGTGGGTGAAACCATTCAAAAAACGGTTGATGTCAAACAAGTTGTTGACACATTACTGCACAAAGGCATGTGTGGGATTGCAAATGGGCAGGCTGAGTTTGGACCACGGGCTTTGGGTAATAGAAGTCTTCTAGCGGATCCTAGAACGCTACAGATGAAGGATTTAGTTAATACCGTTAAGAAAAGACAAAAGTTCCGCCCGTTTGCTCCTGCTATTTTAGAGGAACACTGTCAGGACTATTTCCGTATGCCAGCAGATAGTCGCTATATGTCCTTTGTATACGACTGTAAGCGTCCTGATTACATCCCAGCATGTGTTCATGTAGATAATACTGCTCGGGTTCAAACCGTTCCTATATGGTCTTCTAGCATCCTTAGAGAAATACTTGAGTGTTGGTATGAACGCACTGGATGTCCAGTTCTTCTAAATACATCACTCAATATTCGTGGGATGCCTATTGTTAATACTTGGGAAGATGCAATACAGTTTTCTAAACAATACGATATTAAGGTTTACTAATGGAAGAAAAATTCATTTGTTCAAAACCATTCAATACAATATTCAATCATCCTGGTAGGCATTATACACCATGTTGTTGGGCAAATTATACAGTAAATGAAAGTAATCCAAACAACACATTACCATTTGATCATTTTGATGGAGATGATTTTAGAAGACTTAGAAAAGAGATGATGATAGGAGAAAAAACAGATTTTTTATATTCTTATTGTAGGTATTGTATTGATAGAGAAGAAGAAGTTAAGGATTCTCCAAGGAAAAAATTTAAAATCAATTCAGATTTTATTTCCCATAATTTTAATATGGATGGATCGCTAATAAAAGGAACTAAAAATAGATACATTACACTTTCAATAAACATTTATGGCAATTATTGCAATTTAGAATGTTATGAGTGTGATCCACTTGTATCTACTTCCAGAAAAAAAGCAATTCAAAAAATACAACCTCAATTAGAGTCTATAGGAATAACTCAAAAATCAATTTCAGAAGAACCATTGTTTAAATCTGTATCATTTGATGAAAAAAATAAAGAACAATTTGAATCTATTATTAATCAAATAGTTGAATATGCCGATAATGTTTTTTCTATAGAATTTGTTGGTGGAGAACCAATGCTAATGAAGTCTCATTTCAAATTACTTGATAAACTTATACAAAATAATAAATCACATTCAATTGTATTAGTTTATATTTCAAATATGACTTTGATGACTATTGATAAAATGAAATATTATTTTGACAATTTTAAGAAAATTAAAATACAATGGAGTGTTGATGCATTGCAAGAAAGAAATCATTGGTTAAGATATCCGACAAATTGGGACGAAACTACAAAAAATGTCATTGATATTCAGAAATACTTAAAGACAACTAAAACGGGCGATATTATTGCAACAATAACTCCTAGTTTATTGGGAATAGTATCTTTAAGAAAAACATATAATTGGTTATTTGCAAGAAAATTAATATCTAAAGAACGTCAAATTTTTAATGCACTATTAAAACCTAGAATTTTAAGAACAAGAAATCTACCAGATGAACTCAAAGAAGAAATTTGTAAAGATGTAAAACTTATTTCAGAATATCACTACAATGATCTTATACAACCTAGAGATGAGCACCAATTTAAAATGGCTATAAAATATTTTGATTTATTAGATCAATCTAGAGGAACTAACTGGAGAGAAACATTTCCAGAAGTTGCAAAGTATGCAAATTGACATTTTCTAAATAACGTGGTATCATAAATTTGGGTGATACCCGTTTACGTAAACAAATCAAATTGAAGTATATTCATGGCAAAAGGTTTTAAAGTAGTCACTAAACCACCTACATCATCAAGCGGTGGTTCTGATGATTTTAATTTGGAAGAAGCAAAAAAAATGATCAAAGACAAAAGCATTGTCTTTTGTCTTCCTGGTAGAGGCGTTTCATATACATATCTCAAAAATTTTGTACAACTCTGTTTTGATCTTGTACAAAATGGTGCATCAATCCAGATTTCACAAGATTATTCTTCAATGGTCAACTTTGCCCGTTGTAAGTGTCTAGGTGCTAATGTTCTCCGTGGTCCCGATCAACTTCCTTGGGATGGTAAACTAAAGTATGATTACCAACTTTGGATTGATAGTGACATCGTATTCAACACAGAATCGTTCTATCGCCTAGTATGGATGGATAAGGACATTGTTTGTGGTTGGTATGCAACTGAAGATGGCGTAACAACATCGGTTGCACATTGGCTTGAAGAAGATGACTTCAAGAACAATGGCGGTGTTATGAATCATGAAATGGTTGATGGTATTCAAAAGCGTCGTAAACCATTCACTGTTGATTACACTGGGTTTGGTTGGACACTAATCAAGAATGGTGTATTTGAACATCCAGAGATGAAGTATCCTTGGTTTGCTCCTCAGATGCAAGTTTTTGATTCTGGAGAAGTTCAGGATATGTGTGGTGAAGATGTTTCGTTCTGTCTAGATGCAATCAAGGCAGGATTTGAAATTTGGTGTGATCCTATCTGTCGAGTAGGACACGAGAAGACACGAGTTATTTAATATATAAGTTAGAATTTGTGTCGGATTATACATGGAGAAATACGATATATATTGTCAGGGGAGAAAAATCTATTCTTCCGTAACGGAAGAGGATATGTTGGAGATCACGCAAGAACTTGCTGATCAATTTTATCAAAATGGTACTCCCCATCCTGACGATATTGTGGTAGAATATCTTGGTTACGACATTGAGTAAATTATGGCAGTGAAAAAATCATTGGGTGGTTCAAAAATTATTGAATCAGTTCCAAAAAATACTCGTCAGGGACGCTCCAAGAACACAAAAGTTTCTGCAACAAGTAGGAATGGTGCTGGTAAGCGTTATCGAGGTCAAGGAAAATAATTCATAGTTAATATTTTGGTTTGAATTCCACTTCACATTATTATCGAAGATGGAGTTTACCCATACAGACAACAGAATAAGGTTATCAACATTGTTAATGTCCCTGATGGTAACATCAGCAGTGATAAAATTAACTGACGCATCTATAACAATAGATAAATTATTATTAAGTTATACAAAATAATCATCTAGGTTTCAAGGATATATACCTTGGAACCTATTTTTTTGGGATAGAAACCCCGTAAAAAGTTCTGATTTTACCCAATCAGACAACTTATGGACTTTGAAGAACAAAAAACTCACAATCTGACCATTCAAAATAAATTGCATGAAAAAATTCGTAATGATGAAGATTATGATGACTGGGAGTATGGAACTGAACCCAGTTATGGAATGCCTATAAATACGAATAAATAAACGAAGATCCTATAAAAAGTGCCTCTTCAAAAAATTTCTAGGGGTTTCAAGGACATTTCACTGTCAATGAAGCGTCATCCAGTTACAAATGATATCCTTCCATTAAAAAATGAGGATGCAATCAAGCGTGCTGTTCAAAACTTGGTAAGAATACAAGTTGGAGAGGTATTTTTTAACAATCTAATTGGTACAAGAATTAGCGGAGCACTATTTGAATTAGCAACGAATGATTTTGTTGCTCCAGTAAAAACAGAAATTGAAACTGTTATTAAAAACTTTGAACCAAGAGTTATACTGAAAAGCGTTGAAGTTGATTCAGATCCTGATAATAATGCTCTAGACATCACAATATCTTATGACATAGTTGGTTTATCAACGCCTACACAGACAGTTACATTCATTTTAGAACCAACTAGACTATAATGGCACTAACACAATTTACAAATCTAAATTTTGAGGATATAAAATCCTCGATTAAAGATTATTTAAGAGCAAATACAAACTTTACAGACTATGACTTTGAAGGTTCAAACCTTTCAGTCATTATAAATTTGCTTGCATATAATTCTTATATCACTGCCTACAATACAAACATGGTGGTGAATGAAACTTTTATTGATTCTGCAACACTACGTGAAAATGTTGTTTCACTTGCACGTAATATTGGATACGTTCCTCGTTCAAAACGTGCAGCAAAAGCAACTGTAGACTTTTTTGTAAGTGGAATTTCGACAACAACGGACACAATTTCATTTCAACCAGGAGTTGTCGCAAATGGAAGTGTTTCCGATGTCAATTATATCTTCTCTTTACCAGAAAAAGTTACCGTAGCAGCAGATAACGGTACTTCTTACGGAAGTTTAGAAGTTTATCAAGGGCAATATCTAGAAAATTCTTGGATAGTTAATAATTCTCAACCAAATCAACGTTATGTTATTCCAAATGATAGCGTTGATACATCAACTTTACGTATTAGAGTAAAAAATACATCAACAGATACTACTTCTACTGAGTATCAACTCGTAGATAATATTCTTGGCATCACTTCTACATCAAACATTTACCTAATTCAAGAAACAACAGACGAAAAATACGAAATTTTATTTGGTGATGACGTTTTTGGTAAAAAATTACAGTCAGGAAACGTAATTACTGCTTCCTATATCAAGACAAATGGTAAAGAAGGCAATGGAGTGTCTGATTTTAGGTTTGCAGGAACGATTTTTGATGAAAATAATGCAAATATCACCTCATTTAGTGTAGATTTGACTGCACAAGTCCCATCTGAGAATGGAGATGAGATAGAACCTGTCGAAAGTGTCAAATATTATGCTCCTAGACTATATTCATCGCAGCATAGAGCGGTAACAGCAAGCGATTATGAGGCAATTCTTCCGACATTGTATCCAAATATCGAAAGTGTAAGTGCATATGGTGGAGAAGACTTAAATCCACCGCAATATGGACGAGTTTTTATTGCCGCTAAACCTAGAAATGGATCTTTCTTATCAGATTTTACTAAAAAGCAACTTTTACAGTCATTAAAAAATTATTCTGTTGCTGGAATTGTACCGCAGTTTGAGGATTTGAAATATCTTTATGTTGAAATTAATAGTTATGTCTATTATAACACTAATTTTGTCGGTGATCCAAATAGTTTAAAGACAGATGTTATTTCTGCCATTACTTCTTATGCCAAAAGTTCAGAAATGAACCAATTTGGTGGTAGATTTAAGTATAGTAAAACTTGTTCACTTATCGATAACGTCAATACTGCAATTACTTCTAATATTACAACTGTAAGAATTAGAAGAGATCTTGTCGCACGTATAAATCAATCTGCACAGTATGAATTATGTTTTGATAATCAATTTTATAATGGTAAGAAAAATTATAACGTAAAAAGCACAGGATTTTCTGTTTATGGAGTAGAAGGTACTTGTTATTTTTCAGATGAAGTCGTAAATGGATCAAGCACTGGAAATCTATTCCTATTCCAAGAAATAACTGATCAAGAAATCAATATTTTATCAACTAAGTTTGGAACAGTCAATTATAGCACTGGTGAAATCCTTATAGATACTGTAAATATTACATCAACAAGTTTACCAGACAATATTATTGAAGTTCAAGCAATTCCATTGTCAAATGATGTTTTGGCAAGAAAAGAATTGTACTTACAATTAGATATTTCTAAGAGTAATTTCTACATGAAACAAGATAGCATTTCATCAGGTGCTAATACTTCTGGAACTAGATTTGATATTCAGTCAAGCTATCAAAACGGCAAGAAAACAAGATAACAGATGATTGAAACCTCCCTATCCAAAGTCAAAATCAATGAAATTATTCAGAGACAAATTCCTGAATATATTGACGTTGAAAATCCTTATTTTGGCGAATTTCTAAAGCAGTATTATTACTCTCAGGAGTATCAGGGAGGTCCTGTTGATATTGCTGATAATTTAGTTGAATATAAGGGACTAGATTATCTTAATACAAGAAATCTTATTGGATTTACATCACTAACATCCTATATTAGTGGTGTTGATGAAACAATCTATGTGCAGTCAACAGATGGTTGGCCAGCACAATGGGGTTTACTAAAAATTAATGATGAGATCATTACTTATACTGGTATTGGATCTACATCGTTTACTGGATGTGTTCGTGGGTTTAGTGGTATTGAAAAAAATACAAAAACCAACCAACCAGAATATTTAACATTTACTTCAAGTGGAATTGCAACCCATGCATCAAATGCAAGAGTTGAAAATCTAAGTAATGTCTTTTTAAATGAATTTTTAAAGAAATTAAAGACTTTAGTTCTTCCAGGATTTCAAGATAGAAGTTTATATGGCGATTTAAATGAAAGTAATTTCATTAGACAAGCAAAAGACTTTTATAAGTCAAAAGGAACTGAAGAAGCATTCAAAATTCTCTTCAAAGCATTATATGCTGAAAAGGTTGAGATGGTTCAACCCCAAAAGTTTGTTATCAAACCATCTGATGCAGATTATATCAAAAATGATGTTCTAGTATGTGAAGCAATTAGTGGTAATCCTTTGAAGATTGAAGGAGAAACTCTATTTCAAAATACGACACCACTACAAACTAGTGGTTCAATTTATAATGTAGAAAAGGCAATTATAGATGGCAATACCTATTATAAGATTGATATATCAAAAGGAACTACTATTGGCAAATTTATTCAGGTTGGAAAAACCTTTGTAACAAAATCTTCTGGTGCAGGATCTACTATTCTTAATGTTGATAGTACAGTTGGATTTGGTGCAACAGGAGATCTATCCTATGAGGATCTTCAACTTTCTTATGTTGATAAAAACTATACTCAATTCCTTGGGGTTTCTGGAATTACAACAACTGTAGGTATTGGATCTACTGTCTTTGCATATGGACTTCAAGCATATTCATATGAAGAGGGAAATCTTGATAATCCAGTTTATTTGAATGTTGTAGGAACAATTAATAACTTTGTTGGATCTGCTGTTAATCAACAAGAAAATAGTAATATCAATGTATCAACTTTAGGTATCGAGCAAAAAGATACTAGATTTGCTTCATGGATTTATAATACGCCAACAAAATACATTATTGATACGGTTACATCTCTTGGATCTAACGTTTATCAATTTAAGTTTTTTACAGATCATGTTCTTTATGTTGGTGATAATCTTGAAATCGTAGATGAAGATAATATTATAATTGTTGGTTCTCTGTTGCAGATTGTTAATAGTAAAACTATTCAAGTTAGTTCTTCTGCTTTAAATTTATCTAAAAAGTATTTTATTAGAAGACAATTAAAAACAAATAAACAGTATACTGCTGATGTTCAGAATGTATATTCGTCTGGAACTAATGTATATGTTGCATCGAATAGTTTACCAAACTGGACAATAAATCCACAAAAAAGAATTAGAAACTTTACTACATCTGGAGTTACAACAAATACACGCATTACAATTACTGATCATAATTTTAATGACGGTGAACTTGTTGTTTATAGACCATCAGCAACAAATAGTTCTGTATCTGGATTAAGTACCAATCAGTCTTACTATGTTCGTAAAATTAGTTCCAGTTTAATTTCTCTTGCATATTCTTTAGAAAATGCTCGTAGAGGTCAATATATTACTATATTTGGATCAAATGATTTATCTGGAATTACCACACATTCTTTAACCCCATATAATGTTGGATTTTCCACTATTGGAGCACAAAAATTACTTAGAAAGTTTTCAGTTCCTGAGTATAGTGAGACTAAAACTAAGACAATTCAGGGTGGAGTTGGATTATTTGCTAATGGTGTTGAGATATATTCTTATAAATCTACAGACAAAGTTTACTATGGTCCAATCCAATCGGTTGATGTACTAAACAAAGGATCTAACTTTGATGTAATTAATCCACCTAGACTTTCTGTGTATCAAGATGGTCATAGTGGTGTAGGTGCATCTGTTATTGCACATGTATCAGGAACTATTCAGGAAATTCTTGTAGATACTGAAGGATTAGATTATACAAGCACTCCGACGGTTTATATTAGTGGTGGTAACGGTTCTGCAACTGCAGAAGCAAAGATGAAGTTAGTTGCTCATCAAGTAGATTTTGATAGCACTAGCACTGGTGGAATTGTAGACACTGTTACTGATAAAATTACTTTCTCAGAAGCACATGGGTTTAAACATGGCGAAGAAATCATTTATGATACTCGTGGAACAACTCCTATCGGTCTTGGAACCACACCAGGAACATTAATTAATGGAGCATCTTACTTTGTAATTAAAAATAATAACTATACAATTTCTTTAGCAGAAACTAGACAAAAAGCTCTTGTTGGTATTGCAACTCTTGATATTACTTCAAATGGTCAAGGTTTTCATTCATTCTCAACTAAAGAAAGAAGGTTAAAACTTGATAAAGTTTATATTATTGAAAATGGAACCTTCTACAATAGAGAAACTACTACAACTAGTGCTGGCATTAACATATACACAAATACAATTACAATCAATAATCATGGATATAGTTCTGGAGAAGAATTACGATATTCTATAACAGGGACAGTAGTAGGAGGATTAAGTACAACCACCCGATATTATGCCATAAAAATAAATGAAAATGAATTCAGAGTATCTATTTCTACTAGTTTAACAAGTCATGTTAATTTAACTAGTGTTGGAACTGGATATCATACTTTTAATTATCCTTCAATTAGTGTTATATTAAATGGTCCACAAGGAATTACAACCGCAAATGCTACAGTTACTCCAATTGTAAGAGGATCAATATCTAATATTCATGTTAAAGATGATGGTAGTAATTTTGGATCAACTATTATAAATGATAACTACAAACCAGAAATTAGAATTGTTGAAGGATCTGATGCATCATTAAGACCATTTATTCTTAATGGTAGACTTGATCGTGTTATTGTAAAGAGTGGGGGTTCAAATTATTTTAGTACGCCAGATATTATCATCACTGGAGATGGTATTGGTGCAAAAGCAAAGGCAATTGTATCTAATGGACAAATCGTAAGAGTTGATGTTATTGATCAGGGTGCTGGATATACCACAAATGGAACTACAATAACAACTTCTACTCCTGGAGAGGGAGCAATATTTTCAACTAATTTAAAAGAATGGACAGTCAATCAAGTTGAAAGATATGCAAAATTTAATGATGTAAAATCTGATGATGGATTTTATGAAACGGTAAGGAACTCTAAACTTGGTAACCCTTATGTTAATTACTATGTTCCAAGAACTTTAAGAACATTCTTAAAGGATACTGGAGTTCAACATTCTCCAATTTTAGGATATGCATATGATGGAAATCCAATCTACGGACCATATGCATATACCAATTTTAATGGATCTGGATCTTTAAAATACTTACAACCAAGTTATGTAAAGATTACTGGTGCAAGAGTTGATGGACCAGTCATTTCACAATATCCAGCTGGATTTTTTGTTGAAGATTTTAATTATGTTCAGGGTAGTGGTGATTTAGATGAATATAATGGTCGTTTTGCAGTAACACCAGAATATCCAAATGGTGTTTATGCATACTACACAACGGTATCATCAAATGTTGTAAACAATAGTGGTAGTCCTTTTAACGGTGTAAGGCAACCAGTATTTCCTTATGTGGTTGGCAATTACTATAACTCAACACCAAGCGACTTTAACTTTGCCTATAACTCTACTCAAGATATTGATCCAATTTCATTAAATTTAGTACGAAATACTGATGCGTATAAGATAAGTAATGGATACGAGTTTATTTCAAACTCAAATAAAAATACAACTATTCAGTCTAAAATTTCTAAGTTAAGATCTGGATCTATTGAGCAAATTAATATTGTAGAAGGTGGATTGAACTACACTGTTGGAGACAGAGTTGTATTTGATAATTCAAATGCTTCTGGATTTGGTGCTATTGCAAAAGTATCAAAAATTGTAGGTGTTGCAGTTACTAATATAACTTCATCAATAACAACTTTAAGCAATATTAATTTAGTATGCAATAATGGATCAGTAACTGCCATTTCAACAACTCCTCATAACTTATCAGATGGTTCTTATGTAAGTATTGTTGGAATATCTTCTACATCATTCAATAATATAACTGGAACATTTAGAATTGATGTAAGAAATATAACATCTGGTCTAGCAACTTCTATGCTAGCAACTGGACTTACAACTAGTGTTCAAATAACAGATCTTGCATCAAAGTTTTCTGTCAATGATATTATAAAAATTGATAGTGAGCAATTCCTTGTTATGGGAATTGATAAGGCAAATAATAAATTGAATTTACTGAGAAGATATAATGGCACAACAGGTGCTGCACATACCAATCGTACAGAAATTGTTCGTCTTGAAAAAGAATTTACTTATGAACTTGATAAGGTAGTTTCTCTATCAACTCCTAAAAATGAAACTGTATTTTTTGATGCATCATCTTCTGTTGGCGTTGGATTGAGTTACGGTGTTGGTATTGGAACAACCATTTCTTACATTGGAGCAGGAAATAGTCAAAAATCAATCTTTATACCTACTAGAAGTATTTTTCTACCAGACAATCCTCTACTCCATGGTGAAGAAGTTTTCTATAGTCCTGGGGCTGGTACTTCTTTGACATATTCATTGGATGGTAGTATAACATCTCCAATGCCATCAAAGATGTATGTACAAAAACTTACAAAAGATTTGATTGCACTTACAAATGTAAAAGTTGGTATTAATTCCGATTTATCAAGAGTTTACTTTAATGGAAATATTGGAATTGGTAATAGTCATTCTTTTACAACCAGAAGAAATGTTTTATCTTGCAATGTTAAAACAGTAGATGTCGTTGTATCGACTGCAACTTCTCATAGATTGAGACAAGATGATGTAATTGATCTTAATGTTGTTTCTACTGCTACAAGTGCTATTTCTGTAATTTATGATACGACGACCCGCTTTATAACTATTGGTTCTTCAGATAATCCAAGACTAAATGTAACTCAGGGTGATTTCTTAGAATTTGACGTTTCTCATGCAAGTTTATTAAATACTAAACTAGAATTTTTCTTAGATCAAAACTATAAAAAAAGTTTTGTTGGATCTGGTGTTTCTTCATTAGAAATAGTAAATCAATTTGCCCCAGGCATTACATCTGCAAAAACAACTATTCATTTTACTGAGCAAGTTCCTTCAGTACTATACTATAAATTTACACCACAAATTGCAACAAAGATTGTTGAGATTAATAAAGATATTAATGAATATTCAAAAATTGTTGTAAACAATAGTAAATTCACTGGAACACATTCATTAACAACTACTACAAATCAATCATTTACATTCAATGTATTTGAAATTCCCGAACGAGTAGGTTATACTAGTGTTTCGTATATCAACTATACAACTAAATCATCCACAGCAAATGGACCTATTGCAAAAGTTGATATTTTAGATGGTGGTAAAAATTATAAGTCAATACCTACATTATCTGCAGCATCTACAACTGGTTCTTCTGCAGTATTAAGACCATATGGAGAAAATATTGGAGCAGTAGATGCTGTAGAAATTATTAATTTTGGTTATGACTATCCATCAGATAAAACTTTACAACCACAGGCAAAAGTTCCTCAAGTAATCATATTAAAAGACAATTATAGTATTGATGCTGTTGCAATCACTTCAACAGGATCAAAATATCTAACTGCTCCAGATTTGATTGTTTATAATAGAAAAACAAATACTGTAAGCAATCAAGTCAGTATTATTGCTAAATTGTCTGGAAGCAGTGTTGGATCTGTCAGTGTTGTTAATGCTGGAGGAAATCTTAAGAGCACTGATAACGATGTTATTGCAGTTAATAACACTAATGGTGTAGGTATTATTAGTGCTACTTATTCTTCTCCAAACGTTACTTTAAGACTTCAAACACCATCTTCAGGATTTACTACAAGTAATCCATTACCATTTAAAGTTGGTGATCAAGTTTTTGTTGAAAATGTTGGCGTATCTGCTGGTAAAGGATATAATTCATCTGAATATGGATATGGTTATCGGACAATTACGGGTGTAAATACCGCATTTGGATTGATAAATCAAGCAACTATTTCATATTCAGTTGAGGAAGATCCTGGAGTTCATGATGGACTTCAGTATGGAACAGTATCAAAGGCAAGTGATATTGCAACATTTAGTTTAACATTAAAAGAAGGTGAGTTTTATAATGGTGAAGAAGTTTATACAAATTCTTCTTCTTCAAATGTTATTACTGGTAATGGATCAATAACAAATGTTTTAAGAGTTGATAGTCTTGTTGGTCTCAATACTGGGGACTTACTGAAAGGAAGAATTTCGGGTGCTTCTGGAATTATTGAAAGTATGCAGAATTATTCTGGATACTTTGAAGTAGGATCAACAATATCAAAAGATTTTGGATGGGAAAGAGATACTGGAAAATTAAATGAATTCTTCCAAAGAATTCATGACAGTGATTACTATCAACAGTTTGCATACTCATTGAAGAGTAAAGTTGGTATTAGTAGTTGGAGTGAACCTGTTGATAGTTTAGCACATATTGCAGGTTTCAAAAAACATTCTGATTTACTTGTACCTTCTGATAGTCTTGCTGGACTTGGAAGCACCAGTGTTTCTACTGGAATTGGAACTCAATCAAGTACAGTTGTATTGGTAAATCCAGATCCTGTCAAAATGTATTGTAAACATGATTGGGATCTTGTTTTTGAAAAAACTAATGCTAGTGCAACAATCAGCGATAAGGTAGTATTTAAATCAAATAGATTTGGTGATGCCTTAATTTGTAAGTCAAATAGAGTTCTTGAAATTGATGATATCAGCCCACAGTTCTATTCAGATCCAAATATTAATAGATCAGTAGAACTTGATAGTTTTGATATTAATCAAGCATCTGCAATTAAATATTATACACAAGTTGTTCTCGATACTTCACTCGGTATTGTTTTCAATGAAACACAGTATACTGAGTTTGTAGTTTCTCATGATGGCACTATTTCATTCAATAATCAATATTCTGATGTTTCGGATTCTTTTGATTTGGGAGATTTTAGTACATCAATTTCAGGAAGTACGATTTCTATTTTGTTCTCACCATACAATACAACATATACTTACGATTTAACTTTCTATAAAGAAAAAATTGAACCTGGAGTTGGAGTTGGAACGACTTCATTTGGTCATATTAGGAAAGTTGGAGTTTCTTCTTATATCGCTCCATCTGGTTCTCCATCTCAACAAATTATTCAAGCAATTGATGCAAATCAATTCAAGAGTGGTAGTGTGGTTGTTTCTGTAATTGGTGTCAATCAAAAGAATATTGTTGAAGCATCTTTCCTAGGAATAGGATCAACTGCACAATATGTTGAATTTGGTAAAATGGATAGTGGTGTTGGTCTTGGTACGTTTAGTGCTGATATGACAGCAACAAATACCCTTCATCTGAAGTGGTTACCTGCCGCTGGAGTTGGTGTTACTGTTGCTATGCTATCTACTCTAGTTGGTATCGCAACTACTGTTTCTAGCGGTATTCCAGGCACCTCTTACGAAGTTGGAGATGCTTCACTGAATTGCACAAGAACAGTTATTGCATCTTCGGCTACACCATCGGCAGAAACTATTTCAACTATTTCTTCAAATAATTACATATCAGTTAAGTATCTTGTAGAGATACATAATACATCAGATAATCAATATTCATTCTTCCATGTAGCAGCAAATGTTTATGGGGATGTTGTGAATTATGTCAGGTATAATAATCTTTCAACATCAGTTGACGTTAGAAGAGATATTCAAAATGTTGACATGATTGTTTCAGGAACTAATGCTGCATTAAGATTTACTCCAAGAGCAAATAAAGCATATATTGTAAGAACATCTGAAATTAGGATTGATAATCCAGATGATGTATCTTCTGATGTCGTTATAACCCTTCCATAAATATTCCAAAAAAGACATGGGATTTGAGTTAGGATCCGTAAATAGAAAATATAATTCAACAACGGAAACCTTCAGGTATTCGTTCAATTTGACGCATGAAGGACATCCCATATTTCATAAAGTTTTTGATGGATCAAATACATCTGCAGTTTTACTTGGTGCAGATACTTTTGTTATTAATAATCATTTTTATGTAACTGGAGAACCATTATATTATAACGCTGGTCCAGGAAATACTGCTATAGGTATTAATCCTTCTAGTCCTGGTGTTGGTGGTGCAACAACATTACCTCAACAAGTATTTGCAATCAAAATAGCAGAAAATACATTCAAAGTTGCTGCTGCTGCAACTCTTGCTTTTGCTGGCAGTGCTATTGATTTAACTTCTGTTGGCATAGGAACAACTCATTCATTTACTGCAGAAAAACAAAACAGTAAGTGTATTATTGCCCTCGACAATATCATTCAATCTCCAATTTATAAACGCACTGGATCTACAACAACTTTAACATCAATTAATAATAGAATTCTTCAAGTTGCTGATATTAGCATTTTTAAGAATTATGATTTAATTCAAATCAATGACGAAATCATGAGAATTCAAGTCATTGGTTTCAATGGTAATGCAAATGAAATGCTAGTTGATAGAATGTGGATGGGTACTTCTGTTGGAAACCATGCCACAGGTGATACAATTCAACTACTTTTTGGAGATTATAATATTATTAAAAATGTAATTACTTTTGCAGATGTTCCTTTTGGTGGTATTAGATATACTGTAGGATTTTCATCATCAAATGTTAATACAACTACAAGTAGTTTTACAGCACTTTCTGATATTTTTACGACAGGATCACAAGTCCTATTAAGAAGTATAAATCCACCATCTCCATTAGTTTCAAATGAGAATTATTTCTTAATTAAAAATTCGGCAAATAATTATTCTTTTGCTACAAATTTAGACAATGCTAATGTTGGTACAGCGATTACCCTTACCAATGCTGGCATAGGAACTCATAATTTAATTTATGTTGATATTACAAATGGGAGTTCTTTCCAAGGAAGATCTTTTATCAGGTCAAGATATGATGGAAACATCATTATTGATGATATTTCACAAAACTTTACTGGAATAGCAAAAACATTTACTATAAAAAGTTCTGGCGTAAACACCACTGGTATTACAAGTGATTTTGGTGTAATACTAGTCAATAATATTTTCCAAAAACCAGATGTTGACTATGACTTTATATCTTCAACTGGTATAACCTCAATAAAGTTTAGTGGTAACAGCGATGCAACTGTAGAAGCATATAGCACTTCGGATGTAAACGACAATAAACTCCCAAGAAAAGGTTTAATTGTTTCTTTAGCAAATACTGAAGGTTATGGATATCAACCACAATATGTCGGAACAGGAACCGCAGTGGTCTCTGGATTTGGAACAGTCACAGTCGCATTGGGATACTCTGGCAGCGGATACAGAAACGGTCCGACTACTTATCGAGTTTATGTCAATGGCGGAAATCCTACGACTGGAGCTGCTGGCACGTTCACTGTCTTAAATGGGCAAATATCTAATATCTTTATGAATACTCCAGGTGTAGGATACACTTGGACAAATGTTCCTGTAGTTTCTTTTGATGCTCCTATTGCTTATGATGATATTCGACTAATTAGTTCTTCAACTGGTATTGGTGCTTCAGCGTCTATCTTTGTAGGAACTGGATTAAGTATTACATCTTTCCAACTAAACAATATTGGTTATGGATTTACTGTTGGTGAACAATTGAGAATTGCTGGCATTCCGACAGTTACGAGTATTGGATCTACATTCAGAAATGCAATATTCACTGTAAGAGAAACTAGGGATGATGAATTTGCTGGATGGGTTCTAGGAAAACTCCAAGTTCTTGACGATTTTTCTTCAGAATTTAATAGTCTTAAAACAACATTTACGATTACTGAAAATGGTGTTCCATTAAGTATTGAAAAAACTTCTGGATCACCAATTAATCTTGCTGATGTGTTATTAATATTCATTAATTATTTATTACAAAAACCAGGAGATGCTTATACCTTTGAAGGTGGTACACAAATAACATTTGCAGAACCACCTGTTGCAGGGTCTTCAATGCAGATTTTATTCTATAGAGGAACAGAT
>Ga0172373_10006119_pt1 | contig 16127 bp, 16 predicted proteins | sample Lak10m_2_FD_114546 | JGI IMG/M metagenome (GOLD analysis project Ga0172373, IMG submission 114546) | Freshwater microbial communities from Kabuno Bay, South-Kivu, Congo - kab_092012_10m | ecosystem: Environmental > Aquatic > Freshwater > Lake | place: Democratic Republic of the Congo...
AATTAGAAAATGGCGAAGTTCGGACCGTATTAAAATTAAATCCTAGCGTAGCGCCCTATAAAGTAGCGGTGTTTCCGTTGATGAAGAATAAGCCGGAATTGGTAGCCAAAGCCCGAGCTATTTTTGGCGAGCTGAAAAAAGACCTGACAGTCGTTTTTGACGATAACGGCAACGTGGGCAAGCGCTACCGGCGGCAGGATGAAATCGGCACGCCCTATTGTATCACTGTGGATTTTGATACCCTGGAAAAAGACGACGTGACCGTGCGCGATCGGGACAGTATGAAGCAAGAGAGGGTAAAGATTAGCGAATTGAGAGAATATTTTAATAATAAGATTAATTAACTTTTGCCGCTTTTTTGGCGGCAAAAAAGCGGCGGAAAAAACCGCCGCGCGACGATAAAATTTTGATAAATTCGGATTTATCTCGCTAAAATTGTCGCGGACAACTCAACTTCGTTTCGTCCCGCTGGCAATTTTTAAACGCTCGATTCATCACGAATTTATAACAAAATTTTTCGTATGCGCGGATTTTAATTCATGACTCAAAAACAAATTCTAGACCTGGCGATAAAAATGGGAATGCGAGCGGACTTAAGAGGGGAGTCAGCCGTTAAAAAGCATTTGGCCAGGCAACAAAAGAAGTTCGATAGTCTGTCGCCTAAAAAACAAGCCGGGTTTGATAAAGAAAAATTAACCAATCCCTATATGGATTCGGGTATTTGGGTTGATAGCGGCAAAGACGTAAAGAAAATAATGGCGGGAATTGACGTTACCCCGGGGGAAATTCTGATTGCTAAAAGCTTGGGGGTAGATACGATTATTAATCATCATCCTTTAGGCAAGGGCTTGGCGCTACTGGACGAGGTAATGCATCTTCAGACCGACATTTTGGCGCAATATGGTGTACCGATCAATATTGCCGAATCGCTGCTAGGCGTCCGGATATCGGAGGTGGCGCGCGGCGTGCACGCCAGCAATCACTATAAAATCGTTGACGCGGCTAGGTTGGCTGGCGTTAACCTGATGAACGTGCATACGCCTTGCGATAATTTGGTGGCGGATTTTTTGGATAAAGAAATTAAAAAGAAGAAGCCGGAATATGTCGGCGAATTAGTAGAGCTGATCGCGGACATAGAGGAATATAAAGAATCGGCCAGGCGCGGCGCGCCGGTAAAATTATTTGCCGGTGCCGAAGACAATCGGGCGGGCAAAATTGCTTTGACCGAAATTACCGGCGGTACCGAAGGTTCAAAAGATATTTATCGGGAAATGGCCAACGCCGGCGTTGGTACGATTGTGGCGATGCACTTGTCGGAGAGCCATCGCAAAAACGCCAAAGAAGCGCACATTAACGTGGTGGTCGCTTCCCATATTGCTTCGGACTCGGTCGGGATGAATTTATTCTTAGATGAAATAGTAAAGAAGGGGATCGAAATTATTCCTTTTGGCGGACTGATCAGGATTTCCCGTTCTAAAAAGTAAATTTGGTATAAAAGTCAGGTTCTAAAATAGCCGGTCAATCCTTGACAGGCTATTTTATTTATGGTTTAATATAATAGTCAGACAAAAAGAAATATTAAAAAGAAAAAACTTATGAAATTGAAATTTTTTGCTTTTTCACTGTTAGTCTTCGTCGCTCTCTATGGCCTGATCGGCTATATGATTTATAGCCAGGGCGCCAAGCAGGCCGAGGCGCAACGAAATTATTATGCGTCGATTCTTAATGACGGAAATTAATAATTTTTTGTAGAGCTTGAACAAGATCCCGACCGCAAAGATGCGGCCGGGATCTTTAGTTATCCGGCGCGATCGCTAAATAGGGGAAGCTGTTAATCCTTGACAAGTTATTTTATGTATGATATAATATAGTTGTAATAAGGATTGCTCTTTTTGCTGGAAATTAAGCCTTAGCGTCTCGGCTGTAGGGGGTCTGGGTTATCTCAGATCTTCTGCATCCGAGGCATTAAGGACTAGAGCCCGAGCCCGCGGGAGGGTCTTATGGAGACCATAACAATCCATTGGGGATTTGCTTTTGCTCTGCCGTTGGCTGGGGCTTTTATCGCCAGACTGAATCATAACCGATGGCAAGCTTGGGTGGTTGCTGCAGTAATGAGCCTGATTGGAGTTCTAATGATCGTACTCGTTGGCCGCGGGACACCCGATTACACGCTAGCAGTTCTGATCATCACTTGGGTAGTCGGCGCTTTTTTGCCGGACATCTGGCATTGGACGAGGGGTTTTGTTCAGCGCCGTGCCGGTTGGTTTATCGGCGCCGGTATGGTCCTTGGCTTAGCGGTTTACAATCCCGGCTTGTTGTATTATGTGGCTTGCCTGGGATTGGTGTTTGGAGCAGTTTATTTAATGCTCCGCCCTTTCCTCGGGAGAGGAAGATAAATTGTTCTTTTTGGGGAGTCGATTCTGATTCCCCAGTCTTTCTAAAATTTTAATGGAAATTGAAGCTTTAGAAAGGCTGAAAGTTTTTTAAAAAATTTATTCCCGCTGCCGAGGATAATATCGGAGAGAGGAGGAAAAATGAGGAAGTCTTTAATGGTGGTAACGGCAATAATGATTTTGTCTTTTCTCGTTATTTCTGTTGCTAGCGCAGAGGAGTGCAGGTCTTATTATATGGCCTACTCCATAGACATTGATTCCAGAGAGAAAGTGTCGGCGATTCTGGCTTTAGAAAAATCTGCTTGTCGTGGCGAGTTCCGTTGGCAGGTAGAAGCCGTTTATAATCACCATTTGCTGGTGGTGGTAGAATGTGCTTTGGCAGCCATTCAAGACATCGACTACTCGGGAGAACGAACCTGCGTCAAGAAATCAAAAAGATAAAGAGGAGTAACTTATATAACAAAATATCGCAAGATATTAATTGCGGCCGGCGCCAAACATGGTGCCGGCTTTTTTTATTTGGCTCTAATCGTAAAAAGAGGGGAGGGCGTGATAAGATGACAATAATAATTTAATCTTTATTATTGTCATCTCGCACTTGATGCGGGATCCAAGTCTGCTCCGGGCGGATGGATTCCGGCTCGTAGGCTGGAATGACACTAAAAGACAATGTATAAAAAAATCACGCTCAAAAATGGTTTGCGATTGGTTTTGGCCCCGATGGTCGGGAGCCAGTCAACGACGGCACTAGTGCTTTTTGGCGCAGGCTCAAAATATGAAAACAGGCAAAATAATGGTGTTTCACATTTTTTGGAACACATGTTTTTTAAGGGAACCAAAAAGCGACCGACGACTTTGGCGCTAAGCGAATACCTGGATCGGGTTGGTGGGGAATACAATGCTTTCACGAGCCAAGAGATGACAGTCTATTACGCCAAGGTGGCGCCCGAGTACGCGGATATGGCGCTGGACTGGGTGTCGGACATTTTACTCAATTCTAAATTTGACGCCGCGGAAATAGATAAAGAGCGAGGCGTGATTACGGAAGAATATAATATGTATCTGGACAATCCGGCGCGTCTAGTTGGTAATCTTTGGGAAGAGCTGCTTTACGGCGATCAGCCAGCGGGTTGGAAAATTCTTGGCACCAAAGAAAACATTGCCAAGATGCCGCGGTCGGAATTTTTAAAATATTTTCAGACTCATTACCGGGCGCAAAATGCGGTTGTTTGTTTGGCCGGAAAAATTGATAAGGATGTTGAAAAAAAAGTAGTTAAATATTTTGGCCGCTTATCAAAAGGGGAAAAGTCGGAAAAATTGGCGGTGCGCCAGACGCAACAAAAGCCCGAGGTTTTGATTAATTATAAAGCAACAGATCAGACTCATTTGTGCTTGGGCGTTCGCTCTTATGATATGTTCCACGAGGATCGTTGGGCGCTGACAGTTTTAGCGGCTATCCTAGGCGGGATGATGAGCTCGCGACTTTTTATTTCTGTCCGCGAAGAAAAAGGATTGGCGTATTATGTTCATGCGGCCGCGGAACATTACACCGATTCGGGTTATTTAGTTACTCAGGCCGGAGTGTCTAACAATAAAGTTAGCGAGGCAGTAGAAGCGATTTTATTTGAGTATCGTAAAATTTGCGAACAAAAAGTTGGCGTGCCGGAATTAAAAAAAGCTAAAGAGCGCTTGCAGGGAGCCCTGAGACTTGGTTTGGAAACTTCTGATGAACTAGCTTCTTGGCTGGGCATGCAGGAACTATTAAGAAAAGAAATTTTGACGCCCGAGCAGGTTTTCAGTAAAATAAAGGCAGTTAGCGCGGCGGATCTGCAGCGCGTCGCGCGCGATATTTTCCAGCCGCAGAAACTCAATTTAGCGCTGATTGGGCCGTTTAAAGAAAAAGAAAAATTCGAAAAGCTGTTAAAATTATGACCCAAAAGATCGACATTTCCACTTCCACAATTTTCCGTTTTGTCCTAATAGTCTTAGGGTTTGTTTTTTTATATTTGGTTCGGGATATTCTGCTGACCATCTTTATCGCCTTGATCGTTTCGGCGGCCATTGACGGTCCGGTTGACTGGATGGCCAAGCGCGGCGTGCGCCGGCCGCTGGGGGCGACGATTATTTATCTTTCGGTCTTTGCTTTATTTGCCTTGTTTCTTTACGCGGTTGTGCCGCCCTTGTCCGGACAGATCGGCGCCCTGACGACCAGTCTGCCGGAATATTTAAATAATCTGGGAACAAGTTTTGAGTCATTGCAGCAGCGGATCGGTCCGGGCAGTCTGCAGAAAGTTTTGAATCAATTTAACGACCAGCTTTCTTGGGCGGGTTCTAATGCTTTTGGCGCGGCGGTCAATATTTTCGGCGGTCTTTTTTCGGCCGCGATGATTTTAGTCATTTCGGTTTATCTGGTGATCCAGGATAAGGGTATCAAGGAATTTTTGTCTTCGGTAACGCCCCGTCATTCCCGGGCTTACGTTATCAATCTGGCCGAGCGGGTTCAGTCAAAGCTGGGCAGCTGGCTGAGAGGGCAATTATTGCTGATGATAATTATGGGGACGCTGGCTTTTGTCGGCTTGACGCTATTAAAGGTTAAATTTGCTTTAACCTTGGCCCTGATTGTCGGCTTGTTTGAGATTATTCCTTATATCGGCCCAATTTTGGGGGCGATTCCGGCGGTGGCGCTAGCTTTTTTGCAGTCGCCATTTTTGGCCATGATGGTAATAATTATTTTTATCGTGAACCACCAGCTGGAAAACTATTTGATTGCTCCGTTGATAATGAAGCGGGTGCTGGGGCTGAATCCTTTGGTTATTATTATTTCAATGATCGTAGGCGGCAGCTTGGCGGGAATTGTGGGTGTCGCTGTTGCCGTACCGATCGTGGCGGCCGCTTCGGTTTTCTTTGGCGATATTTTTGCCAAGGAAGAGAGAGATACCATCTAGAGCGAGGTAAAATTTTATCAAAAATAAAAAAGCCCAGACTTTGCTCGGGGCTTTTTTATTTTGTATCTTTTAGGACTGGCGGAAGATAAAATAGAGAATGGCCAGAAAAATAACCGTCCCTTCGCCAAGGAAGGAGAGAGCTAATCGGCGGCGATATTTTTCTGAAAGATGATTTTGGTGGTGAAAGTTGCGGTAGCTGGTTAGTAGTTTTATCTTGGGAAACAGCCAGTTAACGAAAATTAAAAAATCAGGAAGGACGGAAATTAGGGCGCCGAATATAACATAAGGCCAAACGGGCGATTGCCAGAAAAAATAAAAAATAACCAGTGCCCCAACGCTAAAGTCCAAAATAACTATGGCCAGAAAAACCAGCCATTCCTTTTTTGATTTAAATTCGCTAAGTTCCTTATCGAGGTATTCCCAGTGGGGGATCTTATCGGCTAAAAAATGGCCGATAATGCCTAAAACAAAAACAGCTAAATAGCTGTGAATTTTGGCACCAATGGCTCCGCCGATCAGCATGTGGGGAAAAAGAATCATGATTTTAATTATTTGGCTGGCAAGGAGAGAGAATTGCCAGAAGCGAAAAAAACGTTTAAATTGATTATATGGGAATATTATACATTGTTGCCACGCCCCTTGGCAATTTAAAAGATATCACCTTCAGAGCGGTTGAAACTCTAAAGGGGGCTGACCTGGTAGTCTGCGAAGATACCCGTCAAACGATAAAATTGCTAAATCACTATCAAATTGCCAAGCCTCTGGTAAGCTATTTTCAGCATAGCAAACTTTCAAAAATCGAATATCTGTTTGAGCAATTGGCGCTGGGCAAAAACTTGGCTCTGGTTACGGACGCGGGTACGCCGGGAATCTCGGATCCGGGAAATAAGCTGATTGAACAGCTGCTGATTTTGGCCAACGATAAACTCTTGAAAATCATATCTATTCCCGGTCCTTGCGCCGCCATCGCCGCCTTGAGTGTTTCTGGTTTCATGACCGATAAATTTATTTTTATGGGCTTTCCGCCGCACAAAAAAGGCCGGGAGACTTTTTTTAAAAAAATAGCGGCCGCCGAAGAGACAGTCGTTTTTTATGAATCAAGCCACCGGATACAAAAAGCGATGGAGCAAATTAAAAATTTAATGCCGGAGGCAAAAATTATGGTTGGCCGCGAGCTGACTAAAATGTTTGAGACAACCTACCGGGGAAGCGCGGAGGAAATTTTAAAAACATTAAACAGCGATAAAAATAACCTGAAAGGAGAATTTGTTGTCGTTGTCAATAAAATATGAGCAAAAAATATATAACTACGACCTTGCCCTACGTGAACGCCGACCCGCATATCGGTTATGCCTGGGAAGTGGTTCGGGCGGACGTTTGGGCTCGGTTCCAGCGGGCGCAGGGGGATGAAGTATTTTTTAATATTGGAACGGATGAACACGGCGCTAAAATTTTTGAGCGCGCCAAAGAATTGGGTCTTAAGACGCAAGATTATTGCGACCAGCAGGTAGAAAAATTTAAAGAATTAAAAAATATTTTAGACTTGAGCTTTGATAATTTTATCCGAACCACGGACGAGCACCATCTAAAAGCGGCGCAGGAGCTTTGGCGGCAGGTAAAAAATAACGGCTATATCTATAAAAAGCATTATAAGGTCAAGTATTGCGTGGGGTGCGAGCTGGAAAAAACTGATTCGGAATTAGTTGATGGCAAGTGCCCGCTGCACCCAAATCGGGAAATCGAGACGAGGGAAGAAGAGAACTATTTTTTTAAATTTTCTGCTTTTGGACAGCCGCTGCTTGATCTTTACGAAAAAAATCCGGAATTTGTGGTACCGGCTAAACGATTTAATGAAATTAAAAAATTTGTCCAGATGGGACTGGAAGATTTCAGCGTTTCCCGCTTAAAGAGCAAAATGCCCTGGGGCGTGGCGGTGCCGGATGACCAGGAGCACGTAATGTATGTTTGGTTTGACGCGCTGACTAATTATATTTCTGCCATCGGTTATCCCGACCAAATGGAGAAATTAGAAAGCTGGTGGCCGGGAATTCAGGTGGCGGGCAAGGACAACCTGCGCCAGCAGTCGGCGATGTGGCAGGCGATGCTTCTGGCTGCCGGACTTAAGCCGTCAAAACAAATTTTTATCAATAGTTTTTTGACCAGCGGTGGCCAGAAAATGTCAAAGTCCTTGGGAAACGTGATCTTACCCTATGAAATGGTGCAAAAATTCGGGATCGACGGCACGCGCTATCTTTTGGCTTCTTGGCCGAGTTTTGGCGAAGATATCGATATTACCTGGCAGAATATGACGGAAAAATATAACGCGGATTTGGCCAATGGCTTAGGGAATTTGGTCAGCCGGGTTTTTAATATTATTGAGAAAAATTTTGACGGTTGCCTGGCGGCGCAGACGGCAAAAATTAATATCGCCGAAGAAGTTGATAATTTGCGGCTGGCCGAAGCCCTGGAGAAAATAAAAGAAAAAATTGACTGGGCCAACAAATATATTGACGAAACAAAACTTTGGGAATTGGTTAAGTCGGACAAGGCTCAGGCGGAAAAAATTTTGGGAGAGCTGCTGGGCATGATTGTCGCGGCGGGGGAGAGCCTACAAAGTTTTATGCCCAAAACGGCTCAAGAAATCCTTGACAGAGCGCGAGCGAATAAGATAGAAAAAGGGGAAGGATTATTTGCGAGGATCAAATGATTTTTGATTCGTATTTTTTTTGAAGTTGTTTTACAAAAAAACATATAAGGAGGAGTTATGAATGCGCGCGAGATAATTTTACGAAGAATCGAGGCCAGCACCGATGAGAAAATCGGCCGGATATTTCATAGCCGGGCGGCAATGCGCCATGTGTCTTTTGGCGAGATTATGGACATCGTTCTATACTATCTGGCTTTGCAGCCGGATCTGACTGCCATAGCCAAAAGGTTAAGGATGAACGATTTTTGGCGGGAAATTGTTCATCCAGCTTGGAAAAGATTTTCCGAAAAATCTTTTGGTTTCGTCGAGCGGGATCCCTGGGTGAATGAATCGGGTCCGATGGACGGGTATATGGGGGCAGCCGAAAGGTATTTATGCATTCAACCGGGTTTTTACGCGATGACGCTATGCGAATGTCTCCTTTGGCCAGAAGAGCTGGCTGGTGAAAAAGACCGAAGCTGGTCGCAGTATAAAAAACATATTGAGGGCCAGACTTTTCCCAAGTTTCGCCGGAAACAGCACGCCAAAAAGCTAGTGGCGGCGCTGGATTTTGCCGAAGAGATCTGCCGGATCTTGAGAGAGAAAAAAGAGGTATCCCGGTCGTAAAAAATATCACACGGCTGAAAAAAAGATTGAGCCCCGACAGCAATGCCGGGGCCTTTGTTTTACTAAATTAGATTTTTTAGATACTATTAATTAAAAGATAATTTTGAAAAAGTCTATGCTAATTGATACGCACGCGCACGTTAATTTTTTGCAATATAAAAAAGATGGCGACGAAGTAGTCGAGCGATCTTTGGCTGAAGGCACTTGGCTGATTAATGTCGGCTCGGAAAAAGATACTTCGCGCCGCGCCACCGAATATGCGGCTCGTTACGGATCGGGAGTTTTTGCCGCGATTGGTTTGCATCCACTGCAGCTTAGAGCCCAGGAAATCGAAGAGAAGGTGGACGGTGAACTTATAAAATTTTCTATTCCGGCTGAAGAATTCAATAAAGAATACTATGAAGACCTGGCGCGGCGCGATAAGGTAGTGGCCATCGGTGAAATCGGCCTGGACTATTACCGCAATGCGGCGGCCAAAGAAATACAGCAGGAAGTTTTTTTGCGACAGCTTGAGCTGGCCAAGGAAGTGGCTAGGCCCGTAATGATTCATTGCCGCGAAGCGCATAAAGATTTATTGGAGATTTTGCGGCCAGAGCCAGAAGTAGGTGGTGTTATCCATAGTTTTTCTGGTACGGCGGAGCAAGCCGACGAATATCTAAAAATGGGATTTTATCTGGGGTTTAATGGTATTATTACTTTTGCCCGGGAATATGATGAAGTGGTAAAAAGCATGCCGCTAGACAGGCTTTTGCTGGAAACGGATTGTCCATACTTGACGCCGGTGCCGCTACGCGGCAGACGAAATGAGCCAAGCTACGTAAAATATGTGGCCCAAAAGATAGCGGAATTAAGAAATATTAGTCTCGAGGAAGTGGCGGAAGCCACAACGAAAAACGCCAAGGAACTGTTTAAAATATAAGCAGAGCTCGTAATCACTTTCTGAAAGCATAAAATTTTCCCAGCCCGCTTCGCCAAAGCGTAGCGAGGCGAGCGTGGAAATTTTACTCGCCAGTTTCGCTCATTCTCCGCCCTGGGCGGAACCAAGCCCATTCGCGAAACTGAGCGTTTCAGAAAAGCGATTACTCGTCTGACCGAGTGAAAATAAAGTATGATTTTAGATATTAAAAAATATCCGGATAAAATTTTAACCCGAAAAACCAAGCGGGTGGTTAAGATTGACGAGGAAACAAAAAAATTGATTACCGATATGATTGAAACTCTTTATGCCAAGCGCGGGGCGGGGCTGGCCGCTAACCAGGTCGGCGCGGATAAGCAAATTTTGGTGGCGGATGACAGCCGGGGCAACGGCCGGGTGATGGTTTTGACCAACCCTAAAATTACCAAGAAGAAAGGCAGTGTTACGATGGCCGAGGGCTGTTTGAGTTTTCCGGGATTAGAAATTGAAGTTAAGCGGCCGCAAAAGATCGAAGTTGACTATTTGGATAGCAACGGCCGGCCTAAAAATTTAAAAGCCAGCGATTTGCTGGCTCGGATTATTTGCCACGAAACCGACCATTTAAACGGTAAGACAATGGTGGATACTTTACCGTTGTTTAAAAGATTGAAAATCAAAAGACAGTTGAGAAAAAAATAAAAGCCCCGAGCAAAGTCGAAGGGCTTTTTAAATACTTCGTTGGGGCAACGGTTTTCTTAATCTCTTTTTATAACCGTCTCCGCCGCCAATTCTCCAAGGGGATACTTCTTCCTCCAGGCCTCGCTAACTTCTTGATCCGTTGCCGCCGATGGCAGTCCCAGGTGTTCTCTTAGTCTTTCGGCGTTTAAGGCGTCCAGCAATTTCTCTGGCATTGGGGCCTTCCTAAAGTCCATTAGCTTCCTCCTCTCAAATTATTCGGGTTAAAATAACTGCTCCCAATATAACTAAAATTAAACCGGCAATCAAGTGCAGCAGCCGGAGTTTTTGTTTTCGCCAGGCTTCGGCTTTTTCCGGCGACAGGCCAAAATACATTGCCAGCACGATAGCGAGCATCGGCGCGATAAAAATAAAATTATAGACAACCAGGTAAAGCAGGGCTTTTAGCAGAGTAGTTTTGGAGGCCAGCATTCCCAGAATAACCACGTATGGTCCGGAGGTGCAGGGGAGCAGAAACAGACTGATGATTAGCCCGATGAAAAAACCGCCCCAGGGATTGGAAATCCGCCGGACCAGTTCTTTCATTTTCGGCCGCCAGCTTTGCGGTACTTCCATTAAAAATCCGCCGCCGCCGTACCAAAAATAATCCTTGATATTGAGCAATCCTAAAATTATCGCTAGGCCACCGACAAGGTAATAGAAATGTTGAGAATAAGCGAGCGTATAGTGACGTAAAAATTCCAGCAGGCCCACGCCCATTAAAAAATAGGCGACAAAAACAGCGGCCACAAAACTAAGGCCGGTAAGTAGAGCCTTTTTTCGGTTCTCGTCGTTAAAAAGCAGCGAAGCCATCAGCAGTATTAAAATAGCAAATTCGCAAGGATTGATGGCATCCAGCGCCGCGCCACAAACCACGGCCACGGGGGTTAAGTTAAGCGAAAAAATCCCGGTTTGGCAGACTTCGGCGTCGGCGGCCCAGGTGGGGGCAGCAATCAAAGAAGAAACAATGAGAGCGAAAGAAATTAAAAAAAGATATTTTTTCATATTTTAAGCTTTGTTTATGATAACACGAGTTTGATTTGAAAAAAAGGCGCAGAAAGGGTAAAGTAATAAATACATTATCGGTATTATATTTTTATGAAATATGACCATAAGCAAGTAGAGAAAAAGTGGCAGAAGTTTTGGGCGGAAAATCCCGCGCTTTACGCGGCGGACGATAAATCTCAAAAACCCAAAAAGTCCTTCGACGGACTCGGGACTAAAAAGTATATTTTGGATATGTTCCCATATCCGTCCGGCGATGGCCTGCATACCGGGCACGTAGAAAGCTATACGGCCACGGATATAATTTCCCGCTATTTACGTCTGCGCGGGTTTAACGTTTTGCACCCACAGGGCTTTGACGCGTTTGGTTTGCCCGCAGAAAATTTTGCCATTAAAACTAAAATTCATCCGGCCGAAACTACCAAAAAATCTATTGCCAATTTTAAAAAGCAGATGAATATGATGGGCCTGTCATACGACTGGTCGCGCGAGGTCGTTTCTTCGGAGCCGGAATATTATAAATGGACCCAGTGGTTTTTTTTATTGCTCTACAAAAATGGTTTGGCTTACAAATCAAAAGGAAAGGTGAATTGGTGTAAGCAATGTCAAACGGTGCTGGCTAACGAGCAGGCCGAAGGGGGAGTGTGCGACCGTTGCGGTAACGAGGTTCAGCAGAAAGATTTGGAGCAATGGTATTTCTCGATAACAAAATTTATCGAAGACAATGATAAAACTTCCGGATTGCTTAGCGGTCTTGATAAAATTGATTGGCCAGAATCAACTAAAGCCGGTCAGCGAAATTGGATCGGCAAGAGCGAAGGTGCGCAGTTTAAAATGGAAATTGTCGATAGCCAAGAAAAGCTGGAAGTCTTTACCACACGACTGGACACGGTTTTTGGCATGACTTTTGCGTTAATTGCGCCCGAGCATACGCTCGTACAGAAGCTGAAAGATAAAATTACTAATTGGTCGGCTGTCGCCAAGTACATTGAAGAGGCGAAGAAAAAAAGCGACTTACAGCGACAAACGGAGATTAAAGAAAAAACCGGCGTGGAGCTTGAAGGGATAAAAATTATTAATCCCTTCACCAAAAAAGCTATACCGCTGTTTGCTTCTGATTTTGTATTGGCGCATTACGGTACGGGCGCGGTGATGGCGGTGCCGGCGCATGATGAGCGCGATTTTGATTTTGCCAAGAAATTCGGTTTGCCGATAAATGAGGTTATAAAAAGCGTGGATGGAAAATCTAGTATCGACCAGAACGCTTTTACCGATGACGGCGCGCTGGTTAACTCTGGCGAATACGACGGTTTAACTTCGGCGGAGGCGCGCCAAAAACTGACTAAGTGGCTGGAAAAAGAGAACGTTGGACGCGGCACGATAAATTATAAGCTCCGCGACTGGCTGGTTTCCCGTCAGCGTTATTGGGGCGCGCCGATTCCCATAATTTATTGTAAGAAATGCGGTGAAGTGCCGGTGCCGGAAAAAGACTTGCCGGTTAAATTGCCGGGCGATGTTGATTTTATGCCGACCGGCGAGTCGCCGCTAGTCACTTCCAAAAAATTTCACGATGTCAAATGTCCAAAATGCGGCGCCAGCGCGCGGCGAGAATCAGACACGATGGACACTTTTGTTTGTTCTTCTTGGTATTATTTGCGTTACGCGGATAATAAAAACGACCAGGAATTTGCTTCAAAAGAAATGCTAAAAAAATGGTTGCCGGTGGATTTATACGTTGGCGGAGCCGAGCATACGGTGCTGCATCTTTTGTACGCACGATTTTTTACCAAGGTTTTGCATAAACTTGGCTATGTTAATTTTGACGAGCCGTTTTCCAAAATGCGGCATCAGGGAATGATTTTGGCGCCGGACGGCCGGAAAATGTCTAAGTCCTGGGGGAACGTGATCAATCCGGATGACGTGGTGGCCGAATATGGCGCAGATGCTTTGCGTCTGTACGAAATGTTTATGGGACCACTAGAAGATGCTAAGCCCTGGAATACCAAAGGCATTGTTGGCGTCTCAAGATTCCTGGAAAGAGTTTGGAAATTAAAGCCGTCGGCCAAAGACGGAAAGAATTTGGAAAATTTATTGCACAAAACCATAAAAAAAGTTTCCGAAGATATCGAGAATTTAAAATTCAACACGGCAATTTCAGCGATGATGATTTTAGTGAACGAATCAAATGGGGGAGAGGCCATGACTAAACAGCAGCACGAAATATTTTTGAAATTATTTTCTCCTTTTGCTCCGCACCTGGCTGAAGAATTATGGAATCAAGCAGGAAACAAAAATAGCATTTTTGTCGAAGCTTGGCCAAAATATGACGAGACCCTAACCAAAGACGAGAGCATAGAGATGATAGTTCAAATTAACGGTCGCGTTCGAGGCAAATTTTCCGTGCCGGCCAATATTACCGAAGAAGAAGCTATAAAAATGGCGTCTTGCGATGACGTCATAAAAAAATGGCTGGAAGGCAAGGAACCTAAGAAAGTAATTTTTGTTAAGGGGCGGTTAGTTAATATTGTGGTGTAAAAGGTAAGAGTAGTTTTGTTTTGAATCTCTCGGCTTTATAAGTCGAGAGATTTTTTATTTTGAGTGATTATGAGATTTGATTTTTAGTTAAAAATATGATGATATAAGAAGGTAGTCTTTTGGCAAGTTCAAAATTTCTTCAACGGGCCGTGGTATAATGGCTATTACGCACGCTTCGGGTGCGTGTTATCCGGGTTCGAATCCCGGCGGCCCGACCAAATAAATTTATGTCAAAATTTTCCCGAGCGGTCAGAAAAACTCCGCGACCTTGGTGGTATTTAGTTAATTTTTGGAGCCTGGTTATTTTCGCGGCGATAATTTTTAATTTTGTCCAAAATGGCATCTTTGACGAAATCACTGATGCGTTGCTGGTCATCTATATCGCTCTTTTGGCGATCTACGCGGGCGATAAGGAATTTGAACGTTGGCACAATAAGCATGCCGGCCGGCACCCGGGAGAAGTTTTTGTTTTCCTCTGGACAATTTTGGTTATCGCGATTGGCTCTTGCCAGTATTTTTTTAATAAGCCAGTCGGCCTGACCAATGATATTGTGGCTGCCTATATCGCGGTGCTTTCGGTGCTAGCGGTAACGCGCCGTTCAAAAGCGATCTATGCCAAGCAGCGAGGGTAATTTATTCTAAAATATATGGATAAAGAGAATTTAATTTATCTATTCCATCATATCCACCACAAAGCTGGAGAGCATAAAGTCCATCATTGCGGCGGCCAGCATCAAGCAGTCAGCCCCGAATTGGATTATGATATCTGGCATTGCGCCTGCGGGCTTCATCGGATAAACAAGCAAATTGCGATTGGCCACGGCACAAACCAGGAAGAAATAAAGATAGAATTTACAGAGTCATGTCCCGAGGGTGGCTGGCATATTGAAAGTGGTCAAGTTGCCGTCTAAGCAAAACCAGATAAATAAATTTATGGAAAAGCCAAAAGAACAAGCCCTTGTCGAAGGGCCAAAAGAGCAAGAAAGTTTAATCGTTTCTGCCGAGAACCAGGAGCGGCTTTTTGAGAGACTGGAGCGGATTAATATTTTGCCGGCGGAAAAAAAGGAGTGGTCATTGGATAAATTGGAGCAAGATTTAAACGGAGTTTTTTGTGATTACGGCCAACTGGCGCTGGAAAAAAATAACGGGAAGATATTTTTAACTTTATCAGGCGGACTGGATTCGACGCTGGCACTGGCCTTTTTAAGGAATAATTTTTTGGAAAAAGAAATAGTTACTTTCTCTATGGGGGGCAGCGTAAATCATCCGGATGTTTTACATGCCCGATTAGCGGCAAAAAAATTCGGTTCAGATCATAATGAATTTATTCCGACACCCGAAGAAATAGCCCAAGCGCTGGAAGAATACCAGAAAAAAACTCCGGAAGGCGACCTAAAGGAAGTTGTTAAAACCGGGGAAGTCGACATGGATTTGCTTTATAAATATCTTTCGGATTTTCACCCCAATGTTTTATTGGCTTGTGACGGGATTGACGAACTGATAGGCGGCTATTGGGATCATCGAAAAATAACGCCCAAAGAGGAAAAAGAAAAAATATTTGCTGATTATTGGAACCAGCTGGTGCCTCACCACCTTATTCCCTTGATAAAAAGGGGCAGCGACTTTGGCATTAGCTTTTTATTCCCGTATTTAGACCAGAAAGTGATTCAATCAATATCGGGCATTCCCCTGGAAGACAGAACTTCCAAAGAAGTCAGCAAAAAACCGCTAAGAGAAATCGCCGGAAGGCTTGGCGTGCCGGCAGAAATTTTAACCAGAGCCAAAAGAGGGCAAGTCGGAATGCTTGATAAGGAATAAATAAAAATGAAACTAACTTTTAGCCAATTAAAAGATTCTCCCTTGAATCTTTTGCGGAGACTGGGTTATAGTTTTCAAAGGAAAGAGGAACAAACAGAAGAGATGTCTTTTGTAAAATTACTGGGCGGTGGCGATTATCCGCGTTTTCATATTTATGTTAAGCAGCCCGGTTTCGGCAAAGCCGAGATAAATTTGCATATTGATCAAAAGAAAGCTTCTTATCAGGGTTCGACCGCGCACAGCGGGGAATATGAAATAGAGGATAATGAGTGGTTGCAAAAAGAGGCGGAGCAGATAAAAATAGAGTTTGAAAAATAGCAGCCAAAGTCGTTAGGAAATAATGGGCCCGTAGTATAGTGGTAATACGCGGCATTCGCATTGCTGAGACGGGAGTTCGATTCTCCCCGGGTCCACAAACTATTTGCTAGGCTTATCTTTTGGCGGCGTAGCAAATCGAAGGTCATAATTTGAGGTGTCAGGGAAGCGAG
>Ga0172373_10006120_pt1 | contig 16121 bp, 13 predicted proteins | sample Lak10m_2_FD_114546 | JGI IMG/M metagenome (GOLD analysis project Ga0172373, IMG submission 114546) | Freshwater microbial communities from Kabuno Bay, South-Kivu, Congo - kab_092012_10m | ecosystem: Environmental > Aquatic > Freshwater > Lake | place: Democratic Republic of the Congo...
CCTGAAATGAGAGAGCAAATTGCCCAAAGTAATGCTTATTTTGGAGAGCAACCATTCACGAGCGGTCCTGTTTATATTGGCTCCATAGTTATTCTTTTGGCTGTTTTAGGCTTGTTTATAATCGATCATCCATTAAAGTGGGCTCTGATAGTTGGAACTTTATTTTCTATTATGTTGTCTTGGGGTAAAAATTTTATGGGCTTAACCAACATCTTTATGGATTATGTACCAGGTTATAATAAATTTAGAGCTGTATCAATGATTTTGGTAATTGCTGAGTTAACTCTTCCTTTATTGGCGGTTCTAGCACTCGATGAATTTTTAAAGTCAACAGAAAAAAATGAATTAGTACCATTACCTTTTACTAAAAAGCAATTTGACTTAAAAAACATATTAATTATTTCTTGTTCAATAGTGGGTGGTTTTTGTTTCTTAAGTGCGTTTATGCCCGATATTACTAATTCTTTTATTCCTGCAGGAGAAGAAACACAATTAGTGAATCAATTTAAACAAAGTGGAGCTTCAGATGCACAAATTGCACAATTTATGCCTGATTACTTATCAAATATTGAAAAAGCAAGAGAAGAAATTTTTAAAAATGATGCTCGACGTTCTCTTACATTCATTGCATTAACATCTGTTTTTTTGTTTTTATATTTAACTAAAAAATTAAAGCTCGAATTATTTTTTGTATCGTTAGGTATTTTTATGCTGGCTGATTTATGGCCTGTTGCCGCAAGATATTTAAACAGTAAAAATTTTGTTTCTAAATCTCAATATGATGCCCCACCGATAAAGTCACAAGCAGATGAACAAATATTACAAGATAAGAGTTTAGATTATCGTGTTTTAAATTTATCAACCAGTACATTTAATGATGCGACTACATCTTACTACCATAAATCCATTGGTGGGTATCATGGAGCGAAATTAAAAAAATACCAAGAAATTATTGATTTTCATTTGGATAAAGAAATCAATATGTTTTACGATGGATTGAATGAAGCTGTTCAAAATGATTCATCAATGCAATCTCATACAGCCAGATTAGGTGTGTTGAATATGTTGAATACCAAATATGTTATTGTACCTGCTAAAGATCAAACTTTTGCTATTCCTAATCCACAAGCTAATGGTAACGCATGGTTTGTGAAAAATGTAAGAACTGTCCCAACAGCTGATTCTGAAATTGTGGCTTTGTACAAATTAGATACTAAGTTGGGCGCTGTTGTTCAACAAAAAAATAAAGAGCTAGCGAAGTTTTCAGACCACTACAATGCTGACGGAAAAATAATTCTAAAATCATATAAGGCAAATAATTTGGTATATGAAACAGAGAGTAAAGAAAAAAACTTTGCTGTATTTTCAGAAATTTATTATCCCAAGGGTTGGAACGCTTACATTGATGGTTCACTTACTCCTCATACGTGTGTTAATTACATTCTTCGCGGAATGGAAATACCTGCAGGTAAACATAAAGTGGAATTCAAGTTTGAACCAACTGTTTATAAAACAGGAAATTTAATTTCAATGATTGGCTCTGTGCTATTGTTGCTTATTGTTGGCTTGAGTTTGTTTTTCTCAAGAACTATTTTTTATAAATCAATGCTACAGCATAAGCATTAACGCCTTCTAATCTGCCAACATAGCCTAAACGCTCGTTGGTAGTGGCTTTAATTGAAATATCATTTGTCGTAATATCCATAATCGGTGCCAAAATGGTCTGCATTTCTGAAATATGGGGGTTAATTTTTGGAGCTTCTAAACTCAAAGTCGCGTCTACATTTCCTATCCCATATCCATTATTATTTAATAAATTTACTACTTCTTTTAATAATAATTTGCTGTCTGCGCCTTTATATTTTGGATCAGTATTTGGAAAATGAAATCCAATATCTCGTAAATTAGCAGCCCCCAACAATGCATCGCAAATAGCATGCAGTAATACATCTGCATCACTATGTCCAACGCATCCTTTGTCAAACTCCAATTTTATACCCCCTAACCATAATTCTCTCTCTTCACCTAATGGATGAACATCATATCCAAAACCTACTCGTATATTTACCATTCTAAATTTTCTTTCTTATTGTTAAAAATTGTAATGCTTGTTTATCTTTAAAATTGTCACATTGATTCTAATATTTTTTCATATACTCTTCAAACGGAATACCTTTCATGAATTCGGGAGAATAGATGTATTGATAAATCAAATCTGACCATTGTTTATGAGTTTTTCTATCATCTAACAGGGCCGAGTCAAAAGGTTTACTGTAGTGTATTCTGATGGTTTCTTTCCTAGCTTTAAACATTTCATCAGGCAGAAATAACATTTCTATCTTTCCCTTTATACCAAGTCTTTTGCGCCACATAGCAAAGTTGTAAAAGAATTTTGAATTTTCTCCTTCAATAAAAACAGGCTGAATCATTCGTTTATGATCAATGGCTTGGGTTACAAAACTCTTCTTCCATGTTAAATCTCTCACTAGACCATTTTGTTTTCTTGAGACTAATCCAGCCGGAAAAAACAACACAGCGCATTCTGTCATGAAGATTTCTTCCATCGTTCTAAGTGATTTGGTAGAAGAGGCTCCAATTTTATTTACAGCAACAAAAATTTCCCCGTAATTTTTTAAATTTTTTAAAATATCGTTTACAAAAAAACGAACATCCGGTCTGATGTCACCAACCGATTTAATCAAGGCCATACCATCTAATCCTCCTAAAGGATGATTGGCAGCAATAATAACAGAGCCATTTTTTGGTACTAATTCTGTATGAATAGATTCAACTTTGGCGCCTAGTTTTTCTAATGCTCTACTGTTAAATTCCAGCCCTTCATAGTCTTTTAGAAAATCCATCGCTTCATTAATATCATCTTCATGAAGTTTTTTCTTGAGCCAGTTAATTATAAAACGAGGAAGCCATTTGTATACTTTGTAAACCTTTTCTCTAAGAATTTTTTCTACATCAATAAACTTTTTATTTTCCATAACTAAGTCCTCAAAGTTACGACAATAGTTAATATCCTCATCATTAAATCAAGTTTTTACAAGATAAAGCAAGGTAGCGATTCTGAGGTTAAAGGCTTGAAAATAAGTTTATTAAATTATTTTTTTAAAAAAAGGAATATTATTAAAATAATATGTCAAGATGGCTTAATTGACATATTTTATTAACAAAGTGGTAAAAAATGGAGTAATGTGGTAATAAGTGGTAAAAATTTAACTATTTTTGACAGTGTTTTTGAATAATTAAATCAAAGATGATTAGTCTCATAGGAGAATTCGATTGTAAAGTGGATGCCAAAGGGCGTTTCATGTTTCCTGTGAATCTTAGGAAGCAGTTGGAAGAGGTGTTTGAAAAAGGATTTGTGATTAATCGAAATCTGCATCAAAAATGCTTGGTATTATATCCAATTAATGAATGGAATAAGTTGAATAAAAAGTTAAGTAAACTCAATCGTTTAATAAAGGCTAATGATGTATTTGTGAGAAAGTTTACAGGAGGAGCCACTCCGGCGGATGCTGATAGTACAGGGAGAGTATTGTTGCCCAAGTCATTAGTTGAGTATGCGGGTATTTCAGCAGACATAAAAGTATTGGGTAGTAACAATGTGATAGAGATTTGGGATAAGAAATTATATGAACAATTCTTGTCTGAGGATATGGATATTGAAAAATTAGCAGAAGATGTGTTGGGGAGTTTGAATTTTAATGATGGTGATGATGATTAGTAAATATCATGTTCCCGTTCTTTTACAATCTTGCATAGAAGGATTAGATATAAATCCTGATGGTGTGTATGTTGATTTGACTTTTGGTGGAGGTGGGCACTCGAAAGAGATTTTGAAACATCTTTCTGAAAAAGGAAAATTGTTTTCTTTTGATCAGGATGAGGATGCAAAGGCAAATATTCCTGAGGATAAACGTTTGATATTTATTCCCCACAATTTTAGATATGTGGCTAATTATTTAAGATTATATGGAGTAACTAAAGTTGATGGAATATTAGGGGATTTAGGAGTTTCATCTCATCAATTCGATAAAGCAGAACGAGGTTTTTCTATTCGTTTTGATGCTGATTTAGATATGCGAATGAATCAAAAATCTGATTTAACGGCTAAGAAAGTATTAAAAACTTATGACACAAAAAAATTGACGTCAATATTTAGAGAATACGGAGAACTAGATAATGCATTTAAGTTAGCTAATTTAATTGTAGAGGCTCGTGAAAATGGAATTATAGAGACCACTTCTCAATTTAAAGATATAATCAAACCTTGTACTCCAAAGTTTGAAGAGAGTAGGTATTTGGCAAAAGTGTATCAGGCAATACGAATTGAAGTAAATCAGGAAATAGAAGCCTTAAAAGAATGTTTGACGCAGTGTGTTAAACTTTTAAGTTCGAATGCACGGCTTGTTATTATCAGTTATCACAGTTTGGAGGATAGATTGGTGAAAAATGTGATTAGAACAGGGAACGTAGAAGGGGTTGAGCAAAAAGATATAGTTTTTGGAAAAGTGACTAGGTATTTTAAATCGCTAACAGCTAAGCCAATTGTTCCGAGCGTTGAAGAAATAGCCGAGAATTCCAGAGCAAGAAGTGCAAAATTGAGAATTGCAATAAAATTAGAAAATTAAAAAATAAGTAATATAAAAAATTGGCAAACAAATTTAGGAATACATCAAAGCAAGAAGAGCTCGAAGAGTTAGAAGAGCTTACTGAACAGGAAGAACATCCGGAATTTATACCTCCTTCTCAAAAACCTAGAAAAAAAGGTGTATTGGTAAAGGGATTGACAAGAGTGTTTGGGGGTGGTTTTTTGAGTGATGATAGAGCTGTTCAGCATATTCCTTTTGTTTTGTTTTTGAGTCTTGTTGCCATTTTATACATAGCTAATGGCTATTATGCTGATGACAAGATAAGAGAAGTGAATAAAGTAACAAATCAAATTAAAGAATTAAGAACAGAATATATTTCTTCAAAATCTGATTTAATGTTTGTGAGTAAACAAAGTGAAATAGCAAAAGCGGTTGCAACACTTGGGTTAAAAGAGCCCGTTGTTCCTCCAATGAAAATTGAAATGGATAGCTTGCAAATAAAAAATAATATAGAATAAGCATACGATTCTCTAGGTGGATATTGCTAATAATATTTAAAGTATAAAATATTGGAAAATAAGAAAGACATATTATCAAGAACCTATATAGTGTATATGGTTTTATGTTTGTTTGCTTTATCTATTTTCTATAAGATGTGTGTTATACAATTTAAGGAAGGAGATGAATGGAAGGCAAAAGCTGAAGCCTTTACTACACAGGTTCATGAAATACAGGCTGTTCGTGGAAATATTTTTGACATCAATGGTAATTTATTAGCAACCTCTCTTCCTTATTATGAAATTGCAGTTGACATAAATGCGCCATCTATTGACACTAAATTATTTGAAAGCAAAGTAGATTCATTAGGGTTCATGCTAGCTGGGTTGTTTAAGGATAAAACATCTAAGCAGTATATTAAATTATTGAGAAAAGCGCGTAAAAGCGGAGACCGTTATGTTGTTTTGAAACGTAATGTTCCATACAAGGATTTACAAGTCTTAAAAACATTCCCAATTTTTAAAAAAGGTAAACGTGGCGGATTAGTTACATTACAAACTAATAAGCGCGAGCGTCCATTTAAAATGCTTGCTGCTCGAACAATTGGTATGGCCAGAGAGGGTGTGAAACCTGTTGGTTTAGAAGGAGCGTACGACAGTATTTTGATGGGAGTTAGTGGTCAGCGATTAATGCAAAAAATTGCCGGTAATGTTTGGAGACCTATTAATGATGAAAATGAAGTAGAGCCAAAAGATGGAAGTGATTTATATACGACGATAGATATCAATATTCAGGATGTTGCAGAAAACGCATTGATGAATACTTTAATTAAAAATAAGGCGTCTCATGGTTGTGCTATTTTAATGGAAGTGAAAACCGGAGAAATTAAAGCAATAGCAAATTTAACTCGCGATGGTAAAGATTCAACAGCATATTCAGAGAATTTAAATTATGCGATTGGCTATGCTACGGAACCTGGTTCAACATTTAAGTTAGCGTCTTATTTAGCAGTGATGGATGATTATGATCTAAATCTTGATGAAAAAATTCAGGTTGGAAACGGAGAAATTACTTACTACAATAAGACAATTAAGGATGCTCATGCTCCTGAAACGGCAGTATTGACTCTTAAGCGAGCATTTGAGGTTTCTTCTAATGTGGCCGCCGCAAAAACAATTATGAAATACTATTCTAAAGACCCTCAAAAATACATTAACAAATTAAAATCATTTCACCTCAATCAAAAATTAGGATTATCAATCCCGGGGGAAGCGAATCCATTAATAAAAGAACCAAAAAGTAAAGATTGGTCGGGCCTAACGCTCCCTCAAATTAGTTATGGATACGAAAGTTTGATTACACCTCTTCAAACGTTGGCATTATATAACGCGGTGGCAAACGATGGAAAAATGGTGAAACCACGATTTGAAAAAGAAATTAAGCGAAACGGGTTAACAGTAAAAACATTTAGTACAGAGGTTTTAGTAAAACAAATAGTAAAACAATCAACCATAAAAAAAGCAAAGGAAATGCTGGAAGGGGTTGTTCAAAATGGAAGTGGGAAAGGATTAAATATTACAGCATTTAAAGTAGGAGGAAAAACAGGGACCGCACAAATTGCAAAAGCTGGATTTAAAAAAGGAACTGGTAAAACAGCATATGGAGAAGTAGGTAACCGAAATTACCAAGCATCATTTGTCGGTTATTTTCCTGCAGATAAACCTTTATATACATGCATAGTCATTATCAATTCACCAAGTAACGGTATTTATTATGGAGGATTGGTAGCTGGTCCGGTTTTTAAAGAAATTGCAGAAAAAGTATATTCAAATAGTTTAGACTTTTTAGAACCCATTAATCGTCATAAAAATCTTTTAACTCAAGTACCAGGTTTTATTAAATCTAAAAATGAGGAAGTATTACTCGTTTCAAAATCGTTAAATCTACCGGCTAAATCAGTAATAAAAGAAAACGAATATGTTTCTGCAAACCCAATAGATTCTACTCGATTATTATTTCAACCAAATCAATTAGAAAACCAATTGAAAAAAGGGATAGTTCCAAATTTGAATGGATTATCTGCAAAGGATGCATTGTATTTACTCGAAAATTCAGGATTTAATGTGAAAATATATGGAATGGGTTCAGTAAGAAAGCAATCAATTGAAGCCGGACAAAAATTTAATAGAGGAGACAAAATTACCTTAATACTAAGTTGAAGTTCAGAATTACATAAATGAGAGATTAATTGGATTGTAGTTGAAGATATCAATTAAAAGGATAAGAAAATTGAAATAATAAAACATGAAGCTATTAAGCGACATATTATACAAAACACGAATGGATGAAATAGTGGGATCGACGAATATCGCTATCTCTTCTGTGACGTTTGATTCTCGTCGTGTTAAAAAAGATTCATTGTTCGTTGCCACAAGAGGTACTTCTGTTGATGGACATTCTTACATACAAAAAGCAATTGAAAATGGAGCTGCAGCAATTGTTTGCGAAATATTACCCGAACTTTTGCATGATAACATTACTTATGTCAAGGTGTTAAATTCATCTGAAGCATTGGGTTACATTGCATGTAATTTTTTCAATAATCCTTCCGAAAAATTAAAATTAGTAGGTATAACCGGTACAAATGGAAAAACAACAACCGTTACTTTACTATTTAATTTGTATAGAGGATTGGGTTACAATGTGGGGCTTTTATCTACTGTTGAAAATAAAATTAACAATACAATTATTCCTTCAACTCATACTACCCCTGATGCATTATCATTGAATGAACTGTTGGCAAAAATGGTTGAAGAAGGTTGTCAATACGCATTTATGGAAGTGAGCTCACATGCAATTGTGCAACATCGAATTACAGGAATCCATTTCACCGGTGCAGCTTTCTCTAATATTACACACGATCATTTAGATTATCATAAAACCTTTGATGAATACATAAAAGCTAAAAAACTTTTTTTCGATAATTTACACGATGAAGCATTTGCTTTAACTAATGTAGACGATAAAAATGGTATGGTTATGCTTCAAAATACGAAAGCTAAGAAGCATACTTATGCGTTGAAATCAATAGCTGAATATAAGTGTAAAATTATCGAAAATCATTTGAATGGGTTGTTATTGAATATTGATGGTCAGGAAGTATGGGTAAAATTGATAGGTTCTTTTAATGCTTACAATGTATTAGTGGTATATGCAATTTCTCAGTTATTACATCATGATAAGGTTCAGGTTTTAACCACTTTAAGTAATTTAAATTCGGTAGAAGGTCGTTTTCAGTATGTGAAATCAAAACATGGAATTGTTGCCATTGTTGACTATGCGCATACTCCTGATGCTTTAAAAAATGTTTTAGAAACTATTAAAAATATTAGATCAGGAAATGAGCAAGTGATTACAATTATCGGATGTGGAGGTGACAGAGATGCAGCAAAACGCCCCATTATGGCTCAAATAGCTTGTGAATACAGCAATAAAATTATTTTGACCAGCGATAACCCTAGGACAGAAAATCCTGAAGAAATTTTAAATCAAATGCAGAAAGGAATTAGCCCTATAGACGGAAAAAAAACGCTCAGAATCACAGATAGAAAAGAGGCTATAAAAACAGCTGTAGCATTAGCAAATTCCGGTGACATTATTCTGATTGCAGGAAAAGGTCATGAAAAATATCAGGAAATACTTGGTGTAAAGTATCCCTTTGATGATTTTGAAATTGTAAAAGAACTGTTTAGTAATTAAAAAAATATTAATGATTCGATTTTTATTCAGCTTACCAAAAGTGTTGTTCTGAATGGATTCGAGAAATCAAAAAAGAAATGTTTTACTATTTATTTCACTTTTTAGATCAGCATTTTAATTTTCCGGGAGCGGGAGTGTTTCAGTATATTTCATTTAGGGCTGCTTTAGCTTTGATGTCTTCTTTGGTAATTTCTATGTTGTTCGGTAAAAAAATTATCAACTACATCAGAAAGAAACAAATCGGAGAAACCATAAGAGAGTTAGGATTAGAGGGGCAAAATGAAAAAGCAGGAACACCTACAATGGGAGGGTTAATTATTTTAGCAGCTATCATTATTCCCACACTTTTATTTGCAAAGATTTTTAATGTTTATATAGTATTAATGCTTATTTCAACTATATGGCTTGGTTGTATAGGATTTTTAGACGATTATATTAAAGTTTTTAAGAAAAACAAAGAGGGTTTAAAAGGTAGGTTTAAAGTGGTTGGTCAAATAGGAATTGGATTATTGGTAGGGGCAGTTTTTTATTTTCATCCTGATGTTGTTATTAAAGAACGTGTAACTGCAAATCAACAAAGTGCATATTCATTTGATGAAGCTATTAATAAATCAAGTAAGTTGATGTTGCCAAAATATTCGACTACATCTATAAAAACAATAAAAACAACAATTCCTTTTGTCAAAAATAACGAATTTGATTATACAGCAGTTTTGTCTTTTATGGGCGATGGCGCAGTAAAATATGGTTGGTTGATTTTTATACCAGTGGTTATTTTAATTATAACGGCTGTTTCAAATGGAGCTAATATTACTGATGGTATTGATGGGTTAGCAGCAGGAACAAGTGCTATCATTGGTACTACCTTAGGTATATTAGCTTATGTGAGTGGTAATACAGTTTTCGCAGATTATCTCAATATTATGTACATTCCTAACACAGGCGAGTTAGTTGTTTTTATGGCCGCTTTTGTTGGAGCATGTGTTGGCTTTTTATGGTATAATGCATACCCTGCTCAAGTATTTATGGGAGATACGGGAAGTTTGGCAATAGGAGGAATTATTGCAGTTTTTGCCATAGCCATTCGAAAAGAGTTATTAATTCCTATTCTATGTGGCGTTTTTTTAATAGAGAATGTGTCTGTCATTTTACAAGTCTATTATTTCAAATATCAAAAGAAAAAGCACGGATTGGAATTTGCCAAAGCGAACCGTTTATTCAAGATGGCCCCTTTGCATCATCATTACCAAAAGTCAGGATTTCATGAGTCAAAAATAGTAATGCGATTTTTTATTATAGGTATTATGTTAGCCGCCCTTACAATTGTCACATTAAAATTAAGATAAAATATCTCTGCTAATCTCCACAAAAAGAATAAACTGGAAAGAATATTAAAATAAGCTTTGACTGAAACTAAAAACATATTTACACCCATTTTCTCATCTCCTTTGGATAAGGCTGATAAGAGGATTGTTATTCTCGGTTCAGGAGAAAGCGGCGTTGGTAGTGCAATATTGGCTAAGTTAAAAGGGTTTTCTGTTTTTGTGTCTGACAAAGGTGTGATTCAGGAAAAATATAAAGCAGAATTGGAACTTCATCAAATATTATTTGAGGAAGGTACACATACAGAAGAGTTAATATTAAATGCAACTGAGATTATTAAAAGTCCCGGCATTCCTGATAAAGTTGAAATAATTAAAAAGGCTAAAGAAAAAAACATTCCTGTTATTTCCGAAATAGAGTTTGCGGCAAGATATACAAATGCTAAAAAAATTTGTATTACAGGTAGTAATGGTAAAACTACTACCACCTTGTTAATTTATCATATCCTTAAAAAAGCGGGTTATCATGTAGGTTTAGCCGGAAATATTGGTAAAAGCTTTGCTTATCAAGTTGCCACCGAAAATTTTGAATATTATGTTTTGGAGTTAAGTAGCTTCCAATTAGACGGCATGTACGATTTTAAGGCGGATGTAGCAATTTTATTGAACATTACTCCCGATCATTTAGATAGATATGATTATAAGTTCGAAAATTATGTGGAATCTAAGTTTCGAATTGTTCAAAATTTAACTGAACAAGATGCTTTTATATACTGTGCAGATGATTTAGTGATTGAAGCTTTTTTGAAAAAAAAACATATAAATGCGCAATTAATCCCTTTTAGTATTCAAAAGCAGTTAACTGGAAATAGCGCTTGTTTAAATGAAAACGAAATAACTATAAACTATAATAACCCCAACCCTTTAATTATGACAATTGAACAATTAGCTTTAGCAGGTAAACATAATGTTTACAACTCAATGGCCGCATCTATGGCTGCACGTATCGTAGATATTCGTAAAGAAATTATTCGTGAAAGTTTAGAAGATTTTGTAAATGTTGAACATCGTTTAGAGTTTGTTTCATCTATTAATGGTATTGAATTCATAAATGACTCAAAAGCGACTAATGTTAATTCAGCTTGGTATGCCTTGGAAAGTATGCAAAAACCTACAGTTTGGATTATGGGAGGACAAGATAAAGGAAATAATTATGAAGAGTTATTTGATATTGTAAAAGAAAAAGTAAAAGCTATTGTTTGCTTAGGAGCAGATAATCAAAAGATTATTAACTCTTTTTCTGGTATTGTAGATACAATTGTAGAAGCAGGTTCTGCCGCTGAAGCTGTAGCCATGAGTTATAAGTTAGCTACAAAAGGTGATGCCGTTTTGTTGTCTCCGGCATGTGCTAGTTTTGATTTGTTTAAAAATTATGAAGATAGAGGCGTTCAATTTAAAGCAGCGGTAAGAAGTTTATAATGAAAGAATTTGCATTAGGTCAGAAAAACTTTTCTATTTCTAGAGAAACAGACCATAGTTTTGAATACGTATCAACGATAAATGATATCGTTTACATTAATGATTCAAAAGCCACGAATGCAAGACATACCGTTGAAAGTATTAATTCCTTGGAGGCAGAAATAGTTTTGATTTTAGGTGGAGATGATTTAAGAACAGATTATTCATGGTTTTCTCATGTAAATTATTATAACATAAAAACAGTTATTTATTATGGTAAGTGTTTTTCTGAAATTAAAGCAATTTTCAATAAACATGTTATGGTATTTGTTGCTGATAATTTAGAGAATGCTGTGAATTTAGCTAAAGTAAAAGCAATTAAAAATCAGGCAGTATTATTTTCTCCGGCTTGTTCGTCTTCTGATGGGTTTGATAATTATAAAAGTAGAGGAGATAAATTTAAACAACTAGTATTGAGTTAAATGCTGCTTGTTTTTGGATTTCGTGAATAGAGAAACTAAAATAATAAAGGTGTGACAATGAAACAATTAACATATTTAAAAGGAGATAGAGTAATATGGGCTATTGTATTTCTATTGTCCTTATTATCTATATTGGTAGTTTATAGTTCGGTGGTTACTTTAGCACATCGTTATAAACAAGGTAATACAGAGGCTTATTTAATAAAACATACCATCACAATTATGGGGGGTATTATAATGATGTATGTTGTTCACAAGCTTAAATATACCTTGTTTTCGAAAGTTGCACGAATTGGTATTTTTTTAGTAATACCATTATTAATATTCACTCTTTTAAAAGGAGTAAGCGCAGGTGAGGCTAGCAGATGGGTAGAAATACCTGGGTTAGGGTTAACATTTCAATCGTCTGATATAGCGAAAATTATTTTGTTGATTTTTGTAGCACGTACATTAACGATTCGTCAGGATCAGTTAAATGATTTTTCATCACTTTTTAAATATCTATTAATACCAGTTGGATTTATTTGTCTGTTAATTTTTCCAGCTAATTTTTCAACAGCAGCTTTATTATTTTCAAATTGTTTGTTTTTGATGTTTGTGGGAAGAGTGAAAGTGAAGTTTATTCTTTATATAATAGGGGCATGTACAGGATTTGCTTTATTATTAGGAATTATAATTTATCAATTTCCTGATTTAATTCCTCGTGGTGCGACATGGAAGGCCCGCATAGAGAATTTTAGTAAGGGTGATTCAAAAAGTAATTATCAAAGTGAACAGGCAAAAATTGCAATTGCAACAGGTGGTATTATTGGTAAAGGGCCAGGAAATAGCACGCAAAGAGCTTTTTTACCTCAGGCTTCTTCAGATTTTATTTACGCAATCATTATCGAAGAATATGGCTTATTTACCGGTTTTGCTATGTTGTTTTTGTATATGATATTATTGTTTAGGGGGATAAGAATATTAAGAGATTCGGAGAAAACATTCGGAGGATTAATGGCTGTAGGATTAAGTTTTAGTTTAGTGTTTCAGGCTTTAATTAATATGGCAGTAGCCGTTAATTTATTTCCTGTTACCGGTCAACCGCTGCCCTTAGTTAGTATGGGCGGAACGTCCATTTGGTTTACCTGTATTGCTATCGGAATTATATTAAGCGTCAGTAAATCAAATGAAAATGATACTGATAAATTATCAAAAGAAAGTGTAATAGCATAAATGAAATCATTAAAAATAATATTTAGTGGTGGTGGTACCGGAGGACATATCTTTCCGGCAGTGGCTATTGCCAATGAGATAAAACGTTTAGTACCTCATGTTGAAATTTTATTTGTAGGTGCATTAGGTAAAATGGAAATGGAAAAAGTTCCTGCAGCAGGATATAAAATCATTGGAGTTCCAATTGCAGGATTACAGCGTAAGTTTACTTTAGTAAATTTAAAATTGCCATTTTTAATTATACAATCTCTTTTAAAAACAAGGAAAATAATCAGTGATTTTAAACCGGATGTTGTTGTTGGTACAGGTGGATATGCTTCCGGACCTTTATTGAAAGCCGCTACGTCAAAAGGTATTCCGGCATTGCTTCAAGAACAAAATTCTTATGCCGGAATAACAAATAAATTATTGTCTAAAAAAGCAAGCAGAGTGTGTGTTGCTTATGAAAATATGGACGAATTTTTTCCGAAAGAAAAACTTATACTAACGGGTAATCCGGTTCGTCAGGATATTATAGATATTACATTCAAGAGAGATGAGGGATTTAGTTATTTCAACCTTGATAAAAACAAAAAGGTAATTTTAGTAGTAGGTGGAAGTTTAGGAGCTAGGGGAATAAATGAAGCCTTGTGTGAAGGATTAAATTTACTGGTAGATAAAGATATTCAAGTAATTTGGCAAACAGGTAAAACTTTTTACGAAATTGCTAAAAAACAAACGGCATCATCTGAATCAAAAAATGTAAAGGTTGTAGATTTTATTTCACGAATGGATTTAGCCTACGCAGTTGCTGATATTGTAATTTCAAGAGCAGGTGCGGGTGCGATTTCTGAATTATGTATAGTTAAAAAGCCAAGTATATTAGTTCCTTTATTGACTGCTGCGGAAGATCATCAAACTAAAAACGCAATGGCATTGGTCAATAAAAAAGCAGCTATTTTAGTAAGAGATGATCAAACTAAAAAATACTTAGTACAACAAGCCATTTCTTTAATTGAGAATGCAAGTTTATGCAATGAACTAAGTGAAAATTGTGCCACCATGGCGAAGCCTGATTCAACGAACAAAATAGCAAGAGAAGTATTAAAATTAGCCAATTATAGTTTGTAATGAAAATACTTGATTATAAATTATATTATTTTTTAGGTGCCGGAGGTATTGGAATGAGTGCCTTGGTACGTTACTTCAATCACTATGGTAAATACACCGTTGGATACGATAAAACGGAAACTGAATTAACTAAACAATTAGAAAAAGAAGGAACGCTATTGCATTTTAATGAAAATGTTGAATTTGTAAAAGAATTGTTGCAGAAATATAAAAAAGAAGATGTTTTAATAATCTACACACCGGCAGTACCAAAAGAACACGCTGAATTTATTTACTTAAAGGCGCAAGGATATAGGATGGAGAAACGTGCTTGGGTTTTAGGTGAAATTACTAAACAATTTAAAACTATAGCAGTAGCCGGCACACATGGAAAAACAACTACAACAACTTTAGTAACTCATATTTTAAAAACAGCAGGTATTAATTGTTTTGCTTTTCTAGGTGGAATTTCTCAAAATTATAAAACTAATCTTCTTCTTGGAAATGCAGATGATGCAAACACATACGTAGTGGTAGAGGCAGACGAATACGATCGTTCTTTTTTAACTTTATATCCATTTATTGGTCTAATTACAAGTGTAGATGCTGATCATCTTGATATATACGGAGACAAAGAATCAATGAATGCAACCTATACACAGTTTGCATTTCAGGTTCAGGAAAATGGAACTTTGATTGTTAAAAAAAATGTTGATAACGATTTAAGTCTCAAGAATAAAAGATTAGTCTACTCGTTAAATTTAAATACTGAATATTCAGCTGATTCTATCAATATTATTGAAGGAAACTTTACTTATAATATTAATAGTCCTATCGAAAATATTCAAAATGTAGCTATTGGACTACCGGGATTGCATAATGTAGAAAATTCTATAGCCGCAGTTACAATTGCACAACAATTAGGCATCAAAGGAAATGTGATTAACGAAGCCTTACGTTCTTTTAAAGGAGTGAAAAGAAGGTTTGATTACCGTGTAAAGTCTAAATCAGTGATCTATATTGATGATTATGCACATCATCCCGAAGAATTAAAAGCTGCAATAACAGCGGCTAGACAGTTGTATCCGGGAAAAAAAATTACAGGAGTTTTTCAACCTCATCTTTATTCTAGAACACGAGATTTTGCTGATGGTTTTGTAGAAAGTTTGAATTTATTGGATGTGTGTGTGTTACTAGAAATTTATCCGGCACGCGAAAAGCCGATTCAAGGAATTACTTCACAAATGCTGTTGGATAAAGTAAGTTGTAGTAAAAAATTTTTGTTGAATAAAGAGGATATACTAGAATTTTTAAAAATACATACACCAGAAGTGATAATGACATTAGGAGCCGGAGATATTGATACGTTGGTAAACCCTATTGAAACATTATTAAAAGAGATAGTAGGTAGTTAAGTAAATGATTTGGTAAGAAAGGTTGGGTTAAACACTACTCTTAGAAGTAGTGAAAAAGAAAAATGAAAAAAATTAACTTAAAAAAAATACTAACGTTCGTTCTTTGGATTATTGGATTATCAGGTCTATTAGCTTCTTTAGCCTTTGTTTCAAAAAAAGAAAAAAATGTTCTAGTAGAAAATTTATTGGTTTCAGTTAATAATACTGAAATTAATTCATTTATTGACGAGGAAGATGTAAAGGATTTTTTTATTGAAAGAAAAGATTCAATATTAAAAA
>Ga0172373_10006121_pt1 | contig 16121 bp, 16 predicted proteins | sample Lak10m_2_FD_114546 | JGI IMG/M metagenome (GOLD analysis project Ga0172373, IMG submission 114546) | Freshwater microbial communities from Kabuno Bay, South-Kivu, Congo - kab_092012_10m | ecosystem: Environmental > Aquatic > Freshwater > Lake | place: Democratic Republic of the Congo...
ACCTTGACGCCGTCGCCAGAGCACTTGGGGCACTGGACGATGCGGCTGAGCGCCGTCACGCGGCCGGCATAGACGTCGGGGCGCACCGGCACGAGCTTGGGCGGCTCTGGCAACGCCGCGCCTGCGGGCAGCGCCTTCGGCACCGACGGGCCGTCGTCCTCGTCCTTGTCCTTGTCCTTGTCGTCCCCCGCTCCCGCGTGGCCGGCCAACGACAGCGCCGCGGCGACGAGCGCCGCGGCGGCAAGCATGGGGATGGCGTTGGGACGAGCCACGACGCCCACGATATCGCCGGCGCGCGGCGCCCCGCGGAACAAAGCCCTTTTTCGGCCGCCCCTACTTCTCGCCGAGGCAGATGGCGATCAGGTCGTCGCGAGACACCGGCTTCAGGTGCACGCCCGCGCACCCGGCGCGGCGCGCCCGCTCGCGGTCGATGCTGAGGGCCGCGGCCGTGAGGGCCACCACGCGCCCCGAGTAGCCGCGGGCACGGATGCGTTCGGTGGCCTCGATGCCGTCCATCCCGGGCATCTGGATGTCCATCAGCACGAGGTCCGGCGAGTAGCTGCCGTCGAAGCGGGAGACCGCGGAGATGCCGTCGGCCGCGACGTCCACCGTGGCGCCGGCGATCCGCATCAGCGCCGCCAGGATGCGCTGCGAGTCGATGCTGTCCTCGACGAGGAGCACGCGCACGCCCACCAGCGGCCCCGAGGATGCCGGCCGCGCCGGCAGCGGCAGCGGTTCGGGCAGGTCGGCCGCATCGGCGCGCGGTGCCCGGAACACGAACGTGAACACGCTCCCGCGACCCTGCTCGCTGGCCGCCTCGATGTGCCCGCCGAGGAGCGTCGCCAGGCGCTGGCTGATGGAGAGCCCGAGTCCCGTGCCGCCGTGCTCGCGAGTGTGAGACGTGTCGGACTGGGTGAAGGGCTCGAACAGCCTGGGAAGCAGCGCCGCATCGATCCCGCGGCCGGTGTCGCGCACGGCCACCCGGATCTCGATGTCGCGCGTGCCCACCGCCTCCGCGGAGACGGCGATGTCGACCCCGCCCTGCTCGGTGAACTTCACGGCATTGCCCACGAGGTTGAGGAGGATCTGCCGGATGCGGACCGGGTCGCTGCGCACGGGCACGCGGGCAAGTTCATCCTGTACGGAGTGATCCAGCCGGATGCCCTTGCTCATGGCGCGCACCGAGAGAAGGCGCGCCACGTCGCGCACCACGTCGGGCACGGACACGGCGCCCAGCTCCAGGTCGAACCGACCTGCCTCGATCTTGGAGAGGTCGAGCAGGTCGTTGATGATGGCCAGCAGGTGGTCGCCGTTTCGGCGGATGGTCTCCACCCAGTCGGCGCGCTCCGCAGGATCGGCATTGCCGTCGCGGAGCAGCTCGGCGAACCCGAGGATGGCGGTCATCGGCGTGCGGATCTCGTGGGAGATGTTGGCGAGGAAGTTGCTCTTGGCCGCGCTGGCGGCCTCGGCGGCCTCGCGCAGCCGGCGCTCGTCGCGCTCCTTCTCCTGCAGCGTGGCCACCAGGCGCTCGAGGTCGCTGAGCTGCATGTTGGCGGCCTCGATCACCATCGCGTAGTCGGCGCTGCCGTCGTGCGGCGCGAAGTCGCGGATCCCCACCGGCCACGACCACACGCTGCTCTGGTCGACGATGCGCGGCGACCCCACGAAGGCCAGCTCGCCGTTCCCGAGGTCGGTGAACTGCCCGCGCATCTGGAGCGAAGTGCCGCGGATGCCGATGACCGACAGCCGGTCGGCGAGCGACCGCACCTCGTCCATCGACGATGCGCGCGGCCGCTGCAGCTCGAAGCGATCGAGGAACGCCGCGCCTGGCGCGTCGGGCAGCACCTTGGCGAGCGAGCGGCCGACGGCGGTCACGGTCCCGTCCGCGGCGATGCGCACGTGGAACGGGAAGAGGCGGTCAATGAAGGCCGGCCCGTCCTGCGGCACGCTCAGCTCCCCCCGCCCGGGAACGTGACCAGGAACGCATCGTGCGCGGCACCGCCGTCGCGCGACTGCACCTGCCGCACCTCGATCACCTCGCCGTACATGGCGCCGATCCCCTCGAGCACGCCGTGCACGAAGGGCGCAAGCCCAGGCCGCGGCGAGAAGTAGTGGACGAGCAGCGCCCCGCCCTCGGCATCCTCGCACCGGAACTGCGGCATGGTGACGCCGGGGAACGAGAGCGCAAGGCGCGCATGCAGGTCATTGAGCGCCGGGAGCAGCTCGCGCACGCTCGATGCCATGCCGTGCATCACCTTGCCCCAGGGCTGCCGCTCGGCGAACGCCATCCAGTAGTGGCCGAAGGCATGCAGGGCATCCGGCAGCGGCACCCCGAGCTGCGCGGCCACCGCGCCCGCGAGGTCGTAGGTCACCTGGTCCGGGTACTGGCGCATGACCACGAACACGCGGTCCTGCACGCCGGCCTGCTGGCGGATCCGGTCCCACGCCTCGGCGCCGAGGCGGTCGGTGACCATCTCCTGCAGGGCCTGGTTGACCAAGCCGAGCATCAGGCCTCCGCCACCATCGGGAACGCACGGACGTGGAACCGGTCGTGCGGGGCGCCGGCATCGCGCGAATCGACCTGCCGCACCTCCACGCGTTCGCGGTAGAGCCTGCCGAGGCCCTCGATCAGCCCCACGACGAACGGCGCAAGCCCGGGGCGATCGCTGCGGTACTCGACCAGCACGCCGTCCTGCGCGCGCTCGACGCCGAACGACGGCGGTCGAAGCTCGGGGAAGCTGAGCGCGATGCGGGCATGCATCTCGTCGAGCGCGGCCAGCAGCTCGTAGGTGTTGCGCCCGGAGGCATGCATGAGCTTGCCCCACGGTCCGCGGTCGGCGTAGGACACCCAGTACACGCCGAAGGCATGCAGCGCCTTGGGAAGGGGCATCCCGAGCTCCTCCGCGGCAGCGCCTGCAAGCGCGTAGGTCACGGAGTCGGGATACTGCTTCATGGCCACGAAGGCAGGCTCGTCGACACCGGCCCGCGCGGTGATGCGGGCCCAGGCCTCGGGGCCCGCCGTCTCCTTCATCATCGCCTCGAGCGCCTGGTTCACCATGCCGTACATGCATTGCTCCTTCCCGCAGGACCGCACCACGGTACCCGCACGCCGCCGGACCCGGCCCGGGGCCGCTGCCCTGACGGCACTTGCCGTCGCCGTACTCGCGGGCGCGATGCTCGCAGGTTGCGCGTCGCGGCCGCGCGCGGCGTCCGGGCCGTCCGCCCCGCTGCCGACCCCGGGCACGCGCGCCCCGCGTCCGCCGAACGTGATCCTCGTGATTGCCGATGACCTGAGCGCCGCGGAGCTTGGCTGCTACGGGCAGGCACGGATCCGCACCCCGCGCATCGACGCGCTGGCACGCGAGGGCGTGCGGCTGACGGCATTCGATTCCGCCGCCGCGGTCTGCGCGCCGAGCCGGGCGATGCTCCTGACCGGGCTCCATGCCGGCCACGCGGGCATCCGAGACAACCGCGAGATCGGCGCCGAGGGCCAGCAGCCGATCGGCGCATCCACCCCCACGCTGGTGCATGATGTCGACCGGCGCGGATACGCGACGGGGCTCTTCGGCAAGTGGGGGCTCGGCGGCCCGGGCAGCGCAAGCGAGCCCCTTGACTGCGGGTTCGACCGCTTCACGGGCTACCTCTGCCAGCGCAAGGCCCACGACCACTATCCGCCATCACTCTGGAGCGACCGCACGAAGGTCGAGCTGGGCGGAACAACCTACGCCAACGATGCCATCCGCGACGCCGCCGTGCGGTTCGTGAAGGACCATGCGGGCGCGCCGTTCCTCCTGGTGTTCGCGTCGCCGCTTCCGCACCTGGCGCTGCAGGTGCCCGACGAGGACCTGCGTGAGTATGCGGGGGCCTTCCCGGAGCAGCCCTACGACGGGTCGCGCGGCTACCGGCCGCACCCCACGCCGCGCGCCGCCTACGCGGCGATGATCACGCGCTTCGATCGCGACGTGGGAGCCATCGTCGATGCCGTGCGCGCCGCCGGCATCGAGCGCGAGACCATCGTGCTGGTCACCGCCGACAACGGCGCGACGCACGACGTCGGGGGCGTGGACACCGGGTACTTCGCGTCGACCGGAGGGCTCCGAGGCCGCAAGGGAACCCACTTCGAGGGCGGGCTGCGGGTGCCGTTCGTGGCATGGGCGCCGGGGCGGATCGCGCCCGGCCGCGTGCTCGACGACCAGGCGTGGACCGTCGACCTGCGGGCCACCGTCGACGCATGGTGCGCGGCGGGCGCCCCTCCCACGGACGGACGGAACCTCGCCGGGTGGCTCGACGGGCGCACGCCCCAGCCCCCGCGAGCATTCGAGGGGTACTGGGAGTCGCCCGGCTACGGCGGCCAGCAGGCTGCGGCGTGGACCGATGGACCGCACCGCTGGAAGGCCATCCGCTTGCGGCTTGCCACGGACGGGCTGCGGGCACCGGTGCAGCTCTTCGACCTCGCCGCCGACCCCAACGAGGCACACGACGTGGCGGCGGACCACCCCCGGGAGGCGGCGGAGGCATGGAGAAGAATGACCGACGCCCGGATACCCAGCGAGGTCTTTGCGCTGCCGGGCGCGGCGCGCGGAGAAATGCCGGCAGAAAGCGTTATTCGGACTATGCCACCACGCACGTAAGTCGCTTTCCGAAGCATATCTGTGGGAAGCGGGTCATTTCTCTGGGGAAATGCGTGACTCCGCAGAGTTACCCGATACGGTGAGCCTGTCCGATCCAGGCCTGTCCGACTGATGTCCGTTCCCTCAGTGGGCCTGGTCCACCGGTTTCCCCTTCCGTGGACACAGCGATGGCACCTCCCCCGATCCAGGCAACGGCATCCAAGCCCACCACCACGCACGCCGCCGGCGCATCCTTCGAGAAGGTCGCGCAGGGCGCCCTCCTCAGGCTCCGAGACGCCGCCCGCGCGGCATTCGTGGCGGCCGGTGGCCGTGACTTCAATTCGCTGTCGCTGAGCCGCAAGCTCACCATCGACAAGAGCCTCTCCTGGCGCCTGGTGCGGTTCGCGGCGGAAGACGACGTGTTCGCCGGCAGCAAGCATCTTCCCGGCGACGCTGGCCTGCGCATCTTCGCGCGCGCCATCCGAGGGGGGCTTGTGCCCGCCTCCGTGGCCACCGAGTACTCCGATGCGCTTGATGCGCTCGAGGCCGTCATCAAGGAGCACGCCGGGAGTCGAGCCGCGTTCCGCGCGCTCCTCACCAACTGCGCAAGCGAGCAGCCGGGCGAAGTGCACGGCACCGAGTTCCGCCGGTCCGCGTTCCAGGCCAACTCCGCGCTGTGGGGCATCGAGGCCACCACGCGCCTCCTCTGCGCGTTCCTGACCGCGGGCGACCGCTGCACGGACGTGACGCTCGTGAGCGGGTTCCTCGGCCTCCGTCGCATGCGGCGCGACCTGTCGTGGCCGCTCGCCAGGCGACGGGTGCTCGGCCACGAAGGACGCACCCGCGAGCGGATCGCCATGCCGCTCGATCCGTCCGTGCCGATGGATGCGCCGCCGCTCCTGACCGAGTACTCGAGCGTGAGTGCCGAGAGCCTTCGCCCCATCAGCACCGAGCACGGCTTCTGGTACGAGCTTCCCGAGGGCGAGATCGGCGGCACCGCCGCGGTCGACTGCATGTTCGGCGAACGCATGCCGGGCGCGGGCCCGGCGGCGCGCGCGGGCTCCATCGAGCGGCCCGAGGTGCTCCTGCGCCTCGACATTCCCACCGAGCACGTCCTCATGGACGTCTTCGTCGACCGCGACATCCCGCTCGCGGGCACGCCCTCGGCCACGCTGTTCGGGCTTCTCACGGGCGGCAACGGCGAGAACACGCCCGACCGCGAGCGGCAGCGCATGCCGATCTGCGAGCAGCCCGTGGAGATCGGCATCGAGCCGAAGTCATGGGTCACCCCCGTGGCACCGAGGCACTGGGAGGTGGTCCATGACTGCATGCGCTGGCTCGACCGGAGGCCCGCATCCTTCCGGGTGTTCCGCCTGGCGCTGCGGTTTCCGATCATCCCGACGGCGCTCGTGGTGACCACGCCCATCGGCTCGGAGTGACGCACCGATAGGATCCGGCCGCGATGGGCGCAGCCTCGGATGCCGAACCCAGCGGCGGACTCGGCGGACGGATCGGCCTCCTGGCCGGGCCGGGCCTCGGTGCGGCGCTGGTCGCGTGGACGCACCCGTCGGCAGGCGCGCACGGCGGGCTGTCTGCCGAGGGCGCGCTGACGCTGGGCATGCTCGCGTGGATGTCGGTGTGGTGGGTCACGCAGGCGGTCGAACTCGCCGTGACGGCGCTGATCCCGCTGGTGGCGCTGCCGCTCCTGGGGCTTGCCTCGTTCCGGCAGGTGGCCGCGTGCTTCTCCGACAGCGTGATCTTCCTCTTCGCCGGCGGATCGGTCATCGCCATGGCACTCGACCGCCACGGGCTCACGGCGCGGTTCGTGCACGCGCTGCTCTCGGCCGCCGGGACGCGGCCGGTGGCCGTGATGGGCGCGGTGTTCGTGGCATCGGCCTGCGTCAGCGCATTCGTCAGCAACACCGCGACCGCCGCGCTGGTGCTTCCGCTTGCGATGGGACTGGTGGCCCGCGCGGCACCCCTTCCCGGAAGCGAGGCGCACCTGCAGGAGCGGTCGCGCCGCAACTTCGCGTCGGCGGTGCTGCTTGCGGTGGCCTACGGCGCGACCGTGGGAGGAGGCGCGACGCTCGTCGGCAGCCCCCCCAACGGCGTGGCCGCCAACTACCTGCGCGCCGAGGGCGTGGAGGCGACGTTCCTCTCGTGGCTCAAGGTGGGCCTTCCCGTGGCGGTGCTCGCGGTGCCGGTGTGCATCGCGGTGATCGCGTGGATGCTGCCCTGCGGGCACGTCCGGCTGTCGCACGAGCGCAGGCAGGCGTTCCCGCGGCTCGGGTTCGCCGGACGCGCCGCGCTCGCCGTGTTCGCGGCGACCGTCGCGTGCTGGGTGGTGCTGCCGAGCCTGCCCGAGGGCTGGAAGCCCAAGGACCTCCCCGACGGCGCCATCGCGGCGGCGGCGGCGGCAGTGCTCCTGGCGCTGCCCGCCCGTGACGGCAGCGGCGAGCGGATCGTGCCGTGGGACGTGGCCAAGGGCATGCCGTGGCATGTCTTCATCCTGTTCGGGGGCGGCCTGGCCATCGGCGAGGCGATGGAGCGAAACGGCGTCTCGCAGGCCATCGGCAGCGCGTTCGCGGGCCTCGGCGACCTGCCGCGGCCCGTCATCCTCGGGACCATCGTCACCTGCATGGCGTTCGCGAGCGAGGTGGGAAGCAACACCGCGCTCGCGGCCACGGCCATCCCGGTGGTGGCCGCGGCGGGGCCGGCGCTTGGGCTCACCCCGCAGGAGGTGGCGTTCGCCACGGCACTGGGCGCGAGCTACGCGTTCATGCTGCCGGTGGGCACGCCGCCCAATGCCCTGGTGTTCGGCACCGGGATGGTCCGCTACCGCGACATGGTGCGCGTGGGGTTCGTCCTCAACGTGGCGATGGCGGCGCTCGTCACCGCGGCCCTCAGCGTGCTCTGCTGAACGCGCCGGGCGCGGCGCGGCGGCCGCATGCGTTCAGCGGGCGATCGCGGGCCGCACCTTCATGGCCACGTCGATCACGCTCATGGCACGATCGCGGAGGGCGGGTTCGAGCGGCAGGCGCGGCAGGCGCAGGCGCTCGCTCCCCCAGCCGGCGCGTGCCTGCGCGAGCTTCACCAGGTGCACGAACTCCGGCACGGCATCGAGCCGCAGGAGCGGCAGGAACCAGCGGTAGAGCTCCTCGGCATCCTCCATGCGGGCTGGGTCGGCACGCGCATCGACGGCCAGCTCGAAGAGCCGCACGGTCTCGGCGGGGAAACCGTTCACGAGGCCGGCGATCCAGCCCTCCGCTCCCGCGGCCACGCCCTCGAGCACCATGTCGTCGATCCCGACGAACACGCAGAGGCGGTCGCCGGCGACGGCGCGGATGGCGGTCATGCGGCGGATGTCGCCGCTCGATTCCTTGACGGCGTGCAGGTTCGCGTGGTCGCGCGCGAGTTCCGCGGCCTGCTCCGGCAGCACGTCGGTGCCGTAGGCGGGCGGGTTGTTGTAGAGCATGCAGCCGAGCGGCGTGCTCTCGAGGATGCGCGCGAAGTGCGTGCGCGTCTCGCGCCAGCTGCCCCGGTACGCGTAGGGCGGAAGCACCATCAGCCCGCGGCAGCCCTCGGCCTGCGCGGCCCGCGCGATGTCCACGGACTCGCGCGTCGAGCACGCGCCGACCGCGGCCACCACGGGAACGGAAGCACCGACCGACTGCACGGCGGCACGCCAGAGCGATCGCTTCTCGTCCATCGAGAGGAGCCCACCCTCGCCCAGCGAGCCGGGGGTCACGACTGCGGAGCACCCATGCTGCACCATCCATGCGGCATGGCGGCCGAAGAGCTCGAGGTCGATCGTGTCGTCGGCGCGGAGCGGCGTGGTGATGGCGGGGAAGACGCCGTGCCAGTCGGCGCGCTGCATGGGCTGGTGCTGCATGGGGGTGTTCATCGGTCGGGGACGGACGCGTGCGGCACGATGCCGTGGCGGAACGGGTCGGAGGCCTCGAGCACGAGCGAGCCCTCGGCGGTGATCCACGCGCGGCCGCGGATGACGGGGACGATGCCGCCGCCGGGCGCGACCCGGTACCACGCCTCGAACACGCTCCCGACCACGGACTCCTGCCGCCACACGGCGCCCGGCGCGAGCGCACCGCGCGCGGCCAGGCACGCGAGCTTGGCGCTGGTGCCCGTGCCGCACGGCGAGCGGTCGTATGCGCCGCCCGGGCACAGGACGAAGTTGCGGGCGCTGTTGCGCGAGTCGTGCGGCGGGCCGACGAGCTCGACATGGTCCACGCGCACGCCGCCTGCCGCGCCGGGCCCGAGCGCATCGATCGCGGCGCGGATGCGCAGCGACAGGTCGGTGAGCGCGCGCCAGTTGCCCACGTCGAGCCGCTCTCCGTGGTCGGCGCAGAGGTAGAAGCCGTTGCCGCCCCACGCGACGTCGCCCGTGACGCGGCGGCCGCCGCCGAGGTCGAGCGCCAGATCCCGCACGGCGACGCGCGCGGGCACGTTCTCCACCTCCACGGCGGCGGTGCCGTCGTCCCCGGGCACGAGCGTCGCGGAAACCGTGCCCACCGGCGTGTCGAGCCGCACGGTGCGCCGCGCCGACGCATCGATGCGCCCCAGGTGCGCAAGCGTCCGCACCACGCCGATGGTGCCGTGGCCGCACATCCCGAGGACGCCCGCGTTGTTGAAGAAGATCACGCCCACGTCGCAGTCCGGGTCCGGCGAGGGCACGAGCATCGCGCCCACCAGCACGTCGTGGCCGCGCGGCTCGTTCACGCATGCGGCGCGGAACCAGTCGTGCCGGCCGCCGAGGTCGGAGGCCATCTCCGCGACGGTCCGGCCCGCGAGCGCGGGCCCGCCGGAGAGCACGGTGCGCGTCGGCTCGCCCTCGGTGTGGCTGTCGACGAAGGTGATCGCTTCACCGGCGGTCATGGGCGCAGGATAGGGACGGTGCGCACGCACCCGGTACCTTGCGCGCATGGAACGACGCGACTTCCTCCGAGCCGGGATTGCAGCCTCCGCGGGGGCCGCGGCCCTCGCGGGCACCGCCGACGCCGACGGCACCGCGGCGGCGCAGCGGCCCAGGGGACGGATCCGCCAGAGCGTGTGCGCGTGGTGCTACGGGGGCATGAAGCTCGAGGACCTCTGCGCCATGGCCAAGCGCTGCGGCATCGGGGCCGTGGACCTCCTCGACGAGCCGCAGTGGGCCACGGTGACGGCCGCGGGCCTGCAATGCGCCGTGGCCAACGGCCCGGGCGGCATCACGAAGGGCTGGAACCGCACCGAGCACCACGACCAGCTGGTGAAGCGGAGCGAGGAGCTGCTCCCCAAGGTGGGTGCCGCCGGCATCCCGCAGATGATCGTCTTCAGCGGCAACCGCGACGGCATGGCCGACGCCGAGGGCCTGCGCAACTGCGCAGCGGGCCTGCGCCGAATCATGCCGCTCGCCGAGCGCTCGGGCGTGACGGTGATCATGGAGCTCCTCAACTCCAAGGTGGATCACCGCGACTACATGTGCGACCGCACGGCCTGGGGCGTGGAGCTCTGCAAGCAGGTGGGGCGCGACCGGTTCCGGCTGCTCTACGACATCTACCACATGCAGGTGATGGAGGGCGACGTGATCCGCACCATCCGCGACCACCATGCGTGGATCGCCCACTACCACACCGCGGGCAATCCCGGGCGCTCCAACCTGGACGACACGCAGGAGCTGAACTACCGCGGCATCTGCTCGGCGATCGCCGACACCGGCTTCAAGGGGTGGGTGGCGCAGGAGTTCATGCCGCGAGGCGACGCGGAGCAGGCGCTCGCCGCCGCCGTGCGCGCCTGCGACGCGTGAGGCGCACGGCGGGGGTATCCTCACCGCCACGATGTCCACCCCAGACACCACCGGCTACAACGAGGCGGAACGCCAGTTCCATGAGAAGGACCAGCAGGCCCTCGCGGCGCTGCGCACGCAGCTTGATGCGCGGCGCGCCGAGGCGCGGCGTGCGGCGGAGAAGGCGGCCCACTGGATGCGCTGCCCGAAGTGCGGCGGCCAGATGAAGGAGCACGCCATGGGGTCGGTGATGGTCGACCAGTGCACGTCCTGCGGCGGCGTCTACTTCGACGCGGGCGAGTTCGAGGCGCTGGCCAGGCACCAGAAGACCACCAGCCCGATGCTCGACCGGCTCTTCTCCTGGATGCCGTCCTGGCGCGTCGGCGGCGACGCACGGCCGTCCTGATGCAACTGACCCGCGTTGCAGGCTGACCCGCACGTCCACTGGCACGGCATCGCGCAGCTGCTCGGCGGCGTCGGGCTGTTCCTCCTGGGGATGACGCTCCTCACCGAGGGCCTGAAGTCGCTGGCGGGCCCGGGCCTGCGCCGATCGCTGCAGCGCGTCACCGCGCGGCCCGCGCGCGGGTTCGGGGCGGGCATCGCGATGACCGTTGCCACGCAGGCCTCGAGCGCGACGGTGCTCGCCACCATCGGCTTCGTGACCGCGGGCATGCTGACCACGGCCTCCGCGGTGCCGGTGGTCGCCGGTGCGACGGTCGGCACCTCGAGCACCACGTGGATCGTGGCGACCGTCGGCCTGAGCCGAGATGCAGTCGAGCGCGGCGCCGATCGCGCTGGCGATTGTCGGGCTGCAGGGCGGCGCGATCGCGTGGGACGTGGCCGCGCACCTTGCCGTCGGCGCCAGCGTCGGCACCACCAGCACCGGCCTGCTCGCCACGCTCGGCACGCGCGCAAGCGCCCGGCGCATCGCCGCGGCGTGGGCCACGTGCGCCTCGGTGCAGGCCGCGATCGCCATGCTTGCGTTCGCGCCGCTCGCGTGGTTCGCGCACGCGGTCGGCGCGGCCGCGGGCAGCATGCTCGGCGCACCGGAGGGCCCCGTGGCGATCGCCGCCTTCCACACCGCGTTCACGGGCCTTGGCCTGGTGCCGCTGGTGGCCGCGCCCCGCGCGTGGGCACGCGCGATCGCCTTCTTCGTGCCGGACAGGTCGGGCATCCCGCCCGTGGTGCAGTACGACCGCAGCGCGCTTGAGGACCGCATCGACAACGCCTCGCTCAGCCTCGAGGCCACGCGCGAGTTCCTCGGGGAGATCGCGGTGCCGGAGGGCGACCGGGGCACGGTGGACCTGCAGCGCGGGTCGGTGGGTGCGCTCGACCACCTCGCGCGCCTCGTCGGCGACGTCCGCAACCTCCGGCGCATCGGGCACGCACCCGCGACGGCACCGGAGGTCGACGAGTACCTCGCGGAAGCGGCTGCCGCGCTCGAGGCATTCCGGTCGTGGCTTGCGGACCCGTCGTCGCCGCTGCCGCGAGCTACCTCGCCGGCAACGGGGCGACGCGCGCACCGGGCACGGCCGGAGCGCAGGAGCAGGACGAGCCCGAGTGAATTGTTCGGCGGCGACAGTGGCGAACTGACCAGCAGCGAACTGACCAGCAGCGGGCTGACCAGCAGCGAACTGACCAGTAGCGGGCTGATCAGTAGCGGCCGGTGGTGTTCACCGTGTCGTACGGCGTGCCACCCGGGCGTTCCATCAGCCAGAAGCGGCTCCACTCGTCGGCGAGGGAACGGAGGTTCTGGTTGTAGACCATCGAGTCGTTCTGCCGGCGGCGGTCCCAGCTCTCGAACTGGCCGTTGAGGTCGGGGGTGGGGTTCGAGGCAATGGCGTCGAACGACACCAGATACGCGCCGTTGCAGGTCTCGTCGAGGTCGGCGATCTTCTTGGAGAGCTCCGTCGAGACGGCGCCCTTGTCCGCCATCTCGGCTGCCACTTCCTGGCGCTGCTGCGTGACGGCGTTCTGGAGGGCCGCGGGCAAGACCTTGATGCGCGAGTCACCGGCCTCGAGCGCGTACCAGTGGGTCTCAGGCAGGTTCTCCGACCGGTACAGCGTGGTCGGCTGCGGGGTGTAGCACCCCTGCAGGGCGGAGACGGCGAGGACGAACGGGACGGCGAGGCGGGACGGCTTCATCTGGAATCCTGTCTACGTTTCGGGGACGGCCGGGAAGGATAACCGATCCCGGAGGCCACCTGCGGACCGGGACCATACGCACCGGCATCGGCAGTGGATTCGCAAATGGCCGGGTGCCGGGGCGAGCGCGGAAAACCGGCGAAAACGCCGCGAAATCGCGCGCCCGGCGGCTAGCGCAATTCGACGGTCGCAAACCGCCCCGGCCGCTCCACGGAGCACCCGTGGCGTGCCGCAAGCAGGTCCGCGAGCGCCGCCCGCTGCCGGTCCTCGCCGTGCGTGAGCACCACCCGCCGGGCGGCCGGCGAACCGCCCGGCGCCAACCACGACTCCAGCCCGCCCTGCCCGGCATGGGCGCTCAGGCCGTTGACGGTGCGGACGTCGGCACGCACCACGACGTCCTCCCGGAAGATGCGGACCGACTTGGCGCCGTCCACGAGCCTTCGGCCGAGCGACCCTTCCGCCATGAAGCTCGTGAGCAGCACCTGGACGCCGCGCTTCCAGAGATTGTGCCGCAGGTGGTGCAGGATGCGGCCGCCCTCGCACATGCCGCCGCCGGCGATGACCACCGCCGGGTCCCAGCGGTCGTTCAGCTCGCGGCTCTGCTGCGGCGTGACGCACATGGTGACGCTCGCCAGCTCGCGCCGCGTCTGGCCGCTTCGGGCGCGGCCGATCGACTCCGCGTCGAACTCCTCCGGGTACTTCATGTAGATCTCGGTGGCGCGGATGGCCATGGGGCTGTCGAGGTAGACGGGCACCTGCGGCGCCGTCCCCTCGCGTGCGATATCCGCCAGGACGTGCAGCAGGAGCTGGGCGCGGCCCACCGCGAAGCTCGGCACCAGCACCTTCTTCTTCTGCCACGCGCTCTGCTCGAGGATGCCGCGCAGCTCGGCGAGCGTCTGCTCGGCGGGACGGTGGTTTCGGTCGCCGTAGGTGGACTCCAGGAACACCAGGTCCGCCTGCGGGCACGGGACCGGGTCCTTCAGGATGGGCATGCAGCTCTGGCCGATGTCGCCGGAGAAGACCACGGTGCGCGTGGTGCCGCCCTCGGTCACCCGCATCTCGACGCTTGCGGAGCCCAGGATGTGACCCGCGTCCTGGAAGCGAACCGACACGCCGTCGGCCACCTCGACGGCCTCGCCGTAGCCGTGTCCCCTGAACCGCTCGCACACGCGCTCCACCTCCTTCACGCCGTAGAGGGGGACCGCGTCGGGTTCCTGGCCCGTGCGCTCCTTCCAGCGGTTCTCGCGCTCGGCATCGCCCTCCTGGATCGCCGCGGAGTCGCGCAGCAGGAGCTCGGCCAGCTCGCACGTTGCACGCGTCGCGTGCACGGGGCAGCGCAGCCCGTCGAGGAGCGGCAGCCGCCCGACGTGGTCGATGTGCGCGTGCGTCAGCACCACGGCGTCGAGGCGCGAGGGCTCCACGGGGCCAAGCTCGCGGTTCTTGCCGTTGCCCGAGCCGCGCCCCTGGAACAGGCCGAGGTCGAGGAGCACGCGGGACTTCGCCGTCTCCACCAGGTAGCCGCTGCCGGTCACCTCGCCGGCGGCGCCGAGGATCGTGATGCGCATGCAGGAAGACTACGCGCCGGGCCAGCGCGCGGCCGGGATCACGGACGCACCTGCCGCCGCGTGAACGCGCCGCCACGCGGGCCGGCGGCCAAGCCGGCGGGCCACGCCAGCTGCGATGCGGTCTCCGACGCCCGGCTGCGCGGCATCGGCGAGCACGATCACGCTGCCGCCGAAGCCCGCGCCCGTCATGCGCGCGCCGAAGACGCCGCCCCCTGAGCCCACGGCGCGCGCCTCATCGACGATGGCGTCGAGCTCGCGCGTGCTCACGGCGAAGTCGTCGCGCAGCGACTGGTGCCCCTGCGCCATGAAGAGCCCGAAGACGTCGAGGTCGCCGCGGCGGAGCGCGTTGGCGCCGAGCTGCACGCGCTGCATCTCGCGCACCACGTGGCGCGCGCGGCGCTCGAGGAGCTCCGGCAGGCGCGCCGTCCGCAGCGCCGCCTCGTCGACGTCCCGCAGCGACGTCGCGCGCAGGGCGCGCGTGGCCTCCTCCACCTCGCGGCGCCGCTGCGCGTACCGGCCGTCCTCCAGCGAGCGGTGCACGCCGCTGTCGAACACCAGGAGCTGCGCTCGCGACTCGGGCGGGAACGGCACGAAGCGGACATCGAGCGTCCGGCAGTCGATGAGGAGCGCATGGCCCTCGCGCGCGAGCGCGCACGTGACCGGGTCCATCATGCCGCACGGCACGCCTCGGAACGCGCCCTCGGCCTCCTGGCAGAGCCGCGCGAGCGGCAGGCCGAAGAGCGGCGCCGAGAGCGCCTCGGCCACTGCCGTGCCGAGCGAGACCGCGAACGCCGCGCTCGAGCTCAGGCCCGCGCCGATGGGGACGTCGCTCGCGAAGGCCATCTCGAGCGGCGGCACCTTGACCCCCTCGCGCGCGAAGCCGGCCAGCACCCCGAGCGCGAGGTTCGACCATGCCGCATCGCCGACGGCGAGCGGCCGCGGGTCGGCTGGCGCGGGCAGCTCGGCAAGCGATGCCAGGTCCTCGCTCCACGCCCGCCAGCGACCGTCGGACGCCACCCGCACCGCGGCCACGCAATCGAGGTCGATGCCGATCGGCAGCACGCACCCATCCGCGTAGTCGACGTGCTCGCCCACCAGGTTGACGCGGCCGGGGGCCCGGGCGAGCGCCGCGGGCCGGCCGCCGAAGCGGCGCGCGAACGCGGCAATCGCGCGTTCGGCGGCGGGGGCTGGCGCTGCGGCGGGCACGGGGCGAGGATAGCCCCGCGGCCCGGGCCGGGGCTAAACTGCCCGACCCATGAACGATCTCATCGTGGCAAAGGGACTCCGGAAGTCGTTCGGCTCGTTCGAGGCGGTCCGCGGCGTCGACCTCACGGTCCCCGCGGGGCAGGTGCTCGGCTTCCTCGGCCCCAACGGCGCCGGCAAGAGCACCACCATGCGCATGCTGACCGGCTTCCTCGAGCCGACCGAGGGCACCGTGACGCTCAACGGCATCTCGCTCGCCGACGACCCGATCGCGGCCAAGCGCACCTTCGGCTACCTGCCGGAGGGCGCGCCCGCCTACGGGGACATGCGCGTCGAGGAATTCCTGCTGTTCGCCGCGCGCTCGCGCGGCTACGACGACGCCGAGGCGCGACGCCGCGTCGACGCCTCGATCGACCGGCTCCACCTGGGGCCCTACCGCAAGCAGCTGGTGGAGACGCTCTCCAAGGGCTACAAGCGCCGCACGGGCCTGGCCCAGGCGATCCTCCACGACCCGCCGATCCTGGTGCTCGACGAGCCGACCGACGGGCTCGACCCGAACCAGAAGCACGAGGTGCGCGAGCTGATCCGCCGGCTCGGCGGCGAGCGCGCGATCGTGCTGAGCACGCACATCCTCGAGGAGGTGGAGGCCGTGTGCACGCGCGCGGTCATCATCAACGAGGGACGGATCGTCTTCGACGGCACGCCCGGGCAGCTCGACGCGAAGGCGTCCCGAGACGTGACCCGCAACCGACTCGACCACGTGTTCCGCATGCTCACCACCAGCGACGTCGCGCGCCGCGCAGGAGCAGCCCGATGACC
>Ga0172373_10006123_pt1 | contig 16120 bp, 11 predicted proteins | sample Lak10m_2_FD_114546 | JGI IMG/M metagenome (GOLD analysis project Ga0172373, IMG submission 114546) | Freshwater microbial communities from Kabuno Bay, South-Kivu, Congo - kab_092012_10m | ecosystem: Environmental > Aquatic > Freshwater > Lake | place: Democratic Republic of the Congo...
CGCCTTTAACTTCAATCAAGTTCTTTGCAATCCATTGAAGCGAAGCGTTTTCAACTGTAAATTTTTTATCAACTAAAGATTTTCTAACTGTTTCAAAAGATTCAACAGAAGTTTGAACTTCAAAAAAATCTTCTTCAGTTGTAAGATCATCTGCTCCTGCTTCTAAAACTATTTCCATTATGTCATCCTCTTTTTTACCTTCAGCAGGCAGAGTGATAACACCCTTTCTATCAAACATCCATGCAACAGAACCGGTTTCACCCATACTACCGCCATTTTTACTAAATAGATGTCTTACTTCAGCCACTGTTCTGTTTTTATTATCAGTCGCAACCTCAACAAGTACTGCTACACCTGCAGGACCGTAACCTTCATAAGTAAGTTCGTGATACGTTACACCTTCCAGTTCTCCCGTGGCTTTTTTAATAGCACGTTCAATATTATCCAGCGGCATATTCTGGGCTTTAGCATTATCAACAGCTAAACGTAATCGTGGATTACCATTCGGATCCCCGCCATCCCTTGCAGCAATTGTAATTTCCTTAATAAGTTTTGTAAAGATTTTTCCTCTTTTAGAATCGAGTACTGCTTTTTTTCTTTTAATCGTTGCCCATTTTGAGTGACCGGACATTACTAATTCTCCTGCATTTCTTTTTGGTTTATTCTTAAATCTTTTAATCTTAGTTGCGGATAAGTTCTGCCATCTCTAACCGTTTTATCAATGGTATAAACAATATCCACTTTTAATTTTTTATCTGACAACAAATCTAAATATTCACGCATATTAAAGCCAATGGTATCAAAAATCTTATCGTTTCCATTTTGTTTAAAACAGGCTACAAGATGCTTATTGCCGACCAATCTTGGAGTGTTAAAAATCTCCACACCTTCAGAAAGGAATACCGGGCGCATATTTTGCGGACCAAATGGTGCAAACTGATCAAGTATTCTCAAAAATTTTGGTGTGATTTCTGAAAGTTTAATTTTAGAGTCAATAATAATTTCAGGAAAAAGATCATCACCCGTAATAGTTTCTTTAACTATCTGATTAAACTTGTTTTTAAACTCCTGAAACTTATCAAGCTCTACTGCTAAACCAGCAGCGGCCTGATGTCCACCAAAATGGATTAACATATCCTGGCATTTTTCTAATGCTTCATAGATATTAAAATTAGTTATGCTTCTTGCTGATCCTTTTGCGATTCCATCTATGGTTGTAAGCATTATTGTAGGGCGATAATACTTTTCTACTAATCGTGATGCAACTATTCCAATTACTCCCGGATGCCATTCTTCCTGGTGAAGAACTATTGCAAGATCATTTTCAAGATCAATTGAACTTTCTACAAGCTGAAGCGCATTATCGAAGGTATCAACATCAATTTTTCTACGCTCAAAATTTTCTGTTTCAAGAACTTTAGCAAGTGTTAGAGCTTCCTCTTTACTGTCGGTTATTAATAATTCAACAGCTCGTTTGGCATCTCCTAATCTGCCAACTGCATTAATTCTTGGTGCGATAGTAAATACGATTTGACCAGAGTTTAAATTACCAGGCTGAAGACTGCTGCTCTCTATCAATGCAAGAATACCTGGTCTTGGATTGCTATTTACACTATCCAAACCTTCTCTAACTAACACTCTGTTTTCATCTATAAGAGCTACAATATCCGCTGCCCCGGCAAGAGCAACTAAATCAAGATACTTTAACGGCATCTCGCGTCTGCCTATTTTTTCTGCGACTCCCTGAGCAAGTTTAAATGCAACACCTGCGCCAGAAAGATATTTAAATGGATATTTACATTCTGGTTTTAATGGGTCTAATACAGCAAGGGCTGGCGGCAGTTCATCTTTCGGTTGATGGTGATCGCAAATAATTACATCCATTCCCAATTGATTTGCATAAGCTGTTTCATCAATTGCAGTAATACCGCAATCAACAGTTATTAATAGTTTAGCATTAGTTGTTGATTTAATTGCATCGATACTTTCTTTAGATAATCCATAACCCTCAGTTAATCTTTGCGGAATGTAGAAATCAACATTTGCACCGAGTTCTTTTAAGAACATATATAAAAGCGCCGTAGAACAAGTCCCATCAACATCATAGTCACCATAAATGCAGATAGGTTGGTTTTCTGTAAGTGCATGTATAACTCTTTTGGATGCAGCCTCCATACCGTGCATTAGATAGGGATCGTGTAAAGATTCTAAAGATGGTCTGAAGAAGAATTTTGCTTCTGCAAAGGATTTAATATTCCTGAGTAAAAGGAGTTTTGCTAAAATTTCAGAAATATTCAGCGACTCAGCAAGTGATTTTAAAGAATAAGTATCTTCAACTTCTCTGATTTTCCAACGTTTATGTAACATAAGAGAATTAATTATATTTTATAAGAACAAATCTAATAGCCCAACCCTGTAAGCCGAATTCTGTAACCCCGACAAAGCCGGGGCGGCAATTATTTATCTTGTTCTGTTGTTACCAACAGACTTAAGCGGTCTACCCGAAAATCCAACCTGCAATTAAGCATTAATTCAAAGCGAACAACTTTGTCCCAACGAGTCGGGAAGACTTTCTTACTTGACCTTGCTTCAGGTGTGGTTTGCCATGCACCCGATATTACTATCGGGACGGTGAGCTCTTACCTCGCCTTTTCACCTTTTCCCTGAAAATAAATTCAAGGTAGTCTATTTTCTGTGGCACTGTCAGTCGATAATAGATTTCTCCATTAGCTCCCGGGTGTTACCCGGCACCTTGTTCTGTAAAGTTCGGACTTTCCTCCCCGATCTTATCGGGGCAATTGCCCGGGTTGAATTATTAGATTATGTCTTTAATATTGAGCCGATACATAGTATCAACTCTGCCAATTACTAGATTAATTTTACGTATAATAAGGTACAAACACTGAGTAAATCAGTGAGTCGGAATATACAAAATTTAGTCTTTGAATTCAGTAAACATCCTAAAGAAATTTAAGATGCTTCAACCTCATCAGCGATTTCTTGGGAAATAAGAATTCTTCCGCAATACTCACAAGTAAAAATTCTGGTATTTCTTCTAATTTCTAACTGTCTTTGAGATGGTACGATGTTATGACAGCCTGAGCAAGCTGATCTTCTGATGGTAGCAACAGCTTGTCCTTTTTTAGCTTTACGAATTCGCATATACACAGAAACATCAGGTTTTTTTATCTGATCTTCAATTTTTTTTCTATCCGCCTGAAGCAGAGATTCTTCTTTTTCATTTGCTTTTATAATTTCTTTGAGATCAGCTTGTCTTTCTTGCAATTCACTTTCAAGTTCTTCTAATTTAGGTTTTATTTCTTCAATTTGTTCGGATAAACTTTTACTTGAATCAGCAAGTGCATTATTTTCGGCTTCTAATTTTGCTATCTGTGCATCCGAATGATCAATTTCTTTTGTAAGAGCGTCATACTCTTTATTGTTTCTTACCTGGTAAAGCTGAGCTTTAAACTTTTTCTGACTCTCTTTTAATTTTTCAACTTCTTCTTCATTCTGAGTTCTTTTTTCAACGGAGTCTTTTTGGGCCGTTTCTTTTTCAGAAATTTCGGTTTTAAGTGCATTGATACTGTTCTCCAAAGAACTTACCATATTCGGCAAATCTCCGCGTAGTTCTTCAAGTTTATCAAGTTGATCATCAACAAGTTGTAATTGGTAAAGCACTTTTAATCTGTTATACAATTTTTTCTGGCTCCTTAATTATTATAAAAAACTATTGGGTTTGTTGAACCCGAATACTTATAAACTTTTGTTTTATCTGTTAGAGATTCTTCTAATTTATTTTTTATTTCATCTAAAACAGGAATTTCAGTTTCAAAATGGCCTGCATCAACTAAAAGGATTTCACTCTCAGCTTCCTGAAACGTATGATATTTCACATCAGCGGTTACAAATGCATCAGCATTGTTTTGAATGGCAGTCTCAAGTAAATCACTTCCAGATCCGCCGCAAACGGCAACTTTTTTAATCTTGGTTTTGGAACCGTTTGTAAATCGTAAGTTTTTTGTCTTTAATGATTTAGTTACAAGTTTTAAAAATTCTTTTTGCGATAATTCATTTCTTAGTTCGCCAATCACACCCATTCCATAATTAACATTTTCATTTGCAAGAGGATAAACATCAAAAGCAACTTCTTCGTATGGATGTGCTTGCTTCATCGCAGCAACAACTTTGCTGACATCAAATGAATTAACAAGAACTTCTATCTTTACTTCTTCAACTCTTTCAAGATTTCCTTTAATTCCAATCCTTGGATTTGATTTTGTTGATCCCCTAAACGTTCCTGCCCCCAAAGTTCTAAAACTGCAATTTGTATATTCGCCAATTATTCCTGCGCCAGCATTGTGCATAGCATTTGCAACTTTATCTGCGTGTGAAACTGGGACAAATACAGAAATTTTGTTTTGATTTGATGAAAGGTTTACGATGAAATTTTGATTTGTTAGTTTTAGTCTATTTGCGAGTTGAAAACTTACGCCGTCTTTTGTAAAGTCTAAATTGGTATGGGCTGAGTAAAGTGTAATGTCTTTTTTAATAAGCTTTTCTATTATTCTTGATATCTTGTCTTTTCCAACATCAAGTTTTTTTAATGACCGAAAGAGCAGCGGGTGATGGCTAATTATCAGGTTACATTTTTTACGACTTGCTTCGTCAACAACTTTTTCATCAACATCTAAACAAAGTAAAATGTATTTAACTTCTCGGCGCAAAGATCCAACCTGCAACCCTACATTGTCTTTTTCCCAGGCGATTGATTTCGGTGCCCAGTCTTCAATTATTTTAATGATCTTATCACATCTCATAATAGCAAAAAAAAATGCACCCTTTTTATTTAGGATGCATTCTTATAAACTTCTGGTTTTCGCATTTTGACCGTTAAGGTCATTCTTTGCAAGAAACTTTAATTTTTTCGGGTTTATTCTTCTCATATTTAGTGGTTAAATATAATTCTATTCAAGAAAATAAACAATTTTCAGTTGCTTTAAATCATAGCTCAACCCAATTACCATCTTCACGGATTAAATCGATTAGCTCATCCACTGCGTTTTTTGCGGGAATATTACGACGAACTATGTTCTTTTCACGATATAAAGTAATTTTATCAACACCAGATCCAACATAACCATAATCAGCATCTGCCATTTCTCCGGGTCCATTTACAATACAACCCATGATTGCAATCTTTACGCCTTTAAGATGTTCTGTCCTTTTACGGATCATTTCTGTTGTTTCCTGCAAATCAAACAGAGTTCTTCCGCAGGATGGGCAAGCAATATATTCTGTTTTGGATATTCGTTGACGCGCTGCCTGTAAGATGTTGAATAAAAGTCGGTTTACAACCTTCTCTTTTGTTTCAGATTTTTTGATAAAGATTTTAACATATGTTCCAGATTTTTTTGCTTCACTATTTAAACCATCTACATATGACCAAACACCATCACCAAAACCATCAATTAATAAAGAACCAAAATCTGTGGATGAGTAAAGCTGTAAATCTTCAAAAGTAATGCTGAGATAATTTCTTTTGATTATTACAGGATTAGTTATTTCTTTTTTAATAAGATCAAAAAAGGCTCTGCGTTGTTCTGCCATTCCATGGAGACTTTCTGTTTCAAGTATCAACACAACAGTTTTGTCCTTTTTAATTTTACTGACTAATGATTCAGACAAATCATTTATACCAACTATAACAAAGTTAAGCTCATTAGATTTTTTATTAGCATCAAGAAATACTTTTGATAAAAAGATTGGATAACTGTTGTAATTGTTTTCTAATTCCTTCCATGTTTCAAAGTCATAAATTGCTTTTAAACCATTTGGACAATCAAACGGTAAAATATTTTTTCCAAGATAAATCAAATCAGCCGCAATATCAGAAAGGTTCCATTTGTCAGTTAGTTCATCATAAGTGTAGCCAATATCAATCAAGTCTTTTTGTGATGTAATTTTTCTGTTGCGGTAATCAGCCACAACTCTTGGAACATTGCTTCCACCAATAGATAATACTTCAAAAGATTTTCTTCTGTTATACACAAAAGGATCAATTGGTGATTCTTCAATTTCTTTTATCGGTTTATGATTTTCTCTTACTTTGTATCGATCTGCTAAAGATATTGCAACCGGAGCTTCAAATTCAGGATCTTCTGTAAGTGAAACACGAATCGTATCTCCAATTCCATCTTCAAGCAAAGCACCGATTCCCAGTGCTGATTTTATTCTTCCATCTTCACCACCGCCTGCTTCTGTTACTCCAAGATGCAAAGGATAGTTCATTCCTTCAGCCTCCATCTTATTTATGAGCAATCTATAAGCCTGAACCATTACTTGTGGATTACTTGCCTTCATCGATAAAACTATGCTATGATAATTTTCATCTTCACAAATTCTTAAAAACTCTAAAGCCGATTCAACCATTCCAAGCGGAGTATCACCATAACGGCTCATGATTCTATCCGAAAGAGAACCATGATTTGTCCCGATTCGCATTGCAGTACCGTACTCTTTGCAAATCTTTACAAGCGGAGTAAATCGTTCTCTAATTCTATCCAGTTCTTCCTGGTATTCAGCATTGCTGTATTCTATCAAATCAAATTTCTTTTTATCTACGTAATTGCCGGGATTAACGCGAACCTTTTCAACAATTCGTGCAGCCATTTCTGCAGCATTTGGAGTGAAGTGAATATCCGCAATCAAAGGAACATTGTATCCACGAACTTTTAATTCTTTTTTAATTGTCTCAAGATTTTTTGCTTCGTTGATACTTGGCGCGGTTATTCGCACATATTCACAACCAGCTTTAACCATTCTTATCGTTTGCTCAACTGTTGCAATTGTATTCATCGTATCAGTAGTTGTCATTGATTGGATGCGAATTGGATTGTTGCCGCCAAGTGGAATATCACCAACATTAACTTCACGAGTTTTGTATCGTGTGTATTGCGTTAAGCTGTTACAGTATTTTTTGGGATCAAAATTGTTTTGTTTCATACATTATCATTCGTGCTGTTTTCTAGTTTTTCACGAGCTATAGAAATCGCTTTATGTAATTTTTCCTGCAGTAACTTTACTGGAGGTAATTCAGTTAAATATGTCGCTACTTTAATTTTACTTTCGTCTAGGCGTAATAATTCAATATGTTCTTTATTGGAATCAGAGCAAAGTATCAAACCAATTGGGCTATTCTCTCCTTCAACTACTTCATACTTTTCAAGCCAGCGTAAATATAATTCCATTTGTCCTTTGTATGCAGCTTTAAACCTATCAAGTTTTAAATCTATAACAACAAGACATTTTAATTTTCTGTGGTAAAATAAAAGATCAATTTTGTAATCTTCATTATCAATTGTAATGCGTTTTTGTCTTGCCAGAAAAGCAAAATCATTTCCTAATTCAAGTATAAATCGCTGAAGTTCAGCAATGATGGCGGATTCTAAATCCTTTTCGGAATAAGTGTCTTTTAAACCCAAAAAATCTAAAAAGTATGGATCTCGGAAAACCAAATCGGGTGAAAGTTTTTGTTCATTCTTAAGTACTTCTAAATCTTGCTTAATTGTTTTTTCAGGTTTTTTTGAAATAGCGGTTCGTTCATAAAGCAAAGAAGAAATTCGGTCATTCAATTGGCGAGTACTCCAATTTTCTAATAAGCACATTTCAAGATAAAAATTACGTTTTAACTCATCTTCTATGTAAGAAATAGTTTTTATATGCGTCCAGTTTAATTGTCTCCGCACTGCGTAGAGAAGTTGCTCTTCTGAAAAAGTCTCTGCACTGCGGAGACAATGTCGTAAATGTTTTTCGCCCCAACCTTTGCCATATTTATCAGTCAATTTCTGTGATAACGAAACAACTACTTGTTTACCATAACTTGCTCTTTTTGATTTGAGGATTTCATTCTGGATCTGATAACCGATTTTCCAGTTCATTAAGGTAAGTTCATTGTTTATCGAAACAGCAATATTCGTTTTGCCTTTATCAATCAGCAAACTGACCTTATTGAATAATGCAGATGTTACTCTCTTGACATCTGAAGGGTTTTGTTTTTTTTCTATTTGTTTATTCATAACTTTTTAGCGCTGATTAAGAGTTTTTAACTTTAATAAGCCTGACATGAAAATCAAATGTGTTTTATCAAATATAAAAATAATTCAACCCACACCGAAAGACTTAAATTACTGAATCTTAATCTTATTATATTTCGGATATGAGAATCCCAGAATCGAAAATAGAAGAAATACGTAATTCAATCAGTATTGTTGATGTAATTTCTGAATATGTGCAATTACGAAAACGCGGAAAAAACTATATTGGTTTGTGTCCGTTCCATTCTGAAAAAACACCATCCTTTACCGTGACAGAAGAGAAGCAAATATTTCATTGCTTTGGATGCCATGCCGGAGGTAATGTTTATAAGTTTTTAATGGATTACAAAAAAATATCTTTTGTTGAAGCGGTGCAGGAAATTGCTGCGCAGCAGGGTATTGAAATCAGTTACGATGATGAGGGATTTAATGAAAAACAATCTGAACAGGAAGTGCTTTATGATATTAACACTGATGCGGCAAGATATTTTTCTAATAATCTTTTAAATGATACTGAAGGAGAAATTGCAAGAAATTATTTTCAGAAAAGAAATCTAAAAATCCAAACAATGCGGGCATTTGGGTTAGGTTATGCACACAACAGCTGGGAAAATCTTGTAAACTTTCTTAAAGAAAAAAATATTGATCTAGAAAAAGCATTACAGCTTGGTTTGATTGGACGGAACAATGATGGAAGAGTTTATGATAAACTTGCTGGAAGAATAATCTTTCCAATATTTTCTCCTAACGGAAGAGTTGTAGCATTTGCAGGAAGAAAACTCCGCGAAGATGATTCGGGTGGAAAATATATTAATTCACCTGAATCGATTATCTATATAAAAGGCAGAATACTTTACGGACTCTCACATGCAAAAGATGATATTAGAAAATTAGATAAAGCCATTATTGTTGAAGGCTATATGGATTTGATTTCGCTTTATCAGGCTGGGGTTAAAAATGTAGTTGCGGTGTCCGGAACAGCGTTAACTGATGATCAGGTGCAACTGCTTTCTCGTTACACAAAGAATGTTGTTCTTTTATTCGATGCGGATGCCGCAGGGATAAAAGCGTCTATGCGAAGTATAGAGATTTTACTAAAACGTGATTTTGATGTTAAGATTTCAACTCTGCCTAAAAGTGAAGATCCTGATTCTTATGTTACTAAGTTTGGCAAGGATGCTTTTGATGAAATAATAAAACGTGCAGAAAATTTTCTTGAGTATCAAACAGCTTATTATGAAACATTGGGAATGTTTGATGATCCAACTAAAATGGCGGAAGCTATTCGTGATCTTGTAAAACCAATAGCTTTGGTTGATGATGAACTGAAAAGAAATATTTTGATGAGAGCGATTGCCCGAAAATTTAATCTTAGAGAAAAACTTTTAGAGGCAGAATTAGATAAGGCTCTTGATTTTCAAAAGAAGCAAAACAGAATTCAGGCTCAAAGAATTTTTAAGAAAGAAGAAGCGCAGCAGGAAAGTTTAATTTCCGCAGACAAGAAAACTATTCCGCCTCACTTTTATAATACGGAGCGGGAAATTATAAGATTGCTTTTTGAGAACAATGAAGAGATAATCGGACTTATTACTTACAACATTCATGAAGAAGATATTCTTGTTGATATTCACCGAAATATTTTTGAAAAAGTTTATTTTGAATATGAAAATCGGGGCAGCTTGAACCCAGCAGATTTAATTTCTTTGTGTGATGAAGATGCACAATCATACTTACGCGAACTTACGATTGACAAATACAGTCTGAGCAATAATTGGGAAGATTTGAATCCTTCCATTACGCCTGGAATGATAATTAAAAAATATGCAATTGATTTAATCGTAAAATACAATCAAATGCATATTGATTTACAAATTGCTGCAAATGTTAGTGCGCAGGAAAATGTAGATAGTGAAGAAAGATTACTGGAGTTGATGAAAGAAAAACACGAGCTTGAAAAAAGAAAAAAAACTATTCGTGAAGAATTAGAAAAAGAATAAAAAATCTCAGTGGTTCTATGTGTTCTTTCTGTGTATCTCCGTGTAAGAATTTAAGTAATATCCAAAGAGTTCCACTTAGAAAACAAAGAGAAACATCAGCATGTTAAAAACCTAAATGCACAAAGCAAAACAAACCCTTAAAAATATTTTTGGTTACGATTCCTTTCGTCCGCTTCAGGAAGAAATAATAAAAAGTATTCTTTATAAAAAAGATTGCCTTGTTGTGATGCCAACAGGAGGCGGAAAATCTTTGTGCTATCAAATTCCCGCATTAATGTTTGATGGCTTAACAATCGTTATCTCACCATTGATTTCATTGATGAAAGATCAAGTTGAACAGCTAAGACAACTTGGTGTTGAAGCAGCACTGTTAAATAGTTCTTTATCACAAAAAGATTATGACTTAAATTTTGTAAATGTAAAATCAGGTAAGGCAAAACTGCTTTATCTTGCGCCGGAATCTTTACAAAAAGAAGATATCGCCACTTTACTTAAAAGCGTTAGGGTTGATTGCATTACAGTTGATGAAGCACATTGTATTTCCGAGTGGGGACATGATTTTAGAAAAGATTACAGACAACTTGGTAATTTTAAAAATAGTTTTTCTTCTGCAGTTTGCATTGGCTTAACTGCCACAGCAACTCCGCGCGTGCAGGATGATATTATGAAAAACTTAAAAATGGATCATCCTAAAAAATTTATTGCAAGCTTTAACAGGGAAAATTTATTTCTGCAAGTGATTCCAAAACGCGATCCATTTAATCAGGCAATTGACTTTCTTAATGAACATAAAAATCAATCGGGAATAATTTATTGTTTTTCTCGCAAACAGGTTGATAATCTTCACGAAGATTTATCCAGTCTTGGATTTTCAACTAAACCTTATCACGCTGGCTTATCTGATGAAGAAAGAAATACAAACCAGGATTTATTTATTAAGGATGAAGTTCAAATAATTATTGCAACAATTGCATTTGGAATGGGAATAAATAAATCCAATGTGCGTTTTGTTCTTCATTATGATCTGCCAAAAAATCTTGAATCATATTACCAGGAAATTGGAAGATCGGGGCGTGATGGTGTACGCTCTGATTGTCTTTTGCTTTTTAGTTATTCAGATATTTCCAAGATAAATTATTTTATTGATCAGAAAGAAGATGAACGAGAAAGATTATCTGCAAAGATTCATCTTGAAGCCATGATTAAATATGCTGAAACTGAAATTTGCAGAAGACAGCCTCTTATAAATTATTTTGGAGAAATTTATAAGATTGATAAATGTACAATGTGCGATAATTGTTTAGCAGAAGAAGATGATAGCGATAAAACAGATGTTACTATTTATGCACAAAAATTTTTATCAACATTAAAACGTACCGGCGAAGTTTTTGGTTTAAATTATATTGTTGATGTTCTGGTTGGGAATGATACTGACAGAATATTGAGTAACAATCATCACAAACTTAGTGTGTTTGGTGTTGGTAAAGAGCTAAGTAAAAAACAATGGCAGATGCTTGCACATCAGTTAATAAGAAAAGAACTTGTTGTTCGGGATAATGAATATGGAAGTCTTAAGCTGTCACCATTTGCTTCTGATATTTTATATAACAACAAAAAAGTTTTTGGGTTGATTAAAGAACCGGAAACCAAAAAGAGAAAACTCAAATCAATTGAGCTTAAATACGATCCGAAGTTATTTGAACTGTTGCGAATAAAAAGAAAGCAAATTGCTGATCAAAAAAATATTCCACCGTTTGTTATTTTTGCCGATAGTTCGCTTATACAAATGGCAACTGATTTTCCACAGACTGAAAATGAACTATTAAGGATAAGCGGCGTTGGGGTTAAGAAGTTGGAAAGTTATGGGGCAATATTCTTAACTATCATCAAAAATTATGTTAAGAATAATAACGTTACTCAAAGAATTGAAAAGCGAACAACGAGAATAAGGAAATCATTACTTGATGAACCAAGACATAGAGTAGTTGCAAAAGCTTATAATGATGGAAGTTCGATTATTGATCTGGCTAAAGAATACAATGTGCAGGAACAAACAATTATAAATCATCTTGCACGATATTTAAACGAAGGGAATAAAGTTAGAAAAGATGAATTACTAAAAAGAATAACGATTGATAAATTAAAACAGACAAATATCTTTAACGAATTTGATGAGAATGGAACTTTATCATTAAAACCAATCTTTGAAAAATTTAATAGCGAAATTTCTTATAATGAACTTCATCTTTTAAGAGTTATTTATCTTAACGATAAAAAATAAAATTATTTAAAACTCTGTGGTACTCCGTGAATATCTCTGTGTTTCTCCGTGAAAGGATTCTAAATTTATTACACAGAAAATGTAATGAGAGCCACTAAAAAGTAAATACAATAATATGAATTACCGACAAGCGAAAAACGGAAAACTAATGATAGAAATCTTACCAGATAAGTGTGATTTCTGTGGATGCTGTGTTGGTGTTTGTCCCGAAGATGCAATTGAGTTAAAGGAAGCCGAAATATTTATTATTGATGAGCGATGTACAAATTGTTCTAAGTGTGTGTGGTCGTGTCCGATTGAAGTTATTCGATTTAACAAAGAGGGAATACGTGCAAAATAAGTCTTCAGTTCGCAGTCATCAGTCCTCAATTCGGAAAATGAAAGACTAATTGATGGGTACATTTAGAGATTTGAAGGTTTATCAAAAAGCATTTAAGCTGGCGATGGATATCTTTAATATAACAAAATCTTTTCCAGATGAAGAAAAATACGGCTTGACTTCACAGATCAGAAGATCATCAAGAAGTGTTTGTTCATCAATTGCAGAAGCTTATCGCAAAAGAAAGTATCCGGCACATTTTGTTTCTAAAACAACCGATGCCGACATGGAAAATTCGGAAACGCAAGTGTGGTTAGATTTCTCATTGAGTTGTAAATACATTAACAAGCAAATCTATCTAGATTGTAAAGAAAGATCTGAAGAAATTGGTAAGATGTTAAATCATATGATAGAAAATCCTGAAAAGTATGTTTAACTGTTTTTTGATTTAATTGCATACTGCCCACTGAAGACTGTGGACTTGTTGAGCAAAAACAAAATCTATAAATAAATGAAAACTAATTATGACATAATCGTTGTCGGCGCTGGTCCCGCGGGAAGTATGGCTGCGCGGTTTGCTGCTGAGCAAGGTGTTTCTGTTTTGATGCTTGAGAAAGATCGTGATGTTGGATATCCGGTAAGATGCGGCGAAGCAATCAGCAAAGCAGGAGTAGAAGAGTTTATTCCGAGTGATGACAAATGGATTGCTGCAAAGATTAGTAAGTTCTCTTTTATTGCTCCTGATGAATCCGAAGTAATTGTAGATTTTGGTGATGCTGGTTATGTTCTTGAGCGAAGAATTTTTGATTACGAACTTGCAAGAACTGCCGCAGAAGCAGGTGCAGAAATTTTAACTCGTGCTTATGTTAATGGATTATTGTTTGATGATGGAAAAGTTAGCGGAGTAAAATATGAACATAACGGCGAACAGAGGGAAGTAAAAGCAAAAATTGTTATTGCTGCCGATGGTGTTGAGTCGCGAGTTGGCAGATGGGCAGGACTTGAAACACACATTGATTTCCGTGATATGGAAAGTGCTGTACAAATTACTGCTGCTAATATTCCTGTCGATCAGAATACGCTTTACTTTTACTTTGGGCAGGATGTTGCACCAAACGGATACTTTTGGGTTTTTCCTAAAGGACACAACAAAGCAAACATTGGACTCGGAGTTAGCGGATTGATAGGAAAGAAAAAATCTGCACAATCTTTTCTTGATGATTTTATGAGCAAGCATTATCCAAATGCGCCAGTGCTTACAAAAATTGCTGGTGGAGTTCCATGCTCGATTACTCTTGATAAAATTTCTGGTCCCGGTATTATGCTTGTTGGTGATGCTGCACGACAGGTAAATCCATTAAGCGGCGGGGGAATTGCAAGCGGAATGATTGGCGGAAAGATTGCCGGAATAATTGCTGGGGAAGCAATCAAAAAAAATAATATTGATCATATCTTAACTTATGATAAAGCATGGAATGACAGGCTTGGCAAACGCCATGAAACTTTTAACAGAATTAAAGAAGGCATTTATAATTTTTCTGATGATAAGTTTAACAGCATTGCACATTCAGTTTTAAAGATTCCAATTGAAAAAAGAACACTTGGCAAAGTGTTTACAACTGCGTTGATTAATAATCCATCCTTACTTGTTGATATTGCAAAGGTGTTCGTGGTTTAGCAAATAACTTTTAATTGACTTTGCAAATCTTGTTTCTTACTTTATAGCCACATATTTATAAGGGGTTCTTATGAGAACTTTAATTTTATCCTTTTGCATTTTTACCATACTTTCGATTTATTCTTACGCACAGAATTGGTTTCCGCTTGAGGTTGGGAATAAATCTATGTCAAGGTACTCATATAATTATATGGGTTCACAATGCGACTATTATTTTATAGAAGTTACTGCCGATTCGACTTTTGATGCTAATAAATATTATTTTGTTAAAAGCTATAGTGACCGAGATGGGTTATATGAAAGTTTTTGGCTTAGATATGATCATAATAATCAAACCATTTTTCAGCATGGGAATGATACGACTGTGATTTTTATGGATTTTAATTTACCAAATGGGAGCTCATTCGTATACTTTAATCCAATAACAGGTGTATCAGCAAATAGAACAGTTTTTGAATCTACAGCCACTCATTTTGGTATGACAAGAAACACCAAGGGATTTGTTGATGATGGGTTTTGGGCAAGAATGAAAGAGTGGGTTGATACTGTCGGAGTAAAACCATTCGGGCCATTAATTCAGGTATTACAACTTAATAATCAGGATACAACATATTTTGAATATAATTATGGACCTGATTTTAGCTATTTTCAACCAAGCCTAAAAACAAACGAATTTAATTTTGTTGATACTCTTTTCGTTTGGCATCATTATACTAATAATAGTGGGCCAGGTTACAAAGATTTTATTGATTATCTATGTTTGGATACATATTACAAGTCTAGTTCAGATTCTATTTTAGGCACTAAAATCTATTCAACTTCTTTTCTTCCTTGGGGTCAAAGAGTCGTGTTTAATTTAGATCAAAATTTAATTAAACAGGGTTATGAATTTTATTATATTGTAACAGCAAAAGATAAAGGATTGATACCAAAATATAGAACTAGCCCAACAACCGGTTATTACAAATTAATTTACGACCCATCTCCAGCTCAAGTTTTGTTCTCACAAGATAGTATTTACATTCCAACGCTTTCAGATTCGGGTTCAGTTCAAATTATAAATACTTCAGATTATTTAGTAAAAATTGATTCTATAATTTCGGTTGGTTCTTTTTATGGCTATAGAGGATTTTTTAGGAAGCCAGGTTTTGAATATCCATTTTATTTGTTCCAAACCTTGCCAAGTCCGCAATGGAGTGATACTCTTGGAATAATAATTCCACCACACGACTCCATAAATGTTTCTTTTTACGAAGTTGATTTGTGTCCAGTATGTGATTATGAAGTTCAAGAATATTTTAAAGATACTTTGCGATTTGTTTTTACTTTTATAGATGGGAATGTTTATTCATTCAGCAATTCAATTCCAATTAGCGGAGAAGGGCATCCATCAGATTTAGATGAAGACGAAATTTTGCCAAATGAATTTGTACTGCATCAAAACTACCCAAATCCATTTAATCCAAGCACCAGTATACAATATGCAATAAGCAGTAGGCAATTTGTATCATTAAAAATTTATGATGTTTTGGGAAATGAAATTTCAACTTTAGTTAATGAATATAGAGATGCCGGAAATTATGAAGCTGAATTCAATGCAAGCAAACTTTCGAGTGGAGTTTATTATTATCAGTTAAAAACTGGTGATTTCATTCAGACAAAAAAAATGATTTATTTAAAATAGCGACATTTGTCGCCTCGTATAAGGTTAAATTAGTAAAAACAAACGAGGTGACAGATGATAAAAAG
>Ga0172373_10006124_pt1 | contig 16118 bp, 11 predicted proteins | sample Lak10m_2_FD_114546 | JGI IMG/M metagenome (GOLD analysis project Ga0172373, IMG submission 114546) | Freshwater microbial communities from Kabuno Bay, South-Kivu, Congo - kab_092012_10m | ecosystem: Environmental > Aquatic > Freshwater > Lake | place: Democratic Republic of the Congo...
CCGCCTCGCTCCGCCCCTTGCCCACCTGACGGCATGGACGCCCTCGCCGGCTGGGAGCAGACGCTCGCGTTCGCCGCACTGCTCGCCTTGCAGCTCCTCGTGGCTGCGCTCGTGCTCGTGCGCCGGCCCCAGCGCCAGTCCTCGGCCCTGGCCTGGCTCGTGGTCGTGCTGCTCGTGCCCGGTGTGGGCATCGCGGCCTTCTTCCTGTTCGGCGACGTGCGCACCGGGAAGCGTCGCCGACGCCGACACCGCGAGATCGTCCAGCGCGTGCACGCCCTCGCCCGCCGGCGCGGCAGCCCGCGCGCGGCCGAGCTGCCGGACGATTACCGGCCGCTCGCCAACCTCGGCTACGTCATCGGCGAGAGCGAGCCGCAGGCGGGCAACCGGCTGGAGCTGCACGCCGACACCGAGCGCCTGACGCAGGCGATCGTCGCCGACCTCGACGCGGCCCGCGCCCACGCGCACCTCTTGACTTACATCTTCCTGGCCGACGAGACCGGCCGCGCCGTGGCCGCGGCCCTGCTGCGCGCCGCCGCGCGCGGCGTCGCGTGCCGCCTGCTGGTCGATGCGATCGGCTCCAAGCGCTTCCTGCGCTCGGCGCTGCGGCGCGAGCTCGAGCAGGGCGGAGTGCGCGTCGTCGCGGCCTTGCCCACGCGGCTGCACCTCGACCGCGCGCGCTTCGACCTGCGCAACCACCGCAAGATCATCGTGCTCGACGGCGCGCTCGGCTACACGGGCTCGCACAACCTCGCCGCGGCCTCCTTCGCACTCAAGCCCGAGTTCGCGCCCTGGGTCGATGCCACCGTGCGCATCCACGGCCCGGCGGTGCGCGACCTGCAGGAGCTCTTCGTGCAGGACTGGTACATGGAGACCGGCGAGACGCTCGAGGACTGCCTCGCGCTCGTCGCGCCGCCCCAGGCGGACGGTGTGGCCGTGCAGGTCATCGGGACCGGACCCGACAGCCGCCACGAGGCGGTCGTGCGCCTGCTCCAGGCCTCGTTCCACCTGGCGCGCGAGGAGCTGATCCTGACCACGCCCTACTTCGTGCCCGACGAGGGCACGTTCGACGCGCTGCTGACCGCGGCCGAGCGCGGCGTGCGCACCGTGCTGGTCGTCCCGCGCCGCAACGACTCGCGCCTGGTCGCAGCGGCCTCGAAGAGCCTGTACGAACCCCTGATGGAATCGGGCGTCGAGATCCACGAGTTCGAGCGCGGCCTGCTGCACGCCAAGACCATCACCGTCGATCGACGCCTGGCTGTCGTCAGCACCGCCAACCTCGACCGGCGCAGCTTCGAGATCAACTACGAGGCTTCGCTGGTCGTGTACGACGAGGACTTCGCGAACCGGCTGCGCTTCCTGCAGCGCTCCTACCTGCAGGTCTCGCGGCGCGTCGATGCGAGCGAATGGTCGCGGCGCTCCTCCACGCGCAAGATCCTGCACAACGCGGCCGGAATCCTGGCGCCGATCCTGTGAGCCCGAGGGCCGCGCTTCAGCGCCCCTGGACCAGCGCCGCGAGGTCGTTCGCCAGGGCCTCGACCGCGCGGCGGCGCGTGCGGTCCTCGGCCGCGTTGGTGACGAGGAAGAACTGCGTCTTCGGCCCCTGCGTGTAGTAGATCTCGAAGCCGTACATGTCGCCGCCGTTCAGGAACGCGCCGGGCGGCCCGAAGTAACGCGCGGCGTACTCGGGCTCGAGGAGCTTCCCGGCGCGCAGGGCCTGGTGCCAGCGCCAGAGGTCGCGCAGGGTCGAGACCTGTCCCCCGCTGCCCATCACGAGCCACGAGGTCTTGCCCCAGAAGGGCGGCGCGTTGACCTCGCCGTCCTGGCGCGGCCCGTAACCGATCGCGAGCCGCTCGGCAGGGATCGGCTCGCCGAAGAAGCCCGTGTCGAGCATGCCGGCCGGCGCGAACAGGTTCTCCTCGCAGAACTCGGGGTAGCTCTGCCCGCTCACGATCTCGACCACCGCGGCGAGCACGCCGAAGGCCGCGTGCGAGTGCTCCTCGCCGCTGCCGGGCTGAAAGAGCAGACGGCTCGCCCACACGCGGCGCAGGAACTCCGCGCGGTCGATCCAGGCGTGGTCGGGGTCGCGGTCCTCCGGCGTGTCGACGAAATCGACCAGCCCCGAGCGTCCCGCCAGCAGCTGGCCGAGCGTGATCGTGCGCTTGTCCGCCGGCGCGTCCTCGAAGAAGCGTGCCAGCGGCGCGTCGAGCTCGAGCTGTCCGACCTGCGCGAGGAACAGGACCGCCGCGCGCGTGAAGTCGATCGGCGTCGAGCCGATCGCGAAGATCGTGTCGGACCGGTTCGGGATCTGCTGCGCGCGGTTCGCGCGCCCGAAGGCGCGCTCGAGCACGACCGCGTCGTCGCGCACGACCAGCACCGCGCCCTCGAAGCCGGACGCGGCCTCCGCCTCGAGGCGCGCGGCGAGCCCCTCCCAGATCACGGGACGGCGCGGCAGATCGTCGGGCGGACCTTGCAGGACGGCGCAGAGCAGGAGGGCGTGCATCGGGACAGACTTCGGGTCGCGGAGGGACTCTCCGTGCACGATGCCGCCCGGCGCGCATCCGATGCAAGCTTCCGGCGCTCCCCTGCGGAGAGCGCCGGAAGCCGCGGCCTCGGATCAGCGCAGACCGAGCTGCAGGGAGTCGATCCGCGCACCGCGTCCGGGGACGAGCACGAGGTCGAGCTCCGGAGCCTGCAAGCGCGCGGGGAGCGACCAGGCGAGCTGCCAGGCGCCGTCACGCGTGCGCGTCACGCGCTCGGGCGAGAGCTCCAGCGGCACTCCGCCCGGCGCCGGCACGAGGGTCGCGGCCAGTGCGTCGAGCCCGGTGCCGGTCAGGCGCACCTCGACCGCCCGCGCATCCGCGGCCGCGTCGAGGTCGACGCGCAGGGCCCCGTCGGGCCGGCGCTCGAGGCGCAGGCCCTCGAGCGAGCCTCCGGAGAGCACCTCGCCGCCGCTCCGCCAGCCGGCCGTGCGCACCAGCGCCGTATCGAGACCGTCGCCGGCGGAGCCCGGAGCGGCGCCCTCGGAAGGCTGCGCGCGCGGCCCGCGCTCGGCGCGCAGCGGGAACACGAAGCCCGGCGGGACGAGCACGGCATCGACCGCGTGCACGATGCCGTTCGTCGCACCGACGTCGAGCGTGACGAGGTCGGCTCCGCCCACGGTCGGCGGCGTGACGGTGACCGCGAGGTCCGAGCCCTCGAGCGTCGTCAGCGTCGCGGCCGCGAGCACGTCGCCGGAGTCGAGGCTGCCGGGCACCACGTGGTACAGCAGGAGCTGCTGCAGCGCCGCCTGGTTGGCCGGCTCGAGCAGCGCCGCGAGGTCCTCGCCCGGCACGGCCGCGAAGGCCGCCTCGGTCGGCGCGAAGACCGTGAAGGGCCCGTTCGGAGCGGCGAGGTCATCGTCCAGCCCGGCCGCGACCAGCGCCGCGACGAGCGTGTCTAAGCCCGCATTCGAGGCCAGCGCCGGCAGATCCGGCGGCAAGAGCACCGCATCGAGCACGTGGATCACGCCGTTCGTGGCCGGCACGTTGAAGCTCGTCAGCGCGACACCGTTCACGCGCGCGGTGTCGCCGTCGAGCGCGAAGACGGCACTCGGGCCGAGCAGCGTCGTCGCGAGCCCGCCCGCCAGGGCCTCGCTCGCGCGCACGCGCCCGCTGACCACGTGGTACTGCAGCACCTCGCTCAGCTCCTGCAGCGTGAGCCCGGCCAGGAAGCCGGCCGGCAGCGCGGCGAAGGCCGCATCGGTCGGCGCGAGCACCGTGAACGGGCCCGGCCCGGCCAGGGCCGCGTCGAGACCGGTGTCCGCGAGCGCGCCCACGAGCGTCGTGAAGCCGCGCGCCGTGAGCGTCGCAGCGAGGTCGGTCGGCGGCGTCAGCACCTTGTCGAGCTTGTGCACGATGCCGTTGTCGGCCAGGAAGTCCGCGCCGACCACGCGTGCGTCGTCGAGGTAGAGCTCGCCGCCGACCGCATCGACGATCAGCGCGTCGCCCTGCAGGGTCGTGGCCGTTGCGAGCCCGGCCGCGGTGGCCGAGTCGACCTCGCCCGCGACCACGTGGTACAGCAAGAGCTCCTGCAGCGTCGCTTGATTGAGCGGGTCGAGCAGATCGGAGAGCACGCCGGCCGGCAGCGCCGCGAAGGCCGCGTCGGTCGGCGCGAAGAGCGTGAAGGGACCGGTGCCGGAGAGGTCGTCGTCGAGCTCGGCCGCCTTCACGGCCGTGTCGAGCGTCGAGAGTCCGAGCGCGTCGAGCGAGGCGCCGATGGTGGTCACGGCGGGACCATCGTCGTCGTCGTCTGAGCAGGCGACGAGCGCGGGCACGCAGAGGAAGGGAACGAGAGCGAGCTTCGATTTCATGGAGAAGTCCTGGGGTTCGGGTGGTCGCGAACGCGCAGCGCTTCGAGGTGCTCCGGAGCGCGGATTCAACTCGCGCACGGATTCCGCGCCGCGCGCCGCGCGCGCCGTTCCCTCCCGCGCGGAGTGCGCTCGGCCTCGCGCAGCGGCGTCACCCGCGGACCACGCGAAGACGGCTCCGCCCGATCCGCCGGAACCGCCCGCGCCCTCCGCGCGCTACACTCCCGGCGCCGGGCCCTTAGCTCAGTCGGTCAGAGCTGGGGACTCATAATCCCTTGGTCGCAGGTTCGAGTCCTGCAGGGCCCACCTGGTTCCACTGCCGCGGCGGCGAGGCGCGCGCCGCTCGCCGACGCCCTTGCTTCCGCCGCGCGCGGCCTCTAGCGTCGCGGCGCGTTCGACCCCTGCGATGGAAGGAACCTCATGAAGATGCTCGTGGTGGCGGTGATCGGTGGACTCGTCCTCGGCTTCCTGGAGAGCTACGTGCTCGCCGACAAGATCCAGGGCACGATCTCGGCCGCGCCGGAGACGCAGCGCCTGCTCGTGAGCAGCGTGGTCGCCTTCCTCGGCATCGTGCTGGGCTGGGTCCTGAAGGGCATGATCGGCGGACGCGCGAAGGACTAGTGGGGTGAGTGCGACCGATGCGCCGGGAGCGCGCGAGGGGATCGGGGCCTCGCCCGCGCGCCTGTGGCCGGCGCTCGTGCTGCTCGGCTTCGCCTCGGGCCTGACGCAGCCGCTGGTCGATTCGACGCTCTCGGCCTGGCTCAAGGCCGGCGGCCTCTCGCCCGCCGAGCTCCTCACGGTCGGCTATGTGACGCTGCCCTTCACGCTCAAGGTGCTGTGGGCGCCGCTGGTCGACCGCTGGAGCCCGCCCGGACTCGGGCGGCGGCGCGGCTGGCTCTTCCTGTGCCAGCTCGCGGCCCTGGCCGCGCTCGTCGCGCTGGCCGTGCTCGGCCCCGAGCCCGAGCACGGCGAGGCGCTGGAGCTCGATTCGGCACTCCTCCCGTTCCTCGCGGCCGCGGCCCTCCTCGCGCTGGCCGGCGCGACCCAGGACCTCGTCGTCAACGGCTACACCTGCGACGTGCTGCCGGAGGGGCGGCGCGAGGCCGGCTCGGGCCTGATGGTGTGGGGTTACCGCGCCGCGTGGCTCGTCAGCGGCGGACTCGTTCTCGCCTTGCCAGCCACGCACGGCTGGCGCACGGCCTACCTCGCCATGGCCGGCCTCTTCGCGCTGACACTGCTCGGCACGTGGCTCGCGCCCGAGCCCGCGCGCACGGGCGAGCCGCCCTCGCTGCGCGCGGCCCTGATCGAGCCGATCCGCGCCTGGCGCCGCGAGCTCGGCTGGCGCGCGCTCGGGCTGCTCGTGCTCTTCGTGCTCGTCTACCGCCTGCCCGACGGCATCGCCAACCTGCTCGCCGTGCCCTTCCTGCAGGAGCACTACGACCTCGGCCGCCTCGGCCTCACGCGCGGCCTGATCGGCCTCCTGGGGGCGGCCCCCGGCGTCCTTCTCGCGGCCTGGGCCGCGCCGCGCCTCGGAACCCGGCGGGCGCTGCTCGTCTTCGGCCTGCTCCAGGCGGCGAGCAACCTCGGCTACCTCGCCGTCGAGCGTGGCCTCGTCGACGGCCTGCCCGGACTCGTCGCGCTGCTCTTCGTCGAGAACCTGTGCGGTGCGCTCGCCGCCACGGCCTTCGTCGCCTACCTGATGGGCTTCTGCACCTCGGCCGCCTCGGCCACGCAGTACGCGCTGCTCACGACCGTGATGCTGCTCGGCCCGCACCTCCTGCGCGAGCCCCTCGGACGCCTGCAGACGAACCTCGGCTGGAGCGGCTTCTTCCTGGCCTCGGCGCTGGCGCTCCTGCCGGCCCTCGCGCTGCTGCCGCGCCTGCCACTGCCCGGGGCACCACGCGCGGCAAAGCCCTGAACAACGCCCGGAATTCCTTCAGGACTCGACGAGCTCGAAGCCCGCGAAGAAGCCCTCCGCGGCCCACGTCCGGAACCAGCCCTGCAGCTCGGGAGCCAGCGCGGCGAGATCGTGACCTCCGTGCGCCAGACGCTCGAGAGCGGCGCCGAGCGGCAGCCCCTCGAAGAGTGCGCCGAGCAGGGCGCGCTGGGGTGGAGTGAGCTCGAGCCGCCACACGCGCCCCGCCTGACGGAACACGGCCAGCGCACAGGGGCGCGGCTCGAGCGGCGGCCAGGCCTGGCCCTCGCGAAAGGCGCGGTACCCCGCCTCGAGCGGATGCGCGAAATCGAGCAGCGCGCAGGCCGCGTGCGGCACGAGACGGAGGTCGCCGAAGCGCTGCGCGGGCACGGCGCTCAGCGCCTCGGGCGCGAGGCTCGGCCCCTCGGGCGCATCGAACACGTCCTGGATGCAGCGCTCGAGCCGCGCCAGTTCGACCGCGACCCTTCGCCGATCGGCGAGCTCGCGCGCCAGGACGGCCTCGTCTCGCAGGAAGGCCTCGAGCCCGCGCCCGAGTCGATTCAGCGTGAAGGAGCGCGACGGATGCGCGACGATGTAGGCCCGGAAGAGCGCCTGCGCCGGAACGTGCCCGAGCCAGTCCACGAGGGCCGGGAACTCCTCCTCCAGGACCTCGACCAGGCGCGCGAAGTACATCCCGGAGTAGAGCTGCACGCGCTCGAGGGCCGAGAGCGTGGCCGAAGGCTGGAACTCGTGCTCGATCTCGGCCGCAAGGCCACCCGAGCGGGCACTCGCCTCGGCCCCGGCCTCGGGCCCTTCCGGATGCGTCACGAGCGCCTGCATCCAGCGCTCCAGAGCTGCGAGCCCTTCGCTCAACTGGCGACCTCCCGCAGAGGTCGCGCGTGCTCGCCCCGGAAGGCGCGCGCGCGCAGCACCTCGGCGTGCACCACCTCGAACTCGGGGATGTCCTGATCCCACTCCACCATCGTGGCGATCGTGCCGGCCCGGCGCATGACCTCGCCGTAGAGCTCCCACACCGCCTCGAGCGTGTGCCCGCTGTGCGAGTCGAGGCAATGCGTACCGAGGTCGGTGTGCCCCGCCAGGTGGATCTGCACGACGCGCTCGTAGGGCAGCGCGTCCAGGTACGCGTGCGCGTCCCAGCCGTGGTTGCGGCAGGACACGTACACGTTGTTCAGATCGAGCAGCAGCGCGCAGTCGGCCTGCTCGGCCAGGCGCGCCAGGAACTCGGCCTCGGGCATCGTCGAGCGCGCGAAGGTCACGTAACTCGAGGGATTCTCGAGCACGAGCGGACGCTCGAGGATGTCCTGCACGCGGCGCACGCGCTCGACGAGGTGCGCCAGCGTGGCCCGGTCGTAGGGCAGCGGCAGGAGGTCGTGGTTGTTCTGCCCGGCCACGCCGGTCCAGCACACGTGATCGCCGAGCCACACCGCCTTGCAGCGCGCCGCCAGGGCCGCAAGCTGCAGCAGGTAGTTGAGATCGAGGGGATCGGTGCTTCCGATCGAGAGCGAGACCCCGTGCATGACGATCGGATAGTGCGCCGCGATCTCGTCGAGCACCTGCATGGGCCGCCCGCCTGTGGCCAGGAAGTTCTCCGAGAGGATCTCGAACCAGTCCACGGCCGGACGCTGCTCGAGCACGTGCGCGAAGTGCTGCGTGCGCAGTCCGAGGCCGAGCCCGAGATCGGGCAAGTTCCAGCGGTTGTGATGGGGCTGCATCGAGGTAGGCGGTCGCGACCCGCGGGCCGCGACCACCCGGGTTGCGCTGGTTCAGTGCTGGACCGGCACGGCACAGCCGCCCTGGCCCTTGCAGGAGTTCTTGCCGGCGCAGCCATTGTTGCCCGACTTGCAGCCGCCCTGGCCCTTGCAGGCGTTCATGCCCTTGCAGCCATGCTTGTCGGCCGTGGCGCAGCCGCCGTGCCCCTTGCAGGAGTTCTTCCCGGCGCAGCCGTTCGCCGCCGTCTTGCAGCCGCCCTGCCCCTTGCACGCGTTCATACCCTTGCAGGCGTGCTTGGGCATGCTGCTGACCTCCATCTTCGAGTGGGCCTCGCCCTTCGACTTGCAGCCGGCCGTGGTCCCCAGGAGGAGACCGCCGACGGCCAGGGAGAGAACGCTCGCCGCGAGGGCGCTGGAGTGCTTCTTGATTTCGTGCTTCACGTGGATCTGGTGAGGTGGGTCAGTGGGATGGATCGGACAGTCCGATCGACCCGGGCTGCGGAGGCCGTCCGGGCCCGGGACCCGGGGTTACGCGGAGCCCGGGGCCGTGGGACATGCCTGCCGGAGAGCGGCCCCCGGGAGGAGCGCCGGATCAAGCCAGGACCAGCACCATCCAGGTGAGGTCGAGCACGACGGCGAAGGCCAGGATCGCCTTCGGCCACCAGGGTGCCTCGGCCGGCGCGGGCAGCAAGAGGGCACGGCGCGGCCCCTGCTCGCTCTGCTGCGTGAGCAGCAGCGCGAACCCGGTCTCGTAGCGAGCGCCGCTGCGATAGTGGTGGGTCCAGTGCACGGTGAAGGGTGCCTCGATCGGCGCGGGCAGCACCTGACGCCGCTCGCCGTCCAGCTCCTGCCACACGTCCCAGCGCACGACGGGCACGCAGGCGGGTGAGCCGTCGGGCGGGCGCGGCAGCGCGAGACCGCGGTGCAGGATCGCACGCGGCATCGGCACGTGCGCCACGGGCAGGACCGCGCGCGCGGTCGAGGGCACGCCGGCGAACATCTGCGCGAGCTCGTCCGCCGTCAGGACGAGCACGAGGTCCTCGGTCGAGTAGACGCCCTCGAGGTCCTCCAGGGCGAGAGCGAGCTCCCCCGCCGGGCCGCGCCAGGCCGCCGCGACGCGCGCCTCGTGGTCCATGCCACCCGAGGCATTGAAGTAGTGCGTCGCCGTCAGGCCGCTGATGACGCACGAGGAAGCGAGCCCGGCGAGCCCGAGCACGGCGAGGAGGCGGCCGACGAGCGGAAGACCCATGCCGAGAGCTTGCGGGGCGCGCGTGCGCCGCGCCAGCGCCTCCCCGCGCTATCGTGTGCTCGGCCGCGTTCGTCCCCTGCCGAATCATGCTCCTCCCCATCCTCCTCGCCCCGCAAGCAACCGACTTCGAGCGCCTGACGCTCGCCACCGAGTTCCTGTGCGAGGGCGCCAGCGCGGCCGACCTCGACCGCGACGGCGACGTGGACGTCGTCTCCGGGCCCTACTGGTATCCGGGCCCCGACTTCGCCGAGCGGCGCGAGCTCTACCCGCCGGTGGCCTTCGACCCGGTCGGCTACTCCGACAACTTCTTCGCCTTCCCGCGCGACCTCGACCGCGACGGCTGGACCGACGTCCTGTTCGTCGGCTTCCCGGGCGAGCAGGCCTTCTGGCTCGCGAACCCGCGCGGCGCGCGCGGGCACTGGAAGCGGCACGTCGTCGTCGAGCACGTCGACGGCGAGTCGCCCGAGTACGCCGACCTGACCGGCGACGGCGAGCCCGAGCTCGTGTTCCTGGCCGGCGGACGCCTCGGCTGGGCCGGGCCGACGCCGGGCGCGCCCGAGGCGCCGTGGACCTTCCACGCGCTCAGCGCCGACCTCGGCCTGCCGCGCTTCACGCACGGCCTCGGCGTGGGCGACGTCGACGGCGACGGACGCGCCGACGTGCTCTTGAAGCAAGGCTGGTGGCGCCAGCCGGAGTCGCTCGCCGGCGATCCCCAGTGGGAGTTCGTGCCGTTCGAGTTCAGCGCGCGCCACGGCGGCGCGCAGATGCTCGTCGATGACGTCGATCAGGACGGCGACCCGGACGTGATCACCTCGCTGGCCGCGCACGACTTCGGGCTCTCCTGGTTCGAGCAGGTCGACGGCAGCGCCGGCCGGCAGTTCGTCGAGCACCGCGTGATGGACGACGAGCCCGCCGACAGCCCGCAGGGCGTCAAGTTCGGCGAGCTGCATGCGCTCGCGCTCGCCGACCTCGACGGCGATGGCGACCGCGATGTCGTCACCGGCAAGCGCTGGTGGTCGCACGGCGCGGCGGGCGATCCCGACCGCGGCGAGGTCCCCGCCGTCGTCTACGCCTTCAAGAACGAGCCCGGCGCGGACGGAAGGCGCACGCTCGTGCCCGAGCTGCTCGACGACGGCTCGGGCGTCGGCACGCAGGTCGTGGTGAGCGACGTGAGCGGCGACGGCCGGCCGGATGTCGTGATCGGCAACAAGAAGGGCACCTTCGTGCTGCGTCGGCGCGGTGGAAAGGCGCCGCCGCTCGCGCCCCCGCCCGGTGCTGGCGTGAAGCCGGCGTTCGTCAACGGGAGCCAGCCGAACCTCGCCTTCGAGACGGGCGACCTCTTCGACTGGACGGTCGAGGGCGCGGCCTTCGCGGGCCAGCCCGTGCGCGGCGACACGGTGACGGCGCGCGGGCGCGAGGGCGCGCGCCACGAGGGCGAGTTCTGGATCGGCGGCTACGAGCTCGCCGGCGACGCGCCGACCGGCACGCTGACCTCGGTGCCCTTCCCGGTGACGCTGCCCTTCGCGAGCTTCCTCGTCGGTGGCGGCGGCAGCGAGGGCACGCGCGTCGAGCTCGAGACCGCGCCGGTCGAGGGCGGAGGACGCGTCTTCTTCCGCACCACGGGCGCGAACTTCGAGTCCATGCAGCGCGTGGTGGTCGACCTCACGGCGCTCGTCGGCCAGGACATCCTCATCCGCCTCGTGGACGAGGCGAGCGGCGGCTGGGGCCACCTCAACTTCGACGATTTCCGCTTCCACGCGACGCGCCCGTCCTTCCCGCGCGTCCCGGGCGTGCCGCCGATCCTGCCGCCCGATCCGATCCTGCACGCCGGGCTCGCGCCGCGCGAGGCCGCCGCGGCGATGAGCGTGCCCGAGGGCTTCCGCGCCGAGCTCGTGGCCAGCGAGCCGGACCTGCACCAGCCGATCGCGCTCGCGCTCGACGCGCGCGGACGTCTGTGGGTGGCCGAGGCCTTCACCTATCCGCAGCGCGCGCCCGAGGGCGAGGGGCGCGACGACCTCGTCGTGTTCGAGGACCGGGACCACGACGGCAGCTTCGAGACGCGCACGGTCTTCGCGCGCGGACTCAACCTCGTGAGCGGCCTCGAGGTCGGCTTCGGCGGCGCGTGGGTCGGCGCCGCGCCCTACCTCTACTTCATCCCCGACCGCGACGACGACCTCGTGCCGGACGGCCCGCCCGAGGTGCTGCTCGACGGCTGGGGCTACCAGGACACGCACGAGACGCTCAACTCCTTCACCTGGGGTCCGGACGGCTGGCTCTACGGCTGCCACGGCGTCTTCACGCACTCGCGCGTCGGCAAGCCCGGAGCCAGCGACGCCGAGCGCACGCCCATCAACGCAGGCGTGTGGCGCTTCCATCCGACGCGCCACGAGTTCGAGGTCTTCGCCTGGGGCACGAGCAACCCCTGGGGTCTCGACTTCGACGCGCGCGGCCAGGCCTTCGTCGAGGCCTGCGTGATCCCGCACTTCTTCCATCTGGCGCAGGGCGGCCGCTACCAGCGCCAGGCGGGCGCGCACTTCGACCCGTACGTGTTCGAGGACATCGGCACGATCGCGGACCACCGCCACTACCTCGGCGACGATCCGCACGGCGGCAACCTGCGCTCGAACGCGGCCGGCGGCGGGCACGCGCACTGCGGGCTCCTGTGCTACCAGGCCGACGCCTTCCCCGAGGAATGGCGCGGGCGCTTCCTGATGGGGAACATCCACGGCAACCGCATCAACGCCGACGTGCCCGAGCGCACCGGCTCGGGCTTCGTCGCGCGCCACGGGCCGGATTTCCTGCTGGCGAACGACCGCTGGTTCCGCGCGATCAGCCTGGAGCTCTCGCCCGAGGGCTCGGTCTACCTGATCGACTGGTACGACAGGCAGGCCTGCCACTGGACGCAGCCCGAGATCTGGGACCGCACGAACGGGCGCCTGTACCGCGTGAGCCACGGCCGCCACGTGCCGCTCGAGGTCGACCTGCCGCGCCTTCCGAGCCTCGAGCTCGTGCGTCTCCTGTTCCACTCGAACGAGTGGTTCGCGCGCCACGCGCGTCTGCTTCTCCAGGAGCGTGGGCCCGACGAGGAGGTGGCCGCCGTGCTGCGCCGCATCGTGCTCGAGAAGGGCGCGCCCGAGCGCTCGCTGCGCGCCCTGTGGGCCCTGCACGCGCTCGAGGGTCTCGACGCGCGCCTGACCGAGGAGCTGCTCTCCTCGCGCGACGAGACCCTGCGCGGCTGGACGATCCAGTGCGCGCTCGAGCGCCGCCGCGTCCCGGGCGCGCTGCTCGACCGTCTGGCGCTGCTCGCCATGACCGAGGAATCGCCCTTCGTGCGCCTGTACCTCGCCTCGGCCCTGCAGCGCCTGCCGCTCGAGCAGCGCTTCGGCCTGGCGCGCGCGCTCGTCACGCGCGCGGCCGACGCCGAGGACGCAAACCTGACGCTCTTCTACTGGTACGGCCTCGAGCCCCTGGCCGGCGTCGCGCCCGAGCAGGCGCTGGTGCTCGCGCGCGAGACCGCGCTGCCGAAGCTCGAGCGCTTCCTCTACCGGCGCCTCGCGGCCGAGGCGAAGACGCGCGACGCGCTGGTCGAGGCCGCGACGCGCGAGCTCGACCTCGGACGGCGCGGACGGATGCTCACCGAGCTCGCCGCGGCGGTCGCGAGCGAGCGCGGCCTCGGCGCGCCGCGCGGCTGGAGCACGCTCTACCCGCGCCTCGCGGCCGATCCCGACGAGCACGTGCGCGCCCAGGCGCTCGAGCTCGCGCTGGCCTTCGGTGACGCGAGCACCTTCCCCGCCCTGCGCGCCCTGGCCGACGACTCCACCGCGCCGCTCGAGCGCCGCCAGCGCGCGCTCGAGGCCCTCGTGCGCGGACGCGATCCGGAGACCGGGCCCGTGCTGGCGCGCGCGCTCGCGACCGACGGGCTCGTCTCGGCAGCCCTGAGCGGGCTCGCCGCGCTGCCCTGGCCGGGCACGGCCGAGGCCGTGCTGGCGCGCTACCCGTCACTCGACGCCGCGCGCCGGCGCGAGGCCGTGGCGACGCTCGCGGCCCGCGCGGAGACGGCGCGCGCGCTCCTCCGCGCGGTCGGGAGTGGCCTCGTGCCCACGAGCGAGCTCTCGGCCTTCGAGCTGCGGCGCCTGCGCCAGCTCGACGATCCCGAGCTCTCGGCCCTGCTCGAGCAGCACGTCGGCCAGGTGCGCACGAGCGACGCCTCGAAGGAGGCCGAGCTGGCGCGCGTGCGCGCGCGACTCGATTCGGCAGGTCCCGGTGACCCCGTGCTCGGCCGCGCGGTCTTCGCGCGCACCTGCCAGCAGTGCCACACGCTGTTCGGCACGGGCGGCACGCTCGGCCCCGAGCTGACCGGCTCGAACCGTGCCGAGCGCGAGTACGTGCTGCTGAACGTGGTCGATCCGAGCGGGGTCGTCACGAACGAGTACCGCACCACCGTCGCGCGCACGCTCGACGGGCGCCTCGTGACCGGCATCGAGCGCGCGCGCACGGCCACGAGCGTGACCCTGGCGAGCGAGACCGAGACGGTCACGCTGGCCCTGGACGAGCTCGAGGAGCTCGAGCTCTCGCCGCTCTCGACCATGCCCGAGGGCCAGCTCGATCCGCTCTCGGACGCCGAGCTCGCCGGGCTGCTCAGTTACCTCGCGAGCCCGCGCCAGACGCCCCAGCGCGCCACGCGCGCCGACGCCACCGCGCTCTTCGACGGGAAATCCCTGGCGCGCTGGCACGGCGATCCCGCCGTGTGGAGCGTCGAGGACGGCGCGCTCGTCGGGCGCACCGGTGGCCTCGAGAAGAACGCGTTCCTCAAGAGCGAGCTCGAGCTCGGCGACTTCCGCCTGAGCCTCGAGGTGCGCCTGACCGGCGACGTCGGCAACAGCGGGATCCAGTTCCGCAGCCGCGAGCTCGAGGAGGGCGACGTGGCCGGCTACCAGGCCGACATCGGTCCGGGCTGGTGGGGCAAGCTGTACGAGGAGCACGGGCGCGAGCTCCTCTCCGAGCGCGGCTCCTCGGCCGTGCGCCCCGACCAGTGGAACCGCTACGTGATCGAGTGCCGCGGCGCGCGCGTGCGCACCTGGCTCAACGACGAGCCCTGCGTCGATCTCGAGGACCCGCAAGGCGCGCAGCGCGGAATCGTCGCCCTGCAGGTCCACTCCGGCGGCCCGACCGAGGTCCGCTTCCGGAACCTCACGCTCGAGATCCTCGATCCCTGATTCACCGACCACGATCCCCCGACCCTCTCCGATGATCACCCACATCGTCCTCCTGAAGATCAAGCAGCGCGCGAAGCCCGCCCAGATCCGCGCGATGTTCACGGCGCTCGCCGGCCTGAAGAAGAAGATCCCGGGCATCCTCTCGTTCGAGTACGGGCCCTACTCGTCACCCGAGGGCTTCAACAAGGGCTACACGCACGGCTTCGTGATGACCTTCAGGAACGCCAGGGCGCGCGACGCCTACCTGCCGCACCCCGAGCACGAGAAGGTCAAGGCCAAGGTGCTGGCACTCCTCGAGGGCGGCCTCGACGGCGTCGTCGCCTTCGACTTCGAGGGCTGAACGCGCGGCGGCGCAGGCCGCGGAACCTGGAAATGGAGCGTCCGGAAGGGACGCTCCGGCCCACCCCGGAGTCTTCCATGCTCGACGCCCTCCTCCCGCTCGCCCTCACCGTCCTCCAGGCTCCCGCCCCGCTCGCGATCGAGCACGTGACCCTCGTGCCGATGACGCGCGAGGAGCTCCTCGCCGACCACACCGTGCTCGTGCGCGACGGACGCATCGTGGCCCTCGGGCCGGCGGACTCGGTGGAGGTCCCCGCCGACGCGCAGCGCCTCGACGGCAAGGGCATGTACCTGATGCCGGGCCTCGCGGACATGCACGTGCACGTGTGGAGCGAGGACGACCTCTTCCTGTTCGTGGCGAACGGCGTCACCACCGTGCGCAACCTGTTCGGAGACCCCCAGCACCTCGCCTGGCGCGCGAAGATCGAGCAGCGCGAGCTCGTCGGGCCGCGGATCTACACCGCCGGGCCGATCATCGACGGCGCGAACCCGGTCTGGCCCGGCTCGGTCGCGCTCACGGATCCCGACCTGGCCGCCGAGGTCGTCGCCGCGCAGAAGGAGGCTGGCTACGACTTCCTGAAGCCCTACGCGAAGCTCTCGGCCGAGTGCTACGAGGCGCTCGCGATCGCGGGCGAGGAGGCCGGCCTGCGCCTGATGGGACACGTGCCGGGCGCGCTCACGATCGACGACGTGCTGCTGGCCGGCCAGCACACGCTCGAGCACCTCGACGGCTGGGCCGAGGCGGCGCAGCCCGGTGAGGCCGTGCGCCACGTCGATTTCTCGCGCGAGTCGTTCGCCTGGCAGACGGTCGAGGACGCGAAGCTCGTCACGCTCGCGCACGCGATGAAGGAGCGCGGCACCTGGAACTGTCCGACGCTCGTCGTCATGAAGAAGTGGGCCAAGGGCGCCGCGGCCGAGGAGCTGCTCGCGCGCCCCGAGATGCGCTTCGTCTCGCCCGAGACGAAGTTCGCCTGGGCCCCGGACTCGCCCATGAACTACCTCGCCACGCTGCCCGACAGCGCGGTGGCCGCGGCCCACGCCGCGCACGGCCCGAAGCTGCGCGCCGTGCGCGCCCTGCGCGACGCCGGCGCCGGGATCCTGCTCGGCACCGACATGGGCAACCCCTTCGTCACGGCCGGCTTCTCGGCCCACGAGGAGCTCCTCTACCTCGTCGAGGCCGGCCTCACGCCCTACGAGGCCCTGCGCGCCGGCACCGCCGACGCCGCGCGCTGCATGGAGGCCGCCGACGACTGGGGCACGCTCGCCGTCGGCCGCCGCGCCGACCTCCTCCTGCTCGACGCCAACCCGCTCGCGGACGTGCGCC
>Ga0172373_10006126_pt1 | contig 16114 bp, 14 predicted proteins | sample Lak10m_2_FD_114546 | JGI IMG/M metagenome (GOLD analysis project Ga0172373, IMG submission 114546) | Freshwater microbial communities from Kabuno Bay, South-Kivu, Congo - kab_092012_10m | ecosystem: Environmental > Aquatic > Freshwater > Lake | place: Democratic Republic of the Congo...
CAAAAATCAGTGAACGAAAAAAATAGTGGAAGGAATCAATAATGCAGCCGGGAGTTTTTTTGGTTCTTTTTGAGTTTACCCTGAGCGACGTCGAAGGGGTCAAAAAAAGAACAAATAAATTTAATAATGCAAAGGTTTTTAATGTTTTACTATAAACAACTTGCATATGATTATAAAAATTTAAATTTAACATTATCATATACAATTACTTAATATTTTCTAAGTAACCCCATTTGATTTTTTGTCATTTTAGGCAAAAAAAAAGCCCCATAAATGGGGCTTTACTAGTGAGATTCCAATATCAATTATTCGTGTGAATTGTTTCTTGGTCTTTCCTCTCTTGGACGAGCTTCATTTACAATCATCTTTCTTTCTTTGAAGTCAGTTTGATGTAATGATTCGATTGCTTTTGAACCTGATGAACCATCAGCCATTTCAACAAATGCAAATCCTTTTGATTTACCTGTGAATTTGTCTGTCATGATTTTTACAGATTTAACTTCTCCAAATGAGCTGAATAATTTGTTTAGCTCATTTTCACTTGCTTTGTAGCTAAGATTTCCTACGTAAATTGTCATTGTGAAAAAAATTAATAATGAACAAAGTTAAACTATTTATTGAAATAGCAAAGAAAATCTAAAAATTATCTTGATTCTTTTTCCCCCCATCGATATGAGTTTTGTGATAAGCCACACAAATCAATTACTCTATTTGTTACGGTTTTTGCCAATTCTTCCATATCATTTGGTTTACTATAAAAACTCGGTGATGCTGGGCAAATGATAGCTCCCGCTTCCGTAATGGCTTTCATATTGTTTATATGAATGATGTTTAATGGCGACTCACGAGTAACTAAAATTAGTTTTCTTCTTTCCTTTAGCATAACATCAGCTGAACGCGTTAATAAATCATCACTTATGCCGTTTGCAATTCTTGCTAGTGTTCCCATACTGCATGGACAAACGATCATTGCATTAAATTTAGAGGAACCGGAGGCAAATGGAGCAAAAAAATTATTTTTTTCGTAGAAAGTGAAAGGGTAATCTTGAAAAGATTCGTTATTTAATTCGTGTCTCCAAACATCTTTTGCATTATTACTCATGACTATACCAACTTCCCGTAACTGATCTTTTAAAGAAAGTAAACTATCTAATAATACTTTAGCATATATTGAACCACTAGCCCCTGTAATGGCAACAACTATTTTTAATTTCTCATTCATTTCCTGAAGAATTAGGAGTTATTACATAATTTAAACTTATCGAAACACAATTATTGTATAAACCTTTATTGAAAGCGCGTTGCCAAAAATTGCCTAAATAAACAGTTCTGTTAAACTCACGAATTGGTAATAGCGAATAATTGTATCTTAAATTAAGAAACAAATGCTCATTTAATCTATAACCTGCTCCCATATTATAACACAAATCAAATTTCTTTAAATTTCCTTTGTAAGTTCCAATCATTCCGTTTTCTTCATAACTAGAAAATAAATAAGCCCCACTAATACCAAATTCAAATCTGTATTTCGTTTTATGATTATAAATGTATAACCATGGAACTTCAACGTAATTTAAACGGAGTATGTAATAGTTAGGATTTTGAATGGTTGCATTACTCCTACAACCTTTTTGAATATAGGTTAAGCCTAAAACGTATTCCGTTTTATCTCCTGTTTTACGGTTAACATAAACTCCTGAATTAAATCCTAATTTATTGTAGCCACCATAGGTATCTTTATCAATTTGAGTTCCGGATAAACCGCCAGATAAAATCAAATTAAAACGTTCATTTTCCTGGGCATGAACAGTTATAAATTCAAGCAGCAAGAAAAATATAAAAATTAAAACTTTTATCATGTTTAGATTTTACAATTGTTTAGTTGTTTATAAAAAACGAAATACAATTTAAATCTAAACAAAAATACATCTCTTGAAAGTATAAACGTAATTATAATTTAATCAATCAACAATCAACTAACATTTCGAAATTATATTAAACAAGGGGAACAATAAGCTCAACTATTTAAACATCAATCAAAGCAATACATTTAAGATAACTTTACTTTTTTCAATTAGATTCTCATGATGCGTAAAGTAAATTAAAACGCGATTAGTTATTCGTACCTGAACGTCGTAACGAAATCCTGAAAAATAACTCGCTACAACTTCTCCTTCCAATTGAGGTATTTTTTTATTTTTCTCTTTTGTTAAAAATAATTGCTCTGGCCGAATCAAACACTTTCCATTTAAAACAACTAAATTTTTAATAGTTGTAAATAGATTTTGATCAAGCAAATAAGCTGTTCCAAAAAGTCGAGCAATAGCAATTGAATCCGGTTGTTTATAAATATGTTCCGGTTGACCATTCGCAGCAATTTTACCTTCCTCTATAATTATTAATTGATGCGCATACCTTATTGCTTCCTGAGGATGATGTGTTACATATACACAGGAACTATTGTGTTGTTTTAAATTTTTTCTGATAAATGAGAACAGGTTATCTCTTCTGTTAAAATCAAGATTACTAAATGGTTCATCCAACAGTAATAATTTTGGAAATTCTGTAATTGCTCTTGCAATAGTAAGTCGCTGACGCTGACCACTAGATAAGAGATTTGCTTTTTTTCGAGCATGTTTTTTTAAATCAACAGCAAGCAATACTTCTTCAGTACGTGCATTTTTATATTCATTGGTATACCCGTTAAGTTGATCTTTAATATTTTCCTCTACCGTGCAATTTTCAAGCAAAATACTTTCCTGACTAACTAATTTTATTAATGGATGTCCGGGAATTAAGTTAAATGCAGGTCCTAAAATTTTTTCATTATTAAAAATTATTTCTCCTTTATGTAAATCAACCAAGCCATAAATACACTTCAATAATGTTGATTTGCCGCTCCCACTTTTACCTAAAATCGTAAGCATGTTTTGCTCTCTTAAATCAAAAGAAATGTTTTTCAACCCTTTAAAAGCAGCTGAATTAGGATAATTAAACGTTATATTTTTAATCGAAAGAATAATTTTAATTTTTTTCTAAAATCATAATTTCAATTTAATTGAACACTCCATCTGCAAAATTTATTAAACAAATTTTCTGTTAAGAACTTTTAAATTGTATACATCTTGAAAATCAATTTCAAATTCAAATTTAGTGTATGTATTATGCCCTTTTATTCGTATTTTTAACGCCCATAAATTAAAAACATGATTTTACCAATAGTTGTTTACGGAGATCCCGTTTTACGAAAAAAATGCCAAGATATTGATAAGGATTTTCCAAATTTAGATAAGTTACTCGCCGACATGTTTGAAACTATGTATAATGCCGGTGGAGTTGGATTAGCTGCCCCTCAGATTGGAAAGGCAATTCGATTATTTATTGTAGATACTGAACCTTTTGCAAACAAAGAAGATGAAGAAGACGATGAAGAATTTACAAAAGAAGAACGGAAACAATTGAAAGAATTTAAGCAAATCTTTATCAATGCTGAAATTTTAGAAGAGAGCGGAGTAGATTGGAAGTTTAACGAAGGTTGTTTAAGTATTCCGAAAATCAGAGAAGATGTCTCCAGAAATTCCTTGGTAAAAATAAAATACCTCGATGAAAATTTTAAACAAAATACTAAAACATTTGATGGTTTAATTGCCCGAGTAATTCAGCATGAGTACGACCATATTGAAGGCAAATTATTTACAGATAGAATTAGTGCGTTAAGACGAAAATTACTCAGCGGAAAATTAAATGATATTAGCAAAGGAAAAGTCAGAGCAGATTATAAGACAAAAGTTTATGTTGCTAAATAAGTCCATTTTATCTTTTTTTTTCTTGGTTACTTTATTCCTGAACTTGTATTCTTGTTCAACTTCTACAAGCGAAAATGTCGAAAAAGAAAAAAAAGATTCTGTTAAAATAGATCGATCAAAAACAGGTTTGCTAAAACAGATTAAGCAGTTAGAAGATTCTCTTTATGCTTCTGAAAAATTAGACATTAGTAAAGGGAATAGGGCAATTGTGCTATATCAAGAATTCCACAAATACTATTGGCAAGATACAATTTGTGTTGATTTTTTATTTAAAGCTGCTGAAATAGCAGATAATATGGGATTTCCTCAAAAAGCAGTTGATTTATACCAAGAATGTTTTGATTATTATCCTTATTCATCTCTGGCTCCATATTGTTTATTTAGGGTTGGAAATATCTATCAGTTTACTATAAACGACTATATAAATGCAAAGTTAGCTTATAATGATTGTATAAAATTTTTTCCAACTTCGAAAGCAGCACAAGATTCCAGAGAACTCTTAAACATGTCGGGTAAAAACGATTTGGATTTAATAAGAGAATTTGAAAAAAAGAACGAAAAGTAATTTTAGTGAAATCATAGTATTCACTTTAGCTTCTAACTTATTTTTATCACTAAAAAATAGGTTCTAAATTTCTTCAGCAGAATTATTATAGTAAATTTATATTTTACAAATTCTTTTATGCTATGAACTACATGCTTAAGTTGCTACACGTATTTTTATTTTCATTACCGATTTTAATAAATGCCCAGGGATTTCAGGTAAACTTACAGGGGCAATTACAACAAGGCATGGGAGGAGCCGGAACGGCTTTGATGCAAGATGCTGCTTCATTATTTTTTAATCCGGGCGGCTCTTGTTTTGTAAATGAAAACTCAGTTAACTTAGGTGTTACTCCAACCATTGCAAGAGGTGCGTTTATGGATGCATCTACAAATAATATTTCTCGCACCAACTCACCTATCGGGACACCATTTGCAGCATATGCGTTGTTTCAAGCCAAAGATAGTTCTAAAATAAAATTTGGTTTAGCTGTATACACACCTTTTGGAAGCACGGTGCAATGGGAAGATAATTGGACAGGAAGATTTGCTTTAACACGATTAGAATTAAGAGCAATTTTTTTTCAGCCAACCATTAGCTATAGAATAACCAACAAATTAGGTATTGGTGCCGGCTTTGTTTATGCTGACGGAAAAGTAAACCTTCAAAAAGATATCCCACTTAACAATGCAAGTGGAACTTTTGCGCATGCTGAATTGAGTGGAAAAGCTAATGGTATCGGCTTTAATGCAGGAATTTATTTTCAAGCTATTGAAAAATTAAGTGTTGGTTTAACTTATCGTTCACAAGTTAATATGGAAGTAAATGATGGCGATGCAACATTTACTGTTCCTTCATCGGTTGCAGCAAATTTTCCATCAGGAAAATTCAAATCCAAATTGCCATTGCCAAACGTTACAACATTAGGCTTAGCTTATACAATCAATCCTAAATTAAATATTGCTTTAGATATTAATTATGTAGGATGGAAAGCATACGACACACTTGCCTTTGATTATGCTTCCAACACCGAAAAATTATTGGACACTAAATCAGCAAGAATGTATAAAAACACATTTGCTTTCAGAGGTGGTGCGCAATATAAAATTACCCCGCAATTTGTTGCGCGTTTAGGTTTGGCATACGGAATCACACCTGTTCAAAATGGTTACGTAACCCCTGAAACTCCGGATGCAAACAGAATAAATTACACAGCAGGAATTGGTTATCAGTTTGGTAAACATTTAAAAATTGACGCTTCATTTTTATTTACAAATCTCGAACGAACCGATACCAATATCGAAACAAATTTGAGTGGGACATTTAAAACCAATGTCATCGCACCCGGAATTTCAATTGCTTATAAATTTAAATAGTAAGATAGTATGAACATAAACCATTATAAAACAATTTATTTTTCATTCATTACATTAGTTTTTCTTGCTTGTAATCCAAAGTTTATAGAGCCGGAAGCTAATAAAGGAGCAATTGATGCGTCAAACTATGTAGCTCTTGGAAGCTCAATGGCTGCAGGCTATTCAGACGGTGCACTTTATGATGAAGCCCAAAAAAATTCCTATGTAAATTTACTTGCTGAACAATTAAAATTAATTGGTGGCGGCGAATTTAAAATTCCCTACATACAAAGTTCTACCGGAATCGGTAACGCTAACAATGCGCGTTCTGTTTTAGGTAACAGAACAGATTGTCAGGGCGTGGTTTCTGTTGGTCCTGTAAAACTTGCTCCACAAGGAGATGTAGCCGCATTAAATGCAAATGTTTATAATTCAGCAGGGCCGTTTAATAATATGGCTGTACCTGATGTAAAAATAATTGACTTAGATATAAACGGATACACGAACGCTTTTTATCAACGCATGGCATCGAGTTCAACATCATCCATTTTATCAGATGCTCTTGCAAAAAATCCTACATTTTTTTCTATTGAATTGGGCTTACATGATGTTTTAAAACATGCATTAAAAGGAGCAGCTTCAGATTATATTACTCCTGTTTCTGGTTCAGTAGGTGTTGGGTTTGAAGCAAGTCTTAATAACATCATAAATAAATTAACTGTTAATGGTGCAAAGGGAGTAGTAGCAAATATTCCGAGCATAAAATCAATGGCATACTTTAATACCATCGCATGGAATGTTTTAAAATTAGATTCTTTAACTGCATCAAACCTTAATTTGTATTACGGCGCCTTAAGTGCAAACTTTAGTTTTTCAACCGGAAATAACGGTTTCATCATTCAGGATGCAAGCCAGTTCTTAGGTTTCAGGCAATGCAAAGAAGGCGAGTTGATTTTATTGAATGTGCCTCTTGATTCAATTAAATGTCACAAATGGGGTTCACTTATTCCAATACCTGATAGGTATGTGTTAACCGAACAGGAAATTAACACCATTGAAACTGCAATCAATGATTACAACGTAATAATTAAAAACACTACTGAAGTAAAAGGTTTGGCGTTTGTAGATCTTCATTCTTTTTTCAATAAAATCAAAACGGGATTTATTTATAATGGAGTTACTGTAAATGCGAGTTTTGTTTCAGGCGGGGCATTTTCGTTGGACGGATTAAATTTCACTGCCAGAGGAAATGCGCTATTAGCAAACGAATTCATTAAGACCATAAATAACAAGTATCAATCATCCATCCCACTTTTAGATGCGATGAAATATCCTGCAGTAATTTTTCCGTAACCAAATCATTTATACTTTCATTTTTAATGAAGATTTAAAATATTTTATAAATTTATCATAACCAAAACAATACCGCATGAAAAAAATCTACTCGTTAACCATTGCTACATTTAGCTTAATCTGCCAATTAAAAGCACAAACACCTTGTGCAACGGGTAGATACGCAACAGATGTGTTTACAAATGTTACTACTACAAGCAACGTGGTTTATGGCTCAAATGTATCTGCAGGAGGAAGCACAACATCACTAAACATGGATATTTATCAACCAACCGGTGATGTGGAAACCAAACGGCCATTAATCATATGGGCGCATGGTGGTAGTTTTATTGGAGGCTCAAAAACAGATGGTGATATGGTTTCTCTCTCACAGGCATTTGCAAAAAAAGGATTTGTTTGTGCATCTATTAATTACCGTTTGGGTTTAACTCCATTTGACTCTGTAGGTGCGGTTAAAGCTGTATTGAGAGCGGTTCAGGATATGAAAGCATCTATACGTTTTTTTTATAAGGATAAACAAACAACCGATTCTTATAAAATTGACACGAATAATATTTTTATTGGAGGTAGTTCGGCCGGAGCAATTACTGCTTTGCACACAGCTTACTTAGATAAATCATGTGAAGTAAATTATTACATTAATCCAACCGATCTTACAACTTTAGGAGGCATGGATGGTTACAGCGGAAATCAATGTTATTCATCTAAAGTGAAAGGAGTAATTAATTTATGTGGTGCATTAGGAAGATATGGATGGATACAACCTGGTGATGTTCCTTTTTGCTCTATGCACGGTACAATTGATGGTACAGTAAAATATAACAGAGGCTATGCGGCACCACTTGGAATTCAATTAATATTGTTAGATGGCAGCAGAATGCTAAAAGAACAAGCAAATGCTGTTGGTGTTAACAATTCATTTTATACTTGGTACGGAAAAGACCATGTGCCTTATGCTTCATCTACTACATACATGGATAGCACAATAAAATTTGTAAGAGATTTTTTAGTTACAACAATTGGCTGCACCGAAACACCTTTCTTTAATCCTAATACACCTACAGGAGTAGCAAATCTTTATGCTATGAGTGCTTGTACTACAAATGTAACATTGAGTTGTTCACCTGTTGGAATTAGTGAGTTGGAACAACAAACAATGTGGAATGTTTACCCTAACCCTGCAACAGATAAATTTACTATTCAGTTAGATGAATTAAAAGCACAGGGCAAAATTGAAATCTTTGACTTAACAGGTAAATTAATTTATACTCAAAACATCAATGGAAAAAGTACAGAGATTAATGCTAAAGATTTTGGTGCCGGAATTTATTTTATAAAAATAAACCAGAAAGAATTTATAACTACAAAGAAGATTATTATTGAAAAATAAATTTCTTTATTTAATGTAGTTGGGGTGAGGTCTCTCAACCACCAATTAATATGTCACTTCGAGCGAAGTCGAGAAGTCGACAAATGCAGGTCTCGACTTCGCTCGACCTGACAACATGTTTTTAAAATATTAGATTTCTGATTTTAGATGTGTAGATTTTTTCGGTTGCTGAGCGAATCCGAAGCACCGAAAAAATTATTGTAGGATTAGATGTATTTTATATTGGAAATCGTTTTGCAAAAGAATTTATCAGTGATTCTTTATCACAAAGTGGCTATACATCCAAGTCGGTTAACTTAAAACAATTACCGACATAAATTTACTGGCAGAATACCGTTACACTAAAAATTTAAGTGCTTTTGTAAGATTTAACAATATAGCTGCAATGCGATACTATCGTTGGAATAATTATCCAACCTACAGATTTAATTTCTTGGCAGGATTTACTTATAGTTTCTAGGAAATAGATTACAGATTAATTAATTTCTCGTATGGAAAGCATTCTATTCTGCTCGGGATCCCATAATTTTAATTTAAGACAAGCAATAATATCTTTAATCTTAAACGTTGAAACAACCGGATTTTGTAATTCCTTAAGGGCAGACATTGTTTCTGGTAAACGATAAAAAGGTATTCTGGAATTTAAATGATGAATGTGGTGAAATCCAATATTAGCAGAAAACCACTGCATCACCTTGTTCATTTTTAAATAGCTGGAAGATTTTAAAGCCGCCTCGCTATATTCCCAGTTTTTCTTATCGCAAAACTTTACACCCGGAAAATTATGTTGAACGTAAAACAAGTATGCGCCAATCATTAAACAAATAAAAAAAGGTATAAACATGGCAAAAAACCAGGTAGACAATCCAAATTTGTTTATTACAATAAAATTTAAAGTAATATGGATTAATAGAGCCAACAAAGAATCCCAATGCTTGGAAAAGTTACTGCGCAATGATTGTATACACATTCCATAAATGAAAAAGGTAAAATAACCCAGCAACATATTTAATGGATGTCTGCTCCACAAATAAGCTTTTCTTTCCGATTTTGTGGCACTCAAAAACTGTTCCTTCGTCATCAGAGGATAGGACCCAATATTTGCAGAAAGCATTTTTGAATTATGTTTATGATGATAATCGTGCGAGCGTTTCCAGATACTAGCCGGGGCAAGAATAAACAATCCATATAAGGTAAATACAATCTTAGCAGGTACTGATTTATAAAGAATTGCATGATGCTCATAATCATGATAGATAACAAACATTCGCATCATTAATAATGCTGCCAAAACTCCTAATATAAATTTAACAGCAAAATAATCGATTACAATAGCTCCATAAAAAACAGATATTAATAAAATAAGTGTAATAAATGACAAAGTATAACTTTTAAATCGGTTTTCCTTAGTATAAGGCTTTGTTGCTAAAATTAATTCTTTGCTATCCATATTCACTACAAATATAACAATCAAAATTTACAATAAGTTTAAAAACAAATAAACACTTTCGCCTGAAATAAAATACATTGCATAATATTTTTACAAAATAGGCTTAAAAAAGTAATCATTGGGTTTTAAGAATAAAAAGAGAATACCTGAAGTTAAGAGTTGAAAGATAGATAATGAATAATAGAAGAAAGATGATAGAAAAAACATAGCTATCATAAAAAAAATCCATTTATTTTTGAAGCTGATTCATTAAAAGTGGATAATGATAAAACTTACAGAAAGTTTAATGTAATTCATATTAGATTCGTTTATAAAATATAAAATGAACGATTAATTTTTGTCCGTATTAGGTATTCTTCTTGTGAACCTTTGGATTCTTAATTTGCTTTTACGAATAATCTTATGCTATGTAAAGGATTGCTAATTTATTTTGGACACACTAACCAAAAATCAAAGAAAGCACCTCTTCAATTTTTGTAACGCTGATGATCTCTATTCCCCATTTTCTATTTTCTAATCCTTTCATATTGTATGAGGAAACAAATATTTTAGAAAAGCCCAGTTTCTCAGCTTCTGCAATACGCTGATCGATTTTACTCACCGGACGTATTTCACCGGTAAGTCCTACTTCGCCTGCAAAGCAATAGTGTTGAGGGATAAACAAATCTTCGTTGGAAGAAAGTATAGCGCACACCAATGCCATATCTACACCGGTATCTTCAATTTTTAAACCACCGGCAATGTTTAAAAAAACATCTTTCACTCCTAATCTAAAACCACAGCGTTTTTCTAACACAGCCAATAGCATAGATAATCTTCTAATATCAAACCCGGTTGAAGAACGCTGGGGAGTGCCATAAGCAGCTGTGCTCACCAATGCCTGCGTTTCAATAAGTAATGGTCGGTTGCCCTCTAAACTTGCCGCAATGGCTACACCGCTTGCAGGTTGATTACGTTGTGTTATTAATATTTCGGATGGGTTGTTTACTTCTTTTAGTCCTTCTCCCTGCATTTCGTATATGCCCAGCTCATTAGTGCTACCAAAACGATTTTTAGCAGAACGCAATAAACGATAGATGTGATTTCTGTCGCCTTCAAATTGCAACACGGTATCCACCATGTGTTCCAATACTTTTGGTCCGGCTAAACTTCCTTCTTTTGTTATGTGTCCAATTAAAAAAACCGGAGTGTTGGTTTCCTTAGCAAATCGTAAAAATTCAGCAGCGCACTCACGCACCTGACTCACACTACCCGGACTGCTATCGATGTAATTGGTATAAATGGTTTGTATGGAATCAATAATTACTAACTGCGGTTGGATTTCACCAATTTGATGAAAGATTTGCTGCGTACATGTTTCCTGCAATATAAAACAAGAATTTGTTGTAATACCAATTCTATCGGCACGCATTTTAATTTGTTGCTCACTTTCCTCACCACTTACATAAAGAACTTTTAAATTTTTTAAGCGAAGAGCTAATTGCAACATCAGTGTAGATTTACCTATTCCCGGCTCTCCGCCAAATAACACCATACTACCCGGTACAATGCCACCACCCAACACACGGGTTAATTCTTTGCCCGGCACCGCAATACGAGGGTACTCGGCTGAACCTATATCATGTAACAAAACAGGTTTGTTGCTTTCCTTGGCTCCACTTTTTACAGTAGAAAACAATTGCAGTTTACTGTTTTTACTTTCTTTCTGAACAACTTCCTCAACAAAAGTGTTCCATTCGCCACAGCTAGGGCATTTCCCAACCCATTTGGGCGATTGACTACCACAATTCTGACAGAAAAAAGTTGTTTTTGTTTTTGACATGGATTAAATGAGTGAATGTATAATCGCAATTAAATAGTAAAATTAATCTTTTACACTATAAAGGATCTTCCTAAAATCTTCTTTAAATTTTGCCTTGTTTTCTACACTCGACCAAGAAAGCACTTTGTAATAATTGTCCTTAGTTTCTACTATGCCTACCAAATAATAAATTTCTATGTTGGCCTCTTTATCATAGTAAGATGCATCACATTCAACAAAATTAATAGTGCCATTTTTTTTATAAATCGGTTCGGAAATAGTACGCTTTTCTTCATCAACTAAAAAATCATTGATAAAGTATTCGTAAAAATCTTTAAGCGAAGTATAATTTAATTCGGCCAATTTTAAATCCTCTTTTGGATCAATGATTACAAAACCATATACGTCTTTTACTTCGCTTTTGTATTGAATAGTTGCTGCATTGTTTAGACCAATTGTTTTACTCATGTATTCCGGTAATGAAACATAAAATACCTGGCCTGCTTTGTATTCTTTGCTTTGCGAAAATAGTAGTGATGTGAATGCAATTAAAATTGCTGTTAGTTTTATTTTTTTCATCATGTATTTTTTAAATTATCTAATCTCTGCTCCCAAAACCTCGGTATAAGCTTTAATCAATTTATCCATAGTTTTTGTAATATCTTTATCGGTTAAGGTATTTTGTTCGTCCTGAAAAATAAAACTTACAGCATACGATTTTTTATTGCCTGTTTTTTCGCTTTCGTAAATGTCAAACAAATTAACGGCTTTCAATAGTTTACGTTCGGTTTTTTCTGCTACTTCTTTTACCTGATCGTATTTGATTGATTTATCAAGCAACAATGCTAAATCTCTTCTTACCGAAGGAAATTTAGGAACCTCTTTGTATTTCAATTTATCTGGATTGTACAAATTGGTTAATTCCTCGGTATAAAAAATTGCAGCATAAACATCTTGCTGCACGTCGCATTTTTTTAATGTGGTTTTGTTGATTTTAGAAATATTTGCAATCAATTTTTTTCCGATGTAATACTCCAAACAAAATTCGCTCTCTGTTTGGTCTGCTTCTTTAATGATAAATGAACTAAGATTAAAACGTTGCAAAATTTTTTCTGTTATCGCTTTTAAGGTAAAGAAATCAGTTTTCTCATTTGCACCATAATGATTTAAAGGAAAACGTTTTCCGCTGACAAATAAAGCCAATTGTTTTTGTTCGGTATACTTAAAATCAAGTCCGTCTTGTTTGGTATATGTTCTGCCGATTTCAAATAACAATAAATCATTATTTTTTCTATTGCAGTTGTAAGCAATTGCTTCCAAACCACTGTAAACTAAAGAAGATCGCATTACTGATAAATCTGTACTTAATGGATTCAATACATTTACCAAATTAGTTTTATCATCGAAATAATTTTCTTTGGTAAGAGATGTCGACATGATTTCGGTAAAGCCATTTGCGCTTAAAAAATCTGCAATGATTTCTTCTGTTTTATGTACCTCTTTTTTCAATGCATAGGAAACTGAAAACGAAGTTTTATTGGATACTTCAATATTATTGTAACCATATATGCGCATGATTTCTTCAATAACATCTGCTTCCCTTGTTACATCTGATTTACGAACAGGTATTTTTAATAGTAAGGCATCTTTTCCTTCTTGCAAAATATGAATCCCTAAAGATTCAAGTATAATTTTAATTTTTTTATGATCGATTTTTTTACCAATTAATTGATCAGCTCTATCAAATGAAAAAACAATTTGTTCTTCTTCCAATTTACTTGAATAGTGGTCAATTAAAGAACCGCTCACCTCGCCACCAGCTAATTCTAAAATCAGCTTTACTGCTCTTGTAAGTGCAACAACAGTTAACTCGGTGTCAGTACCTCTTTCAAAACGAAATGATGCGTCAGTTTTTAATCCATGTTGTTTCGAACTTTTACGAATAGATGCCGGGTTAAAATAAGCCGATTCTAAAAATAATGAAGTAGTGGTTTCTGTTACACCAGAATTTAAGCCTCCGAAAACACCTGCAATGCACATCGGTTCTTTTTCATCACAAATCATTAAATCGGAATTGGAAAGAGTTCTTTCAACACCATCTAATGTAACAAACTTCTCCTCGTTTTTTGCTTTACGAATCACAACTTTATTTCCTTTTATTTTGGCAGCATCAAAAGCGTGAAGTGGCTGACCTAATTCGTGCAGAACATAATTAGTAACATCAACAATGTTATTGATTGGCCTAACACCAATTGCTTTTAAAGCATTTTTTAACCATTCAGGAGATTCCTTAACACTTACACCGGTAATGGTAATTCCTGAATATCGCGGGCAAGATTTAGAATCGCCAACACTTACCGTAATAGGTAAGGCATCGAGCGAATGATCTATGTTTTCTGTTGCTGGAATTTTTACATAATGAATTATTTCATTAGCATTTAAGTTTAAAACCGCAGCTAAATCTATGGCGACGCCATAGTGAGAAGCTGCATCACCTCGGTTGGGTGTTAACCCAATTTCAAAAACATAATCCTCAGTAATCTTAAAGAAATCTGCAGCATTACTTCCAACAGTAGCATGATCATCTAGCACCATAATGCCTGCATGACTTTCTCCCAGTCCAATTTCATCTTCTGCGCAAAGCATGCCCTCACTTAATGCACCACGTATTTTTGATTTTTTAATTTCGAAAGAATCGCCAGTAGTTGGATGCAAAACTGAACCAATTGTTGCTACAACCACTTTTTGTCCGGCTGCAACATTAGGAGCTCCGCAAACGATATTTAAAAGTTCATCTTTACCAACATTTACTTTTGTTAAGGATAATTTATCTGCATCAGGATGTTTAGTTTTTTCAACTACTTCACCAATTACAATGCCTTTTAATCCACCTTTGATGCTTTCATACTTCTCAATGCTTTCAACTTCCAAGCCACAAGCAGTTAAATGTTCTGCAACCTGTTCTGGTGTAAGTTCAATTTTTAAAAGTGTTTTAAGCCAGTTATAAGATATTTTCATTTCAATAAAATAAGATGCCGAATTTACAAAAATGTAAGCACTTGCAGAAAACAAATTGGCTAAGCCATTAAAACTAAAAAAGCTACATGGTTTTAAAAATTCACTATGATTGTTCGTAAAATTTGAATTAATAAATTTTGATCGATAATTAAAAAAGACATTTGATTGCATATTTGTAAATACATGTTTAAAATAAAAATTTTCATTTTTATCAGTTTTTTAGTTTTTGGAAAATTAAGCGCTCAAATGCTTAATCCTACAACAACACCGGGACCAGATAAGTTTCCAAATTTTAATTCGGAGTACATTAAGAAACACGAGATCAAGGTGTTGATTTTTGATATTATGGATAAAAAAGATTTACAAATTGCCGAAGATAAAGGATTGATTCATTATTATGAATTTAATAAGGAAGGATTACTCACGCGATTTTATTACACCATTATTTCTAAAACCATTAGTCATGAAATACATACCGAATTTGTAAATAAAAAAACAAAGAAAGTGAGAAACGGTGGTGTGCGAATAAAAAATGAATTCATCTACGACACCATTTCTACATACTTTTTTTATGATACCATTAATCGTTTAAAAATGACTCGGTTTAATGATGGCAATTATTATGAAAGCACTTACTTCGATTACAACGAGACCAACTTGCCGGTTAAAATCATAAGAGCAAAAGAAACGAATGTAAGCACAGATAAAACCAATTTTCAGTTAGGGATGCAGTATGTTTTATCGGATGAGCGATTTCAGCAAATTAAAACAAGTAATCGACAAATAAAAACGATTTGCTTAAATGATGAAGGGAGAACATATAAAGAAATCATTTCAAATTTTGATGATGCCAATCATTTAATTTCAACAAGTGAATCATACATTGCCACCTGGATTAACCAGGAATCTTTTTTCAAATACAGTTTATCAGGGCAAATGATTGAAAAAAGTTTTCACTCCAACTCAGGAGGCAGCATTAATGTAAAAACAAGTTATGAATATGATTCATCAGGTAATTTATTTACTGAAAAACAATTTAAAAATGATGTTCTGTTAAATGAATTAAGTTACATATATGATGAATCAGACAGAAGAGTAAAATCATTTTTAAATAGAGATCACGTAAACAAGAGCATTCGAATTACAAAGGTTGCGTACAAGTTTTGGTGAGGATCAGTACTTAGGATTCACTTAAAAAGTATTATTTATCTTCTACTTTTTTTGCTTGATTAGGGCAAATGTGCTATGCACATTTGAGCCAGGTTGTGCGTGAGAAGTAGCAAAAAAAATCAAGAACAAACGATTGCTCATGCTCTCTGCTTTTTTCTTTACGGTCAGCCATTCCACCTGGCTGCCCTAAAAAAAGCATTCACCCGAATCGGCACCGCGTTTGTTCG
>Ga0172373_10006127_pt1 | contig 16113 bp, 39 predicted proteins | sample Lak10m_2_FD_114546 | JGI IMG/M metagenome (GOLD analysis project Ga0172373, IMG submission 114546) | Freshwater microbial communities from Kabuno Bay, South-Kivu, Congo - kab_092012_10m | ecosystem: Environmental > Aquatic > Freshwater > Lake | place: Democratic Republic of the Congo...
CTGTTGTTGGTCTTGATGTTGGTCTTGATGTTGGTCTTGATGTTGGTCATCGTGTTGGTCATCGTGTTGGTCTTGATGTTGGTCTTGATGTTGGTCATCGTGTTGGTCTTGATGTCGGTGAAATGTTCAAGATGTTTAGACCAACAACCACCACAATACAGGAAGATACAGGAAGATACGAGAACACCGAAGAAGACACATTAAGACAGAACAACAAGAACATTTAAAAAAGAGGATTTAGAATAAAGAAGTTTTACTTTCATTAAGGAATAGGTTATAATAATAATAGGGCGAAACTAGGCACAAGTCAGGCCTAGTAACGTTCAAGATTAGAGCAGACACCAACAGGCTCCCGCTCCGAAAAGAGAGTAGGGAGCCATTGGGGTAGGAACAGGAGGACAGAACGATGAATATAGACGAGATAGTACTGGTAGACGCAGACCACAGTCATCCAGACTATCAATTTCGATGCGCAGAGGTCAAGACTAGTGGTCGATCAGATGGTTGGTTCGCTACTCATCCCAAACTTGGGTGTGGTAAGACATATCCAACGCAGAAGGAGGCAGTAGAGCATTTATTTCACGACCATGCATGCAGAAATGTAGTCATGAGAAAGAGATAATCCAATAGCCTCCCGATGCGCAAGCATTATGGGAGGCATTGGGGTAGGAACAGGAGGACAGAACGATGCTAACGAAAACGAACACCGGATACGTCAAAGACGAGAGCGACATATACACATTCGAGATGCACTACGATTCGAATGGTCGTTATGTTGGTCAGAAACAAACCAACGTTTTAGACGACGGTCCTGATTTCTTTTTCGAGGCAGAAATCATCAATGGCATACCTTGTGTCGATGGTCATCCAGTTGCTGACTTAACACAAGAGGAAATGAGCAAAGCAAATTGACTTCAATAGGGACCAGCCGAGCGATCGGTTATGGTCCCATTGGGGTAGGTACAGGAGGTCAGAGCGATGAAGATCAATTTCATAGTATTTTCTTGGATACCAGAAGGTTGTATGGTATCAGGATATCCTTCAGAGCCTATCGGTCCACGAGAGTACATACCTCAAGTGGTTATTTCTGGAGAAGATCCCTACTACACCGAGTTCGCTGAGATACCAGGCGCGAGACCACAAGAAAATCGCAGAAAAGCAAAGCGCCTGTTAAATAGATACAGAAAGTTCAGAAACAAATATCAGCGAATTACTGGTCAACCAGCACCATTTCACTACTACTGAACTCTGATGCCCTGGGTCCGAAAGGATAGCCAGGGCATTGGGGTAGATACAGGAGGACAGAACGATGGGTGAGAAGAAGATAAACGATCGCATAGCAAGACTAGCATCAATAGAGATACAGTTAAGAAGATACAAGCTGACCCCCAGAGGTAGAAGACTTGATAAGAAGTACAAAGGAAGAGAGTTACAGATTACACGAGGAACTAAAGAAATTGAGAAAAGATCAGATACTACGAAAGAGATAGACTTCAATAGGGACCAGCCGAGCGATCGGTAATGGTCCCATTGGGGTAGGGAGATTTGGAGGCTCCCACACATGATGAAAACATTAGCAGAAACTTCAGTGGGTGATTACTTCCTCTCGTACGACGACAAACACGCCGGAAAGGTATTTGTCGTCGAGAGCATCTCCAGATGGGGAGTAAGTGCCAGACCTATATTGTTTGTGGTCGATTCGCCACCGACCACGAGGTTACAGCCGTCTGCTTCTAGTCATGCCCCGATCACATTCGAGGTTGACACAGAGGTATCAGTAGTCAAAATGGAGATAAAATTGGTGACAGACTTCTAGATCGAAACATCAGTTGGTTGCGAGACCAACTGATGTACTGGGGACAGAGACCCAGCTGATGATGATCTCACAGAAAGAGAGGATCAGATGTCTAACATGTCATATTGCCGGTGGAACAACACACTTCTCGACCTTCGGGACTGTGTTGACAACATGCAATGGTGGCTGGAGGACAACGACGGAAAGACAGTTCAGGACTACAGGAATACATTGAGCGCCGACGAGGCTGTCTCGTTCGACCGCTTGATGGTCCTTGCCAAGGAGATTCTCGGTCTCGCCGAGGATTATTCCCAAGAACAAGAAGAAGAAGAATTCGATGTTGATTCCTGAATCGCCGAAGGCGAGAGAAGCTCGAACGAGATTGATCTCGCCTGGAGTGAGATGGGACACAAGAGTGACAAATGACTAGGATGAGGCTAGTGGTCGAAAGACTGCTGGCCTCATTCATTATATCATGGAGATATATCATGTATACATTGAGAGCAGAAAGAGACGGATGCCGAACGAAGAAATTCGGATCATTCAAAACCAGAGAAGACATAGAGAAACATATTGACAAGATGGACGACAGAGCATCAAAGACCAAACCAGATGGTCTTTGGTTAGACGATTGGGATTTGATCATAGAAGACGAGACTGGGAAGTGCTGGATATTCCTGGAGATAGGAGATTGGGAAGAATTGGAGGAGTGATGTTGTACATCATCCAACATACATCAGAACCAACCAAGAAGAGAATAATCAAATTAGACAACGATCATAATCTCCTAGTAACATATACCATAGAACAGAGACCCAGGAGTTTTCGTTGTGATTGTCCAGCAGGATTGTACAGAGGCAATTGTAAACATCAGAACATATACAAAGAATTCATAAGAAAGAACAAGATAAACAGTGGCTGGGCATATGACGACGAAAGAAAGAAGTGGTTAGAACCACTAGAATGATAGCAATGATCCCCGGAATGCTGATGCATTCCGGGGATTCATCATATTCAGATGATGTAATTTAATAGATAGATTAGAATCGGGATCAGAAGAATACATCAAAAACGAAATCAATAATATGATGATTTTCTAGATCTAATTCTATTTATCTTCTTCTTCTGGCACACAGACAGATACTCGTATGTGCAGAACTTTATTTCGTTTCATAGACTGTACTCATGATTTTGGTGTTTGGGTCTATCTTGATAGTCATATATCTATCTCGTTTAAACATGATTACTTGCAAATTACCAACAGAATGTTTTTTCCATCCTTGATTCATATAAATAGAAACACGAGACAATAATCTCTTAATATCTTCTTCGTTCATAGCACTCTCCCTACAACCAATACAAACACGAATGCCCCGGGAGAAATCCCGGGGCACCGTGCATCAGACAGGCTTTCGAACCATTCCGAGTTTCTCTGCCACCAGCGTGAGCAGTGACTTTGAAAACTCCTTCAACTCTTCCTTCGGGTCGGGCTTAGACCTTTCGATCCAAGGCCCGGTAAAGGCGGCCCAAACGAAGAAGAACGCAGTCACCAGCATACAAACCGGCAGGAGCCAGCTTGGTGCTTGGTATGGATTTTGCTGCGTCGCCGCCTTCTCCGCCTCGGAGAGAGCAGCAGTGGCGGCCTCGATACGCTTGGTGGTATCTTCTGCCTGTTGAAGGAGCGAACGGCAAGAACTCAACCGCTGGCAGTTAGGATTCGCCTTTGCCGCAGACACCCTTGTTCTGAACGAAGGGCTTTCTTCGGCTACAGCTTCCTCTAACCGAGACTTCGCTCGCCCCACTGCCAGGATACGAGCTGTGTGTTCAGAAGCCTCGGCCGCTTTTGTTTTCCAGGCACGGTCGGAAGTAGTAGAAAAAAGAAACCATCCACAGAGCCCCAGGATCATCCACATACCCAGGGCGACGGGATAGGCCCGCTCCTTCCATAGTGCCTTTGACAAAGGCGCAACGATCGTGGCGAGCGCCGTCACGACGGGTGAAGCAATCACGAGATAGGTCACCACTCTTTTCTCGAGGCCCAACGCGTACTCGTAAGACGCGTACACGTCAAGCGTACCAACGACCACGCCCACCGCAAAGCAGAAGGGCCGCCACCAGATTATGCGATCTGGATTCGTAGTAGAGTTATTCAAGGGTCTCTCCCTCAGCGCTCAATACGGTGTCCTGCACACCGTACCGTAGTATTATTATACTACTTCTACGGGTAGAAGTAAAGTTTCTTTTATCTTATTGTATGCCACCAAATGTACAGAACCAATTTTCAATATCAGACCCATAGAGATACCAATACAAATCAAATTTTCATCTTGTATATGTTTTATTAGACCATATGTTATACTATCACGAGGGATAGGATAACGAGACAGGATCATTTCAGCGATTTGTTTTTTGGACAAGCTCATCTAAGGATCCTTTTACTATCAGTCAGCCGATTCCCAGTATCTAGTGCTTATGTGTTTCATAGCCACACGACCGATTTTTTCATTTCTCCGTTCTTTTTCAGGAACTATCACAATTCCTTCACGCATATGTTTAGACGGAGCACCATATACTGTGCTATCTTCTTCTGCCATTGATAATATCAAATTCGAATCAAAAGGTCCATGATAGATCAAAGGAACTGTTGGTATAGACGAATCATTAATTAATGTAAGAACATTTATCCAATCGCCTTTATCATTAGCAGCGAAAGCAGCAAAAGAAACAGATCCAGATTTATGTCCATATTTAAGAGATTGTACAGCACCATATATTTCACCATACAATACAACACCAGGATATTTACGACACCATACTTCAATTCTAGGATCATTATCTGCTGCTTGTTTCCAATGATGAATAACATCAGGTTTCAACCATCTATTTCTTGAACCCATATAGAACACATCATCAACAAACACATAGCGAGCATTAGCACCATGAATTTTCTCTGTAACCACTACTATTTCATCTTTTATGATTAAATCAGTAAAATTTTGTAACGATTCAATATCAAATTTCGACGAATATACATTTGGCCAAAGATTAGTTGGTAAAGTATCTGCTCCAACTACAACAATAGGAGGCTCATAACGCTCTATGTCGAGTTCAGACATAACATTTGTACCAATTTCTCTGTCTGAAAATTCTTCTGGTACTGGTATCAATAATCCATAACTCAAAACACCACGCAATCTAATTGCTTTGAGACGGTGTCTATCTTTTCCTTTTTTTGCAAGAAAACGAAATTCAGGACGAGATGTAGGAACTGTATAATCTGGTTGTATATAAATCGCACGATCACCAATCTTAAATTGATCTTTTTTCACTACAGCTTGCCATCCTCCTATGGGGATGACCTCAAGTTTATCAGCATTATCATGAGAACGAATCTCAGTGATCTCTATGATATTTACGTAGTGAGTACTCATGTAATGTTCCTCATAAACATATCTACACGACTCAGTATTACATTCAGATTTTTTCTGCCAACAGGATTCGCAGAATGAATATACCAAATGAAAGAACCCATTTCTTTATTGTATGCTTTTTCTTCTAAGAAATTCGCTACAGCAATAGATGTATCATCATCACCAAGATCGTGATCGAACGATATTATTAATGGTTGATTATGTTTCAACCATTCAATAGCTTCTGTAGAAGTTTTGACCCAATACCATCCTTCAGGTGCTGGTCTCATATCATCTATCCACAAAAACATCTACCTGTTCCTTTATTTTCTGCAATATTGCGTCTACTCTCTCTAATGCAGGGAATGTTGATCGAGCTAAGAACTTCACTCGATCAAATTCTTTGGTGGTTCTCAATGGTTCATTTTTGTAGTATTTCTCCATGTACACACGAAACATATACATGAACTGTGATCGAATAGGAGTATTTCTAAGTATATCCCATTCTTCTTCGGTCAATGTGATGGTTACAGTTTTGGTCGAAGTGTTGGTCGAAGTGTTGGTCATGAGATATTCTCCCAACTACCTTCAATTATATCTGCTATTTCATTGAAAGACTTTTTTTCCGAGTCGTTCAAATATATAAGTGAAATTCGAGGAGTTCCTTCTATTTCAATACCAGGAGCAGAATTTTTCATTCCTGCCCAATTTAATACTTTAAGATTTAATTGTTGACATGATACAACATAAGAACCGAATTCATCTAGTGGAGAATATATTCCTTCTTCTACAGCAAGCGCTGTTAATACACCTAAACAACAATATCTCCCCTTGTATTTAAGATGATCGTATCCTTGCTCATACTTTCCTGAGCGAAGAGCAGCAACCCAACGATCTGCGATTTCTTTTTTCATTTTGCACGTTTCCTTCTCAAGATTTCTCTGGCGCATTCTTCAGATACAGATCTGGCGTAAATACCATGTACCATAAAAACTTCGCCAAATTCTTCGCACAATTCTGCTATTATTGACATCTTTGACTGAAGAAGTATAAGTTCTTCTCCTGTCAAAGACTCTTCTAACAAGAAAGCTTTCAAGATTTCATTAGGACGCCTCATTTTGATACCTCTGAAGTTTTGATGATCGTTTGACCACCATTTTCAAATATTTTGACACGAAGTGTTATATTTTTTGTATTTTCCACTTTGATTCCCAGAGTAACCTTAAATTGCCCAGGAACCAATAGAAACGAACGGAGCAGAGACATAGCAGAACCCTTTCACTTCGGATACCAATCTTGTTTTTCTTGGTCCCAATAGAAGTAGATTAGGATCCATCCTACCATCTCTTCTATTGTAGAATTTTCTGTAATTTCAAAATCAAAATATGGGTGAAAATAACTTAGAACACTAACGAGTATGAACATTTTATCAGTGTTCATATTCATCATTTTAAGTATCATTTCTTCTTTAGTTAGAATTTTAGATTCCAGAGGATTACCTTGCTCATCGAACAAAGTCAAAGCACCATCTATTACAGCAGGACCATATTTATGAAAATATTTTCCAATTTCTGTACTCATTGTTGCTTTGTATAATTGAATTAATAAAGCATTAGCAGCATCAATATTTTTGTCCATCGATAGAATCAAATTCATACGAATAAGAGCTTCTGTCATTTTCATTGTATATCTCCTCATCTTGATTTCAGACAGGTAGCGTTAGCTATCATTGCCCATTTGTTTGGATTTGATTCGTACAATATTTTAATCTTAACTACCATTCTTAGTGAAAGTTCTCTAAGAAGCATGTGATTAGTCAAAATATAATTCATAATATCTTTTTGAGCTTCTGGCGGTAAAGGGTCTAACATTCCTTTATTAATCAATTGATATATTCTGACAAGAAAATCTTGACGACTCTTAATAGATAAATCTATATAATGTGATCTGGACATCAAAGCTTTTAAGTGAGGAGAAAGCTTATTTTCTTTTTGTACCAGATAATCAAAATCTATGTTTGTCAGATATATTAGGGCACCTTCAAAAGTAAAATGTTTAGGAAGAATTTCTATACCATCATCATTATATAATGTCGCTTCTGATCTCCAAGAGACTATTCTTTCTTTAGTAGTATCACAAACAGTTTTAAGAATATTGAGAGCAGTAGTATCTGTGAATACTGAATCTGCATCATCAAGAACTAGGACATTGTTCTTGAATCTATGATTGTATAGCATTTTATACAACCCAGTAGCTCTAACGTATCCTCTAGCTATCGTATATTGTGTGGTTGTCGGGTCCCAATTTGTTAACTTGTTTTGAACTGTGTATGTCTTACCAATACCAGGCGGCCCGGAGATTATCAATGATCTTGAGGCCCCTAGTAGACAAGAATCTACTAGAAGCCCCATTACTTCGAATTTCTCTAAAATTTTTCTTGATTTTTCTTTTAAAGTTATCCCTGTGGTCATAGTAAGCCCCCGTTACTATTTTTCTTCCTGTTATATTATAACCTTTTTTTATTAATAGATAAAGTTGTTTTTATGATAAACATAATATCTCTACTAGATACAATCAAGCACTGTGCTTCTATTTCTTTTATTCTTTTTTTAGGAATATCATAGTGATTTTTATGAAACCAACATCTTTTTATGCCAAGTTGGTCAGCCATTAGGTGTAAATTTTGTTTAGAATATGGTAAACATATTAGGTGTCTTTTTTGGTCAGTAAGATATATCATCCACCCAATATGTCCATATTAAATTGAAATTCTATATCATCTTCGGTTATAACATTCTCCAGTTTTTTAGGACATAGTTACTGATTTGTTCGAACGAATCATTATGATCGTTCATATGTGCAATATTATGAAGTGGAGTTTTTAATTTACAATAATGAATTATTGATAGTGGCAACAAAGTTGAACAACCATCAAAACAAATAACATTATCCGCCTCAACCATTTTTATTTTTATTTTTTCATGTTCTGTTACTATTTCACAAAGAACTCCTAATGCGCAATAACTGAATTCTTGGTTATATCTATATTTTAGATATACTTTTCCTTGTTTATATTTTTCTGAACGAAGTGCTTTCGCCCATTCTTCAGCTATCTTTTTACGCATTTTACACCCTCATTCGTTAGTCGTCATGAGAAGATTCATTATCGAAAGAATACATAATTATATAATAAAACAAACAACATATTATACTAAAAAACAATCCTGTATATATGTTGAAACCATTATATAAACATACCAACACTATAATTAGATTAAATATAAAACAAATAATAAAATCAAGCATAATGTTGGTTTCTTTCTCTTTTTATTTCTTCTATCAGCAACATTCCACAATTCTTAGCTTGTTCTTCTGTATGTTGCGGTACAGTATGTACAAACATACTTTTTGTTGGTGTGATGTACATCACATCTGCTTGATACATACCACTAGGCAAAATATTAACAGAAGCTACTATTGATATTTCTTTTGTTATTTCTTCTTTATAGAACATAAATACTCCTTTCTGCCAAGTTTCATAGGAGACAATCATGTTAAAGGAAGGTTTAGCTAATCGTATTCTTAAAATATTAGGAGAACCACCAATTTCACCAGAAGAAAAAGAAAAAAATCATCAAAGATATGGTAAGATGCTAGATCGATATTATCAACAACAAATTGAATTTGATAAAAAAACCAGAGCTATAATTTCTCAAAATCGGAAATAGATTCTAGATAAAACGATCTCCAGGAATTATTATCTAAATCCCAAACATATAACATTTTTTCGCTTTCCTTTTTTTTCCCTTTTGGTAGTTGACTAAAAGGGATCATATCTACATCTAAAGTACAACGAATATGTCTAACTGTATTATCTTTTTTAAGAAAAGTTATAACTGCTTTTCCGTTCTTTAGTTGCCCTAATAGCACTTCTTTTGAATATATCATGATTTTATCCTTTCTTTTTTAACCAAGATTTTGCTTCTTCTAAGAATATAAAATAATGATCTGTTGATTCTATCAAATCACCGAACAAATATAATACTGCTTCAGAAATATTTTTGTATTTTTGAAGTGTTTCTAATTTTTCAGGCGTAATTTTATACCCCAGATTAGCATATGCGTTTTCTACAGCATCTGCTATTTCATTTTTTTCCTGCATCTTTTATATTCCCTTTGTTCATAACCATCACTGGTCCTTTATTATAAGCAGGAACTAAAGCATAGTTCTTTTGTGAGAATTTAGCTTTAGATATATCAGGATCCTTCTGACCGTTAGAAGGAATCTTATCTGATGTATATCTAGTTCCTGTACTTAAATCAGGAAAAGGAATAGGACTGCCATATTTTTTACATTTAGAACGAATAATGGCTCGCGAAACCCCATGCTTCGCTAGCCAACGTTCGTGTTGCTTCTTATTCATGTCAATTTTTATACAAAAAGAAATCGTGCTGTTGGTCCGAATTGTCCGATTTCTTTTTGTATTTCTTGTGTCTGCTCAGTGATGCAGGTTTTCGAAAATTAATCAACACTTTATTGTTTTCGTCGACTATGGCGAAACTGTTTGATGTTACAGCAGTCAACACGACTTGCATCGTATCGAATCTAGGAAAAACAGTTTCCCCTGCTCGAGCTTTTCTTCTCCAACGGGAGATAGTTGAAGCAGAAATAGACCCACGATTCTTAACGACTTCTCGATGTATCTGAGCAGCGGTCATACCGTGAGTCTGGTTCAGTATCTGATGAAGCACTGACCATTTCTTAGACTGCATACCTTTTACCTCCAATAATCAGGTAATTTTACCTAATTATATATTAATTTATATTTTAACAGAAGTAAAGTTGTTTTTATCTTATGATGTTTGTGCAAAATCAACAGCTAATTTAAGAGCTTTGTTCTTTAAATCTTTACGTTGACCATACCAAGAACTTTCTAAGCGTGCTTCGTACGACCGACCAATAACATGATCAGTCATAAAAGTAACAGCATTAAACGGCTGCCACCAAGATCCTGGTGCGAATCTTACACCAGGTTGATGATCCAATACCTTTAATGCTTTATCAGCATTTCTACTTAATTTATCAGAATTTTCTGTTGTGCTTAACGGAAATATTCTTTTAAAATAATCAACGATATCTTCATTTTTAGCTTTTCTAGAGCCTAGGAATGAAGCTAATTCTTTATATTTATGTAACTTACTGGTAGCAATACCAAGCATTTCTTTAGCATGTTCAGGATTAAATTTTCTTCTATGAGAAAACTTAATCATTTTATCTACTTTAGATGAAAGCGATAAAGATAATGTATTATTACATACAACTCTAATAGGAGTAAACCTTACATCTGTGGAAAATCCATACTTATGAAAATTCGTAAATAGAAGATGTGCGTCTATACGATCACCTTCAAATAATTCAAAAGATTCTTTTATTTTTGCTAATCCCCAAACAATTTGACCATCTGAAATAGATCCTGCTGTGTGCATTTCCATATCACCAGCAGCAACAAATTCATGAAAAAACGCGAATGCTTCGCTGTTTTGTACGGGTTCCCAGTCATTAGAAACTGTACCCATGATATGATCATCTTTATCACTTTGTTTACGAACTAAAGCTGACCAACCAATGTTATATTTTTTAGAATTAAGATTAACTGTGGCAGGAATCTTATATACTTCCCAATCTAATCCAGCGGCTTCAAGCATTTGTTGAGGCGTTAAATCTGGAGAAACATGTTTTCCAAGTCCATGCCATGGTACTTCTCCGGCATAAGCCATAGAAGCTTTACCATCTACGATTTCCAGAAGATGCGCCATTTTGTGTGTACTCCTTTACTGATTTAAAACTTATTATAATATGAGATATTATAGAATAATAGTATGAAATATGGTAGACCCTCTGGGGATCGAACCCAGGACACCGTGATTAAAAGTCACGTGCTCTACCACTGAGCTAAGGGTCCATTCTAACAAATTGACAAATAGAATTATATGTCTTCGACAATATTATAGAATGTTCTAGGATTAAATTCTCTTAAAGCTTTTAAATCTTTTTGTGCTTCTTCAACAGAATTATAATATGGAGCAGAAACATCGCATAGTATTGCAGAATATGTAGTATGTACACTACATTCCATCGGAGCTTGCCCGTTAGGAAAATAATCTTTTGAATATTTTACTATGATGTATCGTTTACTGTACTTGTTCATAACAATGCTCTGTGGCGGAGTACTGATCCCACTGTATACCGTGTCAGCTCGTCACTTTAAACGCTCAAACTCTAACGTACCACAGAGCTACCGAACAACATGGTTAGTTGTTCGGGTATTGGTGGACACAGTAGGATTCGAACCTACAACCAGGCGGTTATGAGCCACCGGCTCTACCATTGAGCTATGTGTCCTATTTGATTCAGAAAATCATGAAGTGCAATGCTAACACTCCAAGCATAAACGAGATAAGGAGTATAAAGTCTTCTGCCGAAAGTATTCCCATATTTAGCCCCATTTCTTGATACATTTATTCCTAGGTTGGTACTCCCGGCCGGACTCGAACCGGCACGCTTACGCGAGGGATTTTCGTCACACTATGACTTTCGTCACCAGCTAAATATCGGTATAGCTGTTCGTGCGCTGGACTATTCCTTTACCTTGATCTCCACAGATTTTAGGTAGCAGCCGTCTAGTCTCTACACTTTTATAGGAGGAACATGACAAAACATTCTTACTCAGAAGACGATCTTCGTGTCGCCATATCTCAAGCTCGTTCGTTTCGTCAAGCATTAATTAACCTTGGTCTTTCTGGTAAAGGAGGAAATTATCGAGTTATACATAAAGCAGTTGCTCGATACAAACTCGATATTTCTCACTTTACTGGACAAGGATGGAACCGAGGTCAAAAGATTGGACCTAAAAGACCTATTCAAGATTACCTTGAGAAAGGTATTCCTATACAGTCTCATAAACTTCGTCTCAGATTGATTCGAGAAGGAATATTTGAACATCGCTGTTCTCGTTGTTCCTTAGAGACTTGGTTATCTGGTCCAATTCCTCTGGAATTAGAACATATTAACGGAGACCATACAGATAATTCCTTATCTAATCTTCGTCTTTTATGCCCTAATTGCCACGCTTTAACTGATACTTACCGAGGTAAGAACAGAAAAAGCACTATACTTAGCTCGGAGTTGCCAGATTAAAGGTTTCTCCGAATTTGACTGCATTCACTTAGCAGTTTCCTATCTAAGTGCTCATTTTTCTAAGTCCCTTGTGTCTACCAAATTCCACCACGGGAGCTAACGGTTTTTAACCCACAGATATCCTTTCTTAAGTTTGTCGCATATATGCCATATTAGCATATATAATTTGCGATCTAAATCCCACAAACAGAATAATACAAAAACAATCAATGTAAGAACATAAGGAATTACAATCCCGAGTAACATTGCTTTAGATAGGATATGTAAAAACCCCAGAACTTCTCTTTCATAAGGATCCATGAAAAAAATCCTTTATGCCGGGTTAACCTTATTCTGAGCGATTATACCCGGCAAGGTCGTCGCTAGACACTCGTTAATGCGGGTTAACGAGTATACAAGATACTTGTTATTGCGAAAATAAACTATCTGCTGGTGGTGGTGATCGATTTCTCAACGGGGGGCGGAAATCGACTTAACCTTGGAGGGGAAGGCCCACCACCAGGAGATAGTTTATTTCAAAGGTGGTTGCTGTCAGCGCTTGCGGAGGGACATCTAAACAGCAACCACCTTCTAACGCGGTAAGCAGGAACCTTAACCCGCGCTAATTACGTTATAAAACGTAATTAGTTTAGATAAAAGTTCTTTTTATCTTTTTTTAGTCTTGTACTGCTCTGAATCCTTCAGGGGTATATTCTCTTTGTCTTCTTATTTCATATATTCCGGGCTCAAACATTATAGATTCATGTGTATCGAACGACTTTTCGTGATCCAAAGATGTTGGTCTATTCACTTTTATCCAAGATATCAAAGGATTATCTCCAGAATAAAATTCCACATTTTCTCTTTCTCTGTCCAAAACCATAGAATGGTGATGTCCAGTTTCCGAATGAGTTATTATTAATTTATCTGTTTCTGATAAAACTTTCTTTGCATTGTCTGGTATTTTATCTATCTTGATAAACAAGACATCACCCTGGGCGCAAATGTTATTAAACTTACTCGTCATGTTCTTATCTCCGGTATTGAGAAGGTTTCTTCGTTTAGTCCCCAAGTCCATGCTTGTGCTTGGAGTGCGGTTTTCATTTCAGGAGGCACTGGTAAAGCAAATTCTCTTCCGGTTCCACACAGAACCCTTAAGAATTTTTCTTTCCCTATATCTGGTATATGTACTTCGATCAATTCTCCTACTTGAGGGTTTGGATGTTTATCTATTACCTTACCTTTTAATCCCTTAACAATTTTATTCCATCCTAGTATTTCACATGCTGCCCTCCTTTGTTCAATATTTACTGTTTTTAACGCTATTTCAGCAGTTAAAAACGTTTTATCTAAGATCCATTCTTTTGGAATCGTAACCCCATGCCAAGAATACAATTCGAAAAGAGGACCATACGATATTGACGGACCATCTGGATTATGTAATCTATTTTGATCATCTAATTTAATTAATTTGGGGCGTTCGCATATAATTGCCAATTTTTCAAATGCCCAATAATATCCTGCAGATTTTGCTAATTTATATTCTTCAATATTGCTATCGTATATTTTATTGTAAGGAATAAATTTAAGCAGCGTGTCAATAAATACATTCCATGAAATCCAAAATTGTCCTGCTCTCCACAATTCCCATTTTATTTGTTTGTTTTTAACAGCGCTTATAGCCTTTTGTTTCAATATGGTTTTATCAGATTTAAAATCTTTATCAGAAAAAGTTGAAATAACTGAAGCTAATACAGCACCTACAATAGGCGACTCAACCCAGATAATTTTAATCTCGTGTTTATATCCTATATTTCTATATATATTTCTTAATGCTCTTTCGGCTGTAGGTCTGTCTGCAGGCTCACAAGACAGATTATCTTTAATAGCCTGCTTAATTATTTCTGGGAATTGAGCCTTGACATGTTTCGGTATGGTTTTGATCATATTATGCTCCCAAGTTTATTATTTAATTATACCTTGCTATTTTAAAGAAATAAAACTGTTTTTTATATCACCTATGATATTCAGTACTTCGTCCAATATTTCATCAGGAATTTCTGATGAATATAGTGCTGAATGTACTTCTGAATTTATTGCTGAATCTACTGTTAAATCTACTGGTAAATATACTTCTGAATCTACTTCTGAATATACTGTTGAATCTATTGCTGAACATACTTCTGAATCTACTGATAAATATATTGCTGAATGTAATTCTGAACTTATATCTTTCATAGATCACCTATGATATTCAGCACTTCGTCCAATACTTCATCAGGAATTTCTGATAAACTTACTGCTGAATATATTTCTGAAGATATTGCTGAATATACTTCTGTATATACTGTTGAATATATTGCTGAATGTACTACTGAATATACTTCTGAAGATATTGCTGAATCTACTGTTGAATATATTGCTGAACGTACTTCTGAAGATACTGCTGAATTTATATTTATCATAGATCACCTATGATATTCAATACTTCGTCCAATACTTCATCAGGAATTTCTGATGAATCTACTGTTGAATATATTGCTGAACGTACTTCTGAAGATACTTCTAAATTTATATTTATCATAGATCACCTATGATATTCAGTACTTCGTCCAATACTTCATCAGGAATTTCTGATAAACCTACTGCTGAATATACTTCTGAAGATATTGCTGAATATATTTCTGTATATACTGTTGAATATATTGCTGAACGTACTTCTGAATCTACTGCTGAACGTACTGTTGAAGATACTGCTGAAGATATTGCTGAACTTACTTCTGAAGATACTGCTGAATTTATATTTATCATAGATCACCTATGATATTCAATACTTCGTCCAATACTTCATCAGGAATTTCTGATGAATCTACTGCTGAAGATACTGCTGAATCTACTGCTGAACGTACTGTTGAAGATACTGCTGAAGATATTGCTGAATATACTGTTGAAGGTACTATTGAATATACTGTTGAATCTATTGTTGGATACACTGCTGAATATACTGCTGAATTTAATTCTGAATTTATATTTATCATAGATCACCTATGATATTCAGTACTTCGTCCAATACTTCATCAGGAATTTCTGACGAAACTATTGCTGAACGTACTTCTGAATATACTTCTGAACGTACTGTTAAATCTACTGGTAAATATACTTCTGAATATACTTCTGAATATACTTCTGAAGATACTGCTGAATATATTGCTGAATATACTGCTGAATATACTTTCGAAGATACTGCTGTACGTACTTCTGAACTTATATTTTTCATAGATCACCTATGATATTCAGTACTTCGTCCAATATTTCATCAGGAATTTTTGATCGTACTACCGAATATACTGCTGAATCTACTGGTAAATATACTTCTGAAGATACTGCTGAATTTACTGGTAAATATACTGCTGAATCTACTGGTGAATATACTTCTGAATATACTTCTGAACCTACTGCTGAATCTACTGCTGAATATACTGCTGTACGTACTTCTGAATTTATATTTTTCATAGATCACCTATGATATTCAGTACTTCGTCCAATATTTCATCAGGAATTTTTGATGAAACTATTGCTGAATATACTTCTGAACGTACTTCTGAATATACTGCTGAATCTACTGTTGAATATACTTCTGAATATACTTCTGAATATACTTCTGAAGATACTGCTGAATATATTGCTGAATATACTGCTGAATATACTTTCGAAGATACTGCTGTACGTAC
>Ga0172373_10006128_pt1 | contig 16112 bp, 14 predicted proteins | sample Lak10m_2_FD_114546 | JGI IMG/M metagenome (GOLD analysis project Ga0172373, IMG submission 114546) | Freshwater microbial communities from Kabuno Bay, South-Kivu, Congo - kab_092012_10m | ecosystem: Environmental > Aquatic > Freshwater > Lake | place: Democratic Republic of the Congo...
ATTACAAGCACAAAAAAAGTGGAGTTTTGCTCCACTTTTTTTATATCTCAAGAAACAGTATTAATCTTCGTCGTCGTCATCTTCAGAGGAATCATCCGCCGTGTCATATGAATCATCTTCGTCATCATCAGCATCATCCATATCATCCTTAACGCCATCTACTTTATCAAAGTCATCCTCAAATTCCTCTTCTTCATCATCAACAACTGCTGGCTTAGGAGCTACTTTATTGATTTTTACTAAATAAATAACTTCGTCTGTTTCCCACATCAAAGCATCCAACATTTCTCCTGTTGGAGTTTTAATTGTAGTTAAGTGATTAATGTAACCATCAGGGAAGTCTCGCAAAATTTGTTTCTTCTGCTCAATGGTCAACTTGTCGTAACTAATGATTGCTCTTCTTTTAGACATGCCTAAGTATTAAATTTCGAGTTTGTGAATACGTTTAATCGGAATTACAACATTTTGCTTTAAAACGATGGCACGATCAGTAACCGCCCAAATCGTTGTATTGACTACTTTCTTCTGTTTGTCATCTTCAAAGAAAATTTTCACTTTGTGGTGCTCTAAGTTTCCTAAGGCAATTGCACGAGCCAACTCTGTTTGCAATTGTTTCTCTTCAGAGGTGGTAGTTAACACCTCAGCAGTCGGAAAATTTAGGTCGCCTATGGTTTCCTTTTCTACTAAAACAAAATCTTCAGTCATTTTTTGAATTTTGGGCGAAATTATACAAAAACTAGAACTGACCAAGAAAATTCAGAAAAATCAAAAAAAATGAACCAACAAAGACACCTATTCTACAAACAATAAAACCTGTAGCTGTTATTTGACTTTCGATTTAAGTTCACTTTTTAATCCTGCCCAATCCACCAATTGAAGTTTCACGACACCTACTGGGATTTTTGCTTTCACCAAAACTGGAACTTTATTTGAATCATTTGTAACCCAAAAATTCAGGTCCTCTTCACTCTTAAAATACCTTCCAGTTTGAACAACAGGTACAAATTTATGGCAATTGAATTTTCCTTTTCGAACGGCTATTACCTCATCACCAACATATTTTATTTTGAGTGTCCAAATTTCCTCGTCCATAAAGCATTTGAAATCAAATACTTTACCTTTAGGCATGGTGTTGGTCACTAACGTTCGAGCGTAATAAAAGGAGGATATCATATCTTGAATTGCCATCGGAACTTTATATTCTTTTCCTTTAGCTGTTTGTACCTTTAAGCGATCGTGACGAAAAGTATAATCTTCATTGATTTTATATCCACCCTCATCAACTCTACGCACAAAATACCACGGGAAGATCCCTTTTTTATCCAGATAGGTTTCATACAAATCATTTACCTTGAAAAAAGAATTGAAACCTCCTAAGGTACGACCACGCGCCTCAGCATGAATCAATTCTCTATTCATCCCCTTTTTTGTAGTTGATTTTAATTCAAGTACCGCCTCACCGGCATCCATAAATCCATATGTGACACGGTAGGTAAGTTTTTCACCCAATTGAAATGCATTATTCACCACAGTGGGATATGTCGTTGATGACGATCGGGTAAAGGACATCAACGCAAGAAAAAGGACAGAAATCGACGTTAAAATTTTCATGGCACAACATTTATAACATATGAAACAAACGTTATGCCACGAATTAAGGTTGACTATTTACAGGACGATATTTACAATTTTACCTGGAACAACGATAACCTTTTTAGGAGCTTTGCCTTCCAACCATTTTAACGCTTCTTCCTTAGAAAGCACCTCCTTTTCGACTTCAACAGGTGAAAGATCTAAAGGCAATTCCAACTTAAAGCGCATCTTTCCATTGAATGAAACGGGATAAGCAAAACTGGACTCGACGAGGTACTCGGGATTGAACTTAGGAAAGCTCGCGCCAGTTACTGATCCTGCAACATGACCAAGTTTTTCCCATAACTCTTCTGCTAAATGAGGTGCATATGGGGATAACAGAACGACCAATTCTCCTAAAACATGCTTGTTGTTGCATTGCTGGTCTGTTAATTCATTCACACAAATCATGAAATTCGAAACACCGGTATTGAAGGAGAATCGCTCCAAATCATCTGTCACTTTTTTAATCGTTTTATGTAGCGTCTTTAATGCCTCTTTGCTCGGTGATTCATCTGTTAATGGAACTTCGAATAATCGACAAAGCTTACGCAAGAAATTGTGAACCCCATTGATACCTTTTGTGTCCCAAGGTTTACTTTGTTCTAATGGACCCAGAAACATTTCGTACATACGGAGGGTATCTGCGCCGAACTTCTCCACCAATTCATCTGGAGTCTGAACATTGTACTTTGATTTTGACATCTTTTCAACCTCATGTCCACATACAAATTCTCCATTACCCTCCAGAATAAAATCTGCTTGAGCATAATCTGTTCGCCACTTTTTAAACGCGTCGACATCTAATTTATCATTGTCGACCAATGAAATATCGACATGAATTGGAATGGTATCGTATTGATCTTTTACATGATAAGACACAAACGTATTGGCATCTTTTAACCGGTATGCAAAACTACTTCTGCCCAAAATCATACCTTGATTAATCATTTTTTGGAAGGGCTCATCAAATTTAATGAAGCCAAGATCAAACAAGAACTTTGTCCAAAACCTCGCATACAATAAGTGGCCTGTACCATGCTCTGATCCACCAACGTATAAATCTACCTTATCCCAATAATCAACATGTGGATTGGAAACAAATTCGGTTGCATTATTGGGATCCATATAACGTAAGAAATACCAAGAGCTACCAGCCCAACCTGGCATGGTATTCAATTCTAATGGAAATACAAACTGGTGATCTATTTCGGAATTACTTACGACTTGGTTTATTCGAGTGTCCCAAGCCCAAGCGTGAGCATTACCTAAAGGAGGCTGACCATCTGGGGTAGGTAAATAATGTTCTACCTCTGGTAAAACAAGCGGTAAATGTTCGGTGGCAATCATGGTTGGAATGCCTTCTTTATAGTATACTGGAAAGGGTTCTCCCCAATAACGTTGCCTTGAGAAAACAGCATCTCGTAATCTGTAATTCGTTTTTCCTTTTCCGATGTGCTGCTTTTCAATGGCATTAATTGCTGCCTCTATAGCCGATTTTGCATCAAGTCCATCTAAAAAATGAGAATTTGCAATAATGGCATCCTTTTCGGTATAAGCTGCAACGGAAACATCTTTATCAGCAAAAATATTTTTGATTTCTAATCCGAAATGAGTTGCAAAATCCCAATCTCTTTGATCTCCGCAAGGAACTGCCATAACTGCTCCTGTTCCATACGAAGCCAAAACATAATCCCCAATCCAAATGGCAACTTGTTCACCCGTAAAAGGATGAAGGGCATAAGCACCGATAAATTGTCCGGTAATATTCTTTACATCTGCCTGTCTATCCCGTTCCGTTTTTAATGCTGACATTCTTTTGTATTCTTCAACTTCAGCTTTAAAATTAGCGGTAGTTAGTTCATCAACCAAAGGATGCTCTGGAGCTAAAACCAAAAAAGTAACCCCAAAAATGGTGTCAGGACGGGTGGTGAACACCTCTATTGTTTGTCCTTTTTCTGTAGCAAAATGTACAGATGCACCTTGTGATTTTCCTATCCAGTTGCGTTGCACTTCTTTAATGGAGTCCGTCCAATCTAACTGATCAAGACCCGACAATAAACGATCTGCATACGCTTTGATTCGCATTGACCACTGACGCATCAGTTTTTGCTCTACAGGATGACCTCCTCGTTCAGAAACACCATTGACGATTTCATCATTTGCAAGTACAGTTCCGAGTGCAGGACACCAGTTTACCCACGAATCAGCTAAATAAGCCAAACGATATTCTTGTAATATGTTTTCTTTTGTTGAGGTATCAAAACCATTCCATGCCTCAGCAGTAAAAATCGTTGTATATTCTGTGCAAGCCTTAACATCTTTATTTCCGTGAGCTTCAAACGTTTGAATCAAGGATGAAATTCGTTCGGCTTTATTCGTTTCGTTATTAAACCACGAATCAAAAAGTTGAATAAAAATCCATTGTGTCCACTTATAATATGCTGGGGAAGAAGTTCTTACTTCACGGTCCCAATCATACGAGAACCCCATTTTATCAAGCTGCTCTCGGTAGCGAGCTATATTCTGCTCCGTAGTAAGCGCTGGATGCTGACCTGTTTGAATGGCATATTGCTCCGCAGGAAGTCCAAATGAATCATAACCCATTGGATGCAAGACATTAAACCCTTTCAAACGTTTGTAGCGCGCGTAGATGTCAGATGCAATATAACCTAATGGATGTCCAACATGCAAACCAGCACCTGAAGGATACGGAAACATATCGAGCACGTAATATTTTGGTTTATCGGCAGATTCATGTACACGATAAGTCTTATTCGTAGCCCAAAACGACCTCCATTTCTGTTCTATCTGTTGAAAATTATACTCCATCTTTCACTTTTTTAATGCTGGCAAAGATAGGGAAACACAGATAATTTCAAGGAACATTGTCATTGAAATACAAAGTCGTATTTTTAGCTGGTACAACAACAATGAAACGGCACAGATTTCTATTTTTCAGTATTTTGATAATCGCACTTGCGCACAGCCCACTATTTGCTCAAAAATCAGTGTCTAAAAACGAATTCCAAATCAAACAACAACTCAAAAAGACTTCAAACCCACAAGCAGCATTCAAACTTAAATTAGAGCTAGGAGAATGGTATAAACACAATCATATTCTTCGGGGTGATTCACTCAAACATGTTCTGCTTAGAGAGGCAAGAAATTTAGGGTATAATGAAAGGGGGAAAGCACTACTTTATAGTATGGAGATGAACCGATTGATGGGTAATCAACAGGAATTTGAAAACGATATTTCATCTGCCAAACCACTTATGAATCAACTTACCGACCGAGCTGTTCGTATAGATTTCCTGCTTCAATTGGGGGTGTTTTATGCCATGAAGAATCAGCTCGATAAGGCACAAACCTTGTTAGAGCAAGGCATGGTATTGGCTAAGTCATCTCGAAATAACGCAGCAATTGCCAAATTATATAATGGCAAGGCTATCTTATTAATGATTGAAAACAAAAAAGACTCGTCACTTATTGAATCCAATCGAGCCATACAATATTCTAGAAGAACATCGAATAAATACCTGCTTACCACGTCGCTAAACACACAGGCAAGAACCTATGCTTACTTCGGTCAACCGGAACTGAGTGTTGCCAAAAACTTTATTGCATTACAGCGCGCAATTGAAAACCAAGACTGGTATGAAATTGCTGTGCTAAACCGTGAAATAGGATCGACACAGTTAGAAATTATGGATCTCAACGGTGCCGAAAAGTGCTTTAACAATGCTATTGAGGCAGCTAAACGGATTGTAGATCGCAGACAAATTGGCATGTCGCTAAACGAATTGGGCATGGTGTACTTCTATAAAAAACGATTTCAGGAGGCCCTAAAAACCATTTCTACCTCTATCCTTTATCTGGAAAAACTTCAAGATTGGAACGGACTTGGAGGGGCATACAATAACTTGGGTATTATTTACCGCGAAAGAAAAGATTTTGTGCGTGCAGCAAAAGAATTTAATCGTGCCCTGGTTTTATTTGAATCTACTGGCAATAGGGATTTAATCGCAAAGGTATACCACAATATAGGTGCAGTTTTCGAAAAACAAGGGAAGCATTCGAATGCATTAACCTATCTGAATCGGTCTATCGCGATACGGAAACAAACTGGCTCCCAATTTCAAATCTATCCAACCTATCGCATAATTTCCAATGTTTACAAGCATATGGGTAAAACCGATCTTGCATTCGGCTATATGGAAATGTATTTAAATTATTTAGACAGCAATACAACGCTTCAAGCTGCGAAGAAAATTGCAGAAATGAGCGAAAGTTATCGAGCAGACCAGCGTAACAGGCTTATTGAACAACAAGCCCACACCTTGGAAATGCAGCGGCAAGAGCGAATACTTACTGCACAGAAATTAGATAATGCCTCACGTGAAAAAAAATATCAAACCGCTTTCATTACCGGTTTATTACTCGTACTTGTGTTGGTTGTGGTAATTGTATTCTACCGATCTAACCAAATCACAATTCGTCAAAAACAAAAAGATGCAGAAATGTCGCAAACCTTATTGCGAGCACAAATGAATCCGCATTTTGTGTTTAATGCCATGAGTGTTATTCAAAGTTATATTTACGAAAATGACACAGTAAATTCCTCAAAGTTTCTGGTTAATTTTTCTAGACTCATGCGTTTAATTTTGGAGAACTCACACAAAGATTTCATTTCCTTAGAAACAGAAATAGAGATTTTGAATAAATATATGGCAACACAAAAATTACGATTTGAGGATCGATTTGAATTTGAAATCAACGTAGAGCCAGACTTAAATTTAGAATTTACCCGAATTCCTCCCATGATTACCCAACCATTTATTGAAAATGCTATTGAACATGGTCAATTACATACGATTGAAGCTGGAGGATGGATTAAATTAGACTTTAAACGAATTGACGATTTGTTGCACATTACGATAACCGATAATGGCATCGGAAGAACAGAATCTGCCAGCAACAAAAAAGCAAGTCAGCATAAAAGTATGGCCATGCAAATTACCCGTGAGCGGATAGAGAATTTGAATTATAAATTCAAAACCGCTGGCGCATTGACTATAGAAGACTTCAACACAACAAACAAAACTGGTACAAAAGTATTAATTTCACTTCCGTTTAGAGAGGAACAACACACGTAAAGCACATGAAACGAGCAGTTATCATTGATGACGAAAACAGAACCCGGGATTTAATTGCAAAAATGATTAATTCTTTTGAAATGGGCGTAGAAGCTATTTCTGCAGCGGGGAGTGTTTCATCTGGTATTCAAGCCATTCAAGACCTTGAACCTGATATTGTTTTTCTGGATATTCAAATGCCTGATGGAACGGGTTTTGATGTCTTAAAGGCTATTGATGAGAAAACTTTTCAGGTGATTTTTATTACCGCTCACGAGGAGTTTGCTATTAAAGCAATTAAATTCAGTGCACTTGATTATTTGCTGAAACCCGTTGATCCAGTTGAATTGCAAGCAGCCCTGGAAAAGGCACTCAAATCAATCGATGAGAAAAAGGAGGATATCCAATTTGAAGCCTTGCAGTTAAACATGCAACCGAATCAACGTAAACGTTTAGTGTTAAAAACAGCTGAAAGTGTTCATGTGGTTGAATTAGAAGATATCATTCGCTGCCAAGCAGATCGAAATTATACCTCATTTTACCTTACAGGAAATAAAAAGATCATTGTATCCCGAACACTAAAAGAATACGAAACGTTATTGGGTGCACACCATTTTATTCGCGTCCAACAATCACACTTAATCAATTTGAATTATGTAGATCGATACGACAAGGGTAATGGAGGTTCAGTAGTTATGAAGGATGGATCTGAAGTACCCCTATCACCTGCTAAACGCGATTTATTTTTCAAAATTCTTGAAAACCTATAAGCTGAAATAATTGACCAGCAATAAATATTCATTCAAAACCTATGAATATTCATTTGTCCAATTCAGTTCAAAATCAGTTGGTATATTTGGTTTAGGAAATAAGGAGTGAAATCAGGTTAACTTCTTAGACTTTGAAATACGGAAAGACGCACTGCTTGGAGAGGCAGTTTCATTTTCTAGTTTGATTAAAGAGTATAACAGTTCTTTTGTCTTTACGTATTCGGATGTTAGCGTACGTCCCTAAGAAGTAACCTGTTTTTTTATTTTGTTTAGCACATCTAGTTTATACATATTAAACTAACTTACTACTAGCGAAAAGAGAGATTTAGTCTCTCTTTTTTATTTTATACAAAACAGGTCTGGATGGCGAAGCATCATTTTCAAAAGGTGCCACTTGAAGATTTAAGATGTAACTTCCGTCTGTAACCTCATCCGACACCATAATCATCTCTGTAATTGTACGATCAAACCTAGGGTTCTCAGGTACATTCCAAAACGCATGATGAAAAAGTAACTCGCCCTGATCATTTTCGCGATCAACAGACGGGGTATCTATTAAGACATGTAAAACACCCAATTCATTAAGTAAGTCAATGGACTTCACATCGATATAAGCTGGATTGGTGTTGGAGTAATCTTTTATTTTTTCTGAAATTTCATTCGGTAAAGTACGTATAATCAACGCATCAATGGATTCAACTCCCACTAATGCATCAGTCAACTGTTCGGAAGTAATGATTCGATCTAATTTACCATCATGCGTATTTCTTATTTCTTCAGGTTGAATCGTTATTACAACCGCCGTACACATATAATCGCGTATCGTATGGTTAACGGAATAAACCTTCTCTGTGATGTGACCTAAACACTCCGTATGTGTCATATGCCCATGTGGATTAAAACTAATTGATCGAAAGTTTACAGATCCGCCCTTTGCTACCTCACCAATAAATCCATTTTCAGCAACTGGAGTCATCTGTGGTGTTGATACGTACCAGGCCCTTAAACCTACCGGATTAGTGGTAAGTGGTATCGAAATATCAAAACCCTCTGACGTTTCAATGTATTGTTCGTGATTGATAAAAAATTTCATGTTAGTGTAAGTTGAGGTCTATTTTCTTCCAATGATAATCCTTTTTTGTTTGATACTCATCTAACCAACCACGATAAACCTCGAGGTCACCAGAAGCATTTCGAATAACATAAAAATATTCACCGGCACCAGCCCACCATGCTCCACAAGCTTGAATTGCTTGTTTAGGTATATCCATGTCCGAAAATTCTTCTCTACCGATGAGATTACCTTCGCCCGAAATGGCGGCTACCTCTATTTGATCTGCACCATTTTCTAAATAAATAGTTGTATTGGGGTCAAACTCCTCAGCATGAGAGTCGACTTTCAATTTAAATTTGGGTGATACTGAACGATCATTTTTGACTGGTTTAATACTATCTACCGTTCTTAATGACGACTTGTCCAGTGAATCTAGTTTTGAATCAGCAGCATCTATTTTTAAGGATGACTTTTCCGCTTCATCGCCACACGATTGAAAACTAATCAAAACAATGATAACAGAAACAATCCCAATCAGTCGCATAATTTACTTTTATACGAATGTAATTCAAATTGAAATTCGATGAACTTATTGCTTTAATTTTAGCCCTGAAAAATATAAACTAGTACGATAAGCTCGTGATGAAAAGCAACTATATCCTACCGTCCGGTATTTCCATGTTAGTCCTCGATTTAGGAGGTGTATTAATCCGTTTAGATTATCAGAAAACAATTCAAGCATTCATTGAACTTGGCATCAAAGACTTTGAAAGCATGTACACACAAGCGCAACAACTAGATTTGTTTGATCGCTTCGAAACAGGACAAATTTCTGCGCAATACTTTATTAACCAACTGAAAACTTATCTACCACCTCAGGTGAGTCCAAACGCTATCGTGCATGCGTGGAACCAAATGATCCTTGATTTCCCAGTAGAACATGTTACACTGCTTGAAAAACTAAAAAAACAATATCACTTGGTATTGTTGAGTAACACCAATGAACTTCATGTGCCTGTTGTTCGGAGAGCATTTAATCAGGTTAATCAGCAACCTTTCGAGGATTATTTCCATGACACCTATTACTCACATGAATTAGGAATGAGAAAACCACATCCAGAAACGTTCTTAAAAGTATGTGAATTACAAGGGTACGAACCTAAATCATGCTTGTTTATTGATGATACAGCACAACATATTGCTGGGGCTAAGGAGGCAGGACTTCAGACTATTCACCTGCAACATATAGATGATTTGAGTTATATCTTTTCTTGACACAATTCCACCAATAATCCAGCGGTAGATTTAGGGTGTAAAAAAGCAATTCGCTTATTGTCAGCCCCATCTTTTGGAGTTTGATGGATAAGTTCGAATCCGAGTGAAGCGAGACGTGCAATCTCTGCATCAATATCAACTACATCAAAAGCAACATGATGAAAACCAGAACCTCTTTTTTCAAGAAATTTAGCAATTGGTGAATCTGGATGAGTTGCCTCAAGCAGTTCAATTTTTGATTCACCCACTTGGAGAAAAGCAGTTTTTACCCCTTCGCTTTCAACGATTTCTGTTTTATAACAGGAAGTACCAAGTAATGCTTCAAAGATTTTTAAGTTCTCTTCTATGGAGGAAACCGCAATGCCCAGATGCTCTATTTTCTGAATCACAGGGTAAAGAAGCAATTAGTTTTTAATGAACTTTTCGTTCACATTATCAAAGTTGATGTAATAAGCACCACTGAGTAAGTTTTGACAATTAACTGATGTGCCAACACCTTTCTTTACAATGTTACCGTAAGCATCATAGATTTCGTAGCGCGTTTCTGCAGGTTTACCATTAGAAGAAAAGTTGATAATATCCTTTACTTTCACAGGGCTCTTCGTCACAGCTGCTAGAGATGAATTAAATTTCACGTCTTTAGACGTTCTTTTCTGACCCGAATGGTCTATTTGTACCACACGAACCGTATTTGTTCCAGAATGCGGTGCAACTGAAAACTCGTATGAGTTAGCTCCTGTTGTTCCTTTTCCTTGAACCTCACCTACAGTTACCCATTTATTCCATCTGAATTGCTCAACCATGTATGGTAACTTTCCTGATTCACCAGTAGTTTGCCAATTTAGTTTACCATCATTCGAAACAGTTATTCCTGTGACAACAAACGTACTCTTTGGTAAAAGTACTTCTGGGTTTAAAATTTTTGGTTTACAGCCTTCATTGTGTTCTATCACAATGAATACAGCCTCACCTATTCCAATATTAAAATTTGCAAAATCAATTTCAAAAGCACCCATATTGGTACCTCCTGGCATAACATCTCCGTTTACAGTAACTTTTGTCGCACAATATCCAAATCCTTCGTCGTCCATTGGATTTTGAACATATAGGTTTTTGCCTTGATAGGATCCCTCGATTGACAGACTTGCCGAAAAAAGGAAAGAATAAGAAGTTATGAATAACAGTGAAAGTATCAATCTCATAATTAGTTTACCAATTGATTTAGTTTACTAGTTGTCGCACGCAATATTAATGGACTTTTTCCGATTTTACAAATGTCATTTTCATTTAGTTTTCTTCTTTTGCTGAAACTTATCGATTTTTAGTTTGATTATCTTCAAATTTAAGCTCAACTAAACCAAGGATCTTCTTGCAATTTGCATGTAACTCACTTGGTTGATAATTTGTCAGTTATTCACATATATCTCGCAAAATGTGTATAATTGTAGAACACAACCTCGTCTATATGGCCGTTAAACACTACATGTTAATACCTGTTACGTTTGTAATAACCTATTTTTTTTCAGGATGTAACGCAAATGATGCAAAAAAATCTGAAGCCAAGGAAGTAACACTGGCTCTTGAACATAAACCCACGCCATTTTTCTCTAGTGATGTCTCGGACTACTACACGGCAATTGTCCTGAACCAATGTATGGAAGGCTTGGTTACACTCGACCCAAAAGACCTTACTATTAAACCTCAATTAGCTGAGAGATGGCAAATTAGTGCTGATAAAAAGGTATATACCTTCACACTTCGTAAAGGAGTATACTTCCATGAACATGAATTATTTGAAACTGAGGAAGCCAGATTATTAACAACAGCAGATGTGCAAGCGTCGGTTCGTTTTGCATGCAGCAAATCAAGTAATGACGAAGGGTCAAATGCATACCACCTGATTTTTAAAGAATCCCTTGAAGGGGCTACTGAATATTTCGAGGGCAAAGCAAAAGACATTACTGGATTGAGTGTCGACAAGCACAAAGTTACCTTTAAACTGATCCATGAAGATCCTAATTTCCTGTATAAGCTTTCTCACGTTTCTGCAAGCATCAATGCGATTGAAGCACTCAAGTCAAAAAAATTAATTATCGGAACTGGACCTTTCGTATTTGATCAATACAATGCCGATTCAACCTCGCTTCATTTGATGAAGAATACAGCCTATTACGAGAAAGACAAGCAAGGTAATGTTCTGCCTTATTTAGATGGAATCACCTTTCTTTTTGGACTAAATAAAACAGATCAATTAGCGGCATTCAATCAGCAACAAACGGACATGATCATTGGGCTACCGCCACGAAAAATAACAGAAATGTTAGAAGGAAAAATCAAAGATTTCAATTCGATTCCCCCAAAACTGATCATGAAGGATAATCCTTTATTACGTACCAATTACTACTTTTTCAATATGCTGGATCCAAGATTCAAAGATCCGCGGGTTAGGCAGGCTTTTAATCTAGCCGTAGATAAAGACAAAATTGGTTTAGACGTGCTGAAAAACCAATACAATGAATTAGGAATTTTTGGAATTACACCACCTGTCAAACGCGTTCTCAAAGGATATGATTTTGAATCGATCAAACAACATGGCTATCAATATAACCCAGCGCTTGCTCAACAATTGCTTCGGGAAGCTGGTTTTCCTAATGGTGAGGGGTTTGGAAACGTGACGTTAAGAATAGGCATTCATGAAATCCACGAAAAAGTTGCAGAGGAATTTGTAAGGCAAATAGCTTCTAACCTAAATATCAATGTCAATATTGATGCTTCTTCATTCGGTATTAAAGAATCGGATGCAAACTTTGGAAGAGGAGATATATTCGCTAGTTCATGGACAGCAGATTACTTGACTCCCGAAACCTTTTTAATGAATTTTTATGGCAAAACTGTTCCTGTAAATGCAAACAAACCGTCATTTATTAATCAAGCAAGGTATATCAACCCCGTATTTGATGAACTCTTTTCAAAAGGTCATCTCGAACAAAAAACCACAGATGCCTTAACGTATTTCAATATGGCTGAACAAGAGTTGATGAAAAATCCACCCATTATACCGATGTGGTATAGCGGTGAAATTCAAATCATATATTCTTACCTGAGAAACCTGCACTTTAATGCCTTGGGATATTTTCAATTTAAATCGGTACAGAAAGAACCGTTAACAAAAGAAGAATTTACTAAACAACAAAATTCAAATCGATGAAATTTTATTTACTCCTCTTCATCATTGGTATACATCTTGGTGCACTTGCACAACCCACTCAACGGGTTCGTGGTAAAGTGTATGATGGTGAAACCAACTTCGGTTTAGAATTTGCGAAAATAATTTTGCTGAAGGCAGACACGATACGGTTGGGTATAGCAACGACAGACTCATTGGGTCAATTCAACTTTGAAGGAGTGGTTGTAGGAAAACATCAACTTGAAGTTTATGTCAACGCTTATGAAACCAAACTTGTGACGATAGATGTCACCTCAGGTAAAGAGTGTATCGTGCAAATCCCGATGAACGAACGTGTAATTGAAAAAGAAGAAGTGATTGTGCGCGCAAGAAAAAAAGGTGAAGTGCTCAATGAAATGGCCTTGATTTCTGCCCAACAATTTAGCGTAGAGGAAACAAACCGATACCCCGGGTCGCGAATGGATCCGGCGCGAATGGCCTCTAATTTTGCAGGGGTGCAAGGATCAGACGATTCACGTAATGATATAATTGTTAGGGGTAATTCACCTCTTGGAGTAGTATACCGCGTTGAAGGTATTAATATCCCTAATCCTTCTCACTTTGCTATTTCAGGTAGCAGTGGTGGACCCGTATCAATTCTCAATAACAAGATTTTAGGAAACTCAGATTTTTTCATGAGTGCATTTCCTGCTGAGTTTGGTAATAGTACATCCGGAGTATTCGATCTAAAACTAAGAAACGGAAACAACAACCAACATGAATTTACCGGACAATTCGGGATTTTTGGTACAGAAATGTTAGCTGAAGGGCCTCTGAATAAATCCAAAACTGCAACTTATCTTGTCATGGGAAGGTATTCAACCCTATCTATATTTCAAAAGTTTGGTATTCAAATCGGTACGGATGCTGTACCTGTTTATGGAGATGCGGCATTTAAATTCAATTGGTTACTTAAAAAAGGAGGCCAACTCTCGCTTTGGGGAATGGGAGGAAAAAGCGCCATCAACATTGAAATTTCAAAACAAACGGCCTACACCAAAGAATTTTATGGTGAAGGCGATCGTGATCAAAAGTTCGGAACTCAGATGGGGGTTAGTGGTTTAACCTACAAACGTTCATTAAGTGAAAAAACGTTCATCAATGCTACTTTGTCTTTTTCTGCTGAAGAGCAACGTTCTAGGCACATTTACTTACACCGCAGTTTACAAATTAATGGGTTAGATACTTTGATTCGCGTAGACAGTTCTTACAATTTAATGGGTTATTCCTTTAAAACGTTTAAAACTGGAGGATACTTTTCTGTGAATCATAAATTAACAAAAAAGCACCTTATCAAGGCTGGGATAAGTTTAGATCTTTTCAGCTTTAACAACATTGACTCAGTGCTTGCAGACATTAACATTAGAAATCAATTCATTACGCGTTGGAACTATATCGGTTCAGCTGTTATGGTTCAGCCTTTTATTCAATGGAAATATAAATTTTCTGACCAAATGGAACTGACAGCTGGGTTACATGCCCAGTATTTTTCTCAAGGAAATAGTATTAGTCCAATTGAACCTAGATTGGGATGGAAATATAAACTTCAAAATAACCAAGCAATCTTTGCAGGTGCAGGATTACATAGTCAAGCACAACCCTACTATACCTACAGTTATGCCAAACATGGGGGTGCCTCCGAACAAGACATGCAAAACTTCAACATGGGATTCACTAAAAGTTGGCATACGGGTGTAGGTTATGAAAAATCCTTTAGATCGAATTTAAATTTTAAAACAGAAGCCTATTATCAATACCTGTATGATATTCCTGTTACTGTTCGACCATCTGCTTTTTCAATGGTTAATTCGGGCAGTGGGTTTTCGCGAATTTTCCCAGACACAACGTTGGTTAATCAAGGTATTGGATACAATTATGGTATTGAAGCAACCCTTCAAAAATATTTTGACAAAAGCTTTTTCTTCTTATTTTCTGGGAGTGTTTATGATTCCAAATACAGAGGAAGCGATTTGATTTGGCGAAACACTTCGTACAAAGGCTCTAATATTTCTGATAAAATAGATCTTTCTTATGTTTGGAATGTATTGATTGGTAAAGAGTTTGCTTTGGGTGCAAAAAACACCATTGGCTTAGGAACAAAAATCACACAAGCCGGTGGTCGTCGTTATGGTTATGTAGACTTGGCACAAACCAATCAGTTAAAAGAGATTATTTTCAAAGACAGCTTATTTAACACTCGAGTATTTCCAAACTATTTCAGAATGGATTTGAAAATCAGTTGGAAAATGAATGCTAAAAACATTACACATGAAATAGGACTTGATCTTGTAAACTTATTAAATACAAGGAATTTGTTGAATTTAGCCTATGCTCCTCGTTTAGATCCGGCAGATCACACTGAACCTATTGCCGAAAAAACACAGCTCGGATTCTTGCCTATTTTCTATTACAAAGCTGACTTTAAATTTGGCAAGTAGGTTAACGTATTGACCAATACGTCTTCGGGCTAGCTGGTTTTGGTTGACTCGACCTTAGCTCATAGTTACTTTTACAAATTGCTGCGGGTACTGAACATACACCTTTTATCGTCGTTATTTCAGTCAAAACATTAATCATTTATTTTACACCAAACTTTTTGTTTCTAAAGTCGATAATGATTGTTTTGTTCCAAAATAATGCGTTACCGGCCATGCCATCTGCTTTGTTGTCGATACCAAGACCACTATGATTTGCATAAACTTTTATGTGATGAAACTTTTGCCCCGCTAATTCAAAGGTATCTTTTATTAATTTGCCAGTTACATTATGTTTTTTACCCCAAGAGGAACAAGTAATTGTATCAATATCATTTGCAGTCGAGAATTTAGAAATGTTTACATCTGGTGTAATGATAGGGAATAAGCTCGAACCGTTATCGAATAAAATTTTAAATTTGGATATTCCGGAGGTCATTGTGCCACTCATTCCGGTGATATAGTGCCACTCATTCCGGAGGTCATTGTGCCACTCATTCCGGAGGTCATTGTGCCACTTTCATGATGTTACCTTCGCTCAAA
>Ga0172373_10006129_pt1 | contig 16111 bp, 10 predicted proteins | sample Lak10m_2_FD_114546 | JGI IMG/M metagenome (GOLD analysis project Ga0172373, IMG submission 114546) | Freshwater microbial communities from Kabuno Bay, South-Kivu, Congo - kab_092012_10m | ecosystem: Environmental > Aquatic > Freshwater > Lake | place: Democratic Republic of the Congo...
CACGCGAGAAAGCGCATCTCCGCGATCGACGGATCGGCGTGATAGAGGACCGTGCCCGCGTCGCCGTCGATGTTGATCCAGCGCTGCTCGACCTCGGTGTCCGCGCAGAGACCGCGGCTCCAGTAGACGGGCGGCCCGCGCCACGGCCGAAACACGTGGATGCGCGAGTGGCTGTTCCACGTCTCGAGCGTGAGCTTGCTGCGATCCTCGGCGCGCCCCTTCACCCAGAGCGGCACGAGCCCGTGTGAACTCGACGCATTCGCGACCGTCACGACGGCGAGCACGGCGAACACGGCGAGCGCCCGCCGCACGCCGCCCGCGTCTTTCACCGAGCGCGCGTAGAGCGCCGAGGCGAGCGCGGCGACCGCGCCCATCGCGAGGATCGCGGAGCCCGCGTCGAGATGCTCGAGCAAGAGCGGCACGAGCGGCGCACCGAGCGCAGCGCCGGCGAGATCGACGGCATAGATGCGCCCGACGGGCAGCGACGACCTCGTCAGGCTCGCGGCGACGATCGCGCCCGCCGCGAGAAACGGCAGCGAGATCGTGAGCGCGAAGAGCAGAAACAAGAGCGCCGTCGTCGCGACGGGCTCGACGCGCAGCGGCACGACGAGCAGCAGCACGTAGCTCGCGGGGATGAGCGCCGCGAGCGCGAGCGCGTCCTTCGCGAGCTGCGCGCCGAGCCGCGAGGGCGCATAGAGCGCGGGCCGCAGATACACGCGCACGGCGCCCGCGGTGAGCCCGAAGAGGCCCATCCCGATCACGAGAAACGCGAGCGAATACCAGGTGATGACCGAGAGCAGCCGCGTGACGAGCACCTCGAGCGCGAGCATCACGGCCGTCACGAGGAAGAGCCCGCCGAGGAACGGCCCCTGCGCGGGATGCGCGTCGGTCGGCGCCGCGTGCGCGGTCACGGGCTGCGTCTCAGGCGTCTCGTCGGTCATCGCGCGCGGGACTGTATCAGCGTGCGCGTCGGGTCTGCGCGGCTGCGCCATGCGGCGACGATCACGCGCCTGCTCCGCTCAGCGCCCGGTGTCGAGCCCGAGCTGCTTCATGCGCCGCCACAAGGTCACGCGGCTCACGCCGAGCAGCGCCGCGGCCTTCTCGCGGCTGCCCTCCGCGCTCGCGAGCGCCGCGCGGATCTCGAGCGACTCGACCGTCTCGGGAATTCGTGCGGTGGGCTCCGGACCCGCATCGCGAGGCGTGTCGACCACCTCGCCCGCGGCCTCCGGATCGAGCAATTCGGGCGGCAGATCCGCGGCGACGAGCACCGGCCCATCGCCGACGACGTACGCGTACTCGAGCGCATTGCGCAGCTCGCGCACGTTCCCGGGCCAGTCGTAGCGGGCGAGCGCATCCCTTGCGCCTGGCGCGACACGCGCGATCTGCCGCCCGCCGCGCGCATTCAGCGATGTGAGGAAACGCTGCGTGAGGAGCGGCACGTCCTCGCGCCGCTCGCGCAGCGCCGGCAACACGATCGGCACCACGCGCAATCGGTACATGAGGTCCGCACGGAAACGCCCCTGCTGCACCGCCCGCCGCAGCGAGGTGTGCGTCGCCGCGACCACGCGCACGTCGACGCTCACCGCGTCGCGCCCGCCGAGTGGCACGACGCTCCGCGTCTCGAGCACGCGCAGCAGCTTCGCCTGGAGATCGAGCGGCATCTCCGCGACCTCGTCGAGAAAGAGCGTCCCGCCCGACGCCGCGCGGAAGATGCCCGGCGTGTCGCGCACCGCACCCGTGAACGCGCCGCGCACGTGCCCGAAGAGCTCGCTCTCGAGCAGCGAGGGCGAGAGCGCCGCGCAGTTCACCGCACGAAACGGACCGCGCGCCCGCGGCGAGAGCGCATGCAACGCGCCTGCAACGAGCTCCTTGCCCGTCCCCGTCTCCCCGCGCACGAGCACGCTCGCCTCGACGCGCGCCGCCCGCGTCACGACGTGCAGCGCCCGCTTGAGCACCGCACTTTGGGTCCAGAGTCCATGAAAATGGACGGGTCCGGGCCCGTCGAGCGTCCCCTCCCCGAGCGGCTCTTCCCCGCCTTCTCCCGCTTCCTCGCGCGTCCCCTTCGTCGTCTTCACCATGCCGCGATGTTTCATCTCTTGAAACGCTGATGCAACATCGTTTCACGATTCGCGACGTGTCGCGCGGGCGCGATTCCCCGTGCTAGATCGCGCCATGCCGCTGCCGCTCTCCTTTTTCGAACGCCTCCCGAAGACCGATCTCCACGTCCACCTCGACGGCTCCCTCCGCGTCGAGACGATCCTCGAGCTCGCCGCGCAGGCGAAGATCCCGCTCCCCGCGGACGACGTCGACGGCCTGCGCAAGGCGATGAATGCGGGCGCCGTGACCGGCTCGCTCGTCGAGTACTTGAAGGCCTTCGACGTCACGCTCCGCGTGATGCAGACGGAGTCGGCGCTCACGCGCATCGCGTACGAGCTCGCCGCGGACGCCGCGAAGGAGAACATCCGCTACATGGAGGTGCGCTACGCGCCGATGCTGCACACGCGCAACGGCCTGCGCTTGACGGCCGTCGTCGAGTCGGTGCTCGCGGGCCTGCGCGCCGCGCAGAAGGATCACGGCATCGAGTCGAACGTGATCGTGTGCGGCATTCGCAACATCTCCCCCGAGTCGTCACTCGAGATGGCGCAGCTCGCGGTCGCCTACAAGAACCGCGGCGTCGTCGCCTTCGACCTCGCGGGCGCCGAATACGATCACCCCGCCAAGCACCACCGCGAGGCGTTTCAGCTCGTCCGCGACAACAACATCAACGTCACGATCCACGCGGGCGAGGCCTATGGCCCCGAGTCGATCGCGCAGGCGATTCACGTCTGCGGCGCCCATCGCATCGGCCACGGCTGCCGCCTCCGCGAGGACGGCGACCTCCTCCACTACGTCAACGACCACCGCATCGCGCTCGAGTGCTGCCCCTCGTCGAACGTGCAGACGGGCGCGGTGCGCGATCTCGCGAGTCACCCGCTCAAGCTCTATTACGACCTCGGCCTGCGCGTGACGGTGAATACCGACAATCGCCTCGTCACCGATACGACGGTGTCGAAGGAGCTGTGGCTCACGCATACGCAGATGGGCCTCGCACTCCCCGACATCAAACGCATCATCCTGAACGGCATGAAGGCCGCATTCCTGCCCTTCCACATCAAGCAGAGCATGTTGCGCAAGATGTCCGCCGAGCTCGACGCCATCCCCGCGCCGGATGACGATGCGGGCCCCGCGACGGCCTGAATCCTCGCCACGCTCCGTGCGGGCGCGCACGGACTCGGACGGGTGACGGGCTGCGCGTGCCTACCTCGCGGCGATGAACGGCACGCTCTCCGAACAGCTCCGCGCCCTCCATCGCACCCTCGCCGACACCCCCGCGCTCGACGACCCCACGCGCGCGCTCCTCTCCGAGGTGCGCCGCGACGTCGAGCGTGCACTCGCGGCCCCTGATGCCGAGACACACGGCTCGCTCGCCGCGCGCCTGCGCGATTCCGTGCAGCGCTTCGAGGCGGCGCACCCCGACCTCGTCGCGGTTGCGCAGCGCGTGTTGAATCAGCTCGCCGATCTCGGGGTGTAGCGGCCCCATTCGGGGTGCGTTCGCCAGCGGGACGAGTCGTCTGATACCGTCTCTCCTCATGCGCGCATCCATCGCCGGTCTCGCGGTGTCGGTCGTTCTCGTCACCGCCAACGTCGCTTCTGCGAACTTCCCCGCGAGCATCCCCAATGGCTATTCGAGCCCGGGGGTGGGGCGCTGCGGCGTCTGCCACGTCGACCCCGCGGGCGGCAGCACGCGCACGAGCTTCGGTGAGAACTTCCGCCTCGGCGCGGACGGCGTCGCAGGAAACGCGGACGATCACGTCTGGAATCGCTGGCTCGCGCAGCGCGACTCCGACGGCGACGGTTGGTCGAACGGGCAGGAGCTCGGTGATCCCTTCGCGCGCTGGCCGGGTGTCGCTGCGACGTCCTATCGCTCCAATCCCGGCTCCGGGAGCAGCGAACCGGCGGATTTCAGCCTCTGCGCGTCATCGTCGAACAACGATTGCGAGCCCACGGCGAACGGCGGGACGTGCAGCTCGTCGTCGACCGGGGGGCTCGGTGATTGGGATTGTGGCTGCGCGTCGGGATACACCGGTACGGGTTACGAGCGAACGTTCGGCTATACGGGCGGAAATCCCCCCTACGTGATCCGCGCGACACCCGTGAATGGCTGCACGGACATCAACGAATGCAGCACCGCGGGGCGCTGTGGGTCGGTGTCGGGCGCGTCCTGCACGAACCTCGCAGGCACGTATCGCTGCAGCTGTCCGACCGGATATTCAGCGCCTTCGACGGGTGGGAGCTGCACCGATGTGAACGAGTGCGCGACGGCCGGTCGCTGCGGCGTCGGCAGCTGCACGAACACGCCGGGTTCGTACTCATGCTCTTGCCCGGCAGGCTATTCGTTCAACGGCACCACCTGCGTCGACAACGACCCCTGCAATCCGACGCCGTGCGGCGCGAACTCGAGCTGCACCTTCCGCGGGACGACGGCCGATTGTGCGTGCCTGCCCGGCTATACGGGCCGTCCGCCGCTCGTCCCCTGCGCCGACGTGAACGAGTGCGCGACGGCGGGTCGCTGCGGCACGGTGACCGGCGCGGTCTGCACGAATACGCCCGGTTCGTATACCTGCACATGCCCTGCCGGCTATGCCGCTCCGGTGACCGGCGGCTCGTGCACCGATGTGAACGAGTGTGTCAACACACCCGAGGTCTGCGGCACGGGAACCTGCACGAATACGGCGGGTGGATATACGTGCACATGCCCTGCGGGCTTCGAAGCGCCTGTGTCGGGCGGCACGTGCGTCGACATCGACGAGTGCGCTGTGGACCCGTGTGGACCGGGCCTGTGCACGCAGACCGTGCCCGGCCCCGGCTACGCGTGCGCGTGTCAGGGCGGTTATGCGGCGCCCGCGAGCGGCGGGACCTGCACCGATGTGGACGAGTGCGCCGATCCGGGTTTGAGCCTGTGTTCGCTCAACGCGAGGTGCGCGAACTCGGTGGGCGCGTTCACCTGCACCTGCAACGCGGGATATGCGGGGGATGGGCAGGAATGCCTCGATATCGACGAATGCGCGAGCGCCGCGACGAACGACTGCGACGTGAATGCCGACTGCATGAATGCCGAGGGCACGTTCGATTGCAGCTGTCGCACCGGCTGGGTCGGTACGGGGCGCGTGTGTGTGGATGACGACGACTGCGCGTCGGGCGCCGTCACGTGCCGCGTGAACGAGCGCTGCGTGAACCAGACGGGCGTTCCTGCGCTCTGCGAGTGCATCCCGGGCACCTCGCGCGCGACACCCGACGCGCCGTGCGCCGCGGTCTGCGGCGATGGACAGCGGGCCGCCGGCGAGCTCTGCGACGACGCCAACACCACGTCCGGTGATGGCTGCTCTGCGACGTGCGACGTGGAAGCGGGCTATGCATGCACCGAGCCCGCGGGCGGCGCGAGCGTCTGCGCGGAGACGTGCGGCGACGGGCTCATCGACGCGGGCGAGGGCTGCGACGACGGCGCCGCCAACAGCGACACGGCGCCCGATGCCTGCCGCTCGCGCTGCGTCTCCGCGTATTGCGGTGATGGCGTCGTCGACACCGGCGAGGCGTGCGATCCGGGCGGCGCGAGCGCACCGCTCCCGGCGGTGGCCTGCGCCGGGACGTGCATGCCGGGCGAAGACGCGGGCGTGCCCGACGATGCGGGCGCGGTCGATGCGGGCGGCGTGTCGGGCCCCGATGCGGGCATGAGTGACGCTGGCTTCGACGCGGGCGGTGAGGCCGATGCGGGTACGACGCCGACCATCGCGGAAGAAGGTGGCTGCGGATGTCGCACGGCCGGCGGAAACGGCGCACGCGATGGCCGCGGACTCGCCGCGTTCGCGGTGCTCTGCGTGGTGCTCTGCGTGCGGCGTCGCGCCGGGCGCCGGGCATCGCGCTGAGAGAAGCGATCGCGACGGTGTGCGACGCGGCGTGGCGGTCGTCGCGGCGTCCGCGGTGCGCGTGGACCCCCCGTTGATGCGGGCGCCGACTTTGCGATAGCGTCTCACGCATGGCGCCTTCGAACCGCACCGCATCGACCTCCACGCTCCTCGTCACCTTGTGTCTCGCGCTCGCGGGCTGCGCTGCGGATGCCGTCCCCCCGGCGGGGGATGGTGGCGGTGCGGGTGGCGATCTCGGACCGGTCGGTGATGCCTCGACGTCGGACGCAGCCATTCCCGATGCCGCACGCCCGGATGCGGGGCCCGGGACGGATGCGGGAACACCCGATCTCGGCGCCGACATGATGATGTCGCTGCCCGACGCGGGGCCGCCCGATCTCGGCGTCGATGCGGGGCCCGCGCGCGATGTGTTCTGCGGAGATCCCGTGCCCGAAGGCGCCGAGCGCCCGCCCGCGCTGCCCGCATACAGCGGTGGGATGTGCCCGAGCTTCGTCGCGGGTCGCAATACGATCGCGACGATGGGTGGGAATCGCGAGTTCCTGCTCATCCTGCCCGAGGACGGCGTGCGCCCCGACGAGTCTCTCCCGCTCGTCTTCCTCTGGCACTGGCTCGGCGGCAGCGCCAATGGCTTCCGCGATCGCGCGATGGTGCAGGACGCCGTCAATCGCCTGCGCTTCATCGCCGTGATCCCCGAGGCGCGCAGCGTCTTGACCTTCAAATGGCCCTATCTGCAGGCGGACCCGGGCTGCGTCATCGACGCCGAGTGCAACTGCGATTGCGCCTATCGCCGCGAGCTCGCCTTCTTCGACGATCTGCTCGCGTGCGTCGGCACGCAGTTCACCGTCGACCGCGACTGCGTGAGCTCGGTCGGCGTGAGCGCCGGTGCGCTCTGGACGGCGCAGCTCGCCTCGCAACGCTCGCAGTATCTCGCGAGCATGCTCGTGCTCTCGGGCGGCGTCGGGACGGGCATGCTGGGCCTCGACCCGGCGTCGACGCTGCGCACCTGGTCGCCCGCCGAGCACAAGCTCCCCGCGCTCGTGCTCTGGGGCGGCCCGAGCGACTTCTGCTTCCTCTTCTTCGAGTCGACGTCACAGCGCCTCGAGGCCGCGCTCGCCGCGGAGGGCCACTTCGTCGAGGAGTGCATTCACAACTGCATGCACTCCGTCCCACCCTTCGAATCCGCGCCGGATGCGGGCCAGTTCGACGTGCTCTGGGACTTCGTGCGCCGTCACCCCTATTGGCTGCGCGACGGCGAATCCCCCTATCAGACGACGGGCCTCCCGCCCTTCACGCCCCCCTGGTGCGGCCTCGGCGTCGGCAGCGCGACCATCCGCGTCGGCGAGTGCCCCGGAACAACCCCGTTCCTCGGCTCGTGTGCGTGAGTTCGTGAGTGCGTGATGTGGTGAACTCGTGAGTTCGTGATGTGGTGAACTCGTGAGTTCGTGATGTCGTGGCGCGAGTGGTTCAACCACTGATGCGCTGATCAAGGCGTTGGGCCGGGCGGAAAGAGCGCGCACGCGTCGCGGGCGCAGCGGCCGGCCGTGAAGTCGTAGTCGCAGTGCGCGTCGTCGGCGCAGCTCAGGCCGCAGGGTGCGCCGAGTGGAGGGAGCGGCACGCACGCCGAGGCGCCGGAGGCCTCGACCGGGAGGCAGTCATGGCCGGCGGTGCAGGCGCTGCTCCAATCGCAGGATTCGCCGCCGCTCGGGATGCGCCGGCACACCCATGGCCAGCCGCTGGCGTCGCAGGAGAGCCCGGGCGCGCAGTCGCTCAGCCCGCTGCTGCCATCGCAGTCCTCGCCCTCACCGAGCGCGGGGACGCAGATCGCGGGTCGCCGCACGAAGTCGCAGCCGAGGCCGGGCGCGCAGAGGCCATCGCACGTCTCGCCGAGGCGCGGGATGGGCTTGCAGACCGCGGTCCACGCGTCGCACACGCTCCCGGGCCCGCAGGAGGTCCAGGACCATGCGGTGTCGCACGGGTCGCCGAGTGCGGGCGTGACGGCGCACGTGCCCATCGGCTCGACGCCCGTGCGCGCGCAGATCGCGCCCTCGGCGCAGCGGGTGTAGCAGCGCTCGCCGGGGACGGGCGGCGTGCGGCAGACGCCGGGGCGCACCGCGTCGCCACTGCAGGTGAGCTCGGCGCGGCATGCGGCGTCGGACACGCAGCGCGCGCCGACGCCGCCGCGCGGCAGGCAGCGCTTCTGGAAGGCGGGCTGGCAGGTCGTGCGTGCGCCGCACGCGTCGCTGCCGAGCGTGCAGGGCGTGCCTGAGAGGCCAGGCTCGCAGCGCCCGTCCGTGCAGCGCAGCCCGACCTCACAGCGGGCCGTCGCGGTGCACGCTTCGCCGCTCGCCGCGGGCGCGCCGCACACGCCGCCGAGGCACGTCTCGGGGGCGGCGCAGTCCTCGTCGTCGCCGCAAGTGCCGCCTGCTGCGACGGGAAGCGTGCACACGCCTGCGACGCACGCGGCGGGCGCCTGGCACAGCGTGGTGCACGGCGCCTCGAGCGCAGGGAGCGGCTGACACGTCGCGCCGTCGCAGAAGCCGGCTCCGTCCGCGCAGCGCCCGTCGTAGCTGCACGCGGCACCGAGCGGAATCGGGCCGTCGAGCGCGTGGAGGCACGCGCGGTAGGTGGCGAAGAAGTCGCGGGCGGGCGGCGCACAGCGATCGAACGCGCCCTCTGCCGTGCGGCGGCAGTCGGCAAGGAGCGCGCCGTCGCCGCGCAGCGCCCCCGCGCGCACGGACGCCGCGATGGCGTCGCGATTCGCGGAGGCGCGACACGAAGCGACGACGGCGCGCTCACAGGCCTCGACGTCGGTCGGCGGTGGGCCGTACCCCGGGCAGCCGCACGCCCACGGCGCGCGACACTCCGCGTGCGCGCGCACCTCGCAGCGCAGCGTGATCAGCGCATCCGCCAACGGAAAAGGGTCGATGGCGGCGTCCTGCACAGGCGTTGCATCTGCAATAGCGTCTGCAACAGCATCGCGAATCTCTGCATCGAACGGGGGCGGCACGTCCGCATCGCGCGCCGCATCTGCGGGCGTGTCGGCGTCGAGACCAGCGTCGGCTACGGAACCTGCATCGCGCCCTTCCGGGGCGGGCGCGCACGCAGCGACGAACGCGAAGAAGACGAGCACGGGGGCGCGATGGGCCACGGAGCCTCGAGACTGCGGAGGGATGTAGGTCGATGCAAGCCCGTCTCGCATCGCGGCGTGACGTGTTGCGCGGCGCGATGCTCTACACTCGGGCGACCCGCACGGTCGGGCCGCGTGTCGATGGACGAGCCGGAGCAGCCGAGAGCATGGAGGGAGTCGGCGTCGCGCCACGCCGTGCGCGCGCTCGTCGTCGTGCTCGTCGCCTGCTGCGCGGCGTGTTCGGCGCGCGAGCAGGCCTTGCCGCGTGACGCCGGCTTCGATGCGGTCGAGGATGCCGGCGAGGCCCGCGACGCGGCACACGATGGCGATGTTGGGGACGACGGCGCTGCGCCGCGCGACGGCGACGTCCCCGCGGATGCGAGCGTGGATGGCAGTGCGTCGGACGCGGGCAGCGATGGCGGCGCGGGGGATGGCGGTGCGGGGGATGGCGGCGTCTCCGATGCCGGCGTGGATGCGGGCATGGAGGAGCTCTTGTGTCCGCTCGCGCGGCGTGTCCCGACGGGATGCACGCCTGCGCTCGACGAAGGCGTCGCGGGGCTGTGCGAGGGCCTCGACGACGACTGTGATGGTCTCGTCGACGAGGGCTGTCCTTGCGCGCTCGGCGAGGTGCGTCCGTGCTTCGCGGGGCCACCCGGGCGGCGCGACGTGGGCGCGTGTACGGACGGGACGCAGCAGTGCGAGGGCGGCTTCGAGATCGGCATGTGGGGGCCGTGCGTCGGCGGACTCGCGCCCGCGGCGGAGACGTGCAACGGCCTCGACGACGACTGCAATGGCTGCGCGGACGATCTCGTCGGTTGCATCCCCGAAGGCGCGTGTCCCGGCCCCGACGATCCGCGCATTCCGAGCGGCACACCCTTCGCCACGATCGCGCTGCGAGGCCGTGATTTCTTCACGGGGGACGCCGCACGCTGGTCGTGGATGGTGGAGGGCGGGCCCTGCGATGGCGTGCTGCCGCGCCCCTCGTTCATCCTCGCGGACCGCACGCGCGAGACGGCGAACTTCGTGCCGTCGCTCTCCGGGGACTACACCGTCACGCTGACGGTCGAGACCGCGGATGGCGCGCTCTTTCGCTGCGTCTTCGTGGTGCACGTGCGCGGCCCGGGGCTGCGCGTCGAGCTCTGTTATCCGGAGAGTACGAGCGTCGATCTCGATCTCTTCCTCTCGGCGCCGGGCAGCACCTCACCGTGGTTTCTCGACCCGCGCGACAAGTTCAGCGCCACGCCCTCGGCGTGCGGCTGGCAGAACTGCGAGGCCATCTTGCGCGGGAGCATGGCGCCGGGTGGCATCCCGTATCCGCGCGCCGATTGGGGCTATGCGTCCAGTCCACTCGCGGCGTGTGAGGGCGGGCCGCTCGGTGCGGAGTGGGCCGCGCTCGGCGCCTGCGCGAATCCGCGTCTCGACATCGACAACAACCTCTCGGAGGGCATCGGTGTCGCCGAGAACATCAACATCGATGCGCCGCGCGACGGCGAGCGTTTTCGCGTGATGGTCCACAACTTCACGGGTCTGCGCGCGCGCCCGCTCGTGAACGTGTATTGCGAAGGGCGGCGCGTCGCGACCTTCGGCGCCGCGCCGGACGAGGTCCCCACCTTCTTCGCGTCGCCCGGCGGTGTCGGCGCGATGTGGCGCGTGGCCGACGTCACCACCCGTCTCGACGCATCCGGCGAGCTCTCCTGTGACGTCGATCTGCTGCGCCCCCCGTGGCGCTGGACGGGTTACGACGTGACCTACGACGACCCGCGATTTTGAACGGCGGGGCGGTGCGATGGAGATTCCGGACGTGTTGAGGACACCCTCAATACCGCGCCCATGCGGGGGCCTGTTCGGGATCTCCATGCCAGTCGGCGACGACGATGGGGCGTGAGGAGGTCTCGCTCCAGAAGAGGAGTGCACGGCGCGAGTGATAGGGGTTTGTCTCGAGCTCGTCGGTGTCCATGTCGAGCATGTAGGAATCGAATGCGATGAGCGCGGTGCCGTCGGCGCGTTGCACGGCGCGGATGTGTTCGTTGGTCATCTCGGACGGTGCGCTCACGGCGAGTCGGAAATCCTCTTCGAGGAGGGGGGCGCCTTGAGGCGGAGTGCCTGCGTAGAGGCCGAGAACGCGAATCTGCAACTCGGCGCCCTCGCGATCTTCCATGCCGGTGTCCCAGGTCCCCCAGTCGTGCTGCGTGAGGAGAGACACCGAGACATCGGGGCGGGGTGTCCACGAGAAGGGGATTCCCACATGGGTCTCGCCCTCTGAGTGCTGGAGATACGCAAAGACCTCAATCGGGGCCGAGAGATGGGGAGAAGCGGCCCAGTCGCGGGCGCGGAGTATGCGTGTTTCGTCGTCGAGGAGCTCGCTCTCCGGCGATGGCCCCGGGGTCGCGAAGGATGCGGACGCGGGCAGTACGAGAGAATCGCTGCGTGTAACGCTCGTGCCGCCGCACCCCGACAGCGCAAGGGCGCCAGCGAGGGCGACACCCGAGGAGAGCGGGATTGGACAGGAAGGTTTGCGGGAGATCGCCATGCGCCTGGAGGGGTGATGAGGTGGAATGTCCTACGAGGGTAGGCAGCGTCGCCGTCACGCGTCAACGCATCGCGATGTGGCGTGATGCGCTGACATTTGCGGCCTCGTGAGAGGCGCGCATCGTCAATGAAAATCGCGTGATCGCGGCGCGCTTTGCGGGGCGGGGGGCGGGCGGGGGGGGCCGAGGCGGGGGGCGAAGAGGCGCTCGGCGACGAGGTGCACGACGCCTTGTTGGGATTGGATGCGGCCGGTGATGCCGAGCAGACCGGCGGTGCGCGCGAGCACTTCGAACTCCTCGAAGACGCGGGACCAGACGACGGCGTTGACGAAGCCGGTCTCGTCTTCGAGCGTGAAGAAGACGACGCCGCTCGCGGTGCCCGGGCGCTGACGGCAGATGACGTAGCCGACGTAGGGTGTGCGGGCGCCGTCGGGCAGGCGCAGTACTTCGCTCGCGCTCGGGATGCGCTGCGCGGCGAGCGCGGGGCGGAAGCGCATCATGGGGTGTCCGCGCGTGCTGTGGGCGCTCGCGCGATAGTCCCAGAGGATCTCTTCGCCGGGCGCCAGAGGCGCGAAGGTTGCGGCGCTCTCGTCGGCGAGCGGCAGCGCGTCGTCGCGGCGGGCCGCGTGTCCGCGCGTCGTCCAGAGCGCGTCGCGGCGACCGACGCCGAGCGGCTCGAAGGCGCCCGCCTCGCCGAGCGCGAGCAGCGCGCGTGCGCCGAGCCCCGTGCGCTGCGCCACGTCGTCGACGCTGCGGAAGGGGCCGTCGAGCCGCGCCGACTCGATGCGCTCGCGCTCGCGAATGCCGAGCCCGCGCACGTAGCGCAGGCCCATGCGCAGCGCCGGGCCGCCGCGCAACATGCCCCCATCTTCACGGATGGTGAGCGCGCGCGCGGCGTCTTCGAGCGTGCAGTCCCACTCGCTCGTGTCGATGGCGATCGGGCGCACCTCGATGCCGCGGCGCTTGGCGTCTTCGAGGATGGTGGAGGGCGCGTAGAAGCCCATCGGCTGCGCGTTGAGCAGCGCGCACGCGAAGGCGGCCGGGTGATTGCGCTTGAGCCATGCGGTCACGTACGCGATGAGCGCGAAGCTCGCGGCGTGCGACTCGGGGAAGCCGTACTCACCGAAGCCGCGGATCTGGGAGAACACGCGCTCGGCGAAGTCGGGCTCGATGCCGTGCGCGATCATGCGCGAGACGAGCCGATCGTGGTGCGCCTCGATGCGGCCCGACGAGCGCCACGCGGCCATGTCGCGGCGCAGCTGATCCGCCTCGCCGCCCGTGTAGCCGCCGACGACGACGGCGAGCTTCATCACCTGCTCCTGGAAGATCGGCACGCCGAGCGTGCGCATCAGCACGCGCTCGAGATCGGGGTGCGGCAGCTCGATGGGCTCGAGGCCGTCGCGCCGGCGCAGATAGGGATGCACCATGTCGCCTTGGATCGGGCCGGGGCGCACGATCGCGACCTGCACGACGAGGTCGTAGAAGACGCGTGGACGCAGCCGCGGGAGCATCGCCATCTGCGCGCGGGACTCGATCTGGAAGACGCCGACGGTGTCGCCGCGCGCGCACATCGCCCACGTGCCCGGGTCGTCGGGCGGGACGCGCGCCATGTCGAGGTCGAGCCCGTGGTGCGTGCGCAGCAGGCGAAAACAGCGCTCGACGACGGTGAGCGCGCCGAGCGCGAGCAGATCGACCTTGAAGAGGCCGAGCGCCTCGACGTCGTATTTGTCCCACTGGATGACGGTGCGGCCCTCCATCGTCGCGGGCTCGATGGGCACGAGCGTGTCGACGGGCTCGTGGCCGAGCAGGAAGCCGCCCGGATGGATCGAGAGATGCCGCGGAAAATCGAGGATCTGCGTGGAGAGATCCTTGAGCAGCATGACGGCGGGCGCCTCCGGGTCGAGGCCCGCGCCGCGGAGCGCGTCGTCCGAGAGCTGCGCGTGGTGACCGAGCAGCTTGGAGAGCTGATCCATCGCGGTGATGGGCAGGCCGAGCGCCTTGCCGACGTCGCGCACCGCACTCTTGGGGCGATAGCGGATGACGTTGGCGACCATCGCCGCGTGGCGGCGGCCGTAGCGCTCATAGACCCATTGCAGGATCTCCTCGCGGCGCTCGTGCTCCATGTCGAGGTCGATGTCGGGCGGCTCGGCGCGCTCGCGCGAGAGGAAGCGCTCGAAGAGCAGGTCCATCTTCACGGGGTCGACGGCCGTGATGCCGAGACAGAAGCAGACGGCGCTGTTCGCCGCGCTCCCGCGCCCCTGGCAGAGGATGCCGCGGCGCCGACACTCCTCGACGATCTCCCACATCGTCAGGAAATACCCGCCGAAATCGAGCTCTGCGATGAGCGCGAGCTCCTTCTCGAGCTGCGCACGGACGGCCTCGGACGGCTCGCCGTCGTAGCGCACGCGCGCCCCGCGAAAGGTCAGCTCGCGCAGCCAGTCGAGCTCGCCGTGCGTCTCGGGGAGGCGCTCGGACGGATAGCGATAGCGCAGCTCCGCGAGCGAGAAGCGCGCGCGTTCGGCGACCTCGCGCGTGCGATGGAGCGCCGCGAGATCGTCGGCGAAGAGCGCGCGCATCGCGGCGTCGCTCTTGAGATCGTGCTCGGCGTTGGGGCGCAGGCGCGTGCCCGCTGCGCGCAGCGTGGTGCCGAGGCGCGTGCAGGTGAGCACGTCCTGGAGCGGGCGCCGCGCAGGCGTGTGATAGAGCACCTCGACGCCCGCGACGACAGGCGCGCCGACGTGCTTCGCCGCGCGCCGCAGACGCGCTTCGGGCTCGTCCTCGCCGGCGATGCGGTGGCGCGTCGCGATCGCGTAGAGCGCGCCTGCGAAGGCGTCCGCGAGCGGCGTGAAGAGCGCAGGTGCGGGCAGCAGCGCGAGGAGCCCACCGCGCGACTCCTGCCCTGCGAGGCACAGTTCTTCGGGCGTCGCGCGCGCGCGGCCCTTCTCGCAGCGGAGCCGCGCCCGCGAGAGCAGCGCGCAGAGCGCCGCATAGCCCTCGCGCGAGCCTGCGAGCAGCACGACGTGCTCGGGGGGCGCGCCGTCGTCGTCGAGGCGTGCGTGCGGCACGACGCTCAGCTCCGCCCCGATCAGCAGCGGCTGACCGAGCTCGCGCGCCTTCCCATGGGCGCGAACGACCCCATGCACGCCATCTCGATCGGTCAGCGCGACCGCCGAGAGCCCGAGCCGGTGCGCCGTCTCGACCAGCTCCTCGGGGTGGCTCGCCCCTTCGAGGAAGCTGAAACACGACTTCACCCAGAGCGCGGCATATGCGGGCGACGACACGAGCGGACCTCCGGGCGGATCCGATCGGTACTGAACATGAGATCAGGTGTCAACGTGGGGGGCCGAGAAGCGGCCGCCTCGTTCGAGCCTCTCGTGTGCTCGCTTGCGGGACGTCTGCCCGCCGCCCGTCCGTTCGAACCGGCTCAGCGACGCTTCTTGCGCCCCATCACGCTGTACAGATCGGCGACCGTCGTCGGTGCCTCGAGCGGGTGGCGCAGCGGCTGGTCGAGGTGGACGACGTAGTGGTTGCGGCGCCCGTCGCGCTCGCGCGTGAGGTACGCGGCCTGCTCGAGGTCGCCGACGATGCGCTGCGCGGCGCGCTCCGTGATACCTACGCGGACGGCGACGTCGCGGAGCACCATGTCGGGCTCGCGCGCGAGCAAGAGCAGCACATGACCGTGGTTGGTGAAGAAGGTCCAGGGCGGAATCGAAGCGGAATCGGTCATCGCGTGTCGCCTCCAGCGCGCGCTCAGGTAGCACATGAGTGTCACGATTTGCAATTGACGTTTCACAAAGCGCGACATAGAAAGCGCGACATGTCCGCTCGTCGAGACGCCGCGTGGTGGGGAGCCGACCTCCGATGACCTCCGGGCCGACCGATGTGCGCGACGCCTTGCGCGTCTCGCTCCGGCCACCCCGGCCGCCCGCAGCGCCTACGCCCGACGACGTCTCGCCCGCTGCCGTCTCGGAGGTCGAGCCGCGCGCGCGCGCGACCTACCCGGCCCTGCGTGCGCTCTGCGAGGCCTTCGACCTGCACCCCGATGCGCGCACCGCGATGCGAGCGCTCGCCGCCGCGGGCCGCGTCGAGACGGACGCGGACACAGATGCATCTGTCGCGCCGCTGTCCTTGCGAATCCTCGCGGGTGCGCTGCCCGCCGTGGGGCTGCGCGCGCACGTCGAGCGCGGGCCGGCCTCTTCGCGCGATCCGGCCATCGTCAGCGCCGCACGTCGACGAGGGTGCGCCCGCGCACCTTGCCGGCCACGATCGCCTCGGCGAGGCGCGGCAGGTCGGCGAGCCCGCAGGTCGAAACCGCGTCGCCGGGCAGCCCGTCGGGCAGCAGGGCGGCGAGCTTGCGCCACGCCGCTTCGCGCTCTTGCATCGGGCATTGCGAGGAGTCGATGCCGATCAGCCGCACGCCGCGCAGGATGAACGGCATTACCGTGGTGTTGAGGTCGTGCCCGCCGGCGAGCCCGCAGGCGGCGATCGCACCG
>Ga0172373_10006130_pt1 | contig 16104 bp, 9 predicted proteins | sample Lak10m_2_FD_114546 | JGI IMG/M metagenome (GOLD analysis project Ga0172373, IMG submission 114546) | Freshwater microbial communities from Kabuno Bay, South-Kivu, Congo - kab_092012_10m | ecosystem: Environmental > Aquatic > Freshwater > Lake | place: Democratic Republic of the Congo: South-Kivu...
GAGCCTGGTCACTCCAGCAACTCCCCAAGCCCAACGCCTCCGACGTCGCCACCCGTGCACCGCGCACCCCCATGACCCATGCCGACCGCATGGCCTTCCTGCGCCGGTTCGGCCTCGGAATGATCCTGCTCTGCACGGCCTACTTCTTCCTTACTGCCTACCGCGACTTCCGGGACAACTACCAGGTCGAGATCTTCGAGGAACTCGGGTACCGCTACGCCGACAACAAGGTCATCATCTCCAAGGCCGAAACCCTCGTCACCGCCGGCGTGATCATCGCCATGGCCTTCCTCAACGCCATCCACGGGAACCGCAAGGCGCTCCTGACCGCCTTCATCATCATGACCTCCGGCCTGCTCCTGCTCGGCGGCAGCACGCTCCTCTTCCGATCCGGCGTCCTCAATGGATTCTGGTGGATGACCCTCACCGGCCTCGGCTCCTACCTCGCCTACGTCCCCTTCAACGCCATGCTCTTCGAACGACTCATGGCCGCCACCCGCGCCACCGGCACCGCCGTCTTCGCCATCTACGTTGCCGACTCCGTCGGTTACTCCGGGTCCGTGGGCATCCAACTCTTCAAGGACCTCGCCCAGCAAACCACGACACGCCTCGGCTTCTTCGAGAACTTCACCTGGTTCCTCTGCGCCGTCGGTTCCACCTGCCTCGCCGCCGCCGCGGTCTACTTCCTGCGCAAGTCCAACGATTCCATGCCCTCGAACAGCTAGCCACTTCCGGGGATTGAGCCCTTGCCCCGAACCGAATGTCATCTCCCCACACGTTGCGTAACCGACCGTACTGAATCTTCCGCCATGGCCTCCACTCCGTCCCTGCCCGCCCCAAAGGATCAACTCCTGTTCACCCCCGGTCCGCTCACCACTTCCCTCGCGGTGAAGCAGGCCATGCTCCACGACGCCGGTTCGTGGCACTGGGAGTTCAATGGCAAGGTCAAGGCCATCCGCGAGAAACTCCTCGCCGTCGCCGGCGTATCCCGCGCCAGCGGATGGGAAGCCGTCCTTCTCCAGGGATCCGGCACCTTCGGCGTCGAGGCCGTCTTCCTCACCGGCGTTCCTCCCGAGGGCAAGGTCGCCGTCCTATCGAATGGCGCCTACGGCGAACGTGCCGTCCTCATGCTCCAGCACGCCCGCATCCCCCATGTGGTCCTGCATACCGCCGAGGACGTCCCCAATGACCCCGCAGCCCTCGACCAACTGCTCACCTCCGACAAGGCCATCACCCACGTCCTGGCCGTCCATTGCGAAACCACCACCGGCATCCTCAATCCCATCCAGGACATCGGGGCTGTCACCCGCCGCCACGGCAAGACCTACATCGTCGACGCCATGTCCAGCTTCGGCGCGTATCCCATCGACTTCGAAGCCTTCGGCATCGACTACCTGATCTCCTCGGCCAACAAGTGCATCGAAGGCGTCCCCGGATTCTCCTTCGTCCTCTGCCGCCGCCTCGTGCTCCTCGCCACCGAAGGCTGGGCCCGCTCCCTCAGCATGAACCTCCTCGACCAACTCAAGGGCTTCGAGAAGAACGGCCAGTTCCGCTACACCCCACCCACCCACGCCATCCTCGCCTTCGAACAGGCCCTCGCCGAACTCGATATCGAAGGGGGCCCCGCTGGCCGGGCCAACCGCTACCGCGAAAACCATCGCACGCTCGTCGAGGCCATGGATCGGATCGGCCTCAAGCCCTACCTGAACCCCGCCGTCCAGAGCCACATCATCACCAGCTTCCCGTACCCGAGCCACCCCGCGTACAACTGGACCGACTTCTACCGTCGCGTCGCCGAAAAGGGCTTCCTCCTCTACCCCGGAAAAATCTCCAAGGCCGACACCTTCCGCATCGGCAACATCGGCCGCCTCTTCCCCGCGGACATGCGCGCCGTCGTCTACGCCATCCGCGAAGCCCTCGTGGAGATGGGCGTCCCCGTTCCTCCCGCCCTCTGACCAGGCTCAGTCCGATCCGTCTGATCCGTCCGATCAGACCGATCAGACCGATCCATCTCCCACAGCACCGCCATGCACCGCACCCTCCTCTCCCTGCTCTTCGCCGCGGCTTCCACCGTGGCGGCCATGGCGGCCCCGCCCCTTCCCCTCCAGCAGGCCCATTCGCACAACGACTACGAGCAGAAGCGCCCACTCGCCGCCGCACTCGACAACGGCTTCTGCTCGGTCGAGGCCGACATCCACCTCGTCAACGGCCAACTGCTGGTCGCTCATGACCGGGTGAAGACGCGGCCCGAACGGACCCTGCGCGCCCTCTACCTCGATCCCTTGCGCGAGCGCTGCCGCACCAACGGCGGCTTTGTCCATCCTACCACCAACCGGTTCACTCTCCTCATCGACATCAAGGCCGATGCCGAAGGAACCTACCGCGTGCTGGATCCGCTGCTTCGCGAATACCAATCGATCCTCACGCGCTTCACTCCAACCCAGACCACCCCGGGCGCCATCACGGTCATCCTGTCCGGCGCGCGTCCCACCGCCACCGTCGCGGCGCAACCCGAGCGCTTCTGCGCGATCGACGGTCGCCCCGAAGACCTCGACCTGAACCCGACGGTCCATCTCGTCCCGCTGGTCAGCGATTCGTGGAGCAATCACTTCAAGGCTCCCGTCGAGGGACGTCTCTCCGCTCCCGATCGCGACAAGCTCCGCGCCTTCGTCGCGCGAACCCACGCCCAAGGCCGCCGGCTCCGTTTCTGGGGCGCCCCGGACCGCCCGTGGCTGTGGACCGAACTCCGCGACGCCAACGTCGACGTCATCAACACCGACCGCCTTCCTCACCTCGCCGCCTTCCTCCGTGGCGAACCCCCACCGCAACCCACGCCCACAACGGACGAACAATAGGTTGCCTGCCTTCCTCCCACCTGCTGACCTGACACCCACGCTCCACACATCATGTCCCTCAATCGCCGCCAATTCATCGCCGGTTCCACGGCAGCCGCCGGGATCCTCCTCACCTCCCGATCCTTCGCGCGCCAGGCGCGCAAGCTCTCGGCCAACGACAAGCTCAACCTGGGCGTCATCGGCGTCGCCGGACGCGGCGGCGAAAACCTGGATGGCGTCAAACATCAGAACATCGTCGCCCTCTGCGACGTCGACGAAGGCCGCCTGAACGGAGCCGCCGTCAAGTTCCCCGGGGCCGCCAAGTTCTCCGATTACCGCAAGCTCATCGACCACCCGGGTCTCGACGGCATCGTGGTTTCCACTCCGGACCACACCCACGCCATCATCGCCATCGCCGCCCTCCAGAGCGGCCGCCCCGTCTACTGCGAGAAACCCCTCACCCACACCATTTCCGAATTGCGCCGTCTGACCGAGGTGGCCGCCAAGTCCAAGCTGGTCACCCAGACCGGCAACCAGATCCACGCTTCCGAGAACTACCGCCGCGTCGCCCAACTCATCGCCGCCGGCACCATCGGAAAGGTCGACGAAGTTCACCACTGGGCCGGTTCCGCGTGGGATCCCAAACCCACACCTGCCCCGGAACCCGTCCCCGCCGGTCTCAACTACGACCAATGGGTTGGCCCGGTCCAATGGCGCGAATACTCCAAGGAATGGGTCCACTTCAACTGGCGCCGCTGGTGGCATTTCGGCGGCGGCACCCTCTCCGACTTCTGCTGTCACCACATGGACCTCGGCGTGTGGGCCCTCAACCTCGGCCTGCCGACCTCCGTCGTCTCCGAAGGCCCTGAACCCCACCCCGAATGCGCCCCGCTCTGGCTCAAGGTCCGCTACGACTTCGCCGCCACCAAGTCCGCCCCAGCCACCCGGATGTTCTGGTACTCCGGTTCCAAGCGACCCGAAGTCCCCGGCACACCCGACCTCTCCAAGTGGGGCGGCGGAACCCTGTTCATCGGTTCCAAGGGCATGCTCCTCGCCGACTACGGCCGCCACATGCTGCTTCCCGAGGCGGATTTCAAGGACGTCAAGCTGCCCGACCCCGACTACGCCAAGTCGGTCGGCCATCACGAGGAATGGATCCGCGCCGTCCGCGGTGAAGATCTCGCCCTTCCCCGATTCTCCTCCCTCGGCCGGACCAATTCCCCGTTCGCCTACGGCGCCATCCTCACCGAACTCGGCCTGCTCGGAAACATCGCCTTCCGCACTGGCAAACGTATCGAATGGGATGCCAAGAAACTCCGCGCCAAGGACGTCGCCGCCGCCGACAAGCTCATCCATCACGACTATCGCAAGGGCTGGAAGCTCGGCTGATCCCGCCTTCCGTTGAAAAGAGGATCGGGGTGGTGATGTCTTCATCGCCTTGGGTAATGGCCTGGGAGGGTAACGAGGACGTTGCCGCCCCGTTCGACGCAGGCGCAGTTTCGAGACGTGCCCATCCTCCACAGGACGCATCAGAACCCTTGCATTCGGCCGTGAACCCAAAATCCTGTCGGGCATGCAACCCCCGCTGGCTTTCCAAGCCGCTTCCCCGTGCCCGCATCCGGATTTCCCGGATGCAGGCACGCTTGAGGAATTGCGGCTTCCCGGATTGGGGTTTCATCCGCCTCCAATAAGCTCGCTCATTCGGATCTTCTTCGCCCTCCTGACCCTCCTCCCCGGCCTCAGCCTCGCGCAACAGCCCCTCCCTCCCGTCCCGATCTCCGGCTGGACCCTCCACCTCGTCGCCAGCGCTCCGGACATCCAGCATCCGTCCGTCGTCACCGTCGCTCCTGACGGCCGGGTCTTTGTCGCCGAGGACCCGATGGACATCCGCTCCCCCGCCAACGCCACCGAGGGACGCATCCTCTGCTTCCACCCCGATGGCCGCCGTACCGTGTTCGCCGAAGGCCTCCATGCCGTCTTCGGCATGCAATACCTCGAAGGCCACCTCTACGTCCTGCACAACCCCCGCTTCACTGCCTTCCGCGACCACAACAGCACCGGACGCGATCCACGGGACCTCATCCGCCAGACCAACCCCAACCCCTGGGCACTCGACTGGAATGACCACGTGCCCGCCAACTTCCGTCTCGCCCTGGATGGGTACTTCTACGTCGCCGTCGGCGACAAGGGCCTCTTCGGAGCCACGGGTACCGATGGCCGCCGCGTTGACCTGCACGGCGGCGGCATCGTCCGGATCCGGCCCGACGGCTCCGGCCTCGAGATCTTCTCCACCGGCGTCCGGAACATCCTCGACGTCGCACGCACCGAGGAGGACGACCTCTTCACGTACGACAACACCGACGAGAACCAGTGGATGGGCCGCGTCACCCACATGATCGATGGCGGTTTCTATGGCTATCCTTTCGACTTCATTCCGCAGCAACCGCACACGCTCTGGATGTTGGCAGATTACGGCGCGGGTGCCGCCACGGGTACGCTCGCGGTTACGGGCGACGGCATCCCGGAAGATTGGCGTGGCAATCTGATCCTCTCCGACTTCGGCCAACGCAACCTGCGTCGGGTCGTCCTCGAACGGCAGGCCGGTTCCTTCCGCGCCGTCCGCGACCAACTGCTATTCTCCAATCCACCCGCCGACTTCCGCCCCGTTGGCATCGCGTTCTCCGACGACAACGCCCACCTCTACGTCTGCGACTGGCAACATCGCGACACCAAGGAAGCCGCCATCACCGGCCGTCTCTGGCGCTTGTCCCAAGCCGTTCCGCCCTCACCGGCACCGCGCCCCGCCTGGTATCTGCCCCTCACGCTGGGTCGTGTCGCACCCACCACCATCGCCACGCCCGAACTGCTTCAAGCCCTCGCGCATCCTGCCCATCCCGTCCGCCATGCTGCCCAGCGCGCCCTGTCCCAACGCGGCACCAGCGAGATCCCCGCGCTCCTCGGGCTTCTTTGCGACACCCAAGCCTCCGCCAACGCACGCGTCCACGCCCTCTGGGCCCTGCACGCCATCGACGGAGCCAGCGCCATCCCCGCATCCGATTCCGATCCCCTCCTCGCCTCCGCTTCCCCACCCCTGCTCCGCCAACTCCTGCGACAGGTCGGCGAGTCCGGACGCTCCTTCCCTCCTCAGACCCTGGTCCCGTTCCTGAAACACCCTGATCCTTCCATCCGCCTCCACGCCGCCGTCGCCCTTGGCCGATGCGGTGGGCCCTCGCAGGTCCCAGCCCTCCTCGAGGCCCTCGGCACGCCCGACCTCTTCCCGTTCCACGCCACCTTCACCGCGCTCAACCGCATCGGGCGTCGCCATCCTTCCGCTTGGGAGCAGATCGTTCCCGCTTTGGGACACCCGGACGTGAGGATTCGCGACGGCGTACGGTTCGCCTCGCGCGAGACCTGGGACACCAACCTCATCGCGGTCCTCAGCAAGGCGGCCACCAGCACAGCAGTCGCCCTCCCGGCCCGCACCAATGCCCTCGTGCTGCTTTCCCAGATCCGACTCCAACCACCGCCCTGGGACGGCAATTGGTGGGCCTACCACCCCTTCCGGCTCCAACGCCCCGCACGAACCCAGTCATGGGCGGCCACCGAACAGATCCAAAACCTGTTTCTCGACCTGCTCGGCGGTTCGCCGGTCCCCGTTTTCCGCCAACTCGCCCTCGAAGCCCTTGGCCAGACGCCGAACCCTGCCCTCGGCGTGCAGGTGGCCTCACGCCTCGGGATGGAGCCCGATGCCAACCTCCGCAGGGCGTACCTCCGAACCCTCGCCCGCCTGAAGGTACCCGACGCGGGCGTCATCGGCCTGGACCTCGCCCGCCAGAGCCCACTCACCGAGCGCCTCGATCCCGGCCTCACGGAACTCCTGCTCTCCACCAACGACGTCTCCACCGCAAACGCGCTGCTGGACCTCGCCACCACCCATCCACAAGCCATCCGCTCGGCACACCTCGTCGAACTGGCCGGCCAGATCGGACGATCCAACCTCACCTCCCGCCTCGCCGCGCTCACACGGAATGCCGACTCACCCCTGGTCTTGCCCGCCATCCGCGCGCTCGGTCTCACGGCCGACCCAACCGCGGCTCATGCCCTCGCCGAACACGTCTCCGCCAGCACCCTTTCGATCCGCTCCGCAGCGCTCGCTGCCCTCCTTCCGCTTCGATCGCCCATCGCCGTCCCCGCCCTCGTTCAAGCCGCCTCCGATCCTTCCCTGAAACCACTCGCCGTCGAAGGCCTCCTCCAAACCCCGGACCTCCGCGCCCTCGATCTCTACCTCGAAATGCTCGAATCCCGATCCGCGACCACCCGCACCTCCGCCCGACAGGCCCTCCATCGGATCCATATCGACGCCCTCCCTCGGATCCTCCAGCGCCTCCCAAAGCTCACTCCGCCCGCCATCGCGGAACTCCAATCGGTCTATCGCACCAATCGCACCGCAGACACCGCAGCCCTCTTCGCCATCGAAGCTCCACGTCCCTCCCGTGAGGCCTTCCTTGACCACGCCCTCGCGAACCGCGGCGACATCGCCAAGGGCAGGACACTCTTCGAAGACCGTGCCGGCGTCGGCTGCATCCAATGCCACCGCGTCCAAGGACAGGGTGCCGAGATCGGCCCCGACCTCAGCGGTGCCGGCGCCCAATTCGATCGCCTCGCCCTCGCCGAAAGCATCCTCTGGCCCAACCGCGCCGTCCGCGAAGGCTACACGCTCACTCGGTTCGAACTCTCCGACGGCGACGAGATCCTGGGAATGATCCGCGCCGAGACCACCGACTCCATTTCCCTCCAACCGGCCGCCGGCGAACCCCTGCTCCTTCCCAAGTCCCGCATCCGTTCCCGCCAAACCACCCCGCAGTCCCTCATGCCCGAAGGGCTCGAAGGGTCCTTGTCCCTCGACGACTTCGCCGACCTCCTCGCCTACCTCGAATCCCTCCGCAGCGGAACCTGAACCTTATGCGCCGCCTCAAACCACCCTTCGCTGCCGTCCTTCTCCTGACAGGGCTCACCACGCTGCGCTCACTGGCCGCGGAGCTTCCGTTCCAACCCCTCTTCAACGGCCGCGACTTCTCCGGCCTTGAACTCTACCTCGGTCCGGATCCGGTCACCCAGAAACCCATCGGCCTGAACAAGGATCCGTACCGCGTCTTCCGGGTCACCCAGATCGACGGCGAACCGGCCATCCACATCACCGGCGAAGTCTACGGAGCCATCACCACCCACGCCGCCTTCACCAACGTCCACATCCGCGTCCAATACCGCTGGGGCACGAAGAAGTGGCCACCCCGCGCCGAAGCCCGTCATTACCGCGATTCCGGCATCCTCTACTGGGCCGTCGGCCCCCACGGCGCGGGCTCCAGTGCCTGGATGCGCTCGGTCGAATACAACGTCATGGAAAAAGGCGTCGGCCAATGGTGGAGCGTCGCCGGCGCTTTTTGCGACGTGGAAGGCCGGAACTTCGTCCTCCAGGACCACCCCGCCATTCCCTATCGGGGCGAGAGCCCAGGTGAAAAATGTGTCCTCTGGGCACCCGGTGCTCCGCGCTACACCGTCCAACCCTGGGAAGGCATCACCTCACCTCTCGATCCGGAGAAACCCCACGGCGAATGGAACACCGCCGAGGTCATCGCCTGGGGCAACCAGGCCCTGCACCTCCTCAACGGGCAGGTTGTCCTCGCCCTTTCCAATCCCCGTTACAAGGAAGCGGACCACGAAGTCCGCCTGTCCAACGGCCGCGTCCAACTCCAGAGCGAGGCCGCCGAACTCTACTACCGCCACTTCGAGGCCCGTCCCATCGGCTCCATTCCCCCGCCATTGCTCGCGCACGTGCCTGCCGAACCTCCCGACGAATCCGGCTTCACACCCCTGCTCACCGGCCCCGCCTCAGCCCACTGGAAACATTGCGGCCCAGGCGGGTTCGAGATGAAGGACGGCGTCGCCACCGGCCACGGCGGCATGGGCCTCCATTGGTTCACCCAGCGCACCTACACCAACTTCATCCTCCGGGGAGAATGGCGGCACACCGGACCCAAGTCCGATTCCGGAGTCTTCTTCCGCTTCCCCAACCCGGCCGACGATCCATGGATCGCCGTGCGTCAGGGGCACGAGTTCGAGATCGGCGTCGAACCACCCCTCAAGCCCGAGGACGCCACCGGGGGATTCTATCCGTTCCGCCAACCGCAGAAAACCACGCTCCGCCCCATCGGCGAGTGGAACCAGTTTGAACTCACCTGTGTGGGTCCCAACTATGCCCTGCGCATCAATGGCCAACTCGTGAATGCGTGGACCGACACCGAAGGACGCCCCCTCGAAGGCTACATCGGCATCCAGAACTACAACTTCCCTGATTCCGTCCAGCACCGGAATCTGCGCATCAAGCCCATTCTCTGATTCCAGCCACTCCACTTTCCCCCAATCCATCACAACACGGACAACGCCCCCCCCTCGTTGTCCACAACCCCCGACCCTCCGCTCCCCCCTCCATGCTCGCACCCACCGTCCTTGCAGACCACGAAGCCGTCAGCACCGCCGCCGCCGTCTCCATCGCGGCCCGACTCGAATCCAAACCGCACGCCCTCCGTCGCCTCACCCAGGGCCCCATCACCGCCCGTTTCCCCGCCTCCTTCCTCCACCTCCACCCCGAGGTCACCCTCCTCGTCGATGCCGCCGCCGCCGGGCGCACGCATTGAATCCGGTGGCACCTTCACCCGGCTGACCCGGGTTGCAGGCAGGCACGAAAATCCGCACGAAATTCAAGACGCCCGCGACACACGGGGGCGCGATAACCACACCCGATCATGAACAGCATGCCGTTCCCCTTCGCCGCGTTCTTCATTGTGTTCGTCCTCGCCGCTGGGTTGATCGCGTTCGTCATCATCGGATCGATCTTCAATGGTGTTGCCGAGTGGTCCTCCAACAATGCCGCCCCCCAACAACGCTTCCCCGCTCGTGTGGTCACCAAACGCACCCACGTCAGCGGCGGCTCCGGAGATTCCTCTGCCTCCACCAGCTACTACATCACCTTCGAGCGGCTCTCCGACAACGCCCGACAGGAGTTCAAGGTCAAGGCCTCGGACTACAGCGCACTCGCCGATGACGATCATGGCGAACTCGCCCACCAGGGCACCCGCTTCCTCGGTTTCCTCCGCACCCCCGCGCCAGCCACCCCACCGCCAGCGCCTGCCCCCGCCCCCGTCGTCGAGCGCCAGATCCGTTACTGCGCCTACTGCGGACACCAACTCGCCCTCGACACCAACAAGTGCCCCGGTTGTGGATCCCTCTGGCGCCCCAGCCTCGATCCCTCCGGACCTGAATCCTGAAACGCCGCGTGGGGGCACGCGGCCTACAGGGGGGAGTTTCCAGATGCCAGATGCCAGTCGCCTTGTAGGCCGGGTGTCCTCACCCGGCAGCCCCCCTCAGGCCCGGAGGGCCGAAAGAGGGTAGCCCACGGCGTCAGTCGTGGGTTTCCTGTACGTTGAAGGACCAGCCCCAGCGGGGCGAAAGATTCCCTTCATTCACCCGAATCCCACCCGCAGTTCCAAATCCCGGCCTCAAAACCCGTCCGGGGGGCGATTGTTCGAATCCTGGCTGAGGTTCAGCACCCGCAGGTACTCCTGACGCTTCACGAACCGCGCATGGCCGTCGGTGAAGTTCATGGTCGCCCCCAGTTCACCATGGTTGTCCCCCTTGTCCGGCCAGTTGTTGTTAACGGTCCCAAGGTTCTCCGCAGCGCGATCATCCGCGTCGAGCATGAGGAGGATGTTCGACGGCCCAGGAGCGGTCCGCAGGGCTTCGGTGAACCGGGTGATGACCTTTGAGTTCACCGACGACTCGGTCTTCTTGATGGTCGCCACGGTGCCGTCGCTCTGGCGATCGGCCATGGTTCCAAAGATCTCGTAGCTCGTCCCAAACGCCTTCTTGCTCACCGCATTGTCCGTCAGATCGTACACGTAGGTCGAAGCCGAAAACGGCTTCCGGTACATGTTCGTGCGGATCGCGTGCCGCGTGGAGGGACAGGTATAACTCTTGAAGGGCCGGACGAATCCAGGCCACAGCCACGAGGCGTCATCGTCCGAGGCGCTGCGATCGGAGAACTCGGTCGGGACGAACTCCGTCTGTGACCAGGTGGGCGCGGTCAGGTGACCGCGGTGGTCCATGGCGTACAGGACCGAGGCGAGACCCAGCTGCTTGAGATTGTTGAGGCATCCGATGCGCCGGGCGCGTTCCTGAGCCTTGGAAAGGGCCGGCAGGAGCATTCCAGCCAGGATCGCGATGATGGCGATCACCACGAGCAATTCGATCAGCGTGAACCCGGCGGAGGACTTTCGCCGAGGAGTGCAGCAGGATTTCATGGGAGTGTGTCCGATTCAGGAAACGGAAAGTGGCGTTGGAACGAAGAGACCGGAGGGGAACTTCCGTTCCCCTCCGGCCCTGGAGTCAGTTCAGCGTCCGATCAATCGGCGAGGACGCGGTAGAAGGCGCCATCAGCGGGCGGGTTGGCATCCTGGAAGACACCACGCCCTCCGGCATCCGGAGTCGCTGTCCCGACCGCTTCATACGCACCCGAGAGGGTTCCCGAGCGGACCACGCGGTACGTGGTCCCGGGGCTCCCGGTAAATCCGATGCGCAGGACCTGTCCCTCGAACACCGGTGTGTCGAGCGTTGCCGCCTCAGCTCCACCGGGCAGCGAATAGAACACCCGCAACCGCGGACGTTCCGCCTCGGCCTTCAAGGGGTCCACGAAGCTGATGAACTTGGAGGACCGGAATCCCCAGCCATTCACCCCACCCGTCAGCGGCAACACCGCCCAGCCGTAGTTCGGCGTACCCGCCTGCCAAGCGATCAGGTCCGAGGTCACCTCGACCGTGTTCACCGTTCCCTGCACATCCGGTTCCAAGGTCGGCGACCCAATCACGACGGACGGTTCGATCGCGGCTTCGATGCCGTTGGCCTGAATCCCGCTTTCCATCGAGGTCCACGTCGCGACGGTGTCATCCCACGCCTGCAGCATGCGGTGGAATGCCCCGCCGTCTCCCATGTTGTCCGTGCCGACGGAAGGCAGGTCGAGAAGGGCCATCTCGATCCGAGCGTTGGCCGGGATCCGGCCCTCACCCGCGCCGAAGAGGTCCTCGAAGCGGATGAGCGAATGCATGCTGTTGGTCCCGGCGCCATCCGGCCAGTCGGCCCAGAGAACGTCGGAGGTTACCAAAGGGGTCTCAGGCTGCGTGTGACGGAGCAGCGTATCGCGTGTTCCTTCGTAACCGCCCACACCCTGCTGGAAACTCACGACGCGGGCGTCCGGCTCCGTCCAGAGAACCCGGAGGCGCGGACGCTGCGTGATCTCGCTGATCTCCGAAGGAGAGATGCCGGTGCCATCCGTGCGCAACGGCCAGCCCAGGAAGACCCACCCATGATTGGTCTCACCGCGAACCCACGCCTGCACATCCGGAGTCACACCGATGCTGGCGAATCCCAACCCGGTCGAACCACTGCCATCCTCAACACCCAACTGGGATTCGTAGAGGGCGCGGGCCTCGACGTCATCGGGCGAAACGCCCTGGAACAGGCTGTCCCACGTATCGGCTTCCCGATCCCAGGGAATCAGCATCCGATGCAGCTTGGCACCATCGCCCGGGTTGTTCACATGAACCACGAGTTCGGCCAGCAACACCGTGGCGCCCGGCGGGACCTGCCAGCTGTTCGTGCCGACGAAGTCATCAAAGCGGAGAAGGATCTGGGACTCGTTCGGCACGCCACCATCGGGCCAGTCCATGAGGAGACCTTCGGCAGGCGACGGAGTACGTCCGATGGGCCACGGGGTAAAGCTGCCGACCTGGGACAGCGCGATGTCTCCTGCGCCGCTGTACAGACCGTAGCCGAAGTCAGCGCCTTCCTGGAACTGCGCCTGCCGGATGCGTCCCACGCGCACCGTCTTCGCAACCGTTCCTGAAGCCCCCAACCCATCGTCGAAGCGCACCGCCAACAGTCTCGGACCGGAGACGGTGCTGTCGGTCGCGAACGTCACGGACCGCAGAACATCCTCGATGATCGGAGCCGTCGCGGCGCCACCAAATCGGATCTCGAGCGCTGCCGGGAAGGTTCCACCGGCCACGGATCCGATCTCGACACCCGCATGGAGCAGGCGGGCTTCCTGAACCTCGACCGGGAATCCATTCGTCGCGCCGGACCGGATCGCCAACTTGTCGCGACTCGTCCCGCCCGAAGTGATGGAAACCGTCAACCGCGCCCCATCAAAGGTGGTCGCATCCGGATCCGCCAGGGTGGCGCGTCCATCGATCCCCACCGGCGGCATTCCAAAACCATAGAAGGCGGCCCCGGACGGCAGCTCGATGGTGGTCTCGTTGTCGAGGATCACCGCCGGCAGCGGCGTCGACCCCACGAAGTTGGTGTACACGGGGTCTACCGTACCGAGGGTGTGATTGATGTTGAGCAGTAGCGTGGCCTGGTTGGTGGTGTTGTCCGGCGCCGTCAGCGTGATCAGCTTCGGTGTCTTCCAATCCGCCGGCGTGAACGTCAGCACCGAAGGCTTGACCGTCACCGAGGCAGGGACCGCCGAGGTGATGGCGAGTTCGACCGTAAGGTCGGGCTGCGTTCCGAGAGCCACGGTATAGGTGGTGGATTGCGACTCGACCACCGTCAGCGGCAACACGTAGTTCCACACCAATCGCGCGACATCGTCATCCTGCGTCTCGCCCTGGATCTGCCGCCCTGCGAGACCGTTGAAGTCCACATCTTCCGAGATCGACGGTCCGACGCGGATGGAGAACGCCTGAGGCCCATCCTGGCGACCGTCATCAACACCCCGCACGGTGACGATCTGGGCGACGTTCCAATTGCCCGGTGTGAACACGAGCTCGGAGGGTTCAACCGACGCTTCATCGGGAGCGAGGGAGGCCAGCGGGATCCGCACGTTGGCCACTGGAGGACGGCTGAGCTGGAAGGCGCTCGTGGCCGTCGAACCGGCCTCCGTCAGACGGATGCCGTCCACTGGAAACGCCGTGATGCCCGCCGACTCATCGTCGGAGTTGACGCCCGGAATCCGGAGCTCCGGAGCCGAGAGGAAGGCTTCATCGGACCCAGCCTCAACGGTGAGCACGATCGCGAACTCGGCGGCACCATCCGCGAGCGCATCATCCTGACCGAACACCTTCAAGGTCTGGGGAACGCTCCAGTTCTCCGGGAGGAACGTGAGGGTTTCAGGAGCGACCGTGGCCTCCTCGGTCCGGGTGGAGACGACCCGCAGCGTGACCGGAGATGACGGCGGGACATCGAGGACGATGTCGACCGTCGCGGTACCGCCATCTTCGGTGGTCACGGCGGTGCGCGCAGGCGCCGCGGACATCCCGGGCGTGGCCCCAGGGATGTAGACAAACGCCGCGACCGGTTCATTGGTGCAGGCTTCCAGCACGGGCGGGTACACACCCGTGTCCCGGTGCTCGAGGATCCATCCGTTGCCATCCGCCTGATAGCTGAGGATGTTGTCGAAGTTGTTGGTCAGACCACCTTCCATCGAGGTGATCAGCACACCTGCCGCTGGCGAGCCACCAGTGATGTCCAACCGAAACCGACCCGGCTCCAATTGGGTGACCGTGAACCGGGGCGTCTCCCCGTTGTGCAGGAGCACGACGGCATTGGTCCCGGTCGCATCCACGCCGAAACGGCCTGACACGACGTTGGTGTCCGTGCGCGGAATGAACACAAAGGCCGCGGGATCCTGCTCCAACGCCCGCGGATTGGTCGCGCTGCCGAAGTTGTCCTTGATGTAGATCTCCCACGTTCCATCCGCATTGACCGCGGAGTTGGCATAGTTGCCCTCGTTCTTGGCGTGGTTCACCAGCAACACGCCCGAGTTGGTGGACGCGATCCCGAGCGTTCGCAGGTCAACCCGTGAACGACCCGCCGAGATTCCGCGGAAATGGGTTCCCAGAACCAGCCCAGGCGAACCCACGAAGAAGTTGTTCGTCGCACCATTGGAGCGATTCGAGTTCCGGGCAAAGCCAGCGATCCACTTGTCGAACGGGAAGTACGCCGCCGCAATGTTCATGTTGTACTCCGCGCGATCCACGGTCGCGTCCTGCACGACCGCCCAGTACCCGGCAGCACCGTAGTCGAACGACGGAGCCGCATAGCCCAACAGGTTCTCCAGTTCGCCGTTGTCGCGTCCGTTTTCCGTGACCGCCACCAACAGCAGGCCCGCATTCACGTCATCCGTTCCGGTGTCCCCGACCTGGAGGTTGTAGTCGCCGCGGTTCGATCCGGGACGGATGCGAAGATCATTGATCGAGAGTTTCGACTCCACCGTGACCGACTCCACGGCGTTGCCCGTGTCGTTCTGGATCACCGAAAGATTGATCGCCGAGATGCCGTGCGGCGGCGTCAAACCGGCCATCGCCGGGAGGCAGGCCGCACCGGCAAAACCAACGAGTCCGAGGAGTGCAACCCAGCTCCGAACCGTCCGTCGTGCCCGTTGCCAGAGGATGTGTGTGTCTGTGCTTCTTCGTTTCATCGTCTGCAGGAGTTCCCCTGTCGCAGCGATCTGCCGCCCGACAGGTTGAACCTATCTCTACAGCCGCAGGCATGAGCGAAGGCACCGACGATGCCGCAACAATCCCATGACGGGAGCGCCGCCCTGCGGTGACAACCCGTCACCCCTCTGTCGCGTGGATGGATGATTCGGGCGAAGCGGTGGCGAAGAAGTGCGTCTTGTGACGAAAGCGCGGGCTTTGCACGTCCGCGAGGCTCCCGTCACCGTCGAGGACCGCGTTCGCGCATGCCCTCTGCATCCAAGACCGCCGATTCCACGTCCGGGAGGTGTCGGTTCCGAGTCGACTCCTGACGGTCGAACCCAATCTCAACGCAACCGCAGCAACCGATGGTTCTCGCTGTCACCGACCAACCATCCACCCGCCGGATCCGTCCAGACCCCATGCGGCCGGGCCAGCGGACACTTGAGCGGATCGGGATCAAACGTCGTGCCTTTCGCTCCCGTTCCGAGCACCCGCTCAATGATTCCCCGTTCCAGATCCACACGGCGCAACGTGTGGCTCTCGGTGTCCACCAGGATTACCCCCTTGGGCTTCGTCTCTGCGACAGGGTCGAGCGAAAGGCCCTTCGGCCCGGTCAACCACGCCTCGCGCGCCGGTCCACCATCACCCTTCGGACCTTTCGGACCCGCACCCGCCACCCGCCGGATCCGACCCGCGTCAAGATCGAGACGGAACAGTTGGTTACCCTCCCGCGTGGC
>Ga0172373_10006131_pt1 | contig 16104 bp, 10 predicted proteins | sample Lak10m_2_FD_114546 | JGI IMG/M metagenome (GOLD analysis project Ga0172373, IMG submission 114546) | Freshwater microbial communities from Kabuno Bay, South-Kivu, Congo - kab_092012_10m | ecosystem: Environmental > Aquatic > Freshwater > Lake | place: Democratic Republic of the Congo...
AATGAACTTGTTTATCATACTCACGCCTTGACAGCCGTTTTTTCAATCTCTGACAAGCTATCAGACGCTTTTTGTATGCTGCCAATTTATACAAACCATCTAAATTTGGGGTTTAACAAAGGGACACTTTTGAAAGACGAAAATAAACTCTTAACAGGGACAGGTAATTTAATTAGGCATATTGACGTTAAGAAAACAAGCGATTACAGAAACCCCAAAGTAAAAGCATTGATACAAGAAGCCATTAACTTTGCATTAAAAGATATGGACAAGCCAACAAAATCAATTGGAAAGATCATTTCAAAAATTAAGAAAAAATGAAAGCCGACTGCATAACATCAGTTTGGCGTAATGGCGGGTGCATTGCTTCGTATGACAGTTTTTTGGTAGCTTCAAGTACAGCTCTTCGATTGAACTTTAGTGCTAAAAATCCGACACTACGCCGAGCTGAAAACCGATAGCAGCAATAATTATAAGACAGTTGTAAATGAAAATACCTAACGACATAGAAGCAAATTTCATACTACGGAACAACACTCCGTTGGACGATTTTTTTGGACTATCACCGACAGAAATTCATCATTTGCTTTACGACACTTATGGCAACAAATCTCCTGTTCAATTTCGTGACGACATTGACGACAAAGCACTTGACCAAATTCCGCTTTTTAGAATAGTAGAAGATTATCTAAAAATTATTCAGCGTGATAAACACATAAAGTTGACACCACTCGGAGCATTACCGAAAAAAGTAATGGTTGAACTTTACGACAAGAGATTTTTACTTGATGAGCATATTGAAAGTGGAATAACGAAACTTTGGAAAGAAGATGACTGCATTGCCATAAAAAGTGCAAGACTGACTGCGGAGATTGCAGGACTTGTGAAAAAAGTATCAGGCAAACTTACATTGACAAAGACCGCAACAAAACTTATTCAGACTAACAACCGCTTACAATTATTCAGACAGCTTTTTCAAGCGTTTACAAACAAATTTCTTTGGAGTTACAATGACGGCTATCCTGAGCAACCAATCGGTCAACTCGGTTGGGCATTTTCAGTTATTATGCTTGACAAATTTGGCGACCAACCACAAAAGGTTGACTTTTATGCAGACAAGTATTTAAAAGCATTTTCAAAATTCATTTCATTTTTCCGACCTGACTATTCAACTCCAGAACGACAGTTTTTCAGATGTTATGGCATTCGGACTTTTGACAGATTTTTTCTTTGGTTCGGTTTGGTGACAGTTGACAAACATAAAATATTTTTAGATTTAGACACTGATCAGTTTAAACGAACAGACTTGGTAAAAAGCATTTTCAAAATTGATGAACAATGACAATAGACAGAGAAAGAATTACAGCTGCTAACAGGCGTTTGGCTCAATGGCAGGTGAAGTGGACAATTGAACATTCTACCTCGCATCAACTTTTGTGGTGTATTGACAGTTTTGTGCTCCGAAATCCACCACTGCGCCAAGCGCCAAAACGTTATAAGCCATTTTAGGACAACAGAAAACAAACGATTTGACCTAAATATTTTGTAAATTTAGAAAGAATTTAAGACTGAAAAATATGTTCAACACGATAGAAATAGACAGAAGCAATCTGACCATTATGGGAGTTAATTTTTCGGACTTGAAAACATTAGAAAGCACCGCAAACGCTTTGGGAAGCAATATGTTTGAAGGATTTAAACCGACACCAAAAGAAATAGATTTTATACGGAACTATGTGACTGGAAAAATACCACTAACAGAACTTGTGGCATTTGCCAAACAAAAAGCCTATGTCTAATTCCTACAAATACATAGACGCTGACTTTACTTACACTGACCCCGAGACAGGTCTTTTAAGAAATTTACAAGATATAAACGACCCTGATGTATTGCTCTTTGTTGAGAGTAGTGCAGTAACAAAAAGACTTCAAGAACTTTGTAAGCGCCCGAAAGCATACGGCATTGGAATCAGACTGCAATGACGTATGATTTCGGGCGCTTACGCCAATTCCCCGGTACCATTCATGCGGAAACTGATACAGCAAGCGTCCGATCCCTGAACGTGTGTTGCACCGTTGTCTTGTCCGTCATTCATCCCGTCCATCCTACATCTCCGGCTTCACATACACCACCCCCGCTCTCGCGCAAGCGATGGACTCTTCAATAGCTTTTCCTGGCTGCGGATACCCACCGGCAGCTGGCATTTTCTGTTGAGGCGCCATAAGGACAATTTTCACGAATCCACCAGACATTTGTCTGTTTTCCAAATCTACTGGCTGCCGCCCCCTCCGCTACGGCAGAATCCGTATTTTCATCCATAAACCTGTTACATGCTCCGCAACATCCTCCTCGCCAGCCTGGCGGCCTCTCTACTGGTATTCCTCCATACGAAAGACCTTCCCGCCTGGACCGACAGTCTCTTACCGCCCGCCTTCCCGTCGTCTGATACCAGCCGGAAAGACAGTCTGCCCTATACCTCCTTCAAGGACCTTCCCCTACAGCCCCAACGGGAGGTACGCTTCACCACGGCAGAAGGCACGTGGATGAGCCTGGATGTCAGCCCGGATGGCCAAACCATCGCCTTCGACCTGATGGGCGACATCTATACCCTGCCGATCTCCGGGGGCGAGGCAACGCCCGTGACCAAGGGGATGGCCTGGGAATCTCACCCGCGCTACAGCCCTGACGGGAAGAGGCTTTTGTTTACCAGCGACCGCTCCGGCAGCGACAACCTCTGGTACATCGATTTCGAGCGGAAGGACACCATCCAGCTCACCAAGGAGCGGGTAGACGACTTCCCCTCCGCCGTCTGGACCCCTGACGGCGACTATATCATCGCCTCCAAAGGGAGGAGGATCCCCAAGCTATGGATGTATCACCGCGATGGCGGCGGTGGCATCCAGCTCAACCCGGAGCCGGCCAACCAAAAGACCATCGACCCTTTCGTCAGCGCCGATGGCGAGACCGTGTATTACAGCCAACGCAACGGATCCTGGAACTACAACGCCCTACTGCCGCAATACCAGATCGGTGCCTATGACCGGAAGAAAGGGGTATCGCTCACCATCACCTCCAGGTATGGGTCAGCCTTCACGCCGACACTCTCGCGCGATGGGAAGTGGATGGCCTATGGCAGTCGCTATGAAGACAAGACGGGCCTTGTGCTCCGCCACCTGGCAACGGGCGATGAACGCTGGCTGGCATACCCCGTGCAGCGCGACGAGCAGGAGTCGATCGCCCCGCAGGGCGTACTCCCGGGCATGTGCTTCACGCCAGACAACCAGCGGCTGCTGGCATCCTGGGGCGGAAAGATCCACCAGATACCGCTCTCAGGTGGAGCCATGACAGAGATCCCGTTCCGGGCCAGCCTACGCCTGGAGATGGGCCCCCGCCTCTATACCAGCTATGCGGTGAGCGACAGCGCGCAGGCCCTTGCCACGCAGATACGTGACGCCGTACCCTCTCCCGATGGCCGGATGCTGGCCTTCACCGCCCTGAACCGCCTGTATGTGATGGACTTCCCGAACGGTACGCCCAAACGTGTGACGGCACATGATTACACCGAAGCCATGCCCGCCTGGAGTCCGGACGGCACTCAGCTCGCCTTCGTGACATGGGAGGAAGCTTCCGGCGGCGGGCTGTGGAAAGTGTCTGTGAAAGGCGGACAGCCACCCGTCCGCCTCACCCGCGATCCCGGTGTCTACATGCAGCCGGCCTGGAGCCATGCCCGCCGCATCGCCTTCTTCCGGGGTCCGAAGCGCGCCTTCGAGGAGCTGGAGGGGATGATGGCCGACGATTCGGAGGCCGAACTCTCCTGGGTGTCAGAGGGCGGTGGTGCCATCCAGCGCATCGACTTGGCCCGCAACCGGGGGAACGTCCATTTCACCCGCGACACATCGAGAATCTACCTGAACGGCACCGGCGGCACCCTGCTCTCCATGCGGTGGGACGGCACGGATGAGAAGACCCACCTCAGGGTCACTGGCATCACGACCTATGGATCCGTCGCGGAGGCCGACGGCCATGGTGAACCCGACCACTCGTACTCGATGGGACTCCCGGTGCGTAGCACTCGCTCCATCAACGCCTGCATGCTGCCCGAGTCGGCCGGTATGCAGGAGCCCCAGAACGCTCCCTCGGCCGCCGAGACGATCCTGATGGCGCCGGTAGGCGACAAGGCCATCGCGCAGGTTAACAACAACATCTATGTGATCACGGTACCACAGGCAGGCAAGACACCGTCCGTCTCGGTGGCTGACCCTTCCAATGCAAGCTTCCCCTCGCGACAGCTGACGGTCATCGGCGGCGAATTCCCGGCCTGGGAAGGCAATGGCAACAAAGTGCATTGGTCGCTGGGCAATGGCCACTGGATATATGACGTGTCCCGCGCCAAGAGGTTTGAGGATTCCCTGAAGGCCGCCCGCAAGCTGGAAGACCGTCGGAAAACCGACTCGTTGGCGAGCCTGGCAAAGGCCGGGCCCGAAGCGAAAAAGTGGGCAGACTCCCTCGCAAAGAAGCGCAGCGACTCGCTCACCGCGCTGTACAAGGCCGACACGGCGCTCGCCCGCAAGGACAGTCTGGCGAAGGCTGCCGCCAAAGACCCGAAATACGAACCCGCCGAATATGCAGTCAAAGTCTCCTACCGCCGAGACATTCCCAAGTCGGCCATCCTGCTCCGCAACGCCCGCATCGTAACGATGAAAGGCTATGAAGTGATAGAGCAGGGCGACATCCTCGTCGTCGACAACCGCATCCGGGCCGTAGGACCCACAGGAACCCTTGCCGTCCCGCCCGGAACGGTAACCGTCGACTGCAGCGGCCGCACCCTCACCCCGGGATTTGTCGACACCCATTCCCATATGTGGCCCTTCTGGGGACTCCATAAAAACCAGGTATGGATCTATGCGGCCAACCTGGCCTATGGCGTCACCACCACCCGCGACCCGCAGACCGCCACCACCGACGTGCTGACCTACGCAGACATGGTGGAAGCCGGACAGATCGCAGGGCCTCGCATCTACAGCACCGGCCCGGGCGTGGGCTTCTGGTCGTATAACCTCAAAGACCTGGAACAGACGCGCAACGTGCTAAAACAATACAGCCGCTACTATAACACCAAGTACATCAAAATGTATCTGGTGGGCAACCGACAGCACCGGCAGTGGGTGATCATGGCAGCCAAGGAGCAGGGGTTGATGCCGACGACGGAAGGAGGACTGGACTACAAGCTGAATATGACGCAGCTATTCGACGGCTACCCAGGGCATGAACATTCGATACCGGTACATCCCTTATATGGAGATGTCATCCGTACCATCGCCGAATCGAAGATGACGGTGACGCCCACCTTGCTCGTTGCCTATGGCGGCCCCTGGGCGGAGAATTACTGGTATACGGTGAAGAGCCCACTGAAAGATGAAAAGCTCCGTCGCTTCACCCCTTATGAGGAGTTTTCCTCCAAGATCCGCCGACGTGCCGGGGCGCTCGGCGGGTGGTTTACGGAAGAAGACCATGTATTCCCCAAGCATGCGCAAGGCATCCGATCTCTGGTGGAGGCGGGTGGACTCTCTGGCGTCGGCAGCCATGGCCAGCTACAAGGCCTCGGCTACCATTGGGAGCTGTGGAGCATGTCGAGCGGCGGCATGAAGAACCACGATGCGCTGCGAACCGCCACCATCCTCGGCGCTACAGGCCTCGGGCTCGACAAAGACCTGGGGTCGCTGGAAGCCGGCAAGCTGGCGGACATCCTGATCCTTGACAAAAACCCGCTGGAAGACATACAGCATACCAATACCATCCGGCAGGTGATGAAAAACGGAAGGCTCTACGACGGCACCACACTCGACGAGGTGCTGCCGACACCCCGGAAGCTGGAGGTCAACTGGGCATGGCCGAAGCCGTACTGAGGTCAGCGACCGGACAGGGCAGGGACACGCCTCATGCGAAAGGGGCCCGCCATCAGGCAGGCCCCTTTCGCATGGAGGGCATCACCCGGGCGGGGGCTACTTCCGCATGTCCATGTAGTCGACCACCAGGTTCGACAGGGCGAGGACGCCGAGGGGCATGCCGGCCTCGTCGATGAAGAAGTCGGGCGTATGGTGCGAGGGCGTGGCCTTGGGGTCCCTGCCCTTGCTCATGCCGCCGAGGAAGATGAAGAGTCCGGGCACCTTCTGCTGGAAGAAGGAGAAGTCTTCGGCCCCCGTCTGCGCCGGCTTCAGGAGCACGTTGCCGCTGCCGGCGACACGCTGCAGGGTGGGGAGCATCCGCTCGGTGAGCGCGGGGTCGTTGTAGGTGACGGGGTAGTGTGACTCATAGGGGATGTCGACGATGGCGGTGGCACCGGCGGCTTCTGCCGTCTTGGTGGCGATCTGTTTCACTCTCTCGATCACCAGCTTCTCATCGCTGTCGCTCAGCGTGCGGATCGTACCGCGCATCTCCACTTCTTCGGGGATGATGTTCGAGCGGACGCCGCCGTGGATGGAGCCGACGGTGACGACGGCCGGGTTCTCGGTGAGTTCGACATTGCGGCTGACGACCGTCTGCAGTCCGTTGACGATCTGTGCCGCCACGACGATGGGGTCGATCGACGACCAGGGGGCGGCGCCGTGCGCCTGACGGCCCTTGACGAGGATGCGCATGTCGTTGACGGAGGCCATGGTGCCGCCGGGGCGGTAGGTGATCTTGCCGACCTCGGTCTGCGAGTTGATGTGCAGGCCGAAGACGACGTCGACTTTCGGGTCTTCCAGGACACCCTGCTTGACCATCATTTCAGCACCGCCCTCCTCGCCCTTGGGGACGCCTTCCTCCGCCGGCTGGAAGATGAACTTGACACTGCCCTTCAGGTCCTTCCGCATGGACGACAGCACTTCCGCCACGCCCATCAGGATGGCCACATGCGTGTCGTGGCCGCAGGCGTGCATGACGCCCACTTCGGCGCCGTTGTACTGGGCACGCACCTTGGAGGCGAAGGGCAGGGGCACCCGCTCGGTGACGGGCAGCCCGTCCATGTCGGCCCGCAGGGCCACCACGGGGCCGGGCCTGCCGCCGCGGAGGAGTCCCACCACCCCCGTGTGTGCGACGCCCGTCTTCACCTCCATGCCGAGGTCCTTGAGGTGTTTGGCGACGATGGCGGCGGTGCGGGTCTCTCGGTTGCCGAGTTCGGGATGCTGGTGGAAGTCGCGCCGCCAGGCGACGACACGGGGCTCCGCCTTGGCGGCGGCGGCGGTGATGGACTGGCGGAGGTCTGTCTGGCACTGGGCCGCCGTGGCGGCCAGCAGCGCGGCGGTGGAAAGGATGGTCCTCATGAACGTGGGGGTTGTATGGGAAATTTAAGCCTGCGGCACCAAAGATGCCTATTTTTTATTTTCTTTAGGGTCGCGCCCCTGTAGGGACGTCAGGCGGGGGTCCCTCGCTGGAGATCTTGGACGAATACAACCGGCAAACATGGATCTGGGCATGAGGGACAGGGTAGTCGTCGTGACGGGCGGCGCCAAGGGCATCGGGGCGGGCATCGTGCGGTCGCTCGCCGAGGAGGGGGCGGTACCTGTGGTCGTTGGCCGGAACGAGGCCGACAACCGGGAAGCCGTGCGCACCCTGGCGCCCGGCGGCAGTTGCGTGACGGCCGAACTCTCCGACCCCGAAGCCTGCCGCCGCGCCATCGACGAGGTCATGGCCCGCCACGGCCGCATCGACGGACTCGTCAACAACGCCGGCATCAACGACGGTGTGGGACTGGACGGGGGCTACGAACGCTTCATGGCCTCGCTGCACAGCAACCTCGTGCATTACTATCTGATGGTGCACCACGCGTTGCCGGCGCTGAAGGAGAGCCGCGGCGCCATCGTCAACATCGGCTCCAAGGTGGCCGAGACGGGCCAGGGCGGCACCTCGGCCTACGCCGCCGCCAACGGGGGACGCAACGCCCTCACCCGCGAATGGGCGGTCGACCTCCTCAAACACGGCATCCGCGTCAACTCGGTCATCGTGGCCGAATGCTACACACCCCTCTACGAGAAATGGGTCAAGACACTGCCCGACCCCGAGGGCACCCTCCAGAAGATCACCGATAAGATCCCGTTGGGAAAGCGCATGACCACCGCACAAGAGATCGCCGACATGGTCGTCTTCCTACTCTCGGAACGGTCGTCGCACACCACCGGGCAGATCGTGCACGTCGACGGGGGGTACACGCACCTCGACAGGGCCCTGCTCTGACCCTATCCCTGACAGAAACCCGCCGGAGCCCTGCATGGTGGCAACGGCACTTCACCAACCCTTACCAACAACCGACAGGATGGACAACCCCTCACATGCGAAAGCCGGCACCGGCGGCCGAAGCAACGGATATCTGCTCCCGATGGTGCTCGTCACCAGCCTCTTCTTCCTCTGGGGGATCTCCAACAACCTCAACGGCATCCTGATCCCGCATCTGCGCAAGGCGCTGCAGTTGACGAACATGCAGTCGACCTTCGTGGACACGGCCGTCTACCTCGCCTATTTCCTCGCGGCGATCCCGTCGGGAATGGTGCTGCGGCGCTTCGGCTACCGCAAGGGCATCATCGCAGGGCTCCTCGTCTTCAGCCTCGGGGCCTTCCTCTTCCTGCCCGCGGCCGACACGCGGCGCTACGAGGTGTTCCTCCTCGGCCTGTTCATCATCGGATGCGGGCTGACCCTCCTCGAGACGGCCGCCAACCCCTACGCGACGCGCCTGGGCGAACCCGCCGGGGCCACGGCACGCCTCAACCTGGCCCAGTCGTTCAACGGCCTCGCCGCCTTCCTGGCGCCGGTCATCGGCACCATGTTCATCCTCTCCGGCAAGGAGTTCACTGCGGCGGAGCTCGACGCCATGGGCGAGGCCGAGCGGCTGTCGTACCTGGCGGGAGAGGCCGCCTCCGTCAAGACCCCCTACCTGCTCCTCGGCGGCTTCCTCGTACTCGTCGCCATCCTCTTCGCCGTCACCCGGCTGCCCGAGTTCAGGGAAGAGGAGGGCACGGGCGGGGGCAGCCTCCGCGGGGCGTTGCGCCGCCCCCACCTCGCCTGGGCCGTCGTGGCGCAACTCTTCTACGTGGGGGCGCAGGTATGCGTCACCAGCTTCTTCATCCGCGCCGCCGTCGACGGCGGGGTCGACGAGAAGACGGCCGGCTACTACCTCGGCGTCTACGGTCTGCTCTTCATGGTCGGCCGCTTCGCCGGGACCCTCCTCCTCAACTTCACCCGGCCGCAGGCCCTCCTCAGTGTCTACGCAGCCGCCTGCATCCTCCTCAGCCTCGTGGCCGTCTACGCCGACGGTCGCTACGTCGTGCTCGCCCTCGGCGGCCTCGGCTTCTTCATGTCCATCATGTTCCCCACCATCTTCTCCCTCGGCATCGAAGGGCTCGGTGAAGACACCAAGCCCGGCTCCGCCCTCATCGTGATGTCCATCATCGGTGGCGCCATCTTCCCCGTCCTCATGGGCGACATCATCGACCGCAACGGCGACGACATCCGCTCCGGCTACGTCGTGCCCCTCGCCTGCTATGTCGTGGTGCTCTATTTCGGACTCCGCGGACACCGACAAAGGAAAGCCGCATGAAACGCTACGCCCTCGCCCTCGACCTCAAGGACGACCCCGTGCTGATCGCCGCCTACGAGGCCCACCACCGCGCCGTCTGGCCCGAGATCCTGGCTTCCATACACGACAGCGGCATCACCTCCATGGAGATCTACCGCATCGGCAACCGCATGTTCATGATCATGGAGACGACGGACGACTTCTCCTTCGATGCCAAGGCCGCAGCCGATGCCGCCAACCCGCGCGTGCAGGAATGGGAGGAACTGATGTGGAACTACCAGCAGGCCCTGCCCCTGGCGAAGCCCGGGGAAAAATGGATGTTGATGGAGCGGATCTTCCATTGTTGAGACACACGGGCAACCCCGTCATCCCTTCCACCGCTTCCTGCCATCACCTGATGGCCGCAATGAATCGCCGGATGTTCTCCGCGGCAGCCGCTCCCGAACCCGAGAAGTTGTTCACGACCACGGCGAACACATAGTCGCGCCCGTCGCGAGATCGAAGGTATCCGGCGTAGGAACGGACGCCGCCCATGGTGCCGCTCTTCATGCGGATGCCGTCATGCACGGGCATGGCCTTGTCAAACACCTCGAACCAGGGGCGGCTCCTGGCATACAGCAACGCACGTACCAGTGCCTCGGCTGCCACGCGGTTCGTGGGCGACAGACCGCTGCCATCGCTCAGCGAGAGCATCCGCGGGTCGACGCCCTTCGATATCCAGAACGAACGGAGGCGCTGCAGTCCGTCGGCGTAGGAGCCGTCACCGCCCGCCTGTCGGGATATCGACCGTACCATCGCCTCACCGAAGAGGTTGACGCTCTTCTGCAGGAAGGGATGCACTATGCTGTCGAGACCGGGTGATCGGATGGTCAGCAAGGGGGTGAGTTCGGACATCTTCGACGGGGGCCGACGCCAGACGGCCACCCCGCCCGTCGTTCCAAGCCTTCCCGCGAGTTGGTGAACGGTGAAAAGGTCGGGATCCATCACGGCGCCGGATATGCGAAAAACGGGACTGCAGCAGGGTACCGAGCCTTTGATCACCAGTGTGCGGGTCCCGGGCCTGAAATAGAGCACGGCCCTGTCGCCGCTGCCGACGGGGCCCGAGACGAGTCCGTTCTCGAACTCCTTTTCTTGCAGCAACGGGTCTGTCGAGACGATCCCGACGGGGTCGCCTTCGCGGCCACCCGGCCGCAACTGGAGCGTGTAGCGGTTCTCGTTCCAGTTCAGCGAGCCGTGACCCGCGCCGTAGTAGTTGCCGATGTCCTCCCACAGCCATCCATCGGGGATGGTCTGGGCGGGGAAAGCGTTGGCCAGGCCGGTGACGCCGCCCTTGAGGGTGGTGATCCCCACTTTGGCAAGCGCTTGTGCAAGGATGGCGGAGACGTTTTCCGGGGATGTCCCTGCAAAACGGTTGCCGCCCAGCGTGGGGTCGCCGCCGCCCCTGACGACGAGGGGGCCCTCCAGCACTCCGCCCGAGGGCTTGCCGGAGAGGAGGAACTCCGTCAGGTACCGGTAGTCGGTCCCCAGCAGCTCCAGGGCGGCGGCGGCGGTGAGCACTTTCTGGCTGCTGGCGGGCAGCAGACCGGCGCGACCGTTGCGGTCGAAGACGACCCTGCCCGTAGCGGCCTCCGCGACATGGATGCCGACGGACGCCGAGAAGAGCGACGGGTCGGAGGAGAAACGTTGCCATGCCGTTTCGAGTCGGGCCCTCAGGGCTGGGTCCTGCGGGTGGGCAACGATGGGCAGCAGGCAGGCGAGCATCGCCGCCAGGCCGCCGGCGATGCGGCCGGGAAAGTTGTTCTCAGTGGACGGCATATCGGATCTGTCTTGCAAAGCAAAGGATTTTCCACGGGGGGATGGCGGGGCGGCCTAGTTTTGCAGAGGCGTTCCCCGACGCAAACACCGCACACATGGACAACCGCAACACGTCCGTCTCCATCATCACCATCGGCGACGAGCTGCTGATCGGCCAGACGGTCGACACCAACAGCGCCTGGATGGCGCGCGCACTCAACGACATCGGCTTCTGGGTCCAGCGGCGGGTGGCCGTCGGCGACGAACGCGACGCCATCTGGCGGGCGCTCGACGAGGAGGCGGCGCAGTCGCGCGTGATCCTGATCACAGGGGGCCTGGGCCCTACGGCCGACGACATCACCAAGCCCGTCCTCTGCCAGTACTTCGGCGGGCGGATGGTCGTCGACGAGGGCGCCCTGGCCAACGTCCAGCATATCTTCCAGCTGCTGAACCGTCCGCTCATCGAACGCAACCTGAAGCAGGCGGAGGTGCCCGACGTCTGCACCGTCATCCCCAACCGCCGCGGCACCGCGCCGGGGATGTGGTTCGAGAAGGACGGAAGGGTCTTCGTGAGCATGCCCGGCGTGCCGCACGAGATGAAGGGCATGATGGAGGGGCATGTGCTCCCCGTCCTCGAAGAGCGGTTCCGGCCGACGCCCGTCGTGCACCGCACGCTGCTGACGGCGGGCATCGGAGAGTCGTTCCTGGCCGAACGCATCCGCGATTTCGAGTTGACGCTCCCCCGGAACATCAAACTCGCCTACCTCCCCAGCTACGGCATGGTGCGGCTGCGGCTGACGGGCCGCGGCGGTGATGCGCGCATGGAGGCCGAGTTGCAGGCCGAGTTCGACATGCTCAAGCAGCTTGTCACCGACGTGCTCGTGACGGACGAGGACAAGGGCCTGCCCCAGGTCGTCGGCGACATCCTCGACGGCCGCGGCCAGACGCTGTCCACGGCCGAAAGCTGCACCGGCGGCTACATCGGGCACCTCATCACCTCGGTGCCCGGCGCCAGCCGCTACTACCTGGGCGGCGCCGTCGCCTACGCCAACGACGTCAAGATGCGGCTCGCCGACGTACGCCCCGCGACGCTGGCCGCCCACGGCGCCGTCAGCCGAGAGACGGTCCTCGAGATGGCCCACGGCATCCGGCGGCGCACGGGCAGCGACTTCGCCATCGCCACCTCGGGGATCCTCGGCCCCGACGGCGGCACGCCCGAAAAGCCCGTCGGCACCGTCTGGGTAGGCCTCTCGGCAGAGGGACGTGAGGCCGCCAGCCATTTTCATTTCCGGTTCGACCGGCAGCGCAACGCCGAGCTCGCCGCCAACCACGGCCTCAACGCCCTCCGCAAGTTCATCCTGGCCTGAGGCCGCCAATCCACAGGCGTGCATAAGTAGGCAGGGCCGGGCTGGCGGACTTGTCCAAAAGCGCCTACCTTTGGCATGCGCCCTTCCCTGCCCGTGCGGGGAGGCGACGAGACTGCAAAAAAACGGATGATGGCACTGGTGGAAGTCGTGATGCCCAAGATGGGCGAGAGCATCATGGAGGCCACGATCCTCCGATGGCACCGCAAGCCGGGCGACTTCGTGCGCCAGGACGAACCGCTGATGGACATCGCCACCGACAAGGTCGACAGCGAAGTGCCCTCCACCGCCGAAGGCACCCTCGAGGAGGCCCTCTTCAGCGAGAACGACGTGGTGCCCGTGGGTGCCGTCATCGCCCGCATCCGGACGGCCGCCGAGCCCGTCGCCGACACGGGAACCGCCCCGAGCCCGGTGGCCATGGCAACGACGACCGAAGCCGAACCCGAAGCCGAAGCCGCTCCTCCGTCGGCCGAGACGCTCGCGATCCCCTACCAGCCTGCACAGGTGGACGTGCCACCGTCCCCCGGCAGCCGTTTCTACTCCCCACTGGTGATGAACATCGCCGCCAGCGAGGGCATCGGCATGGCCGAACTCGAGCGGATACCCGGCACGGGCGCCGAAGGACGGGTCACCAAGCGCGACATCCTCCAGTACGTACAGAACGGACGCACGTCCGCCGGCCAGCCCGCAGCCGACAGGCCCGTCGCACCGGCGGAGCCGCCCCCCGCGGCTTCCGTAGCGGCAGCCCCCGCCACAGGCGACGCCCCGGCCCCGCCGAAGCCCGCCGAGCCTCGTCGGGAAGCCCCTTCCGTGCCGGCCACCGGCAACGTCGAAGTGGTGGAGATGGACCGCATGCGGCGGCTCATCGCCGAGCACATGGTGCGCAGCAAGGCCACCAGCCCGCATGTCACCTCCTTCGCCGAGGCCGACGTCACCCCCATCGTGCAGTGGCGCGAACGGGTAAAGGCCGGCTACGAGAAGCGCGAGGGCGAACGCATCACCTACACCCCCGTCTTCATCGAAGCCATCGTCCACTGCCTCCGCAAGCACCCGCTGATCAACGCCAGCGTCGACGGCGACCGCATCCTCATCCGCCGCGACATCAACATCGGCATGGCCACGGCCCTGCCCTCGGGCAACCTCATCGTGCCCGTGATCCGCGGCGCTGACCAGCTCAACCTCATCGGACTGACACGGCAGGTCAACCGCCTCGCCCGTGACGCGCGCGACGGCAAGCTGCGGCCGGACGACACCCAGGGCGGCACCTTCACCTTCACCAACGTCGGCGGCTTCGGCAGCCTCATGGGCACCCCCATCATCAACCAGCCACAGGTGGCCATCCTGGCCGCAGGCGCCATCCGCAAAAGGCCCGTGGTGATCGAAACACCCGAGGGCGACAGCATCGGCATCCGACATATGATGTTCCTGTCCATGAGCTACGACCACCGCATCATCGACGGGGCCCTGGGCGCCACCTTCCTCAACGACCTGGTCAAGACGCTCGAAGCCTTCGACACCTCCCGCACCCTCTGAAGGACGGACCCGCCGCCGTACACCCCAGACGGGGCGCCGGTCCCGACCACAGGGAGCATCCCGACAGAACCCGAACCCGCACATCCATGAGAAGACTGCTCGCCCTACTCCTCCTGTGCCCCCTGGCGGGCGCCGGCCAGGAACTCTCCTACTACCTGCCGCAGGGTGTCGCCTACGACCCCGCCATCCCCACGCCCGAGAAGGTCGTCGGCCACCACGTGGGCGAGTGGCATGTCACCCATGACCGGATCGTGCAGTACATGCGCGCCGTCGACCAGGCCTCCGCCAGGGTCACCCTGACAGACATCGGCACCACCTATGAAGGACGCCCGCAGGTCGTGCTCACCATCACCTCCCCCGCCAACCACGCCCGCCTCGAAGCGCTCCGCCAAGAACACCTCAAACTCTCACAACCCGCCGTCTCCCCATCCGTCAATACCGAGGCGATGCCCGTCGTCGTCTGGATCGGCTGCAGCATCCACGGCAACGAGTCGAGCGGCGCCAACGCCGCCCTGCTGGGCGCCTACCACCTCGCCGCAGCGACAGGTCCCGAGGTCGACGCCCTGCTCGACCGCACCGTCATCCTCCTCGACCCGTCGTTCAACCCCGACGGGCTGCAGCGCTTCTCCACCTGGGTCAACAGCCACAAGAGCCTCACGCCCGTGAGCGACCCCAACGCCCGCGAATTCAACGAGGCATGGCCCGGGGGACGCTTCAACCACTACTGGTTCGACCTGAACCGCGACTGGCTGCCGGCGCAGCACCACGAAAGCCGGAACCGCCTCAAGGTGTTCCACGACTGGAAGCCCAACATCCTCACCGACCACCACGAGATGGGCACCAACGCCACCTTCTTCTTCCAGCCCGGCGAGCCCGCCCGCGTCAACGCCAACACCCCGAAACGCAACCAGGAACTCACCGCCGAGATCGCCACCTACCACGCCCGCCACCTCGACCGCATCGGTTCGCTCTACTTCACCAAGGAGGGCTACGACGACTTCTACTACGGCAAGGGCTCCACCTACCCCGACGTGAACGGCGGTGTCGGCATCCTCTTCGAACAGGCCAGCTCGCGAGGCCACCTGCAGGAGAGCGCCAACGGCCCCCTCTCCTTCCCCTTCACCATCCGCAACCAGTTCACCACCATGCTCTCGACGCTCGACGCGGCGCGGAACATGCGCAGGAAACTGCTCGACTACCAGCGCGACTTCTACCTCGACGCGGCCCGTGAGGCCGCCGCCTCACCCGTCAAGGCCTATGTCTTCGGCGACCCCCGCGACCCGCAGCGCACCACCGCCATGGTGTCGATGCTCCTCCGGCATCAGATAGAGGTGCACAGCCTCAAGGCCGACCTCACCGCGGGGGGCACCGCCTTCCCGGCAGGCCGCAGCTATGTCGTGCCCACGGCACAGCCGCAGTCGAAACTCATCAAGTCGATCTTCGAGCGCAACACGAAGTTCGAGGACAGCCTGTTCTACGACATCTCGGCATGGACCATCCCGCTGGCGATGGGCATCCCCTTCGCCGAACTGCCCGCCTGGAATGCCGACCAGCAGTCGGCCCACCGTGTCAGCCGCACCGTCACCGGCTACACCGAGGTGGAGCGGGGTGCCTATGGGTATGTCCTCGACTGGCGCGCTTACAACGCCCCCGCCGCCCTGTACCACCTGCAGTCGAAGGGGCTGCTCACCAAGGTGGCCACCACCCCCTTCAGCAGCGGCCCGACGGCCTTCGGCCATGGCGACATCTTCGTGCCCGCCTTCAACCAACCCATCCCCCCCGAGGCGGTGCACGCCGCGGTGAAGGAGGCGCAGGCGCTGGCGCAGGTCGGCTTCACGGCCGTGACGAGCGGACTCTCGACG
>Ga0172373_10006132_pt1 | contig 16103 bp, 19 predicted proteins | sample Lak10m_2_FD_114546 | JGI IMG/M metagenome (GOLD analysis project Ga0172373, IMG submission 114546) | Freshwater microbial communities from Kabuno Bay, South-Kivu, Congo - kab_092012_10m | ecosystem: Environmental > Aquatic > Freshwater > Lake | place: Democratic Republic of the Congo...
AATGAGTTGGCACGGGTGGTATTTGGAGTGGTGACGATCGTGACGAAAGTTGCCCCGGTGGCGGCATTTGGAGCGATGGCCTTTACGATTGGTCGGTATGGGTTGGGGGCTTTGCTTTCGTTGGGTCAACTCATGGCGTGCGTGTATCTGACCTGCTTCGTGTTTGTGGTGGTGGGACTGGGACTGGTGGCGCGCCTCAATGGCTTTAGCCTTTGGCGGTTGATCCTCTACATTAAGGAAGAGATTTTGATCGTGATTGGGACGTCGTCGTCGGAGACGGTGTTACCTCGCCTCATGCAACGGATGGAGGATGTGGGATGTTCGCGTGCGGTGGTGGGGGTGGTGCTTCCGGCGGGGTATTCCTTCAATTTGGACGGCACGTGTATCTATCTAACGATGGCTTCGGTGTTTGTGGCGCAGGCGACCAACACGGAGATGAGCTTCGTGCAGCAGTTGGGATTGTTGGCCGTGTTGTTGGTGACATCGAAGGGGGCGGCTGGGGTGACGGGCAGCGGGTTTGTGACGTTGGCTGCGACGTTATCGACGGTGGGGCATATTCCGGTGGGTGGGATTGCGCTGTTGCTTGGGATTGATCGTTTTATGTCGGAGGCACGTGCGGTGACGAATCTCATTGGGAACACGGTGGCGATGGTGGTGGTGGCGAAGTGGGAAAAGGAATTCGACCTTGAAAAGGCGGGAGTGATTGGTTGTCGGGTCGATGGGCGGTGACATGAGGGAAGCATGATTAAACTCGGACTGATCTCGGCGGCGAGCTACGGCTATCTCGGGGCATCTCGGAAGCCGGGCTCGAACCATGGAACGGCGTTTGCGACGACGCTCAATGGTTGGGATGAGGAGGCTGCGAAACGGTGTGAGGGAGTCTTCGTGCGTTCGCAGCGACGTCTTACGGGGGCGCGTGTGACACGGGTTTGGGATCCCGACCGCGAGGCGGCGGAACGACTGGCGTCTGCGTGTTCGATCGAGACGGTTTGTGGATTTGCGGATGAAGTTTCGGTGGGAGTGGATGCGGTGGTTTTGATTGATGACGGATCGGGGGAGCAGTGGCGGTATGCTCGCACGCCACTGATTCGTGGGGTGCCGGTCTTTTGCGACAAACCGTTGGCGATGACGGCGAAGGAGGCTCGGGAGACGGTTCGATTCGCGCGATCCCGTGGCACGCGGTTGATGTCGGCGAGTTCGCTTCGCTTCGTGCCCGACATTTTGAAACTTCGAAGCGAGGTTCCGAAATTGGATGGGGTGCACTTGGCGACAGCGGCGTGCGGGAACGATCTGGTTTATTACGGGATCCACGCGCTTTCGATGATCTACGCGGTGTTGGGAGCCGGGGCGATTTCTGCGGTCAATGTGGGCCAACCGGGGCTAAACCAAGCGCGAATCCGTTTTGCTGATCATCGTGATGCGATTCTCTTGGTGGGCGACAGTTCGTGGATGTCGGCGGGATATCAGATCAATCTTTATGGGCATAAAGGGTGGCGGACGGTGACACCGGACCTGAACCATCTGTACGCGTATTTGCTGGAGGCATTTTTGGACTATGTGCGGACGGGAGTGGAGCCGTATCCGGTGGAGGAGGAGGTTGAGTTGATAGCGGCGTTGGAGGCGTCGAAGCGATCGCTTCAGCTGGGGCGCGAGGTGATGATCGAAGAGATGTGGCGATGAGTGTGGGAGGGATGGGTTTGGCGGACGGGACGGGAGGGGGACGATGATGGGTTGATGCCGCTAGGGCTGATGATGCGGAGGAATTGGAAGAGGTGGAGTCAGCGACGGCAGCTTCCACATAACGCTGGATTGTGGGCGTGTGTCTGGGAGGATGCGTCGGATGCAGTCGCCGCCCGCTTATCTTTGGATGCCGTTCTTCGGGGCCATTTTGTTTGCCGCGAGTTCGTTGACTTACAAGCAAGCTTTTGCGCGAGGGGCGAGGGTTTCGCAGGCATTTCTGGCGAACAATCTGACCTTGATGCTGTTGTTCATGCCCTTCGTGTGGGTGGAGTCGAAGCCGATTCCCTGGCGGATGGGTTGGCATCCGGTGGTTGCGGGCACGTGTTTTTTTACGGCGAACGTATTGAACTTTCGCGCCTTACGCGCGGGGGATGTTTCGTTGGTGACCCCGCTTATGGGAACGAAGGTCCTATTTGTGGCCTTGTTTGCGAAGCTAGTTTTGGGGGCTTCGGTAGGAGTTGAGCAGATGGTGGCGGCGTTGATGACCACGGTCGGGATTTTTTTGTTAGGATTTACAGAGGTGCGCGGGGGGCGGTGGATTGGGCCGGCGACGGGATATGCGTTGGCGAGCAGTGCAACCTTCGCCTTGTGCGACATATTCATGCAGCGATGGGCGGCGGAGTTTGGGGTGTTCCGGTTTCTGCCGTTGATGTTTTTGTGGGTTGGGATGTTGTCGGCAGTGATGGTTTTGGGGACGGGCGGGTTGAAGGGGGCGGATTGGAGTCAGTGCGGGCGCTGGGTGTTGCTGGGGGCGGTATTGATGGGATTCCAGGCCTTGCTGATTGCCTCGAGCATCAGTTTGTTTCGCGACGCGACGGGGGTGAACATTGTTTACAGTTTGCGGGGGCTGTGGGGGATTGTGATCGTGTGGATGCTCGGGGAGCGCGTGGCATCGTTGGAGACGGCGGCGAGGCATCCGTGGGTGTTGTGGATGCGTGGGATTGGTGCCGTGCTCATCCTTGCGGCCGTGATCCTGGCCATTCAGAGCACGCGATGGGAGCAACCTGCTTCGGCGGGAGGGGATCGGACGGGCGTGAAAACTTTGGAGTCAGGCGGGGTCCGCTGACCGACGTTGGAACACATCTCGGATGTCGGTGGGATTCATATCGACGATGCTGATGGCTCCTTCGGGGTTACGTCCACCGGCCCGTGCAAGTTGGGAAGCGATGGCTTCGATTGCTGAGGCGGCGTAGAAACGAACGGAACCTGCGCTGATGGAGGCATCGAACAGTGCGACGATGAGGCAATGGTCATCGACATTCAGGATGAGCATGCTGGTGCTATCCCCCTGTTGGCACATGGTATTGAAATTCGACTCACGGATGAGCGAGGCGATGAAGAGGGTGGCGTTGAAGCAGTTGGAGGCGAGAGCGGCGAGTTGGGTGGGGTCGACGTTTTCGATCTCGCCGGTTTGATGGATGAGATAGCCTGCTTTTTCAACGAGCAGGACGAGGTGTGCACGGCTGCTTGATCGCAGACGTTCCAGGCTAGCCTTGAACAACTCGAAGTCTTCCTCGATTAACTGAGGAAAGGCGGCCATAGCGCTAGCTGGCTTTGTTCTCCTGCTTGAAATTTTTGTTGATCAACAATTTGGTGATCATGTTGAGGGTTTCGAAGACTCCCTCGCAGGCGTATGCGGAGGCTTCGAAGGAAGGGACTTGGACCTCTCGGTTGTTGAGCAGGAACTCCATGTATTCAACCGGAGCGGAGTTGGGTAGGTCTCGCTTGTTATATTGGAGGACGTAGGGAACATTGGTGATTTTGAGGCTCATGGACTTGAGGTTGTCCTCCATGTTCTGGAAGCTCTCGACGTTCTCCTGCATTTTTTCGTACTGAGAATCGGCGACGAACACGAGGCCATCGACCCCCTTGAGCACGAGTTGGCGCGTGGTGTTGTAGATCACTTGGCCGGGCACGGTGTAGAGAGCGAACTTGGTCTTGTAGCCATAGATGGACGTGGCTTCGAGGGGCAAGAAGTCGAAGAACAAGGTGCGGTCCGAGGCTCCGGTGTTCAGCGAGGTCATCTTGCCCTTTTGCTGGGCGGTTTCGACGTTCTCGTGGACCTTGATCAAGTTCGTCGTTTTCCCGCAGAGCGCCGGGCCGTAATAGACGATCTTGAGCTGCAGTTCCTTGGTTTTATCATTGATGAGAGCCATAGCGGATTTTCAAGAAGGGCTGCTTTGCTTGACGAGGAGGGAAACGTGTTCGTTGAGGAGCGCGTCGGACGGAGGAGAGCTCTTGTGACTGAGGACGAGCAGCAAGGTTTTGCCGACGGGAACGATGACGATTTGCAGATGTTCGTGGACGAGAGTGAGTCGATCGGTTTCAGCGAAGTTGAGAGACTTGAGGAGTTCGACGGAGCGTTGGTAGCACGCGGGGAGGAACGCGGCGACGAAGTCGGCATTGAACCCGACAGGGAGTTGGGACGCGACGACCATCCCGTCCTCGAGCGCGACGAGAGCTCCTTCGATCCCCTTGCGCGAGGCCAATTGCTCCACGACCTCTTGGGGGGTTGTTGGGGATTTCTTCGCGGGGGCTTGGGATTCGGCCGGGGCAGGGGTAGGGGTCGCAGCGGGGGCCGATGGGGGCGCGGGTGAGGTCGGCGGGGGGGCTGTTTTGCCTTTGAAGAAATCGGGAATGTTGGAGGCGATGACGATCGGTTTCTGCTTGGTCGTTGGCTTATGGGAAGCCATGAAGATCGGCACGACGAGCTTGAGGGGGAGTTCGATCTCGGCCGACTCGAACAACTGGGAGACAGAACTTGGGAGTGGAGGGTTGATCAGGCTCGCGAGCACCGTGCCGGGAAACGCGAGGCGCCCCTTTTTGAGGCCGGATTCGACGTCGGCGGCGGGGATATGGAGTTCGAGTTTCGCGGTGTTCTGGGATTGCAGAGCGGACTGAGCGGACGCCGGCCAGGAGTCGAGCAGGCCTGGGAGTGGGATAGCGACTCTAGAACCGGTCGCCGCCGTAGGAGCTGGGGCAGGAGCTGGGGATGGAGATAGGGGGAATGCGGGCGCGGGTGAAGCGGGTCTGGGCGGAGTTGACTTGGGCTCTGAGGTGGGGCGCAGTGAGGCTGGCGACGGAAGCGGGACGGCGGGTTTGAGAGGGGCTTCGGGTTCGGGAGCCTTTTGAGGCGCTTGTGATGGCGGTGGTGGAGTCGGCGGTTTTTGAGGTGCCGATTTTTGAGATGGAGCTGTGGGGCGCAGCGATTCGGGGGAGGGCAGCGGAATGGCTGGCTTCAGTGGCACCTCAGGCTCGGGAGGAGCGGGGGCGGGAACGGGTGTTTGCGGCTCGGGTTCCGGCGCTGGCGGAGGAGACTGAGTCTGAGGCTCTGAGGGGGCGGGAGCTGGAGAGGGAGCGGGAGTGGGTGGCGGTTTAGGCGACTCCACCGGCTCGACTTTGGGAGCCGGTGCTGGGGCGGGTGCGGGCGGTTTTGGAGCCGGGGAAGAGGGCTGGCTTGAAGGGTTTTTGGGTGGGGGAAGTGAACCGGCTTTAAATGCGGTGTGACCGGGCTTCTTCGGCTTTCCTTTGGGGCCGAACAAATCGGCTACATCTTCGGGCAGGTCGGTTTTCCCTTGGTCTGGTCGGCGTGCAAAGTCTTCGGGGGCGAGGCGAGGTAGGATTTCGCCGAGAGGCAATTCGATGAGGGACTCTTCGTTCCCGGCGCAGGGGGTGAGGCTATCGGGGGTGGCCCAGGAATACAATTCGGCGTAGGTGATTCGGACGACCCCGAACGCGAGCTGGTCGGTGATCCGTTTCTTGGGGATGGTGACTTCCGCGTTGGCCTTAGGCTTGGCGGGTTGGGCACCTGCCACATCGGGTGGGAGCAGGGCGATGAGAGTCTTGAGGGGCAGTCGGATCTGCGGGCCTGGAGGCAGCGGGAGTTTCTGGAATGAAGGAGGAGGGAACAGGGCGGCTGCGGGTGCGGTGGGAGGTGCCGAGGGTGGCGGCGGTTGTGCCGCTGGCGCTCTCGAGCTCTCAGGCGGCGCGGGTTGCTCGGTCTTCTTCCCAAAAAGTTGTTTTAGCAGGCCAAACATCAGGAATCGTTTGAGTCGGCCGACAGCGTTACAAAAAGCGAGGCGGGAGTCGATAATAATCCCTGGTCTGGCTCAAATGGGAGCGCACGTGGGGAGGATGATCCGCTTGCCTCGAGGTTGGAACCTTGCGTATTGGGTCCATGAACCGGAGAGACGCTAAGCCGTAACAATTCAGAAGAGTTTTTAACGCGAAGGCGCAAAGGGCCAGAGGCGCAGAGGAATTGATTCTATTCCCATGGAGTGTACGCCTCACTCGTTGGTGTGTGGAGCCATCCTACAGCGGCTGGAGATTCCCTTGCCCCGCCTTGCGTCTTTGCTCCTCTCCGCCTCCGCGTTGAATTCCTACCGCATAGTTACGGCTAAGATATTTGGTTCTTGGGCAGGAGGGAGAGGGGCGAGCAACGTGGTTCGATGCGTGCCCGTTTAGGGGGTGAATCGGGTGTGAAGTTGGCACGTGCATTGCTGATTATTGCTGTATCCCAAGCCTTTCCTGCCCCGCTTTATGATACGTAATCGGATCCTCATTTGGTTGTGCGTTGCCGTCATCGGCTGCAGCGCTGCGGAGGCTCAGCCGCTGCGCCTTGTGTTTCACTATGCGAGCGCAGGCTTGGAGATCCATTCGGGGTTGGGACGACCAAACCTGATTGATTACACGGACAACATGGAGACGGGGGTGTGGAAGCCGTTCGCAAAGGTTTTTGTCACGCATTCGCCTTACGTTCTTTACGACGAGGTTCCGTTTGGGGTGCAACGATTTTATCGAGGAACGGTACCCGAGCTGAAGGAGGCGACGGTGGGAGAGTTTTCGCCGCCCGGCATGGTGAGTGTGCCGTCGGGTCGATTCCGGATGGGGGGTTATCCGGGCGACGGCTTGTTGCCTGAGCACGCGGGTGAGCGGCCGACGCACGAGGTTCGGGTGGGGACGTATTACATGGATCGCACGGAGGTGACGAAGGGTTTGTGGGATGAGGTTTTGAGTTGGGGCCGAACCCGAGGTTACCGATTTGACAGTCCTTCTTTAGGCAAGGGGACCGATCACCCGGTTCACTCGGTCAGTTGGTTTGACGCGTTGAAGTGGTGCAACGCACGATCGCAGATGAACGGGTTGGAGCCTGCGTATTGGTTGGACGCGGGTTTTACGCAGGTGTTTAAGACGGGGGAGGCTATCCCGCATGTCCGATGGAACGTTGGATTTCGGCTTCCGACCGAGTCAGAGTGGGAGCGAGCGGCGCGAGGGGGGCGGGAGGGGGAACGGTTTCCTTGGAGTCCGGGACATTCCATCTCCCATCAGCGGGCTAATTATTACAGTCGTCCTGGGCACAGTTACGATCCCTCGGAGTATCCTGAATTTCATCCGGAGTTTGCGTTCGGAGAATGGCCTTTTACTAGTCCTGTGGGGCGGTTTGAGCCCAACGCCTACGGAATCCACGACATGGCGGGCAATGTGGAGGAGTGGTGCTGGGATGGTTACGAAGCTTATGAGGTTTCTGAGGCGGTGGATCCACGCGGGCCTAGTGAAGGCAGTCGGCGTGTGGTGCGTGGGGGAGGTTGGGGGACGCTCCCTGAATGGTGTCAGGTGTCGAGCCGGTTAGCGGTGAGTGCGAGTCATGCAGGATTCACGCAAGGTTTTCGTTGTGTTTATTCGCCGTTGGGACGGTGAGAAGGTGCTGGGCATCTAGGTGAAGGATTCGGGCCGTGCCTGTTGAGGAATAGGCCCGACTTCCTGCAGAACCGAGGCTGGCGACGCGGGGCTAGGGGAACCTCGCCTGTCGACGTGCAAGGTAGATCATCAAGGTTGGACTGGTATCCTGGGAGGCATGTAAGGCCCCATCTCGGCTGGGTGACCGTCGGAGGGATGTTGTCGCCTCGTGTGAGGAGAGATGGTGCAACCGAAGGGAACCACAGAAACATGGCAATTTGCTTGTTCACCCTTTGATCAAGGGACAGAATCCGTCGTATCGGTTGCCCCTGTGGTGGCCCGCATGCCCTGCGGGAGTTCGGAGTATGCATTACGGGTCCGCAGCCCAACTCTTAGTATCCATGAAGACTGATCTCCAAATCCGTGCAGAAGCCCTTGCCGAGGAGTTTCGCAAAAAAGGCAGGAAGCCCGTGGTCATTGAGTTTGCAGGTACCCCCAAAGCTGGGAAGACCACTACTCTTTCGTCTGTTCAAGCGTTTTTGAAGCGATGCGGATTCAAGGTTGAGATCGTTGTTGAACGAGCCTCAGTCTGCCCGATTAGGGATAGGAAGCACGCGAATTTCAACATATGGACTGCTTGCACCACACTCGCCCAGGTTCTAGAGAAGACCCAAACCCCGCCGAGGATCGATGATCCTGATGTGCTGATCTTGGACCGGGGATTGTTTGATGCCGTTGCTTGGTTAGGTATGATGGAACGATTAGCGAGGATCCGAAGAGAGGAGCGAGAAGTAGTTGAGCGATTTTTGCTTTTGTCTGACTGGAGAAAAAGAATCTCGGGGGTGGTAGTAATGACGGCCTCCCCGAACCAAGCTATGAAACGGGAGCAAGGCGACCTCCCTGTCGAGGGTAGTGGAGGATCGATTATGAATGAGGCGGTCCTAGACCAGTTCAAGATGAATGTTAGCGAGGCGTGCAAGCGACTTGCTGCCCAGTTTCGCATATTCGAGGTTGATACATCAGCGCCTGCATCGAACAAGAAGGCCACAGCGGAGAAAGTCGCCCGTATAGTATTGGATCTGATTTCAGAGCAGCTTGAAGAGGAGATCCTCTGTTTGAAACGTTCCGAGGTGCAGAGTTTTTTCGGTGGTAAGACAACGATCTTGGCGAGTTCCGCAGAAAAGCTGGTGAACACCTTCGTTACAAAGGGCAGCTACATCCATCGGGCGAGCGCGGAAGGTTCCTCTGAGATGGTCCAAGCACTCCCTGTGGCAGTGATCCGAACCAGGAGCGGCCAAGTGCTCCTGTTGCGCCGTCGGGAGAAACAACAACAGAATCCTCTCCATGATCGGCTGGTCATATGGGCGGGAGGACATGTCAGACGAGAGGATGCGAATAACGGCCACTCCGTCGTTCAGGGTGCGATCCGCGAACTTCACGAGGAACTTCGCTTGAGCCTCGAGCCTCATGCGTTACGGCTTTTGGGTGCTATCCACGCGGATCTAGGGGGATCGACCTCCAAGCACGTAGCTATAGTTTATGAGTGGCGCGCTGAAACCGATGACGTAGTTGTGGCATTGAGCAATGCTGAATTTTTTGAGCGACGAGGAACGTCCTTGAGTGGAAGGTTCGTGGCCGTGACGGAGCTTCATTCGAACTTAAAGGGTACTAATCACCTGCCCGAGGCTTGGTCCGAGCAAATTCTCAAGAATTTTCTAGGAGAAGGGGGGAAGCTCGAAGAACTCACGCTCCTGTAACGCCCAATCGGGCCTGATGAGGCCTCTCGTGCTTTCTCGACAGCGCGAGTCATCGTGTTGGCCACATCTCCATCGCTGCGGTGTTGGCAACGGACGTAGTCAAGGCCATGCGAGGGGATTGTTGCTTGAGCCAGCTTCCCAAGACGTGCGGGTTCTACTAAACTCAGTCCATGTCCTCAAGGTCGCTCAGAACTCGGCGGTTTCGCACGACCACCCTAGCCCTGGTTTGGTTTCTCGGCTTATGCCTGCTCGGGGAACTGTCGGCTCGCGACTATTATGTGCGGGAGGACGGTGAAGATGCCGCGGAGGGAACGTCGCGTTCGCGGGCATGGCGATCGATTGAGCGAGTGAATGCAGCGGTCCTCCGTCCTGGGGATCGGGTCTGGTTTGAGGGAGGGCATACATTTGGAGGGAACCTCCGGCTCACGGCAGAGGACGCGGGATCAAGTGATCGCCCGGTGCTGATCGGTTCCAAGGGACGTGGGCGTGCGACGCTGCTGGCGGGAAACGGAACCGGGATTGCGGTTGAGAACGCGGGGAACATCCGTATCGAAAACCTCGTGATCCGCGGGTCAGGCTCCAAGGTCAACGGTGGGTATGGGATCCTTTGTGACAACCTGATAACGAACGCCACACGGCTGAAAAACCTGAGCATCCATCAGGTTGACGTCGCGGGGTTCGGCATCCACGGGATTCTGATCAGTGGTGTCGGCAACGGATTTGAACACGTGCGGGTAACGGATTCGGATCTCCATGACAATCTGCGGGGCGGGATGGAGATCGCGGGGCGGCTGCCGTACGATGATCGCCGCTATGCGCACGCGGATGTTGTGGTGCGTGGTTGTCGAGCCTTTGGCAACACGGGCGACCCTAATTTTGCGCGGAACCATTCGGGGAGTGGGATCGTGCTCTATCAAGTTGACGGCGGTTCCATTGAACGATGCAAGGCGTGGAATAACGGTGCATTAGGGGACAACCGAGCCGGGGGTGGAGTTGGGTTATGGGTGTGCGCCGCACGTCGGGTTGTGATTCAGGAGTGCGAGAGCTTCGCAAACAAGACGAGGGGAATGGATGGGGGGGGATTCGACATTGATGGCGGGTGCGAGGAGTGCGTCCTCCAATACAACTACAGCCACGACAACGACGGGCCCGGGTTGATGGTTTATACCTATCCGTATGCTTCATATCGAGATCGCAACAACCTCGTACGGTTTAACATCTCGGAGAACGACTCAAGACGAAGTCGGACCTACGCGGGCCTTTGGATTCGTGCCGACGGCCGCAATATGACGGGGCTGGAAGTCCACAACAACACGGTGGTCATTGGGGACTGGAGCGATCAAGCGGCCTCTGTCCATGGAGAGGGTGTTGAAGCGCGGATTCGCAACAACGTTTTTGTCTCTCGTGGCCGAGCCTTGGCCTTGAAGGTGTCAGACCCTCGCCCTGGCGTGCGATTCGAAGGGAATCTTTATTGGCGGAGCGGGGAGCCGTTTGGTGTCGGTTGGGGAAACGAACGGTTTTCCAGTTTCTTCGAATGGAGGAATCGGACCGGCCAGGAAACCTCCCGGGGAGAGGACGTGGGGTATTTCACGGACCCGGAGCTGAGTCCGCATCGGGATGGGGTGGTTCCGTTTCAGGAGGTGGGGCTGAGGCGATTTCGCGCCTTTCGGCTCGGTGTGGTACTTCCGGCCAGGCGTGATGTCGTTGAGATCGGGGCCATACCGGCTCCTGCGGCCGCGGCACGGGATTTTGTGGGGCGTCGAATCGACTCCTCGGTTCCGTTCATCGGGGCGGTGTTTTCGGGTTCGAAGTGATGATCTGGAGGTTCATGTGGTCCCGATGAGGAGGGGGCGAAGCCTGTGGCAAATTGCCGCAGGGCAAGCGGGGATGAGGGCCTTTTTGAGCGAGCTAAAGTTGGATGAAGTGCCTGATTTTATTGGGGTGGAGTGCTTGTTGATCGGGTCCTTTGAAGGGTGTGGTCAAGGCGTGTGGGGAGCGGGTGGAGAGAAGGCATTCTTCTTGTCCGGTTTGCATCAAGGGGCATAACTGTTCGCATCGGCTGCAACTGGCACGCTTAAGAATCTGAACCTACACACAAGCTTGAACTCCATGAGAACTTTTTCTGGTAACCTTTTTATTGTGGTGGCTGGGTTAGCTAGCCTCACCCCGGTGGCCCATGCGCACATCGGCTATGGGGGCCGCGACTTTGGAACCTTTACCGGTCTTGAGTTTAAGTCGGTGACAATCGCCAACCAAGCGGTCACGGGCAACTTCGGATGGGCGGACGCGGCGGATGGGAATCTGGGTGATAGCCATAAGGGGCGGGCGTTTCGGTTTCATTTGGACACGGAGTCATTTCTGACCTTGAGCGTATCGGCGAACCCGACTGCGACGGCGACATCGGTGGGGGGATTGGTCCCGGCGTTTTCCATTTACCAAGGTTTGGCGGGACTTGCTCCGTTTCCGGCGACGCAGACGGCTTTGCCCTCCAGTGGTGACCATGATGAAGCCGAGGCTTCGGTGGCGTGGCGAACTTCTTTTGCTGAGGTGAACTTAGGACTTGGTCTGGATGCGCATGCGACGGATGGCAGTTGGAATGCGTTGGGCAACTGGAGGATTGGTGGCGACGGCGATCTGCCGGGTAGCTTCGCTCAGTTGAGCAGCTTTTCCTACAAAGGATTTGGAGTGGATTTCGACAAGAATGGAACGGCAGACCTGAGCACGACCCTTCCGGCAGGCGACTATACGATCTTCGTGGGAGGCAATGATATCTCCAACAAGGGGTCTGCGGACGCGGCCCTTGCCTATGGGGTTTCGGCTACTCTGAGTGTTGGCGCTGTGCCCGAGCCTCAGACTTGGGCTTTGATCGGTGCTGGAATGGGTTTGGTTGCGTTTGCCCAACGTCGAAGTCGGGCGGCGCGCAACGCGGCATGATTTGACGGACGCGCGCGGATGCAAGGCCGCGGTGCCGTCTTGGTGGACGCATGGCTCTCGGGAGGTGGACCCCTGAGGGCCATGCCTTTTTTTGGGGGGGGGAGGAGGAGTGGTGCCGAAGGGAAGTGGGTAGTGGGTAGTTTAGGGCGGGGTGCTGAGAAGCCGGAGTCGATACAGTCGGGCTTCGCTAGGGGAGTTGGTGTCGGTGATGGATTGGAGTGTGCTATTGCCGCGAACGGTGGGTCCGACGGATTTCCAGGCTGCGGGGCTGAGGGATTCGGTGGATTCTAGGACATTGGAAACCCCGGGTGCGCTACGGAAGGAGATTCGGAAGCCGTTCGATGAGGACTGGATGGTTTCGATGTTTGGACCGGCTTGAAAATACATTGGAAGCACAGCGGAAGGGGTGTGCATGGGAGCCCCGTTGAGGCCGTTGGTGGAGATGTCGATGAGCTGGAATCCGATGGTGTAGAGGCCAGGGAGGGTGGTCGTGAACGCTCGGCCGTGGATATGACCATAGGGATCGGCCCCCGGCTTTCCATCGTTCTCGCTGATGATGAAGGAGGAGTTTCCGTTGGTCGTGCCGACCGGGACGTTGAAGGTGACGGAATCGCCGGGGTTTTCGCCGTAGCCCTCCCAGAATGCGACGCTGCCGCCCGGGGGGCCTGAAACACTCACCAGCCGAACGGCAAGCCGGGAGCCGAGAAGGGCGCGTCCTTGGACTTGGCCGGTTCCCTCGTCGGTGGCGGATAGAGCGGTGAACGTGAGCACATCACCCCGATAGTAGCCCTTGTTGAGGCCGGTATTACGAAGAGCCATTGGCAGCTTGTAGCCGGACTGAGTATCGTAGAAGGCGGCGACGGTGAAGGCGAGGGCATCGTTCAGATTCGTGCCTGTGGCTCCAGCGAAGATGTGGGTATCAGCGATGGCTAAATCGAACGAGCTCAAGATCAACATCATCACGGTGATCCTTAGCGTTTTCCTGGGTTTGATGCGTGCGGTGACTCGAGACCTCATGGTGGTGTTTTACATATCTATCAAGCGGGGTTAGCTCAAGTCTGAAACAGGGCAAATCATGTGCAAATCATGTGCAACCCTGCTGCGATGTTGGGAGAGGCGCTTCTCGCTGGAACGGAGCGCTATGCCCTGCGACATCATGCCGCACAGGACGGGCTTGGGTTTCGGAAGCGAAGTTTGTCTATTCATGAGCGGACGGCGTTCTGCTGATGGATCGATGGCTAAAGCTTTTGGTGTGGGTTGCCCTGTGGTGTCGACTCTCGATACTCGGGCAGGCTGGGTTTGTACAGTTTGAAGGACGACAGGTTCATCCGGTGGGTTTGACCCCGGATGGTGGGCGGCTTCTGGTGTTGAACACGCCGGACTCGCGACTCTCGGTGTTTGATTTGAGGTTGGGCGCGAGCGTTGAGCCACTGTTGGTGGCGGAGATCCCGGTGGGACTGGAGCCGGTGTCTTTGCGAGCGTTTACCGACGACGAGGTGTGGGTGGTGAACGAGCTTTCTGACAGCCTCTCGATCGTCTCCTTACGACGTGGGATCGTGGTGGAAACGATTCCGTGCGCGGACGAGCCTGCGGATATTGTTTTTGCGCGGGGCAAGGCATTTGTGAGCTGTGCGCGTAACGGTGTGGTTCGGGTGTTTGACGTTTTGACCCGTGCGGAGGTGGGGCAGATTCGGTTGAAGGGAGTTTCGCCGCGAGCCATGGCGGTGGACACGACGGGATTGAGGGTGTTTGTGGCATTTCAGTTTTCGGGCAACCGGACGACGGTCCTTCCAATGGCGTTGGCACCCTCGCCACCGAGTCCACTGAACACCAACCTGCCGGCGGCACCGGACACAGCGCTGATTGTCAACGGGGACGATGCCCGGATTCGATACAAACTCCTGGACCATGACGTGGCGGAGCTTTCTACCGTGACGCTGGAAGTGGTGGGCTATCGATCGGACGTGGGGACGGTATTATTCGATCTCGTTCAACGTCCTGGAACGGAGGAACTCTGGGTCTCGAACACGGAGGCGTTGAACCGAACGCGGTTTGAGCCTGCGTTGCGCGGCCATTTTGTTGACCATCGGTTGACTCGCGTTGAGTTGGGTGGCGGTAGGGGGCGATCGTTTGATCTCAACCCGGGCGTGGACTATGCGCGGCTTCCCAACCCGGAGGCCTGGGAGCGGGCGCTAGCGCAGCCAGGGAGCCTCCTATTCTCTGCGGATGGTCGTGAGGGGTGGGTGGCTGCCTTTGGCTCGGACCGGGTGGCTCGTTTTGATCCGGGAACGGGGGAGGTTTTGAACCGGGTCGACCTCCGTGTGGCGGCCGTTGGTGATACGGTGCCGGCGCGCCGGTTCGGGTGGGTGCGAGGGCCGCGAGGTTTGGCGCTGGACGATCGAACGGGACGTTTGTACGTGCTGAACAAGCTGTCGAACACGCTCACGGTTGTGGATGCCCGCCGATCGACGATCTTGGGGGAAGTATTGGTCGGGAGCGCGGATCCGACCCCTGGGAACGTGCGTGAGGGGCGGGGATTTCTTTTTGACGCTCGGCGATCTGGCAACGGGTTGGCGTCCTGTGCTGGCTGCCATGTAGATATGGATCGGGACGGGCTGGCGTGGGATTTGGGGGATCCGAACGGGGAGCTTGTGACGGTGATGGGGGCGAACTTGGCTTCCCATGATACTCGGCCCCGGCCCCGGGTCATGCACCCGATGAAGGGGCCGATGGTCACCCAGACCCTTCGAGGGCTGGGGACGAACCAACTCCTTCATTGGCGAGGCGACCGAGGTTCGATACGGGATTTCAACGGGGCCTTCGACACTCTTTTAGGTGGAACGAAGCTGACGGAGTCGAACCTTGATGCGCTTGAGGCGTATCTGATTACCCTGCGGCACCACCCCAATCCCCATCGCACGTTGGAGGACACGCTGCCCGTGGTTTATAACGGAGCGAATCCGATACGTGGGCGCGAGTTGTTTACCACGCACCTGAACCACTGCGGTGTGTGCCACGTTTTGCCCACGGGTTCAGACAACAACGTGGACAGTCCACGCAACTTTGGTGGGAGCCAATTCATCAAGACGCCGCCGCTTCAGACGGTCTATCAGCGGGCGCTGTTGGATTCACGAGTAGGAGCCGAAAACGTCTCGGGCATTGGTTTGGGACACGATGGGACGGGAGGGAATCAGACTTTGCCTACGGTGCACTTTTACGAACTTGACCAACTTGAGGGGGCCGATTTTGGGGATGTGAGCGCATTTCTCTATTGTTTCGAGACAGGCACTGCGCCGGCGGTGGGTTTCAACCGGACGGTGACGTGGCACAACGTGAAGGATCCGAGCTTGGACGCAACTCTGGCGACATTGGAACGTCAGGCGATGAGCCCTGGGCAAAACGATCTGGTGGCCTTCGGAATGGTGGGAGGAGCGTTGGCGCGGTTTTATTTTGACGGGGCCGTTGGCGGCTATCGATCCGGGCGCACCGGGGAGGCCTCACGGACACGCGCGCAGCTCCTAGCGTTGATAGGCGATGGGGATGCTCTGAGCATCTTGGGAGTACTGCCTGGCGATGGGGTACGTCTGGGGACGGATAGGAACCAGGACGGGGTTGGGGACGGTGACGAGGTGACCCCGAGGCTTTCAGTCGACGCGGTTGGAGGAGGCTTTCGGCTGACGTGGGAGACCGGGACCTTGGGATGGTTGCTGGAGCAGACTCCGATCCTTGAGGGCCCATGGATTCCGGTGCCTGCGCCACGGCTTGGCCTTCGTGGTTCGCTTCTGGTGGATTCCCACGCGGGTGAGGAACGGGCGCTTTACTTCCGGCTTAGGCGGATTTGGTGGTGAAGCGGAGAGAACATCTTTGGAGAGTGAGCGATAGATATGAAACAGAACACGACGAACGAACAAGACACAATCAACCGACTTTGGAGAACCGTGCGGAGCATGGGGTTTGCGATAAGCTTGAGCCTGCTTGGAAGTGGTGCCGCTATGG
>Ga0172373_10006135_pt1 | contig 16100 bp, 10 predicted proteins | sample Lak10m_2_FD_114546 | JGI IMG/M metagenome (GOLD analysis project Ga0172373, IMG submission 114546) | Freshwater microbial communities from Kabuno Bay, South-Kivu, Congo - kab_092012_10m | ecosystem: Environmental > Aquatic > Freshwater > Lake | place: Democratic Republic of the Congo...
AAAAATCCCTGATAAATTCATTATTTACCACCGTCCCACCACACACGGGTAGAGAATTTGTCACCGCCCATACGGCTGACAGCGGCAGTATAGTTTGCCGGATTAGAACCAGCTTCGTTTTCCCAAAAAATCAAACGACGAGGTATCACATTACCATCAAAAGCATTAGGATCTTTGGTTGGGGTAAGAACAGGATAGCCAAGTCTTCTCCAGTTAGCATAAGATTCCATATCATTCAGGTATGTAGCAGCCCAGAATTCTTCACCTATGAGGCGAAGTTTATCTTCTGTTGCAGCAGCAGCGAATTTACGACCGGCGATGTAAGCATCTATATCGGCAGCAGGACGAGCAAAAGAAGCGTCGAAAGCAGTCCATGCCTGAATAGCCGCTCTGGTACCATTATTGAAATGGGTTTCTGCATTACCAGTGACCCATCCTCTCACTGCAGCTTCAGCAGAAAGTAATTCTGTTTCAGCATACGAAATAAGGTAGTATGGATCTTCCCAATCCATGTACTTAATATTTAACATAGAAAACATACGGGTACCAACACCTGCTGTCTGGAATTTTGCTTTATTATCAGCAGAAAGAACATTTAACAATGTTGAACTGGTATAACCATTTGGTAAACCAATAGCTGAGGCAGGATTTACATCCCAGGTAGTAGAAACCTCCGGATTTCCAGTTCCACCTGTAACAATCATCAAACGAGGATCATTATTTGCTTTCATCCAATTGACAAAAGTTTCACTGACTTTGCAATCCCTTGAATATTTATAGGTATTCCAGTAACCATCATTTAAACCATTACGATTGTGACCCTGAGGACCATTCAAGTATTTGATGGTACCATTATCAGCATTTGAGGAAAAGGTTCCGGATGCGTAAGCTTCAGCAAAAATAGTTTTACCCGTGTTAGCATCTACTTTTTGCATTCTCATGGCAACACGCATCAGGAGAGCATTGGCAAATTTTTTCCATCTTGCAATATCACCGTTATAAACCACATCCTGAGCACCCAGATTACCACCGGTTGCACTTAGTTTATCTCTGGCTGCTTTTACATCTTTAACGATAGCGGCATACACATCTTTCTGTGATTCATAAGCAGGAAACCAATTTTCAGGGTCCTGCAAGCCGTAACCAGCTTTAGTGTATGGGATATCGCCATAAAGATCGGTCATTCTATGAAGATCAAAAGCACGTAGAATGGTAGCAACGGCGTTAAGATTTGCCTTAGTTGCATCAGCTTTAGTCTGCTCGATAATATTTGAATAGAGTCTGACTACATCGGTGTAATGTCTTTCCATATAAGCACCGCTATACTGACCGTTATAGTAGTATTTATCGCCGCTGAAATAACCTGCTGTAGAAGCGGTATGTTGAATCATGGTTGCGGCATAGAGCATATTTGCTCTGGTATTTTCATATTCACCACCAATTCTCAATGTTGCAGTGGTGAGCAAGAAGGCAGGATCCATGGAGGTCACTGCGTTCTGGTTGGTATTTAACTCAATGAGTTTATCCTCATTACAAGCATTAAAAACGAAAAGACTTGTGAGAATCAACCCTGTTTTGACCAATTTATTTTTCATTTGCATTAGATTAAAGTTTAACAAAATTAGAAGCCAACGGATAGATTAATTCCTACATTTCTGGACAAAGGCATGGCGAAGAATTCAAGACCCTGATCAGCGCCTGCATTAGAGTAAGCTGATTCCGGATCCATATTCGGTGTACTTGACCAAAGAAGCGCAAGATTTCTGCCAACTAACTGAATAGCTAAACTTTCAATAGGTAATTTTTTGAAAGCACTCTTAGGTAATTTAAACCCAATGGAAAGCTCTCTTAACTTTGCATAAGAGGCATCATAAACAAGATTTTCAGTGATATCACTGTATCTGCTCCAGTAATCTACTAAACGGGTAACAGGTACTGTAACATTAACAGGTGCGCCAGTAGCCGTAACACCCGTTACTTTCAGACCTGATTCACGTTCCTTCAGTGTTTCCTGATGAAGTCCCCAGCGGTAAGCAAGCCAGTTTGTTCCTGAGAAAATAGAACCACCGTGACGAACATCTATTAAGAAGGACAGGGTGAAATTTTTATAAGAAAAAGAGTTGATTAAACCTGCAGAAATAGGCTGACGACCAAATCCGAGGATATTGTTGGCGTTTGCAGAACGCACAGGCATACCATCTTCTGTGTATATTTTATTTCCTTTGGCATCTGTAGCATGTTTCCAGCCTACGATGGCACCAAGTTGTTCCCCTACAATGTGACGGATTCTCTCTCCCTGACGAACACGGGATTCGTTATAATTCAGGAATTGAATAGGATTTCCTTTGGCATCTTTACCCAAATTTACCGCTTCACTAATGTTATTGGCAAAGTTTAAGGTTAGGTCCCATTTAAAATCTCTGGTATCAATCGCAGCTACATTCAATAATAATTCAACTCCTCTGTTAGCTAATTCTCCTACGTTCACCTGAGTACTTCCAAAACCTGAAGTAGCAGAAATACCAGCATTCAGGATATCATTTGTAGTGGTACGATTGTAATAAGCAACGTCAACGCCAAATCTGTTATTGAAAAAACGCACATCAGCACCTATTTCAATTTCGGAAGAAGTATAAGGGCTTAAAGTTGGGTTAGGAATAGATCCGTTTGAAATAACCCCTGCATTGGCTGATCCATGGGGAGCACTTAAAAGACCATATTGTAAATTAAGAGCATAAGGATCAGGTCCGCCACCACCAACCTGAGCCCAGGAAGCACGAACTTTGGCAAAATTGATGAAAGAAGGTAACTTCATTGCATCAGATAGAACGGCACTTAAACCTGCAGAAGGATAAACCAGCGAATTGTTTTCAGCAGCAAGGGTAGAAAACTGATCTTGACGGCTGGTAACATTTAGGTATAACCAGTTTTTGTAACCTACGTTCGCTGAGGCATATATGGAGTTAATACCAATTTGGGAGAAACCAAAGATACGACCTGGCGCTCTTACGTTATTCACACTATGGAAGAAGGGAACTACGAGGTCGTTGCCACCGGTACCCTTTGTTTTACTCTGATTTCTCATCTGATTTCCTCCAACGAGATAATCAAATGAAATATCGCCAAATTGTTTTTGACCACCAATCATGAACTCGATATTGTTCTCAAGTCTGTTGATGAATGTTTCATTATAGTCACCTAATGGTTTGTAAGCAGTTCCATAAGCTTCTGAACTGGCATTATCGCGATTGTTGAAGTCGGTACCAACGCGACCCATTACATATAACCAGTCAGTCAGGTCGTATTTTGCTGACATATTACCAAACAGACGGTTAGAAATGTCTCTTCTGTAAAACTGGTAGGCAGCCCAATATGGGTTCGTTGAGAAGGTGTTACCCTGGAAACGAAGCTCAGTTAAATTAGCAGCTGCTCCCAATTTTTCACCAGGTCCCTGAATAACGCTAAAAGGTATTTCACGTGGTTTGGTAACCACAGCAAAGTTGGCATTACCTGGAGAATCGGATAATCTTGGACGGTTTTTAGCATTTTGATAAGCGTAGTTAGCAGAAATATTTAAGGTAAGTTTTTTTAGCTTACTGTTAATATTTAAGGCTACTGTCTGGCGTTTGAAGCTGGCATTTGGCATGATATCAGAATTTCTAAGGTCTGATACGGCCAGGCGATAGTTACCCGATTCATTACCGCCGGAGAAGGCCAGTGAATTATTCAATGTAGATCCATTGCGGAAGAAATCGCCGATAGTTTCGCCCAAATAGGTATAGGGGCGGCTTACACCATCAAACTGAATGGTATTCGATCCATCATATTTTGGACCCCAGGCAAGACTTGAGTTGGCAAGTGCCTCATCTTGAGAAACGAACTTTTTGCCTTGTACACCCTGACCGTATTGAGTCTGAAAATCAGTCATATCAATTGCACGGTCCATCGTTAGATTTGAATTGAATTGTACACCAATACCTTTACGGGCGATACCAGATTTGGTGGTGATGATGATAACACCATTTGCTGCACGTGCACCATATAAAGCGGCTGCAGTATTACCTTTTAATACAGAGATATTTTCTATATCATCTGGGTTTAATGCGGCAAGCCCGTCTCCTCCGTCATTTCCACCCCAAAGACCTGCCTGGCCGAAGTTTCTTGTTTCAATGGGCACGCCATTAACCACATATAAAGGCTGGTCATTTCCTCCCAAAGAAGAACCCCCACGAATAATAACACGGGTTGAACCCGCAGCACCAGAGGCAGGAGGTGAAACGTTCACACCAGCAATTTTTCCTGTCAGCGCATTACCTACGTTTGCCGTACGAACTTCCTGAACCATCTCTCCCTTAATTTGCTGAATGGAGTAAGAAAGCGATTTTTTCTCCCTGCTCATACCTAACGCGGTAACGACAACTTCACTCAATGCTTCTCCTTCTTCAAGGGAAATCTGAAGGGATTGAGTTGCAGCTGTTACCTGCACCGATTGTGTAGCAAATCCAATATAGCTGATTTCCAGGGTAGCCGGAAATGTTTTAATCTGGATGCTGAATTTACCATCCAGGTCGGTAATTGTACCGTTGGTCGTTCCTTTTTCTAAAACGGAAGCACCAATAACCGCGCTCCCATCGGTAGTTGAAGTGACTGTTCCTGATACAGTCTGTGCGTTTAAATTGCCCACCATCGAGCATAAAGCAATGATTATGGAGAAACCTTTTAAACCGGAAAGGTTTAAAAAATTCTGCCAAACACTTAGCTTTGGAATTTTCATCATAAGTTATGGATTTTGTTAATTAGTTTAAAAAAAAATAGTGAGTAGTGAAATTAAACTTTTGCAATGTTGATTTTAATCCCCAAATGTAATAAGGTTTTTATTGTTTTTCACCTTTTCGAATACTAAGATATACTTTTTAAAAAAAATTACAAATACTTGTATCTTATTTTTATTCAAAATAAAACATCATGACTTTTTATCCTTAAAAAATTAAGTTCATCAGGCACCAGAAAATCGCCATCATATATTTTGGCGTTGCATCCCATTCAATTTGCAGATATTAGAATAAAAAAATTTAATTGAAAAAATAGATGGATGTTTATAAAAAAAGAGCCTTCAAAAACACATTGAAGACTCTCTTAGTAGACCCACTAGGACTCGAACCTAGAATGACGGTACCAAAAACCGGAGTGTTACCATTACACCATAGGTCTATACCACTTTTATAAAAGCGATGCGAAAATAAGCATCAGGTTTGTATAAAACAAGAACCTTGTAAAAAATGTTTTATTTTTCTTTATTTCCTCCTTAGAAACGTGTAATTTTCAGCTTATTACTGAAAATTTTCAAGCTCATTTCTTTATGAAAAGATTATTTACTTCCGTTATATTAATGCTATTTGTATGGTCTTCCTTCACTCAAAATGCTACCGGCAATCTATCCGGTTTCAGTTCGATAGTGAAAAATACCACCAGACAAGAGGGCTTTTTTACTTTTTATCATGACGATGCCGCAGGCAAAATATGGCTTAGTGTGCCTTTGCATTTTTTGAACAAAGAATTTTTATATGTTAATTCCTTACCTGCCGGCGTTGGATCCAACGATATAGGATTGGATAGGAATCAGCTGGGAAATACAAGAATTGTTTATTTTACCAGAAATGGGAATAAAATGCTGCTGGTTCAACCCAACTATGATTATCGGGCTATAAGTAATGATGCGGCAGAAAAGGCCTCTGTACGGGATGCTTTTGCTTCATCAGCTATTGCAGGTTTCAAGGTTGAGGCGGAAGAAGATGGAAAATTACTCATAGACCTGACTTCTTTCCTGATGAGAGACGCTCATAATGTCTCTGCTAAATTGCGCAGGGCAAATCAGGGGGTTTATAAGGAAGATATATCCCGCTCCATGCTTTATCCTGAAAGAATAAAAAATTTTCCTAAGAATACAGAATTTGAAGCTGTCATTACTTTTTCGGGGGAGGCCACCGGGAATTATATCAGGTCGGTAACCCCCTCACCAGAGGCTGTCACAGTAAGAATGCATCACTCATTTATTGAATTGCCTGATAATGATTTTAAACCCAGAATTTCTGATCCGAGAGCAGGATATTTCACCACAGATTATATGGATTACGCTACGCCGATCTCTTCTCCAATCATGAAAAGACTGATTAACAGACATCGGTTGATTAAGAAAAATCCGGGAGCTGAAAAAAGTGAAGCAGTTGAGCCTATTATATATTATCTGGATAGTGGTACGCCCGAACCTATACGATCTGCTTTACTTGAGGGAGCCCGCTGGTGGAATGAGGCTTTTGAAGCGGCCGGATTTATAAATGCCTTCCAGGTTTATGTGCTTCCGCCAGATGTAGATCCAATGGATGTTCGTTATAATGTTATCAATTGGGTACACCGTTCTACAAGAGGCTGGTCCTATGGCAGTTCCGTGACTGATCCAAGAACAGGGGAAATAATTAAAGGTCATGTTGCACTGGGAAGCCTTCGCGTTCGTCAGGATTTTATGATTGCCCAGGGGATGTTGGCGTCTTATCAGGATGGAACAAATCCTGATCCTAGATTGCTGGAAATGGCTTTGTCCCGGTTGCGCCAATTAGCTGCGCATGAAGTAGGTCATACGCTTGGTGTGGCACATAATTTTGCAGCAAGCATCAATCAGAATGCCTCTGTGATGGACTATCCCCATCCGCTGTTTCAATTGACAAAGGAAGGGAAATTAGACTTCAGCCAGGTATATGATAAAGGAATTGGGGCGTGGGATAAAATGGCCATCAGATATGGTTATGCTGAATTTCCTCAGGATGAGAAGGAGAATTTATTGAAAATATTGAAAGAAACCAGGGAGAAGGGTTTACATTACCTCACAGATCAGGATGCCAGACCTATGGGCAGTGCCCATCCCTTAAATCACATGTGGGATAATGGCTCATCTCCAGTCGATGAATTAATCAGAATTTCTTCCGTCAGGGAAAAGGCTTTACAAGTTTTTGGAGAAAAAACTATTCCCAGGGAAACACCAATGGCTACGTTGGAAAATGTGCTGGTTCCGTTGTATTTAAGTCACAGGTATCAGGTCGAAGCAGTTGCAAAAATGGTAGGTGGTGTGCATTATTCCTATGCGGGAAATGGGGACGGGCAGGTAACCAATAAAATGATTGAAGACGATGTTCAGCGAAGTGCCTTCAAAGCTTTGGTTAATACTCTGCAGCCTTCCTTTTTGAAAATACCAGAGAGAATCATTCAGCTGATTCCGCCTCAACCACCTGGTTATGAGAGAGACAGAGAATTGTTTAAAATTTATACGGGAAATACTTTTGATCCACTGGCAGCTGCTGAAGCTTCAGCAGAACATACCTTAAAGTTTTTACTCGCTCCGGAACGATTGGCCCGTATGATTGAACAATCAGCGCGAAGTAATGCCGCCAGGCTTTCTGTAAACGAGCTGTTTTCAACGCTTTTAAATCAGGCAAATCAATGGAGTTCCCTGACCGCTTTTGAACAGGAAATTGGTCGGGTTGTTCACAAAAGGGTGGTTAATCATTTACTTGATATAGCCGGAGATAAAGCAATTATGCAACAGGTATCCGCTATTGCACTGGATGAAATAAGAAAACTGGAAACGAAATTAATGGCTAACCTGCCTTATTCCCCGGCTCAACGGGCACACATTAATTATTTGTTAAATCAAATCAGGATGTTTAAGGAAAATCCTGCTGATTTTTCTATACCAGCTGCTCCTTCCTTACCCGACGGAGCACCAATTGGCTGCGAGGGATAATGAAAAATGGCACCACAAAATTGGGTTAATCCTGCCCTTGATTGGTTTAAAAGCATTGGCTGGAAACCACAGGACTTTCAACTGGAGGTTTGGGATGCTTGTTTCAATGGCTATTCAGGTTTACTTTGTGCGCCTACAGGTTCAGGGAAAACATACGCTTTATTAATTCCTTTTTTACAAAATGGCCTTACTGAGAAAAGTAAAGTAACTTCAGCAGGGTTACAGCTTATCTGGATTACACCAATCAGGGCCCTTGCAAAGGAAATAGCTATTTCGGCCCGGCGGGCTGTGGAAGGGCTTGGCTTGGAATGGCAAATTGGTATCAGAACAGGTGATACTGCACAACATATTCGTCAGCATCAACTGAAAAATATGCCACAAATGCTGATTACAACACCGGAAAGCCTCCAACTTTTGATTTCAAATTCTTCTTACCCACAAATATTTAATAATTTGAAGGGTATTGTCGTAGATGAATGGCACGAAATGGTTGGCTCAAAAAGGGGCGTTCAAATGCAACTGGCATTGTCCTTGATGAAATCCCTGACTCCGGCATTGCGTATTTGGGGGATTTCAGCGACGATTGGAAATCTGGAGGAAGCCACAGATGTACTGTTTGGAGATTATGTAATTTCTGGAAAAATAAAACAGATTAAGGCGAATATTGAAAAAAAAATTATCGTTCATACGATTATTCCCGATCAGGTAGATACTTATCCATGGGCCGGACATTTAGGTCTTCGAATGGCTGAAAGACTGATTCCTCTGCTTCAGTCTGGTAATAGTACCCTCATTTTTACAAATACCCGAGCCCAGTGCGAAATATGGTACCGCCATTTGCTGGAATTATTACCCTCACTGGCAGGTCAATTGGCTATGCATCATGGTTCAATGAGCAGAGAAATTCGTGATTGGGTTGAAAATGCGCTTTATGAGGGGGCCTTAAAAGTAGTTGTATGTACCTCCAGCCTCGATCTTGGCGTCGATTTCCGTCCTGTGGATAATATTATTCAGGTAGGCAGTCCAAAAGGGATTGCTCGTTTTTTACAAAGGGCAGGAAGAAGCGGACATCAGCCAGGTGGCGTTAGTAAAATTTATTTTCTACCAACCCATGCACTGGAAATGCTGGAAGGTGCGGCATTAAGAGAAGCAATAAACGGGAGTGGGATGGAAGCAAGGATTCCTCCTGTCCGTTGTTTTGATGTGTTGGTGCAGTATTTGATAACCAGAGCTTTAGGTGTTGGTTTTGAACCAGATAGCGTGTTCGAAGAGATTAAAAAAACATTTGCTTACCGAAGTATCACTAAGGAGGAGTGGCAATGGGTCCTTGCCTTTATTCGATTTGGCGGAAATTCATTGCAAGCCTATCCGGAATATGCAAAGGTGGAAGTTCAGAACGGTATATGGCTCGTTACGGATAAAACGATTGCTAAAAGGCACAGATTACAGATTGGAACCATCGTAAGTGATCCAATGTTGCAAATAAAATACGTCAAAGGAGGCTTTTTAGGGTCTGTAGAAGAATGGTTTATTTCATCTTTAAAACCAGGAGAAGTTTTTTGGTTTGCTGGTCAGGCATTATCACTGGTTAGAATCAAGGATATGACCGTTCAGGTTCAAAAAAGTAAAGAACAAAAAGGTAAGATTCCCAGTTGGCAAGGGGGTAGATTGCCGCTTTCTAGTGAACTTGGAACTTATCTTAGAAATCAAATATATGCATTAAATAAGGAGGAAAGTACCCAGGCACCTGAAATTCAAGCCTTGAGACCACTCATCCAGATACAAAAAATGAATGCGGCCATACCACAGGAAAATGAGTTTTTATTGGAATACTTTTCCAGTAAGGAAGGGTATCACCTAACCTGTTATCCGTTTGAAGGCCGGTTGGTTCATGAAGGGTTGGGTGCTTTAGTTGCCTGGCGTCTTTCAAAAATAAAACCTCAATCTTTTTCCATTGCTATGAATGATTATGGCATAGAATGGTTGTCGGATACGCCGATAGATTTAAATACAGATAGATTGAAAATATTATTTTCAACAGATCATCTGATTGCCGATCTCAGGGAAAGTTTGAATTCAATGGCACTTGCTTCACGACGATTTCGTGATATTGCATCTATTTCAGGCCTTTTATTTAAAGGGTATCCGGGAAATAATAAGAAAGACAGGCATCTGCAGGCTTCCGGAGAATTATTTTTTAAGGTGTTTCAGGATTATGAACCAGATAATCTTTTATTAATTCAGGCTTATGAGGAAGCCTTGTTATATCAAATGGAGGAAAACAGGCTGTTTGAATCTTTAAAAAGAATCGAAAAACAAACGTTTCTGTTGAAAAAGTGCAACAAAGCCACGCCATTTGCATTTCCTATCATGGTTGACAGACTCAGAGAAAAATTAAGCTCAGAAAAGTTGGAAGACAGAATAAAAAAAATGACATTGTTACTCGAAAAACAGGCATGATCTCTTATGATTTTTTCGTTTCAAATACGATGCTAACCCTCGATGCAAGAAAAGCGGTTTTCTGGAAAGAAACGTCTTCTTTATTCATCGCCGATCTTCATTTAGGCAAAATAAGTCATTTCAGAAAAGCGGGAATTGGTATCCCAGCCGCTGCAGCAAAAATGAATCTGGATGTGCTGGAATCCTTATTCATAGATTATGAACCCAGCCAATGCTTTTTTTTAGGAGATCTTTTCCATAGTGCTGCTAACGAAGAGTGGTTTGATTTTCAAGTACTTTGTCAGAAATACGGACATATCCATTTTCATCTGATTGCCGGCAACCACGATAGTAAATTACTGAAATATTTAAAAAATAATCAGAGTGACTGGCTGATTAAATCAGATCATCTCGTTCTCCCTCCTTTTTTTCTGACCCATGAGCCTGAAAACATGATAGCGTCTGAAAGGTTAATATTATCCCAAAACCATCTTTTCAGATTATGCGGCCATTATCATCCAAAAGTAAAATTGTCAGGTTGGGGCAAGCAGCAGATAAGTATGCCTTGTTTTCATTTTTCAAAAAATCAAGGCATACTCCCTTCTTTTGGACAGTTCACCGGAGGCAGCTATATTAAGGCCAGGGAAGGTGATCAGATATTTGGGGTAATGAATGATAACATTTACCCTGTCGGTCTAACTGATTAATTAAATATCTATAGCGTCATAAACGACAACCCGCTCCCACAGATGTTTACATTCATCGATAAAAGCCAGATGTAACGGATCAACCTGATAGGCATCCTGTGCCTCCGGAGTATCAAAAAATATACAAAGGGATATATCGTAAGAGCTATCTATAACAGGGCGATCGGTAATGGCCGGCGTACCTATATGAAAACCCGTTATATCAGCAATGGGGCGTAATTTTTCTAATCCGGCAACTAACTTTGCCTGATCTTCCTGATTTTTTGCATTTTTTAACCAAAAAAAGACGTGGTGGATAAAAGATTGGGGTCTTGACATATTATTGAGATTTTAGTTGTTTAGTCAAAAGTAAGGAATATTAATGCCATGATTGAAATCTGAAAGCAAATAAATAGGATTTAGATGGGAATAAATTTTTATATTTCTTATCTTTCATAAGCTAATTTCCTAAATGAATAATTATGAATGTACTTTCTACGCTGGATTGGTTAATTATACTGGGTTATTTTACCTTGATTTTGGGTATTGCCTGGTTGGTAATAAAAAACAAAAAAGATACCTCCGATGATTATTTCCTTGCTGGCAGAAATTTAGGCTGGTTTATTGTTGGTGCCTCCATTTTTGCTTCAAATATTGGTTCTGAACATATTGTAGGATTAGCCGGATCAGGTGCTACAGATGGTGTCGCCATGGCACACTATGAGTTACATGCCTGGTGTCTGTTAGTTCTGGGTTGGGTATTGGCTCCATTTTATATGAGGTCCAAGGTTTTTACCATGCCTGAATTTTTGGAAAAGCGTTTTTCACCCTTGTCGCGATATGTTTTGTCAGTGATTTCCCTGGTTGCCTATGTGCTGACAAAAGTAGCGGTTGGTATTTTTGCAGGGGGTGTTGTATTTGGTGTACTATTGCCAGAAGTCAATTTCATGGGTTTAAATAGCTTTTGGATTGGTTCTATGCTGGTTATTGTTCTGACCGGACTTTATACGATTGTTGGCGGATTAAGAGCAGTGGCCTATACAGAAGCAATTCAAACAATCATCTTGATTATAGGGTCTCTCTTAGTGACGGTTTACGGACTGGATGCTTTAGGTGGATGGGGGGCATTAAAAGAAATAGCGGGTTCTGAAATGTTTAATCTTTGGAAACCACTGGTTCCGGAGGGAATGACAGGTACCTGGGCACCCATAAAAACGGAAACACATATGGCCTGGTATTTCAATGGAAATTATCCTTGGTTGAGTATGCTGTTTTGTGCGCCTATTATTGGTTTATGGTATTGGTGTACCGATCAATATATTGTTCAGCGGATGTTAGGAGCCGGAAGTTTGACAGAGGCCAGACGCGGAACTATTGCTGCGGCCTTTTTAAAATTGTTGCCTGTTTTTATTTTTATTATTCCTGGTATTATCTGTTTCGCTTTAGCCGCAAGTGGCAAAATGCCCGTTATTGGTCAGGCTTTGCTGGATGAAAACGGAGTGCTGGTAAAAGTAAATGCGCAACAAGCTTTCCCTCTGCTGGTTGCGCATATTTTGCCTTCCGGAATAAGGGGATTGGTTGTGGCAGGTCTGTTAGCCGCATTGATGAGTTCCCTCGCAGGTGTTTTTAATGCTTCTTCCACCTTATTTACAATGGATTTATACGCTAAATTCAAACCCGGTGCTTCTGAAAAAACGTTGGTAAGGGTCGGACAGGTAGCTACAGCTATCATGGTGGTTATTGGATTGTTATGGATACCTGTGATTCAGGGAAGCAGGGGGCTATATGATTATTTGCAAAGTGTTCAGGGTTACCTGGCGCCGCCTATTTTTGTGGTATTCTTTTTTGGTATATTTAATAAAAGAATGAATGCTCAAGGTGCTTTGGCGGCACTTATGGTAGGGTTTATTATGGGATTATTCCGTTTAGCCGTCGATACGCCTGTCATGTTATATGAAGGATTTTCATACACATCCGGATCTTTTTTATGGATTGTCAACCAATTTTTCTTTCAGTATTACAGTCTCCTTATCTTAATTGTCAGCGGACTGGTCATGGTCCTGGTAAGCTATGCAACTCCGGCTCCAGATTATGCTTCTTTTGCAGGGTTAACTATTGATACGGTTGACGAAAAACAACAAATGGAAACTCGGTCCAGTTATAATAACATGGATATTGCAGCAACTTTTTTAGTTTTGGCACTTATTTTAGGGGCTTATTTATACTTTAATGGCTGATTTTGATGATTCATTCTTTTTTAAACCATTAACTAAACAACAATGAAACCATATATCTGGACATTATGCTGCATTTCCATTTTGACGAATTGGTCATGTCAGTCAAACACAAACAAGGAAAACACAATGAGTAAACTTTCGGTCAGTTCTACATCCTTTGGAAGTACTCCAGAGGGAGAAGTTCAACTTTTTACCTTAAAAAATGCAAATGGACTGGAGGTGGATATTTCTACCTTTGGTGGTACCATTACCCGATGGTCCGCTCCTGATAAAGATGGAAATTTTGATGATGTAATTTTAGGTTTTAATGACTTATCATCTTATCAGGGAACACATCCTTATTTTGGTTCTTTAGTTGGTCGTTATGCCAACAGGATTGCTTTGGGAAAATTTTCTCTGGAGGGTAAATCCTATTCCTTAGCTATTAATAATCCGCCAAATGCTTTACATGGTGGACCATTAGGATTCCATAAAAAAATATGGCAGGCAAAATCACTGGAAGAAAAAGATGCTGTCGGTGTTAACTTAATCCTGAATAGCCCTGATATGGAAGAAGGTTATCCGGGAAATTTACAAGTGGAAGTCAGTTACAGATTAAATAATAATAATGAACTTTCCATCGATTATAAGGCGACAACTGATAAAACAACAGTAATTAATCTAACCAATCATGCCTATTTTAATCTTAAAGGTGAGGGAAATGGGGATATTTTAGACCATCAATTAAAAATATTTGCCAATCAATTTACACCGGTGGATAGTACCTTAATTCCATTGGAAAATCATACTGATGTTGAGAATACGCCTTTTGATTTTAGAGAATGGCATGCCATTGGCGAAAGAGTTAACGCTCAATTTGAACAAATAATCAGAGGAAAAGGCTATGATCATAATTTTGTGTTAAATAAGAATGGCGATGAACTATCTGTTGCAGCTCAGGTATGGGAAGCTTCAAGTGGCCGACTGTTGGAGGTGAAAACAACCCAACCTGGTATGCAATTTTATTGCGGTAATTTTTTGGATGGCAGTTTAACAGGTAAGAGGGGTAAAAATTACGCCTTCAGAAATGGTTTTTGCTTGGAAACCCAACATTTCCCGGATTCTCCAAATCATCCCGGTTTCCCAACTACGGTATTAAAACCGGGAGAAACATTTCAAAGTAAAACGGTTTATTCCTTACAAGTTAGCAATGTAAAATGATACTAAATAGTTAGACAGGTATTATAAAGGAAGGTGTTTTGACGCAAGGTTAAAACACCTTCTTTGTTTAATTTTTCAAAAAAGAAATTAAATCTTCCAGCGTGTAACTTTGCTGCTCGCCCGTATCCAGATTTTTCAACATGAACTGATTATTTTCCATTTCCGTTTCGCCTGCTATAGCTATGAATGGGATATTATTGTCGGACGCATATTTAATTTGTTTTTTCAGTTTAGTCGGATCAGGATAGATGTCTGAACAAATGCCATTATCTCTAACCTTTACGAGCGCTTTAAAGGCATAAAGATGAGTGGGTTCATCAAAAGCGACAAAAAGAACCTTAATGCGTTCTGTAAATTGGGTTGGAAAAAGTTGCAGGGTTTCCATAACATCATAGATTCTCTCTGCACCGAAGGAAATGCCAACACCTGGCATGTCAGGCAGTCCAAATATTTCAGTCAGATTGGCATATCTTCCGCCTCCACCAATACTTCCCATTTCAACGGTTGTTGCCTTTACTTCGAAAATACAACCGGTGTAATAACCTAATCCTCTGGCTAACAAGGGCGAAAATATGATTTTATTTGTTGGTTTAAAAGTGGATAAATAGCGCCGGAAAGTATCCATTTCAGTGATACCAAGCTGGCCCGTTTCACTAGTTTCAAGTAAATTTCTATAAAATTCGAGATCATTATTTCCGAGAACATCAATTAATTTTCCCGAAATTTCCGCTGAGATTCCTCTCTGAATCATTTCCCTGGCCACCCCTTCCGGACCAATTTTATCCCATTTGTCAATTGCCATAGTCATGGCCGTAAAATGGTCTGAGATACCAAAAACCTCAGCAATACCAAACAGAATTTTTCGGTTATTCACCTCTATCTGCACCGGAATTCCTAATCTGGTAAATACCAGATCAAATATTTGAGCTAATTCTGCCTCATACATTAATGAGGGTGAGCCAACAATATCCGCATCACACTGATAAAATTCCTGATATCTTCCTCTTTGAGGTCTGTCAGCTCGCCATACCGGTTGAATCTGAAACCGTTTGAAAGGAAAATGTAAATCATTTTGATGCATGACTACAAACCGGGCAAAAGGTACTGTAAGATCGTAACGCAATCCTCGTTTTGCAGGTCCGCTTTCCTCTCCACTCACATTTGTTAAGACTTTAAAAAGTAATTTATCTCCTTCTTCGCCATATTTTCCGGTTAAGGTCGATAAATTTTCCAGCGTTGGTGTTTCAATCTGCTGGTAACCAAAACGAATGAAAACTTCTCTTATAATGGAAAAAAGGTAATTGCGTTTTTGAACTTCCTGAGGTCCAAAATCACGCGTACCTTTTGGGATACTCGGTTTCATAGTCATTATATTTATCGGGCAGAGGTGAATTGTCGTAAAAATCGAACGTCATTTTCAAATAACAATCTGATATCCTGAATACCATATAACATCATTGCCTGGCGCTCAATACCCATTCCAAAAGCGAAACCTGAATACTCCTCTGGATTAATGCCACAGTTGATTAGAACCTTAGGGTCAACCATGCCACATCCCATAATTTCTACCCAACCCGTATATTTACAAACATTACATCCTTTACTGTCGCAAATAAAACAAGATACATCCATTTCAGCACTCGGCTCAGTAAAGGGAAAGTAGGAAGGCCGAAGTCTGATTTTTGTATTGGGACCATACATTTCTTTGGAAAAATGCAGCAAGGTCTGCTTTAAATCAGCAAA